>Ga0163163_10000443_pt1 | contig 37875 bp, 34 predicted proteins | sample S65metaG_FD_119766 | JGI IMG/M metagenome (GOLD analysis project Ga0163163, IMG submission 119766) | Switchgrass rhizosphere microbial communities from Kellogg Biological Station, Michigan, USA - S6-5 metaG | ecosystem: Host-associated > Plants > Roots > Rhizosphere > Soil | place: USA... | reverse complement strand
GCGCCGTGATCGAGCAGAAGCATAGCGACATCATTATTGTCGTTATCGAGTGCGATCATCAGCGGCGTGACCGATTCCGGCGTCGGCATGTTCACGTCGACACCTTTCGCAATCAAAGCATCGACGCAGTCATAACAGCCGTCGCGCGCGGCATACAACAAGGCGGTCAATCCTCCGAACGGATGGTATTGCACGCGAGGCTCTTCCGAAATATGGCTTGGCCAATCGTAAGACAAAGCTCGAGGCCTGGCGTCGGAGCCTTTGGAAAGAAGCAGCTTCACCATCTCTCCCGCATTCCTGTCCGCCGCCGCCGCGTACATCAGCGGCGTTTGGTGATGTTCCTTCTCCACCGTGTTGACGTTGGCGCCGGCGTTGATCAACATCTGGACAACCGGCAATTCGCCCGTCTTGATCGCCAGCATCAACGCGGACTCCCCATCGAGATTGGCGCCCTCCACTCCGGCACCGGCATCGAGCAAGGTTTTCACCATCCGCGCATCGGCCACCTTGACGGCTTCGGCAAGCGGTGTGTCACCGAACTCATTGGTGACATCCGCTTTCGCTTTCTTCGCGATCAGCGCGTCGAGCAATTCGTAGTCGACCTTGAAGACGGCCCAGTGGATCGGACGAGTGCCGTCGGGTTGTGCCTCATTGACATCCGCGCCCGCTCGAATCCTGTCGAGCGCAGCCTTACGATCTCCCCGCTGAATGAGACTGGCAAGAGAGCCCTGTTTCGTCTGCGCCGGAGCGAGAAGGGTGACAGCGATAATGCAGCACGCGGTGAAAACGAAGCGCTTCAAAGTCCCTCCCTAAATCACACTCGGGTCCAGCTTGTTATGGTGAGCGAACATGCCCTTTGCCGCATCGTATAGAAATTTGTACGGATCTTTCCAGGTGCGAACGAGGCCTTTCAAAACGCCGCCCTCCAACATGTCCGTGGGACTGTCGCCTTTGAGAGTTTGTTTCCAAACTCGGCTTCGAACTTCTTCCATCATGTCGCGCTCGGCTTTGAATTCTGCTCGCGTCATGACGGAACCAGACGCGGGTACGATCCGGGTCTGGTCATTGCTCAGCTTGAAAATCGTGTCCATCGCATCCACGCGGCCGCCGATCCATGCTCCGGTGAAATAGTCCAGGGATGGATCGCGAAGTGGAGATGCGACGTCTCCTACTGCCAGAACATTTGAAGTTTTGAAAAAGATATAGATGTCGCCGTCCGTATGAGCCAGCGGCAGGTGGCCGTAGTCGATTTGTTCGGTGCCCGCTCTTAAAGAGCCGGTGGTGCGGAAAGTCTCAGTGGGCCGTGCGGCTTTGGGTCGAGCTTTCTCAAAGCGATCTTCGTCCGGAACCCAGTAGTCGGTCGACATCCACTGGCGCGTGTGTTCGTGCGCGATGATCTTCGCTCCCGCGGCGGCGAACATTTCGTTGTTGGCTGTCTGATCGAGATGATAGTGCGTGTTGAAGAGAATTTGGACTTTGGCGTTCGACCCGAGCGCCGCCCTGAGCTTGTCGCCCGATTTCAGAGTGCCGCTATCGACAAGGATTACGCCGTCCGCTGACGTGAACGCGACAACGTTCGTTCCGCCGCCGTCGATGACGGTGAGTTTCTCTGTCTGCGCACGAAGCAGCGACGGAAAGCTCAATGCCACCGTTCCGGCCAGTGCAGACCTCAGCAATTCCCTGCGATCCAAGATCCAACCTCCGATTTTGTAGGCGCGGTCTATGACCGCGCGCGATCCTGAGCGATTCTGCGCGGTCATAGACCGCGCCTACAATTAAATCTCCGCAATTCTGCCCGTGCTGTCGCCGAACTTCTCCCGCTCGACCCCGACTTTCTGCAACAAGGTGAGGTGGAGATTCGCGATCGGCGTTCTCTCCGGCAGCACGAGGTGCTGGCCGCCGAGCTTCATTTTTCCGTTCCCGCCACCAACCACAATATTCGGCTCCGGATAGTTGTCGTGCAGGTTGCTGTTGCTCATGTTCGACCCAAACATGAAAATCGAATGGTCGAGCAATGTTCCCTGCCCGTCCGGCGTCGCCGCCATCTTCGCGAGAAATTCCGCGAACTTCTCCACGTGCCAGGTCTGGATTTTGACGAGCTTGTTCAGCTTGTCCAGTTCGTTTGCGTGGTGTGACATCGGATGGAACGCATCCGGAATTCCGATATGGTTGTACGTGCGGTTCGTGCCTTCCGCGGCCATGACGTATGAAACGACGCGGGTCACGTCGGTCTGGTATGCGAGTGCGATCAGGTCGAACATCAGCTTGACCTGTTCGGCGAAGTCGTCCTGTTCTCCGACAGGCGCATTTGGAATTTGAAACGCCGACATATCCTTTGCCGCTGCCAGCTGTACGCGCCGCTCGGTCTCGCGAACGCTTTCGAGATACCCGTCCAGGACGGCGCGATCGCCGTTTCCGAGCCGGCCCTGCAGCTTCTTTGTGTCGTCCAGGATCAGATCGAGGATGCTGTTGGTCTGGTCGCTGATTGCTGCTCGCTCGCGCGGATTGTCGCCTTCACCGAACAATTGCAGGAAGACTTTTCGCGGATTGGTTTCCATCGGGAGCGGCGAGTCCGCGTCACGGAACGACAACGTTGTGTAGATGCTGTTATTGCCCGCCGACGTTTGAACGATCGTTTCCGACGATACTTCCAGCGAGGGCAGCGGGGTTTCCTGGCTGATGATCTTCGAGATCACCTGATCGAGAGTCACTGCCATGTGGGCCTTGGCTCGACCGGTGTCGGGACGAGTGCAGCTCAGCCACGTTGAAGGAGTGAAGCTGTGTACCGAGCCGGCAGTGGCCGCGTTCTCAAGATTTCCGAAAGATGAAACGTACTTCTTGTACGGCTCGAGGGAAGAAAGTATGGGGCTGAGTTTGAAGTCGGCGCCGGAGCCGCTGGGTGTCCATTTGTCCATGGCCGGGCCGTGGGGAGTGTTGTACATGATCGCGCCGTGGGGCATGTAGAAGAAGCCCATCCGCATTTTTGGAACTGCAGCGGTCTGGGCAAGCGCCGTAGCGGCAGGAACCATGGCGTCGAGAAACGGCAATCCTAAAGCCACACCGGCGGCTTTCAGAACCGCTCGTCGAGAGATATGTTTCTTGGTGATGAACATACAGTCCTCTTAATCGCCCCTCCTGGCCAGGAGGGGTGGATGCGCCGAAGGCGCAGACGGGGTGGTTGACCCGGATCCAAAGATTTCTTGATCCACCACCCCGGCCCTTCGGGCCACCCCTCCTGGCCAGGAGGGGCGATGTGGTCGCAATATCAATTTCCCGAATCCTTTTCCTGCTTCCGAAACGCGTCGCTGTTGACGATTCCTAAAACAATGGAAGACAACTTGTAGTTGTCTTTTGCGGCCGTACGAACAATCGCACGAACCTGCGGCATGTCGAAGTATTCCAGTTTGCGATTGATGGAGTACATCATCAATCTCTCTGTCACGGCATTCACGAACATCTCAGGACGATCGGCAAGTTGCACCCGGAGGTCCGTCACTCCATTGATGGCGACACCGTTCGGCAGCACTGTGCTGGCATCAATCGGAGCCTTCGCCTGGCTGTCGATTGTCCGCCAGGCTCCAATCGCGTCGAAATTCTCGAGCGCCAGACCGGTCGGATCGATCACGCCGTGACACATTTTGCAGCTCGCCTTATCGCGATGCAGTTCCAGCCGCGCCCTTACTGTCTTCGGCGGCTCGCCTGTTTTTTGGGAGAGATCGGTGGCGGTGTCCGGCGGAGGCGGCGTCGGTGGCGTGCCCATGAGCTTGTCGAGTACCCATGCTCCGCGCAGTACGGGAGATGTGCGATCGGCGTAGGATGTCCGCATCAACACGGCGGCTTTGCCCAGCAGACCGAAGCGTTCCTTATTCGTGAGTGTCACCCTGCGGAACTGCGGACCAGAAACGCCAGGGATTCCGTAATGGCGAGCCAGTCGATCGTTGAGGAACGTGTAATCGGCGGTAAGCAGATCGACGACGCTACGGTCCGCCAGGAGGATGCTGCCGACGAACGCTTCCGTCTCGGCAGAAAAATCACGGCGCATCTGATCGTTGAATCCCGGGAATAACACGGGATCGGGCTGCACAGACTCCAGGCTGTCGAGATTCAGCCACTTCATCGCAAAATTGGTGACCAGACTGGACGCCCTGGGATCCGCCAGCATGCGGCGGACTTGTTTTTCCATCGCGCCGCTTTTGGCGAGTCCACCGGCCTCGGCGAGCTTCAACAGTTCTTCGTCAGGGCCGGTGTTCCAGAGAAAGAACGAAAGACGCGAGGCCAATTCCAGATCGGTGAGAATCGGAGCTCCGGAAATCGCACGATAGAGAAAATTCGGACTGGCCAGCACGGCTGTCACAACTTGCTCGACTCCCTGATCGAAGCTTCCTCCGTTTTTGCGCGTCGCGTCATAGAACTGCAGGAGGCGAGTCACCTCGTCCGTGGTTACCGGCCGGCGAAACGCGCGATGCGCAAGGCTTTCCGTAATCTGACGGGCGCAAGCGGACTCTCCTTTTGCTTTCGGATCGCAAACGAAGATGAGGTCACGGCTGGGAGTTTTTGAAATGCCGTTTGGGTTAAAGGGCCCGCTGATCACAACGCCATCGACAAGTTTGTTTCGTCGTCCGGGGGGCGCACAGGAGCAGCTCTTGGTCAGTTCATCGAAGAAGGGGTCCGCGATATTGTGGGGAGACTCCACATGGGAGCGGTCGATGAAAGCCACGACAACATCGCGCATACCGGCTTCCACCTGAACAGGAATTTTGGTGAAGCGCTCCATGATTTGAGCGCGTTCCTTGGGCCCCTTTGCATGAAGCTGCCAATCTTCCGGTCCGCCGATATTTTGTCGGAATACAATCCTGCCATCGACCATGATGACCAGCGTGCTCTGATTCTCAAGCGTCGAGGCGTAGATGCCGACTCCGAGGTCGTTGATCGTGATTCGATATTCGCCGTCGGCCGGGAAGTTGTGTTTGAAACCGATGCCGCCACGCGTGCCCAAAGGCAGAGGAATGTCGGGATTTGAATTGGCGGCGATGGCGTACTTCGTACTCGACACCGTTGGATTGGGACTGCCGATGGCGAGCTTCGCCGCGTGCCTCGCGGCAGTCACATACTGGCTCACGAAGGCGGGCGAAGTTGTCAACGCTGTCGCGATATTGTCGAACCCATCGACCTGGCCGTCCTGCGGCAGCGCGTCCGACGCTTTAAGATCCACGCCCACCAGCGCCTTGACGGATGCCACATACTCGGTGCGATTCATCCGCTGGATCGGAACATGGCCGGCCTTCGGTCCCCCGACATGAGAGTCCAGTGTGTTTTCCATCGAGCCGACAAATGAATCCACATCCTTCTGAGACGGTTGTGAACTCCCGGGCGGCGGCATCAAATGTCCACGCAGTTTACGAAGAGCCTTCTCCCAGATTTCAGCGTTATCCGCCGCGGCCTCAAGGTTAAGGCCGTCCAACGCGAGGCCGCCGACTTTCGCACGGCTGTTGTGACAGCTGACGCAATAGGTATTCAGCAGTTCCTGATGCGGATTCGGCACCGTCTGCGCCGCGGCTCTGGTTTGCAGGAGTGCCGAGGAGGCGCTCAAAATCAGAACGGCACTTACATAGAGGAGGCGCTTCATAGGTTCGGTTGACTACGGTGCAAGACCCTCGGTGATTTCCATCTTGGTTCCCCATGGGTCCGCAATGAACGCGACGCGCATCGTGCTGACGAAGTTGCTCGGGGTCAGCCCTTGAGTGATGCTCACGCCCTCGGCTTCCATCCGTTTCAGGAACTCGGGCAGGTTCTTCACCTCAAAGCCAATGTGATCGAGCGAACGGCCCGCAGTGGGATCCAGTTTTGTCTCACTCTTCGACATCGCGAGACTCACGCCGGAGATATCGACGCAATCAACTCCATCGGGCGCCCCGTTGCGAGCGCATTTGCCGGAAACGCCGCCCAGAACTTTCGCGTACCAGGCGCTCATCGCCGGAACATCCTGAGGGAAAAGATGGACGTGGTTTATTTTCACGGGAACCTGGAGTGACGTGTCTCCGGAGAATTCCAATCGAATGCCGTCGGGCCCGGCAATGTATCCGTGGTTGGGATCAATCTCCTCAATCTTGTATCCCGCGGTCTGCCATTTCGCTTTTGCCGCCGGCAGATCCTTCCAGACGAAGCCGAGGTGATTCACGATCGAACCGACAGTGCCGCCCTTGGTCTGGCCCCCGCGGAGGAGAATAAAGACTCCGGGAAACTGGATCATTTCCAGCCTCTGATTCGCCGTCGGAACGCCGCCCAATGTGGCCCAGAACTTCTGCTGTGCCGGAACGTCGCTGACATAGAGATGGATGTGTCCCAGACTGACTCCCGCAGCATTCGGTGCAGTGAGCTGTCCTGCCGCAGGCATTGAGAAAGCCATGGCCAGAAGGAGAACAGACGCGACGGTAGTTTTCATCGCAGACACTCTACTAGGATTTACGAGCGAACGGAAGGGCGCGTTATTCCGATTTAGGTTCTGAATTCGGGATACCGCGCGGTCAACGAAGGTGTGAATGAATTCAGTTTTGAAAAGCGCGGCTCCCCTCCTGAGTCAGGAGGGGTGGCGCGAAGCGCCGGGGTGGTTCCGAAGCGAAATCCTGCGGGAGTGCGGCTTTGGAACCACCCCTCGCGTGATTGCTTCGCAATCACGCTGCCCTCCTAACTTAGGAGGGCAGCGTGCATTTCTTCCACCCATTCAATTCATTCACACCTTCATAGACCGCGGCTACAGAAGTGCGGCCAGCGCGACCCCCGGGAATGGCATGCTGGAACTGGCGAGTAGCTCGACCGGCAAGAGTAGAAGGTCTGGTGTATATTGGCGCCATGCGATTTCGAACCATGATGTGTTCTTTGCTGGCAGGAGTGTTGTTGTGGGTCGGCGTGCGAGCTGCTGGCCAGGCTCCCACGACGGATGTGGATTGGAGTTCCTATGGACACGATGCGTCCGAGACCCACTACAGTCCACTGAAGCAGGTGGACTCCGCGAACGCGGCACGACTTGGCCTGGCGTTCGCGACGACCATCGACGCGCCGCAGGGGAACAACGAGGCGACGCCGATCATGGTGAATGGTACGATTTACTCCAGTCTGGCATGGGGCGTTATCGTGGCCTTTGATGCGCGCACGGGCGCAAGTAAGTGGCGCTGGGATCCCGAACTGCCGCGCACGGGTGCGGATCGACCGGGAACATGCTGCGGCGCGGTGAATCGAGGCGTAGCCTTTGGGAATGGAAAAATCTTCGCGGGCCTGATCAACGGCCGGCTCGTCGCACTGGATGCCAACACGGGCAAACAGGTATGGTCGACACAAACCACCGATCCTGCCACCGACACCACCATCACCGGCGCTGTTCGCGTCTTTAAGAATAAAGTGATTGTCGGCACGGCCGGCGCCGAGTTCAACGTGCGCGGCTACTTCAGCGCGTATGACACGGAGACGGGCAAGCTCTCATGGCGCTTCTACACGGTGCCGGGCGATCCCTCGAAGCCGTTCGAGCATCCGGAACTTGCAGCAGCTGCAAAGACCTGGTCCGGTACCGAATGGTGGAAGAACGGCGGTGGCGGTACGGTGTGGGACGGCATGGCCTACGATGCGGATGCGGACCTGCTGTACATCGGCACGGGAAATGGTGGTCCATGGAATCCGGTGTATCGCAGCCCGGGCGGGGGCGACAACTTGTACTTATCGTCGATCCTCGCGGTGAAGCCCGATACCGGGAAAATGGTGTGGTATTTCCAGGAGACGCCGCGCGAGGCGTGGGACTATACCGCGACGCAATCCATGATCCTCGCGGATATCAACATTAACGGTCGCGCGCGCAAAGTCATCATGCAGGCGCCGAAGAATGGGTTCTTCTATGTGCTCGACCGGCTGACCGGCGAGTTCATTTCGGGGAAGCCGTACACGGAAGTCAACTGGGCGAAGGCGCTGGACGCAAAGGGGCGGCCGATCGAGAATCCAGGCGTGCGCTATGAGGATGGAACGACAGTGGAAATTGCACCGGGTTCGGGCGGAGGCCACAACTGGCAGCCGATGGCGTTCAGTCCGGCGACGGGCCTCGTCTATATCCCCGGGTCGGTGAATTCGCGCATGTATCATTCGACGCCGGAGTTCAATCCGCAAAAGGGAAAACAGGTATCGGGCGTCGACATGAATGACTTCGCGGCAGGCGTTTCCCCGGCGGGCGCGCGGATCACCAATAAAGGAGCGTTCGTGAAGGCCTGGGATCCCGTGAAACAGGAACAACGTTGGAGCGTCACGCAAGCCTTCAGTGCGGGGTTGCTGGCGACGGCAGGCAACCTGGTATTTGTACCGGGGAGCGATGGGAAACTAATCGCACTGAATGCCTCGACGGGAGAGCGCTTGTGGGACTCGATGCTGGTGGCCGGAATCGCCACGCCGATCACCTATTCGATCGACGGCGTGCAGTATGTGGCAGCGATCGCGGGACGCGGCGGAAATCAGCCAACGAGACTTTACGCGTTCAAGCTGGATGGGAAGGCCGCGATTGCTTCTGCCAACAACTCGTCCGTGCTGCAGTGAATGGACCCGCCAATCAACTGTTCCCAGCTTTGGTCGGAAACGCCTGCTTTGAAAAGAAGGCCAATCTCGCCTGTTCAAATCTGTCTGCGGGATTCTGGCCATCGGGGTTGTTGACAGGAGGGGGCTGGGTTGACGCAATTGAAAGATCCTTCGACTTTTCAAAGGGTTCATTCCCCATCGAAGGCAGAAGATGAAGTGGATTCGAATCTAACGTCAGTTGACTCACAGTGTACGCTCCCTGGTCTTAGTCGACTGATTCGAGAGTCGCATCACAATGACTATTCTTGAATAGTCCAAAAGGCGCAATCGTATGGCCGACTAGTGCTGAGTAACGTCGCCATAACTCTGGCAACCATTGTCATGTCCGCAATTCAACTCAGCCTGATTTGCCACGCATCGGTGTCACCCGATCGGATCGAGCAGGCCCTCGCAGAGCTCAATATTTGCAGCCATACTTTCGATTTCATCCCGCCGGCAACCGACAAGACGACAGCCTGGGGTCCGAGAAACGCTCGAAATTTCGTCCAACGTTCGCCCTGGCGCGTAAACTGATATGAGCAAATCTCCAAAGGAAGGAACATTCATGATGAGATCAAAACTTTGTCTTCTCGCTTGCATTGGTCTGCTGCTTTCGATTGTCACTTCCGCGCAACAACCGGCCATGCCGGCGGAATACTCGTCGGTGCTCACAACACTGGGTCGTCAGGGAGACTTCAAAGACGGCGTCTTGAAGGTCAATATTCCCCGAAGCGATCTAAAGGTCGTCGTTGACGGTATCGCTACCCCGACGCCCTTCGGCTTTGGCGGATGGGTCGCGCTGACCAAGGGAACGGGGATGGACGTGATGATGGGCGACCTGGTACTCACCGAAGAGGAAGTCAATCCGGTCATGTCGGCCCTTCTGGATGCGGGTCTCGAAGTGACAGCCGTACACAACCACTTTTTCTTTGAAACTCCGCGTATTTTCTACATGCATGTGCACGGACACGGTTCCCCCGCAGACCTCGCGAATAAGATTAAGCCTGCGCTCGCACTCATCGGCAAGAACCCGCCGCGCGGCGGATCGACAGTGGCGGGACGGTCGATCGATGGAAAGCTCGACGGGGCCCAACTCGCAAAGATCATCGGTACGGAAGGCGAACAGAACGGAGCCGTCTACAAGATCACCATCGGGCGCTCCGATCTTTCTCTTAAGGAAATGGGCGCATCCATCAACTCACGGATGGGATTGAACACCTGGGCTGCCTTTTACGGCAATGATTCGGATTCTGTCGTAGCCGGAGACATTGCGATGGTGGAGTCGGAAGTTAATCCAGTGTTGAAGGCCCTGCGCTCCAATGGAATCGATGTTGTGGCAATGCACCACCACATGATCGGCACGCAGCCGACAATCATCTTTCTTCATTACTGGGGAAAAGGCGACGCCCAGAAGCTCGCCCGAGGCGTTAGAGCGGCCGTGGACGTTCTCGGTAAGGGGCAAAGCGCATCGCATTAGCGGCGATCGCGTCGCGGGTCTGCCTGTCGATTGAAGCATTCGCAGGGATTCGACTTCGACTGAACGCCGTTTCCCATGGCGGGTTCAGTGGAGATTGGACCCATGAGCATTCCGTTCAGGGAGTAGTGTCCGGATTTGTTAAAAACATTTCAGGAGAAAATGCGCTGGAAGTGTGGATCCCGGGTCGAACTTTTCCATTGCTGGAAGCCGCCCACCAATCGATAATCCCGCAACTGGAGTTGGCCCATGCCCAAGACAACCAATGGAAATCCGTCGAAAAAACCTGCGCTGTCGAAAAAGATTGCGGGTATCACAGGAACCGTCGTCGCACTGACTGCTCTAATCACGGCATTGGTTCATTTTCGTGATTCGATTCCCTGGCTGACACCTGTTGCTACAATCGAAGTGAGCCCAAATCCATTGACTCTCGCAATCGACGACAAGATTCAGATTGCAGCCACTGTGCGGGATGTCAACAAGAACCTTCTATCGAAGCGCGTGACATGGTCCAGCGCAAACCCCAAGGTATTGGAAATCGATGCCGATGGCATCATGACTGGAAAAGCCCCGGGAGACACAACCGTCAAAGCATCCATTGGCTCCAACTCCGCCGTTGCAACCGTAAAGGTCCGCAGGATCAATGTGGCAAAGGTTGATGTGTTTCCTCCAGTCACGACGTTGCTCGTCGACGATCGGCTGAAGCTGGATGCCACGCCCTACGACAGCGACGGCAATTCCCTGCTCGGAAGAATCATTCGCTGGTCGAGTGAAATCCCGCAGATCGCGGCAGTGGACCCGAATTCGGGGGAGACTACTGGAAAGATGGAGGGTATGGTCACCGTGCTGGCACAAAGCGAAGAAGCGCACGCCACGGCAACCTTGAATGTGCATTCGAGGCCGACGACTCCAACTCCCGTGACGAACACTCCCGCAAATCCACCTGTGGCACCTGTTGCTCCTCCGGCAGTTTCGGTAGGAAGACGGGGGAAGGATGTGGCTGCCGGTCATCGAGCGGCCGCAACAGTTCCTGTTCCTGTTACAGAGCTTCATCTGCCACACAATCCTGCAATTGCGATGGTTCACCCTCAAATTCCCGCAGTAGTTCTGTCACCAGTGCTGAGGGCGGCTGTCGCCGTTGCAGACAAAATCACCATTACCAAAGGCTCACAAATTGGCGCGTGTCCAGCACGTGTTCGTATCATCATCGGAGACACCCTTGTTAATATTCAGTCGGATCCACAAACTGTGGACCACATCCCTCTTGGCGACCAACCCTACAGCCTCCATGGCATCGTCTCCTGCGCAAACCAAACGCCCGTGGCCGTGAACGGTCACGGAACGATTGGAGTTGCCAATGGGAGGACATACCGCTGCCATTGGCTGCAAAAGGGACCGAAGGATTTTGAAATCCGCCTTGAAGCGGAATGAACCGGAATCTGCCACAGAGTTAACGCTATCGTCTTTCTTGCCAGGGGTTATCAAAAGGGATGCCATGCATGAACGCGCACAACGGAGAGAGCATGGACGAGACCGGCCAGTTCTATGATCATCTGGCATCCTACTACCACCTGATTTTCGAAAACTGGGATGCCAGTATGGCGCGACAGGGTGATGCGATCGCTCCACTCATCCGGGCCGAACTGAATCTGCCTCCACCACAGACCGCGCGAGTTCTGGACGTGGCGTGTGGCATTGGCACTCAGACTTTGCCCCTGGCCGCTCGGGGATTCCGAATGGTTGCACGGGACCTCTCTCCCGCTGCAATCATCCGACTTCAACGAGAGGCAGAGGCCAGACATCTCGTCGTCGATGCCGCCGTGGCCGACATGCGCCAGGTCCGTTCCAGCGTTTTGGGAGCTTTCGATGTCGTGATTGCATTCGACAACTCCGTGGCGCATCTGCTCAACGATGATGACATTCGGACTGCCGTCCAGGAATTTCTGGCCGTGCTCCGGCCGGGAGGCGTGTTCCTGTGCTCGGTCCGTGATTACGATAAAGTTCAACGCGGCGAACCCGCAACTATCAACCTTGGCACACGCGAAGAACGAGAGCAGATATATTCATTGGCCCAGCAATGGTCGTGGGATGACCCGATGCACTACCAGTCGACATTTACTGTGGATCGGGAGACACCCAACAACCCGGAGAGAGTCGTCAGTACCGTGAGCCGATTCTATGCAATCTCGACCGGACGTCTGCTGGAGTTAATGCGCGAAGCCGGTTTCCGGGAATGTCGTCGTATCGATGAGACAATCTACCAGCCGATTCTCCTGGGGAGAAGGGGTGCATAAGATGACGAGTGCGGCAACGGATCGGTGGGTCGCCGGAGATGCCTATGAAGCCTACATGGGCCGTTGGAGTCGGCTGCTCGCAAAAGAGTTCCTCAAATGGCTCCATCCAAAGCCCGCGGCACACTGGCTTGAGGCGGGATGCGGTACGGGAGCGCTCACGTCCGCCATTTGCGACATCTGCGAGCCCTCTTTGATTGTCGCGTGCGATCCGTCCGAGCCGTTTGTCGAGCACGCTCGGAAGAACCTTTCCAACGGCCGAGTCTCATTTTCGGTTGCAGGAGCTGAAGCCCTTCCACTCCGGGACGGCGGCTTCGATGAAGTGGTTTCCGGCCTCGTTCTGAACTTTGTGCCGGATGCGCCGCAGGCCGTCGCGGCGATGCGCGAACGCCTTCGACCGGGAGGCACGGCCGCTGCGTACGTTTGGGATTACGGAGAAGGAATGGAGTTCCTGCGGTGCTTCTGGGAACAAGCAGTCGCTTTGGACTCACGGGCAGAAACACTCGATGAAGGCCGTCGATTTCCACTCTGTCAGCAGCCGGCGCTGGCTTCGCTCTTCCGAGCATCCGGCCTTGCTAAAGTTGAAACTGTGGCGTTGAACATCCCCACGGTCTTCGCCACATTCGAGGATTACTGGACGCCGTTTCTGCACGGCACCGGGCCCGCTCCGAGCTACGTCGCGTCACTGGATCCGGCACATCGTGAGCAGCTAAGAGACAGGCTCCGGCAACGCCTTCGTGCGGAGAGCGACGGCCGAATTCATCTTACGGCGCGCGCGTGGGCAGTGCGTGGCGTTACTTATTAACGAACGAAAGGAAGGTTCGAGTGAATCTCAAATCGAAACTTTTACCAATCGTCGCGGTCGCGATTGCATTGCAGCTCCCGTTTCGAGCGCGCACAGACTGGTAGTCCAAAGAATCGCGATTTCCCGCTCCAATTCAGTCCTCCGTCGGCGTCGAACTCTTCAACCTGAATGACGCCATGGATCCGTTTCCCGAACGGCAGATCGAGGCGCTGCGCGATCTTCTGAGAACGATTCTCGCGCTTCACCCCATCAAGCACATTGTTCACCAATATGAATGTGCGGAACTATTAATGTGCCGGTACCTAAACCAGCTTCGCTCACTCCTGCAGAATCGCTCGGTGTAAGATATTCAGACAAAAAGGAGAAACATCATGGCAACACGGCCTGCAGAGGAAACTCCAACCCCGCAATCGATCGCCTCCTACGTCAAAACCAATGCAGCGCAGGCAAAGAAAGCGCAGCGCATGCACGAAGAATCCATCGTGACGCGCGAAACCGATTACAAAGGCCATCACATCATCGTGCGCACAAAGTACGAAGTCGAGGTTGACGGAAAGCGACTTATGGGGCATCTAGGCGTCAATGATGCGGGGTCGGTTCATTATCATCCGATCCCGAACATAAGCTTCACTTCAGCCCTCGACATGATAAAGAAAGTCATCGACGTGTTTCCGAGTGATTTTGACTCAAACGTCCCTCAGAATCCCAGGCCGCATCCCATGCCGCCGATGGGACATCATTCAGGAAACAAGTCGGGTATGGCGAAGAAGAATAAAACTTCGACGGACAAGACTGTAGTGAAGCGGAGGAAGAGATAACCATGGCGGCTGTCACGCGCTCCAATGTTGTCACAAACGCATCCGCACTCCAGAAGTACATAAATGGGGTCAAGTTGCTGAAAGCGGAACTTCCAGGACCCACAACCGTCTCACTGGGGATAGCGGGACCCAGCGCAAAAATCAGCACGCACGATTTGTTTATCGTTTGGCACCACATCGCAATGAGTACATTCACGCCGTCCACTCAAAGTGATCGTAATGCTGCCCATCGTGGGCCTGTCTTCCTTCCCTGGCACCGATTCATGCTTCGACAGTTGGAACTCAATCTTCAGCGGGTTCTTCACGACAACAGTTTCGGGCTTCCTTATTGGGACTGGGCCGCCGACGGCCAACTGAGCGCCGCAGCGCAGAAGACGGCGCCAATTTGGCAGGCCGGAAACTTTGGCGGGCAAGGCGATCCGATATCGACTGGACCGTTGGCACCACCCCAGTTTCTTGTGAAGATCGAAGCCAATTCCAGTGGCAGCCTCGTACAAACAAATCACGGTTTACGACGCGCGTTTGGAGTCAATGGCGCTCCCACGCTCCCGAAACGAACCAATACCTCAGGGGCGTTAGCTCAAACCCAATATGATCAAGCCCCATGGAATACCAGTTCAGCAGGTTTCCGGAATTATCTGGAGGGCTGGAATCCGGCTCTGGGCCTTCACAACCGCGTTCACGTCTGGGTTGGCGGCGATATGCTGCCATCGACGTCACCCAATGATCCAATCTTCTTCATGAATCACTGCAACGTGGATCGGATCTGGGAAAGCTGGATGCAGAAACCCGGTGGTCCGGGTCGAGTTTATGCGCCCGGAGATAGCGAAGCAGCGGCGCTAAAGGGGCACCGCCTCCATGACACGTTGTCATCTCTTTTGAGCGGAACGACTACTCCATCTCAAATGTTAAATGTCACGTCGTTGTATGTTTACGATTCGCTTGTGGTTTAGTGGATCCACGCTCAAAAACGGACTGTATTAGCTGGCATTCGGCGGCACAGTTCGAAAGCCTGGCAGAGCGCCTGTAAAGCGTGAGAGCGTGGAAGGAACGCGCGCTCAAGGCCGTGAACACATCTAATGGCCTTTCACCTTGGCGATGACTGTCGGCCAGAATTCATCAAACAGATTTGAAGCGAACTTGCCGGCGAAACCCAACGCCGTTCGCGACAGAGCGCTCCCGACGGAACTCTCGCTGTCGACACGCCACGTGTTGGAAAGAAAGTTGTTTCCGACGTTGCCGGTATATCGCGCATAGGCGGGATATAGCTTCCCATCGCTGCGGCGGGCTCTAAAGGTGAGATCCGCCGCGTGAGAGACGCGTCCCCAGAAGTTTCTGTTGGTTGATTGGAAATATCGAGGATCCTCTCCCCAGGCCATACCCACGCTCGCTTCGATTGCATTGCCAGTCGCGACTCCCGTAAGACGCATACCATAGCGTTTTGCAAAACCATCCCAGTGCGTTCCATATTCCTCAGGATTATTGAATGCGGTTCCCCAACCTGCGCTTATGACACCGCCTGCAAGGCTTTGAGGGCCGATTGTCGAAGCCACAACCCACTTTATCCGTCCCTTCCCCGTAATTTCCGTATAGCTGGAAGGAGGAATGCCGGCTGTCGGAGTTGCAGTTTGGGCAAAGGCAGGAACATGGAACTGGAGGAGGAGCCCGAGGGATAGAGAACCGATCATTACCCAACCGCCGTGCCTCACTGTTCCGGACGAACGCATACGGATAGAGTGTGTGATTATCGATCTGCAGTCAATCGCGATCGAAGCATTACGCAAGAGAACCAACCGAGGTCCGCCGTTACTACCGTCTTCAACTCGAAAATTGCAGTCCTGACGCAATCGGATAATTTCCTCCAAAGCGGACAGAAACAATCTTAAACTTCCGCATGACGAACTGGATTTACCGAAACAAAATACGTAAGAATGTCGCGGGCCCGGGGAATTTCAAGAGGTTCGTTCATATTCTTTACGGCCTGCACGCCCGCTAAATCGCCTGAAGCGATCCTTTCCGTCCGAGGCTCCAGAAATATTTTCTTGACTGCGAGTATAGTTTACTAGTTAAGTAGCAAACTATGGATGCGTTAATCAAGGACTGGACCGTCGAGTTTCATTCAGGCATACCTGTTTACCGCCAGATCATGAACCACGTTGCCGAAGCCATTGCCCGAGGCGCCCTGGCGGAAGGCGCCCAGCTACCGACAATTCGGATGCTGCATCAGGCCTTGAAGGTAAATCCCAACACGGTGGCGAAGGCGTATCGCGAACTGGAACATATGGGATTGATCAGCTCGCAGCGCGGCAGCGGCAGTTTCGTTGCGCCCGCGCAGGAGCGGGCCGTCCTTTCTACGAAGGAGAAGAAGGCAAGGATCAACGCGTTGTTCGCGCGTATGACTGCCGAGGCGAAGGCCTACGGCATTCAGGTGGAAGAAATCGTCACTCACATCAGCAGGAGGAAATCTCATGCCTGAGAAAGGTGCTCTCGCCCGCAGTTGGTCGCTGATGGAAGCGTCCTGGGAGATTCTGCTCAAGAACAAGATCCTGATGATCTATCCCCTCGTGTCGCTTGCTTTCACGGCGGCGATCGCGTCGTTCTTCTTTGGTCCGGGAGTCTGGGCCGAAGAAGACCCTGCCCTTCACTCGCAGCCTCTCATGATCGCCTTCTATTTGGTGATGATGTTCGGATTCACATTTACAAGCGTCGCCTTTTGCCACGAGGTCATGATCGCATTTTCTGGAGAGGCGGTTTCGGTGCGACGAGGCTTTGCCTTTGCAAGACGCCGAATCAAGGCGATCCTCCTGTGGAGCCTCTTTGCCGGTCTTGTCGGCTTGCTGATCCGAAACCTCGAGCAGCGGTTTGGTATTGTCGGTAAAATCGTCCTGAGATTAACCGGCGTCGTGTGGAGCGTGGCGTCCGTGTTTGCGATTCAAGTCATGATTCGAGAGGAGTCAGCCAATCCGCTGGAACTGCTGCGCAAGTCCTCGACGACTCTGAGACGCAACTGGAAGGACAACCTGGTCGGCTATGTCGGCATAGGGGTCGTATCGGCAGTTATCGTCGGCGCGTTCCTGGTTGCCGTTTTTGTCGGGATCTCCTTCGTGAAGCCTGAAATGGGCCCGCGTGGTGGCATCGCTTTGAACGTGACAATTGGTTTGCTGTTCTTAGTAGCTATGGTGCTGGCTTCCAGCCTCGACAGCATCTTCCGTTGCGCGCTCTATATCTATGCTTCAGAAGGCGTCGCTCCCGCGCCCTACGATTCCAACCTCATGGACGGCGCCTGGAAGGTGAAGAAAAGCTGAGCCGCAGCTGAAAGCGAGGAGTTGCGGTTCGAAAACTCGCCCGCCGCAACGGTACGAGTCGATCACGAAGTTCGGGTGGGCAAGCGTCTTGCCTTCGACCAATTCCAAATGAGGAACTGCAGGCCGTCGTAGTTCTCCAGATCGTAGATCGAGCCAATGTGAGGATGATTCAACACCGCCAGAACTTCGGCTTCGCGATGGCGAACAACACGTCGGACCACTTCTCTTCTAGTGCTCTACGGTTTCAATGGGAAAAGTCCGTTTGCTTCTGGGCTTCTGCTCATTCAGTTCGACGATAATTGCGCGTGAGGCGCCTTTGACGAGTTCTTCGCTGTGGGTGCGATTGCGCGCGTTGAATCGTGTCAGTCCACGCTCAAGCTTATTGACGACGACAGATCCATCTATGGCCTCCGATTTTACTTCGCCGGTTTCCAGGTAGACGACCACGACGTCCTTGCTATGGAAGTGAATGGGGGTCGGTACGTTCATAGTCCAGGTGTAGTCCCAGACCGTAACACGTTTGTTGGTCAATAGCTTCTTCGCACCGTCTCTTGGAAATGCATCCGGAAATACCTTGTCGTATTCAAGCGGAGCGACGGTGACGTCCTTGAGCTCAATCACAATGGCGTGTCGCACAGGTTCGCTGGTTCCTTCCTCCTTCTGGGTGACACCCCTCTCAATGAAGCTCGCCTGTCCAAGCTTGAGCGGAACTGTTTTTGTCTTACTCTTTGCGCTGGTCACTTTAATCGCCGCATTTTCAAGTTCGATTGTGACCATGTCCAATTTACCTTGCAGCATCAGCGTCGGCTTGCCCTTGGGCCAGGTTACATCCCAAACGGTGACGCGATTATTGTCGATGATCGGTATGGCGCCGTCCCGCGGAAATGCCGGAGGAATCTGCTGGAGCATTCCGGAAAGCAAAAGTAACGCGGCTAAAATCGTGTTCGACATGACCGCGATTGTACCCCAACGTTTTCCGAGAGACTCAATCAAGCCGTCGCCGAGATACCGCACATCACCAATCTTTTGCGGTTGATCCTCAATTTTGCCAGCCGCAGTATGCATGTTGCTACCTGCCCATATGGCGGATGCGCTCATGAGTTGACATCGGGCAATCTAGCCATAGGAGATAATCAAATGGCAGGTAACTGGTCGGAACTATCAAAGGAAATATCACAGGCAGTCGAGCAGGCGGGCAAGTCCATTGTCGCGGTCGACGGGCGATCCGGACACACGTCCAGCGGTATCGTTTGGCGCGCCGATTCGATTCTCACGGCCGCACACTCGATCCGTCACGACACCAATATCCGAGTGATTGTTGGTACCGGCAGGTCCCACACGGCGAAGCTGTCCGGCAAGGATCGAGGGACCGACCTCGCTGTCTTAAAACTCGATGAAAAGGTCGAATTGGAGCCCGCACAATTGGGCACTGGGACGACACTTTCGGTTGGTGAACTCACTGTGGCCGTGGCGCGGACTCGGCGAGGGAACATCGTCGCGAGCGGTGGAGTCATCAGCGGACTCATGGGCGAGTGGCAGATTGCGCGAACGCGCATCGATCAGTTCATTCGTCCGGATCTGATGCTGTATCCCGGCTTTTCAGGCGGTGCACTTGTCGGCCCCGGCGGCAATATCCTGGGTTTGAATACGAGCGGCCTTATTCGGGGGAAATCCATCACGATACCTTCATCCACACTCACTCGAGTTGCAGAGGAAATCGCTTCCAAAGGTCACGTGGCTCAGCCGTACGTCGGTTTGGTGATGCAGCCCGTTGAGATCCCCGGATCACTTCAGAAGAACGCAGGCGTGGATGCAAACACCGGGTTACTGGTAATGCACGTCGAACCGGGAGGTCCCGCAGATACGGCAGGAGCATTGCTTGGGGATATCCTTATCGATATAGATGGGCGTTCTTTCGAAGACCTGGAAGACGTCCACGAAGAACTACGCCGGAAAGGCGCCGGAGTGGAGGTTCAGGCGAAGGTCATTCGTGGCGGGCAAAACATTCAAATGGCAATCCGAATCGGTGAACGTTCGGCAGGCTAACGCTATGGTGGATGTGTGGATCATGGCGCCATCCCCCGATCGCCGGCATCGGATTCTGCGCGAAATCGGCGGAGACTGCACGATCCGCGTTCTGGGATCCGCGGCTACCTTTCCGTTTTTGAGGTCTCTGATGTCGGAGACCTCGGGAGACCTGGCCGTCATTGACTGGCAATCGCGAACCGAGTCCACAATTCAACGGGACTGGCTGTTCGAATTCCTGGATCTCATTCCGATCGTTGTATTGTGTTCGGAGCCTGATCCCGGAATATCCAATCGCATTTTGCATTCGAGGGCCGGCGGCATGATTCTCCAGACGGATATTTCATCCGAACCGATTGTCCAGGCGATCAAGTCCGTCGCTTCTGGTTTGCTGGTCTTCGACAGTGCATTGATGCCCCAACAGTCTGAGGAGGATCCGCATACCGAAGCTCTCACACCTCGCGAAGGTGAAGTTCTCCGTCTTCTGGCGGATGGCTCAGGCAACAAGGAAATCGCGGCGCGTCTGAACATCTCCGAACACACCATTAAGTTTCATATCCGCTCGATACTGGGGAAGCTCGGGGCTGCGTCCCGGACCGAGGCGGTCGCCCGTGGGCTGCGGAACGGATTGATCGACCTGTAACATTTGAAACAGAGGTGCAACATGAAGAGGATTCTCTTGCAAACCACTATAGCCTACGAGCCGGACAACTGGTCGATCGACCGGTTCTCGATCCTGACCGACCTGCTTTCCAGGATCGAAGACGAATTCGGAAATAAGAAGTTTCAAGTGACAGCCCGAAATCGTGAAGGTCTTCCGTCCGGCGACGATCGAATCCTCTCAAAGCTCGACGAGACGGACTTCGATCAGCTTTGGCTTTTCGGCGTTGATGTTGGCGGAGGGCTGGGCCCGCGGGACTGCGAGGCGATCGGCAGATTCCGTCAGCGCGGTGGAGCAGTGCTGACTTCGCGCGACCATCAGGATCTCGGGATTTCGTTTTGCACTTTAGGCGGAATTGGCGCCGCGAATCATTTTCATTCCAGGAATCCGGAGCCGGACATCGAACGACGAGTCGGAGATGATCGGGATACTCCGAGCATTCTCTGGCCGAACTATCATTCCGGCAGCAATGGCGACTTCCAGAGTGTGGAAGCGATTAAGCCGTTGCATGCGATCATGCAGAATTCGAAAAATCCGTCTGGACGAATCGAGTTCCTTCCGGCACATCCCCATGAAGGTGCCATCACAGTCCCGTCCGACGCGCAAGAATACTCGGGCACTGTTGCCACCGGAAAAAGTTTAGCGACGGGCAGACCATTCAATATCGCAATCGCGTTCGAAGGTAATGGGACAGGCAGGGCGGTCGTCGACTCCAGCTTCCACCACTTCGCCGATTACAACCTCGATCCGCGAAGAGGCTGTCCGTCATTTGTTACAGAGGCCTGCAGCTACCGCATCCTCGAAAACGTTCAAGCTGCGGCCGACGCAAGGACGTATGCGCGGAATATCGCTCTGTGGTTGAGCCAATAGGTCGCGAGATCGTTTCAAAAGGTGTGTAACTGCGAATCATGCGGCGATCGCTCTCACCTTATCAGCTTGCTTATTAACCCGTCGACCATCAATGAACGGTTTGCCGGCATGAACATCCTTCAGAAGCGGGAACCCTTGTATTCGTACACGCGAGTCTGTGTTTTTCTTCCCGGTCAGTCTTGAAACAGGAGGGTCCTCTTCAGGGGAATCTATCCCGTGTCAGGACTAAGCAAAGTTGATATCCCAAAAATCGAGACATCAACCTGCCCATCGCGGCAATTAGAGCGCTAAACTTTCTCCATCGATGTTAAATGTTGTATCTCGCGTTCCAGAGTGTCACTGCGTACTGCAGGCGGCCCCACCACGGAACAGTACGTACATATCTAACGACAGAGTGAGGAGCCAACCGGGGAGGATTGATACGACAACTGATCATGTGGAACCAGGTGACGGTGAATGGCTACTTCGAAGGCAGCAATCCGTGGGACCTTTGGTGGCACGAACTAGCCTGGAGTGAGGATCTGAAGTGCCTGAGCGTGAAACAGACCAGAAACGCCAGCGGCCTCATCGTCGGACGAAAGACGTATGAAAGCATGGCAGCCCACTGACCGACTGCCTCCGGTGAAGTGGCAGTCATCATGAACCAGATCCGAAGTTCGTCTTCTCCCGCACGCTGTCAGACGTCTCATCGAGGAACGCACGGCTCATCAAGGGACGCGTGGAACAGGAAGTCCCGAGGCTGAAGCGGGAGACGGGGAACATCGCTCCCAGGGCCGATCACCATCGAGTCAACGCGGGGAAATCCCTAACGTGATTCCGCGAACTTGATGCGCATGTTCTCCAGAGGGAGAGCGTTCGTCTTGGGGCCCGCGGCTACGTTGCTCAGAACCTCGAAAGAGTCCAGGACATAGGGCACGCCTTCCGAACCCAGCGGTGAATTGCTATCGCTGACATGGAAGTGCAAATGGGGTTCTGTGCTGTTTCCGGAGTTCCCAACCAGTCCCAGCACCTGTCCTCGGCGAACCTTGTCACCAACCTTTACCTTCAGGCTGCCGGGTTGGAGATGCGCATAGAACGCGAAGTGTCCACCGCCAAGGTCGAGAATCACGTGATTACCTCCAACAGTCTCAAGAGTGATTGGGACGGCGCGCGAATCCGGTCCCGGTATATTTTCCGGAATCCCATCTTTGGTCGCGGAGACTATAGCGTCGGCAACAGCGAGAGCTTCGCTCCCGTATGCAAAATAGGTCTTGTTATCTTTCGGATCACCTGAGAATGTCTTGCCGCCGTCGTCCACTTTGACCCAGTCGATGGCGAAGCGCTGAGCGATGTGCAACCGCCCTTCGATGGGCATGAGTGCCCGTCTGTGTATTGAAGTATTGGAAGGTCCGTTTGCGGCCATCCAGTTAGATCCGCGCAGAGGCGGCCCTATGACCATCGGGCTCATGGTCGACAGCGTCACCATGCTCTCGACGGGAAAGCCGTCTACAGTGATCCGGTTCCGAAGCGTCTTTGGAATCGTTGCGCGCGCTGCGAGCCTGGGCCAGACAAACGCCACGGCGCGCAATCCTGGTCCAAGCGTTCGCTTGTCGGTCGGGTTGGGACCAAACCGCTGCAGGATCCCGTTCAGTTCCGTGCCTTCGTAAGCCGCAATCGAAATGTCGCCGTTGAATACCTCGATGCGGCTAATGTGAAGGTCTACAGGCGACACGTTGGTGAGATGAAGCTCATAACCGATATTGAGGCCGCCCGCAGGCCCTGGGAATGGCATGGGCGCCATTGGAACCTCGATGTCCATCGGCACTCCCACGCTCTTGATGATATTTGCAAGCATGTCGGGAGGCGGTGGCACAGGGTCGGCGCCAGCCGTCAGTGCGGTAGCAACGCGGGTGAGTTCCAGCGGGACGGGAGTTCCCTGAGTCCATGTGCCCTTGATGCGACCGTCGGCGCCGAGAGTGCCTTCGAACGTGCCGTTCACTCTTCTGAGCTCGAAACGGACAGTCTGTCCCGTCACCTGAACGCGGTCGATCGGCGTCGCCACGCCCTGATCGAGACTCTCCAATTCACCGAGGTAAAGTCCATCGGATCCCTTCGCAATATGAAACAGGAGGCGAAGAGTGTTTGGGCCCGCGCTGAGGCTTCCCTGCCAGTCTCCCTCGAATGTCGCAGGAGCCTGCGCCGCGGCAATTGCTGTGACCAACGCAATCACCAAGAGACCTTTTTTCATTCTCCCTCACTCACGCAGCGATGGAAGGCTCGCCAATTTGTTCTAGATCGTAAGTAAAATCGAACTCAGTGGCAACAGGAACCGGCTTTGTGCCGCGATGTCCCCCAAATAGGATTATGCGAATGGTTCCCTTCCGTTGGTTGACCTTAGTACTGGTCGCGTGGGCTGCTTGTGGTTGCGACGGCTATTCCAAAGAGCAACGCCAGGAAATGCAGCGGATCCGCAGCATGGTAAGTGCAAGCCCAGGCAGCGTGAATTCTCCTGATCCGCAAGGGTACACTCCCCTTCACTTCGCCGTGCTCAACAACTACGTGCCGCTGCTGGATTGGCTAAAGGATCATGGCGCCGATCCGAACTCACGGGGACAGAGTGGAGACCGGCCGTTGCATGTGGCCATCATTGCCGATCACAGCTCCGACGGAACATTGATCCTCAGGCTCCTGAGAATGGGAGCCGATGTGAACGCCGCGAACGACTACGGCGATACGCCGCTTCACCGTGCAGCTTACCTCGGACTCACAGACAAAGTCCGGCTTCTGCTGAAAAACAAGGCAGACGTTTCGCGCCGCGCGATGCGTGGCGAAACATCGCTCCTGTATGCAGCGAGGCCGGAAGGGTATCCGGAAACGGTTCTTGCCCTTTTAGAGGGAGGAGCGGACGTCAATGCTGCAGACCACTTCGGCATCGCGCCGCTTCACGGAGCTGCGATGATTGGAGACGTCGAGGTCGCGCGCGTCCTCATAGAAAAGGGGCGCGCAGATGTGAACCTGCAGACCTTCAGTGGATATACACCTCTGCATGTCGCCGCCATTTCAGGCAAAGCGGCGTTTGTTCAGTTCCTTCTCGACAAGGGAGCAAACCGGGAATTGAAGGACAAGGACAAACTGACTCCAGCCGAAAGGGCCGAGCGATTCCCAGCGATGAGCTATTCCAACAGCGGAAGCCATCCGGTCGATACGTCAAAAGCTGTAACCGTCCTCAAAACCTATTCACCAAAGCATTCGCAGTAACCCGCGCTTATTCCAAATATTCGTCGGTCTTGTAGGCGATTACGAAGCGGCGCAGAAATGGAAACAGGACGCGTCCATCTGGACGAGGAGGATAGAGTCTGCGAATGCCCTCCGCATATTGGTCAACGAATCGCTCGCGCTCCGTATCTGTCGGCAGCGTGTCGAGAAAGGGACGCAGTCCGGTACCTCTATACCACTCCACAATGGCGGCGGCATCCGGGAGGATTTGGAAATACTCCGTATCCCATGCATCGATGCGCGAGCAATACGGAGCCAGCAGGTCGTAGTAGTAACTCATATCGTGCACGTGCCATTCGCGGACACGGTCCGCTACCTCGCCGAGCCATGCGGCCGACGATGCCATGCTTCGCATCAAACGATGGGCCGGCGCATCGAAATTGGCGGGAACCTGAAAGGCGAGAACCCCATTAGGAGCAGTTCTTGCAAGAAGCCCTGGCATGATGGTTTCGTGGTTCGGCACCCATTGCAAAGCGGCGTTGGAGAAAACCACATCGAAGAGCCGGGATTCTGCGACCGCCCACTCAGCAATGTCACGCTCGATCCATTGATGCTTTGGTTGTTCGCGTCGCGCTGTGTCGATCATTGCCGCAGCATTGTCCACACCGGTAAATTCCGCATCTGGCCAGCGTTTTGCAAGAACCTCAGTGCTGTTCCCTGGTCCACACCCCAGGTCGGCAACCCGCCTCACTCGTTCGACGAATATTCGTCCCGCGAGATCGTGGCAGGGCCGTGTTCGCTCTTCCTTGAATTTGAGATATTGATCGGGAATCCAACTCGGCATTGTCCACTATGATCGCACGGCTTTCCTCTCGCTCGAAAAGGCGAGCTTTGAGACCAGCGAAGCGGGTTCCCCGCGCGCAAACTTCTTCAGTTCCGCAAACATGAGCATCCACAACCGTTCTTCTGTTGAGCGATCACCGGAGCAGGCTTGTCACATCCGCGTCTGCATTGGATTTCATGGGAGTGACCGGGAAATCGCAATGGAAACCATGTTACGAATTTCTCTCCGTTCGCGCTTTTACTGATAGAGGCAGTTTTCAGACCGGAACTGAATGACGAAGACGTTTCCGGGAGTGCCCACTAGTTGTTTTGCGAAGCTTGCCGGCGATTATTGCGCGGACTTGATCGTGCCGTGAGTGGAACGGTTTGAGTACGCAGAAATCGCTGGCGACTACAGTCACGTTCAACTGGAAAGAAAGGACGTCCCCCAATGAAAATAAAAATCTTTTCCTGGATTACAACAGTGGTGCTTGTCTGTGCGGTCTCGACAAACGCCAAAGCCGACGTCGTCACGGACTGGACTCACATCATGCTGGAGGCTGCAATGACCGCGACTCCTCCTACAAGCCCGCTTGTCATGACGCGAAATGCAGCGATTGTCCAGGGTTCGGTTTTCGATGCGGTGAATGGTATAGAACGGCGATACACCTATCTCCATGTCCCGGCCGACGCGCCAGAAGGAGCATCCAAACGCGCGGCCGCGGTGCAGGCGGCTTATGCGAGTCTGGTGCGCCTCTATCCAGCGCAGATCGCCGCACTCGACTTGAAACGTGCGGAGTCACTGGCTTCCATCTCGAGCGGCCCCGGTGCGGAACACAGTACTTCTATCGCGAGAGGGATCGAATGGGGCCAGACGGTCGCCGATGGGATATGGGCCTGGAGGATCGGTGATGGGTTTTCGGATGTTACACCTCCTTTTACCGGAGGGACCGCAGTTGGCCAATGGCGTCCCACTCCACCGGCAAACCTGGCCGGTGTCGGCCTGGTATTCTCGGACATGACTCCATGGGTCCTGACTTCTTTTGCACAGTTCCGACCTGCCGGCCCTCCCGCATTGAGCAGCGCCCGGTACGCCGCCGATTTCAATGAAACGAAGATCATGGGTTTGTCATCGAGTGCGATTCGCACAGCGGACCAGACTCTCTTCAGCCGGTTCTGGGCAGCAAGCACGTCGACGTATTCCTTCAACGCGATTGCGATGTCGCTTTCGTCGGAAAACCACCTCTCGTTGTCCGACAACAGCCGCTTGCTGGCATTGATGAACATCGCCGCGGCAGATGCAGCGATCGGCTGCTGGGACGCCAAATATGTGTTTACCTTTTGGCGACCGGTGACGGCGATTCCACTGGCCGCAACGGACGGCAACGCTTCTACGGTCGAGGATCCGGCCTGGACGCCCCTTCTGGTGACGCCGGCGCATCCCGAGTACCCATCGGGCCATTCCTGTGTGAGTGGCGCTGCCGGACGTGTGCTGGCGAACTATTTTGGTGAGTACACTTCGTTCAGCGTCGACTCCGATGTGATGCTGGGTGTGACCCGCTCCTTCACGAGTTTCTCAGCGGCACTCGATGAAATAAAGAACGCTCGCATCTTTGCAGGAATTCACTTCCGTTCGGCAACCGATGACGGCCAGACCATAGGAATTGGAGTTGCCAACTATACGATGCGGAATTTTCTCCGCCCCTTGCATGGTAACCACGGTGAAAACGACCCGGAGTAAAATCCGCAGGAGCACCGCCGCGGCCTGAATAGTCGCGGCGGTTTCAGGTTCAAAGACTGCAAGATGGCGGGAATAAGGTTTGTTCAGTGCGCCCTCGATTACTGTGTGTTTCGCGGCCTGGACCTTTCCAGGATGAACTTCGATGGTTGCTCATTCATTGAAGCTGGATTGACTTGGACCGACGTAAGCCATGCAGACTTCCGCAATGCAAATTTAACTCGAGTCAAGATCCAGTAAGCCAGGATCGATTACACCGATCTCAGAGGAACGAACTTAGCGGGCTTCGATATCAGGCAGCACAACTTGTGCGGCATTGTCATTACAGCCGAACAGTTCAGTTTCCTGTCTGAAGAGATTGGAATTCACATCCGAGAAGGTTAGCCAGTCGCGGGAAGTCGGAATTGCTCCAAGGCTGGTTACCGACCAATTGGGGCATGGCACCGGAGTCAACATCGGCACCTTCGACTTAGCTACTATCGCGTGATGAACTGTAATCGAACATTCGTGACTTCTTTGTCAGCGACGACAACATTTATCGTAGTTGATGCAACTTTGGAGGCGCTACACCCCCTGCAGGTCCTCAGCACAATCATTTGATAGGTTCCGGAGGAAACGTTCCTGACTTCGAACGAGCCGTCTGCGGCAACGTCAGCGGTAAAGATCCTTCCCGAGGGACGAAGGTTTTCGACCAGCGAGACACGAAGGAGCTCGTCGGGCTTAAGGTCTGTGATTCCTGTTACCAGGCCTGTCACCTTCCGTAGCAGAGGATCTTGCCTCGAGTTGGCAAGAAGGTTGGGTTCCACGGTGCCTCTTAAAACTTCCGAGAAATTAGTTGGCGCCTTGTTTGCCTTGTAAAGATCCACAAGCTCGGAAATCGGAGACATCATGGTGACGACAGGACCCATATCCAGCGAATACCAGGGGACGGACGGTATTGAGGGCCGTGGCGACCAGCGAATAAGCATGCTGGAGGAATCGATGGGCAGAGTTGAAAGGTTCGCCTGAAACGCTCTCATTGTCGGCCCGTTCAAGTAATTCTCCACATTCGAAATGTAGAACGCATTCACAGTTGAATTGCGCTGCTTAAGGTATTCACCGACCCTGCGAATGGCAGCCGTACCTGCGAAATCTCCGACGAGAGGAATGATGAGATTTTTGCGATGCAAATCCCGGACATATTGATACGCCGCTTCCGACGACAGAAAACTCCACGACTGTCCATTTTTGTCGGTGGCCGTCATCAGATCCGTGAACGTGACGGGAATGCCTCCAGGCGAACCCGGACTCGCATATTCAGCGGTAATCGAAAGGCCTCCGCGATTGAAAGTTTCCTGAATGAAGGAAATGCGAGCAACATCAGCGGCGCTCAGTGAGAAGCCATGTTTCGCGAGGACGACTTTGACGGCTTCGATATTCTTTTCCAGACCCTCGCCTGGTGCGGAGCTGAAGGCTGCCAGCAACGCCTTCGCACTTGCATTGGTATCGAGGCCCACAGGGCGGCGTCTCGAAAAAAGATTGGCGACGAACTCCGCCCTGTTCGCGGACAATTCGAAGAGCGCTTTATGCAGAAGGATGGTGAGCATGTTCTGCTGGCGGATATCGATGATGAATCCGATCTTCGATTGCAGCGCCCACATATATGTGAAGTTTTGCTCCGGTCCTACGCCAAGATAAACACCGCCCTGTTTGGCGAGGCGCTTCAGCGGCGGAATAACATCCTGGATGCTCGCTTCATTGGAAATCCAGTTATCGCCGGTATAAGGTCCCTGAGGCTCTGAGAAATCGGTGACCATGCTCCAGAATTCCTGATCGGTAATCTGATCGGGCAAACGGCCAGGCTGTCCAAGCTGAACCGACTCGGCACCCCCAACCAATACGCAGAGGACGACGGCAACAACTGTGACCATGAAGTGGACACGAACATGGACGTTCATGCGGGACCTCCGGACCAAATGTGTAGATCGGGCTCTGTGACGCTCGGCGTACATTATCCGGAGAAACCTGACGAGTCAACCCACACGAAATCATGTTGCCGCGTTGATGAACCGCCCGCGAACCGCGGGCTTTCCATGAGAGAGTCGCAACGATATCGAATGCGAAATGTTTGGAGAAGTGGATGATGGACTGATCGCGGTGACCGCACCGGTCGGATGATCGGTTCAGGGCAGGGCGTCGAGAGCTTTCTTCATCGCCGCAATTCCCTGCTCCATCATCGGGCCGACCATTTCGGCGGCCTCGGACGGAAGGAAGTCTGCGAGCCAGACGACGCGGCTGCCAGCGCCTTCGCTGAAAACCTGAGCGGAGGCGTTGTAATGAGTCAGCGCGCCCCCTTCCGCGCTCCAGACCAATCGGCGCTCCCCGTCGTCTATGGTTACGATCGGCTCCTTTATGACAGTCCCGTTGGCGAAGGTGACAATGCGAGCTCCAGGCTCGAGACGAGTGTCGACGACGAAGCCCGGGACCAGGCGCGTGTGGAGCGCACCGATGTCGCGAATCGCGTCCCACACCGATTCGGGCCGCGCAGAGGTGACGAGCTGTTTGCGAATGGTAGCCATGGCGTCCTCCTGGATTTCACCTGACAACGCGATCGTTGATAAATCAAAGTCTATGATTTCCAATGCTGCATTGAAGAACCAACATTTATCATCGGCGAACTGGTCAACGGCGCGCGAAAGGCTATTTTGAATTACAGGACTTTACGTGAAAGATAATGACTGCGTTATGAAACCAACCCTAACCAATCTCCTGCCCGGATGTGTACAGGCAAGAGGGTGCCGGCGACTCTGCCCATGGAACGGAAATCTTCTATTCGGATATCCTGGTGTGTCCGCAGCATTTTAGAACAGGAAGGGGTTAATATCGCCCATCCCTCGTACGAGTCGCCCGCGTAACCGGATTGACGGCGCCTTTGAGCGATTCCCGAAATAGCAGTAAGATGCAATCAATGCTTAAATCCATCATCCGGATTGGGTTCCTGTTTAGCACTCTTGTGCCCCAAGTGGGAACAATGGTGCCAAGCTTAACCTGTGCAGAATAATCGCAAGAAATACACTCGCTAAAGAACTAGTGCGACACGCGCGGCTTCCAACCGCAACGTTTCGACCTGATCATATTGCTCCTTGCCGCGATGAATCAGCCGTGTATAGTCCAAGCCTCCAAGTTCAGCAGATCCAAGTGCGACACCCAAGGCTTTCCAAAGCGCGACTTTCCCCTGAATTCCAATAGCCAACTGTTCAAGTCTTTCTAAACGCCGGAGAGGTCCGTTGGGTTCATCATCCACTTCAAGCTTTAATTCGGACAAACCCTCGGCAATCCAACTTCCGGCTTTACGAACGCGGCTCTCGACCACATGCAGGCGATTCATTAGAACTCTCAGTTCGTGACGATCTTCGTTAAGTTCGTTGCGCAACCCCGCAACCGTGGGAGCCGCAATGGTTTCGGCAGCGAGATGATCCAGGATTTCGATAGCAACGTTAAAACCCGTCAAATGGTCGTTCAAATAAGTCCCAAGGTGCTCTCTTGTCATTTCTTGTCCTTTGGTTCGATCAACTTCGCTTAAGCCGCTTCAGCCCGGAATCGAGTTGTCCACAATGGATACTTCATACCAGTTCAAATACTTATGAAAAAGAGGCATCCGCTACTATACCCCGGCCCCAGCGACGTTATATCCGACCTGGCAATCCAGCGACAGTTTCACTCCTTATCCTCTACTGCAATCTTTGTAGTAAGGCGCCTGCGAGCTTGTTGCGAAAAGCCGGAATCGGCCCAATACAGATAGCCGATCAGCTTGGGGGTGGGTTGGGCGTGAAGCTGGATGTGTACGCGATCTCAGACCTCAGCCTGCGACTGGAATCTGTGAATCGGATCGAACAGAGCCTGGCATCGACCGCAGTGAACTGAGCGCGGATTTCGAATTGCGCGAGGACTATGTCGTTCCCCGAATCTCCGTAAGCTGAATCACCAGCCGTAACGCTTCATTCACTGCCTGAGAATTCGAGAATGCATTAGCCACATCTGGCTCCAATTCGATGAGATTGGCTTCGTGGGGCTTTTGTTCCCTGCGGACTTTCTTCTCTTTTGCCATCATTTGCATCTGACGCATGAAGAATATCCTTAAGAATATCCAGAAGCCGATAATAAACAGGAACGGCGCCCATGAAATTATGGCGGCCAGCCACGGACTCCGGTTGGGGTGTTCGATCGTTAAATCGACACCTTGAAGCTTGTCGTAAAGAGCAGGGTAGTCGACGGGAATAACAGTCTTAAAGTACTCGCCGGAAATGAGCTCACCGGTCAGATCGGAATCGACAATTTTCGCACGTTTAATGTTCTTGTTGTTGACCTCTGAGAGGAATTTACTAAAAGTTAGAATCGTTTCCTTGCCGCCAGGTTTGGTTGTGAAGACGTTGTACAACAGCACCATCGTCAACAGCAAAGCAACCCAGGACACAATCGACTTGGCCATTGAGTTCATAAAGATGTCTCCTCTGTCAGCCGTCCCCGTTGCGGATCAGTCGTTGAAAAAGATATTTCGACAATTCTAGTCCTTTGAGTCGAATACCGGAATTTCCAACGTCGCTTGCAATTGACATGATCCACCACCATTCCCTCCAGGGTCGAGGTCATCGGCGATCGCATTAAGACGATCAAAACGGCAACCAAGATAGCGACTCTCATTTGACGGTTGGACGGGTCGGCCTTCGGTAATGGCCTGGTATTTACTTATCGTGAATTCAAGTGGACGTATCGTCGGTAACACGCAAACAGGAATTGTCGAATCCCATCGGATCCTCACTCCACGGTTTGCCGGCATCTCCGGACTTAGCATTCCGCTACCTCCAATCTTCGAATTCCTGAGTGATTTGCGGAGGCTCTGCTAAAATCCGCTCAATATTTTCATCACATCATGATTGGCAGCAAGCTCGCACGTTACAAAAACACAGCGCACATGGGAACAGGCGGTATGGGTGAGGTATGCCGGTCTACCGACACAAAGCTCGGTCGTGAATTGCGTTGGGCCGTTCATTTCCACGCCGCACTAAGAGGCCTGTGTTGGAATGCTACTGAGGCGTCCATCGATCATAGTTCTGACATCTGAATTAATTCTTTAAGGAGAGAACAATGTTTGTTATCCGGAATACGTTCGTCGCAAAACCAGGGTGCGCCAGCAAGCTCGCGACCCAACTCAAGGAAGCGGTGACTGCGTTTCAAATGCCTGGCGCTCGGGTCATGACCGACCTGACCGGAGACTTTAACCGTGTGATCATGGAACACACGGCCGAAAACCTGGCCGAATTCGAGAAGAGAATGCAGGAGGTGATGAGCAGTCCGGTGTATCGTGAACGAATGGCCGGATACACCGACCTCTGGATCACCGGCAGCCGCGAAATTCTGCGCGTGGCCTGAGAAAAAGGCGGGCACGCGACATGGAACCCTGCACATTCAACGATGCCGCATAGACTTCGTATTCGCTCGGTGGCGATTCTCCTATCAGGAGGGCGGCATTGCGGAGAAGTGAAATCCTGCATCTTCACTTCTGTGGTTTACCAGTTACACGGCAATTGACCAATAAGGCAGCATTACACGCGAGCTAAAAGTTACGTGCAATCCGATTGCGGATCCTGAATAGGAATCCCCACACCTGCGGTATGCAGAAGCAGGATGATGAGTGGTCTAACTTGTGGCGTTAAGCGTGGCCCTCTGCCTATAACGACTGGCGCGGCGAACGCCCGGCATTTCTCGCGGCCGGGCTTCCGTCCGAAGTGGCAGCGTCCCTACGGTGTTTCATTAACATCATCCCTCGGAGCAGCTGCCACTCGCCACCGGCAGCCGCGACGAGTTGTGCCAGATAGTGATGAGCGTGACTTTGAACTTCGATCGGCATCTCGAGCAACGGTCGGCGCTCGGCTTCTTCCACACGTTGTGAACGTGCGGACCGATAGTCGACTTCACGACGATAGAGGGCATACATCAGCCTCCAGCAGCCGCTTTCGTTCCAGGTTGCCCATTCGATCCTGGCCACATACTGGAAGGCTGTCCTACAGTTCGGGTCGGGTTCTCTGCGCATGTCTGAAATCTCGTACCCCAGGACATCACGCACAATGTCCTGGGTATCCGCGATGCAGATTCCCACGGGCAACTGAAATAGTTCGTCCAAGTAATGTTCAACTTCTTCGATATCGGCTGAGATGTATTCCTTTTCCATACGATTTCCTTTCTGGTCCAAGTCAAACGTGAGCCTCGAGCACTAAAACGGACCACGACGTAAGTTGTAATTGTTTTGTTAGATGTGGGCGCCAGTTTGTGGCACTGGGATGTGCCCCTGAGCGACCCACGATAGGTGGGAACGGCCGGACCGTCCTGGCCTTAGGCTGAGAAGTTACTCTTCTGATCCGCTTCAGTCAAGAGTGACGACGTGCGATGTCGACTTGCTACCCACAACCGTTGAAGTCTGCAACCGCTGCCAATGTCGCCGTTGTCGAAACGCTGCCCACGGGGTTGTAGCCATAAACGACAATCCCATCCATTAACCATATCGCCACATTCCCTGAAGAATCTCGCCATATCGGTTACTGTCGCCGGAGATTGGCTAATCCGGATTCTCAAGGAAAACTGGCCAGACTGCAGTAGACAGAATTATCGCGTTCAATCTCGACAGCCGGAACCTCAATGGACTCGTTAATCCGCAAAGCCTTTGGGCAACCATCGATCTCGCGCTGAAGCACGGACGTGTGCATTTCATCAAGAAACGCGAGTATTGCTTCCTGGATGTCGTAGCAATTCATCTTCGCTCCAGCATCGCACCCAGGGGGCTATCCCTATTTTGTGTTTGGAGTGACTGCTTTCCGAAAGATCCCATAGAAGTAGTCAAACAGTTTAAGCCCTTCAAGATTGGGCACGCCGCTGACCGCCGCGACACGGTCGAATCTCATCAGTTGTTCACGAGCGGAAGTGAAATCCGGCCACGTCGGTACACCTTCGCCATTTGGATTTCCTTGCTCGGCAAAATTGGTCCAGTACGTCGCCATGGTATTTGCGAGCTCGTGATCGGCGGCCGTCCATGACCACGGCTCTTGATGGAGATGATCGAATACATATCGCAACTCCTGCCAATGCCCTGCACCCCAGTCTGCCGAAGTGGATCCCGCAGGATACGGCGGCGAATGCTGGAAATAGTAGTAGAAGACTTTGCTCTTTCCGGTTTTCGCCTGGATTCGACCCCATGTCCACATGTCCCATCCGAATCGCAAATCCCGTTCAAACTTTGCCCGAGTCTCTCGCGCTTGCGCATCGGTCGAAGCCGGATAGATCGCAAGATACATGCTTGCCAGCTCACGAAAGGATTCCACTGGGAAAGCTCGGACAATATCTTCCGCAAAGGTGGCGAGCCTGATATTTCTGCCTGCAAGGAGAGGTTTTGCCTCGTCCGCGTTTGAGCCTATCAAAATGGGCACATCATTTTGACGTCCTGCGGAAAACGCCTCATAGGGATCTTTCGGGAGGACGTAGCGGTCAACGATGGGATGCGTCGTACCGGATCTGTTCGCCTTGAGAATTTGTTCCGGAGGAAGTCGCCGGAGTTCTGCCAGGGACGTGACTCCATTGTAAGCGGCGAATGCCAGGCCTTGCAGTTCGGCACCCTTCAGGTTCCATCCCTCGGGATTCGCCGTAGCCGCCGGTGGCTCGAAGAACCCGCCACTTTCCCCGATAGCTCGATGAAACAACCCACGTGCAATCGGAGAGGCCATGAGTATGCTGACCGACATCGAACCTGCCGATTGTCCCCAGATGGTGACTCGGCGCGGATCACCACCGAATGCCGGAATATTCCGTTTGATCCAGGTCAGTGCGGCAATCTGGTCGAGTACTCCATAGTTGCCTGAGCTTTTATGGCTGGTCTCACGCGTCAATTCCGGATGAGCGAGGAATCCGAACACACCCACACGATAGTTCAGCGTGACCACGATCACGCCGCGCCGGGCCAGCGCGTCTCCCCAATACAGAGGCATCGATCCGGACTCCTGGGTATATCCGCCGCCGGGAATCCACACCATGACGGGAAGCTTCTCATCGCCGGAGTTTGAGCCAGTCCAAATGCTGAGCGTCAGACAGTCTTCATTGACCGGCTCGGTCGCCACCCCTGGAACGGACGCCCCGGTTTGCATACAGATCGGTCCAAAACTGTCCGCAGGCCGCACGCCCTTCCATGGAAGCGCACGTTCCGGAGCCTTCCATCGCAGCGAACCTACAGGTGGCGCCGCGAACGGAATGGATTTATAGACCGTGATGTCCCCCTCACGAACACCTTCGATCAAGCCGGACTCGATACGGACAGTCTGGCCCCAGACCGGAAGTGCGCCGAAAAGAAAAAACAAAAGCACCATGACTCGTGGGTACATGAAATGAATTCTCACCAGTGACTCTTGATCCTTTTACGACACACCGATGGATTTTGTTCCCATGATGTCCCTCTTCGGGCATCGTCATATGCGGTGGATATCGGCAGGCTTATCGCCCTAAAGTCGACCAATCCAGATTGAAACGGGCAAATACTTTCGCAAACGGTCGGCGTCCTTGCTACTCGGTGTCAGAATACTTTACGATAACTGAGAATCGCCTAACTCCCTTTCCCACCTGAGATTGTTGGTTAATACATCCTTTGGAAAGAGTCAGAGTCGGCAAACTTTTACATACAAGCTTTTTGGCCCCAAACCATAAGATTTCGCTCATTTTGTTTCCCGCCCATCCTATGAACTTGGATCTTGCTGTCGGCGTTCTTTACAGTTTCGATGTATAGAATTGCTATCAAAGGACGCCCTTAATTCACTCAGGGGAAAAATAGGCTTCAAAGCATGGAAAATAAAGACTGCCGAGATCAGTGGCAGAAAAACGGGCGACGCAGCCTCGGTGGCATTGTATTTGCTTTCTCTCTCGCGAGTACTCGGACAGACAAGCTACCGCATTGGTGGCATACGCGTGGATCACCCCATTCTCTTGCAGAGCTCTCTATCTGCTGGAGCCGGGACACTGTGGGTTTGATAACACGCCGTCGTGTATCAGCGTCGATCGCGCACAGCGCACCGATTTGCGTATACAAGCTGGAAAGGATGTGGAAATGAAGATTACTCGCCCCCTCACACTCCTCATCGCCTCGTTGGCCCTCCTGCATATCACCACAGGTGTTGCAACGGCGACCCCCTTAACGTATCAGTACAGCGGGACGTTCGATACTGGTCCTCTCGCGGGGACGGCCTATACTGGCACGTTCATTTATGATACAGCCGGTAACCCCAATCTGCAGACCGGCATCCCGCTGACCTTCAGCGTTCCCAGCATCTTTGACACCAGGCAGATAGAGGCGCACCCCAGCGGCTTGCCCCTCTTCACTCTGGTGGATGCCCGCCAGGTCGGCGGGTTTTCTTTGCACATCAGTATTACCCACTTTGTATCCCCAGAGCTGGATATGCCCCTGCCGCCTATCCAGTTTGCTTCTGTGTTCTTCTCGCCTGACCCGAACTTCACAGTAGTGAATATTGATAATGATACCAGCGTAACTCTGGCGTCGACGACCGTGCCGGAACCTGACACAGGACTCCTGCTGACCATAGGTCTGGTGGGACTGCTTGGCTTCCGCTGGCGACGTCGGCGCGCCTAAGGGTTCCGATCCGTACAATGTTCAGGGCTGGGCAGTTCCTACGATAAAAACCAGCGTGCTGCGGATCGTGACTGCCCTCGTCAGAAACATTGTCGTGTGAGCGCGCGGCATACATGAAACAGGCAAGATGTTAAATTCTTATCGTCCGTACAATCGACTTCATTGCCGCGCTTTTTCGGTATCGCCCGGGCCAATTTATCGTGGCTCCTGGCATGGGCTTCGGGAATCATGCGGATTGGAATCGATGTTCGCCGTGGCCGCCGGTGTTCCCCCATTTCTCACATAAGAGAAACTCGAGCTCGCGTTCATCGTTGCGATCTTCTGCCCTAAGTAAAAAGCATTGCGCTAAGGAAGAACGTAATGGTGTTGAGGAAGATACGATCGAACATTGATAAAAAGTCATCGCACTAAAGAAAAAAGAGCCGCGAGGGGGGGTAGGAGTTCGAGGGACGTTGACTAAATTCAAGAGGCAGCGCGGTGTTGCGAAATCAGTCAACGTCCCTCGATTCAAAATCGATCAACGTCTCTCGATTCCCACATCCTCATGCAAAGTTTCACCACCGCGGCGTTCTCGGTCTGGCGGAAGCCTGGGAACAACGGCGCCGCGCTCGGGTCATGTTTCGTGACGGCATTCCGATATGGGTCGAGCGTCGTTTTTAAACACGCTCGATCGCAAGGCCGCGCCGATACGGTGAGCGTCGTGGCGAAGAGGAAAAGTGCGAACGCATTCCGTGTCTCCTTATTGTCTGCCTGCGCCGCGGCCAGGACCGGCGGCCGCGGGAGCCGCAGGGGCCGCAAACTCCGCCGCCACCGGAAAGTTGCCCTCATACGGAGGCCAGTTTGGCACCGGCAGATCGTTGGTCGGATAGAACATGGACGCCCAGATATTGCGAATCTTGTTGTTGTCGACGAAGAACCATTCGGCCAGCAGATTCCGCATGAGCGTGGTGCCGGGCTTGCGCAGGAAGATGCCGAAGCCCACCACGGCCTGCTGCTCGACGTCGACCACCGGATAGCGCCGCGCCGAAATCAGAGAAACGTTGAAGTTCGTCAGGTTGGACGTGCAATCGCCCCTACCGCCCGGGCCGCCCCTGGCGCCGGCACCCGCGTTGGGATTCGGTCCCGCGGTGTGGGTGCCATTTTCATTTCGCGTGCAGCCTTCATGGGCCATGATGATCGAGCCGTCGTGCGTCGTCAGCCCGTCGAAGTAACTGTTGGCGATCGCGATCAACACCTCGCGCGACACCCGCTGATTCTGCGGCACGGTGCGGTCCGGCGGAGGCTCGGCGATGAACCCCGCGAGGTTGTAGAGACTCCCGCCCGCAGTGCCGCTGGGGCCGATGGCACCCTCGCGAGCAATCACCCACTCGGCTTCCGTAATCTGACGATTCTCTACCCGCAGCCGCAGGGTCGCAATGTCGGTCGCCTGACTTTCCTTGATCAACCCGAGATACGCGGCCTGCCCGCTGACGGGATCGAAAAACTTCCGCTGAATATCGCCCAGCGCCGTGATCGACTGCCAGGTGCCCGTTCCCGAGCGAACCACCACGCCGTTATCCGTCTGCCGGAAGCCGACGAACAACGGAGCCGCGCTGGTGTCATGCTTCACCACGGCGTTCAGATACTG
>Ga0163163_10000442_pt1 | contig 37880 bp, 25 predicted proteins | sample S65metaG_FD_119766 | JGI IMG/M metagenome (GOLD analysis project Ga0163163, IMG submission 119766) | Switchgrass rhizosphere microbial communities from Kellogg Biological Station, Michigan, USA - S6-5 metaG | ecosystem: Host-associated > Plants > Roots > Rhizosphere > Soil | place: USA... | reverse complement strand
ATGACCACGGTCACGATCAAGAACCAGACCAGTTCGGCGTGGCTGGTGCGGCGAAGCACCGACGGTGGCGCGACGTGGTCCAACGTGGATACGTTTCAACTCTCCAGCTCAAAGCCCGCCGTCGCGATGGGTATTACCGCAAACGCATCCGGCATCTATGTCGTCGGGCATGCGTACAACCTCAATAAGAGCATAACTTCTTCCCACTGGATCGTGCGCAAAAGCACCAACGGCGGCAACTCCTGGACTACGGTGGATGATTACCAATTGACTCCGGACAATTCCAGTCAGGCGCGCTGTATTGCCCTCGATGCCAACGGCAACGTCGTCGTCGCCGGATCAGCCGCGGGGAAGTGGATTATTCGCAAGAGTGCCGGCGGCACCGGTGCCTGGATGACCGTGGACGTTTTCCAGAATGGCAGCGCCACCACGACTCCTAATGCAATCACAGTGGATACGTCCGGAAACATCTTTGTGGGCGGAAATGACGGCGTCAATTGGCTGATCAAGCGGTATTGAGAATTACTCTAGGGAGCGCCCCCTGGAGAAGCCACTGATCTTCACGTGCGCGAGAAAAATCAACGCAGAACGATAACCATAATGAATACCGGAAAAAATCCTGCTGGCATTCAGCAAGCCTGGCTTCGGCGGAAATACGGCTCGGCCCTCGTAATCATGGCAACAATCGCGCAAATACTGCTCGGGGCTTCGTTTGCCGAAGCGGCGGCGACTCTGACCGTACTTCACGCGTTCAGCGGCGGACTGTCGGAAGATAGCGTACCAGAGGGACAGGGTGTTAATGGGATAATCCAGGCGGGTGATGGCAATTTTTACGGCACGGCGGCAGGTGGCGGCTCGGGTGCCGTTTACAACGATGGGTGTGGGACAATTTTCAAAATTGCTTCGAATGGCACATTCACAGTGCTCCATACGTTTACAGGTCCTGACGGTAAGTCTCCAAGCGGCGCTTACGACTACGATGTGGGACCGCCACTGGTACAAGGCACGGATGGGAACTTGTACGGCGGGACCGTCTCCGGAGGCATTGGGTTCAATCAAAGTTCAGGTTGTTATGTTGGGTCGCCAACGGGCATGGGAACCATTTTCCGGATCAGACCGGATGGCACTTTCACCACGCTGGTCTTCTTCGACGGTACCAACGGAGCATGGCCCAGCTCATTGTTCCTGGCAAAGGATGGTAACTTTTACGGAACGACAGCTGGCGGCGGTTCACAATATGGCGATACCGGTTACGGTACTGTGTTCGGAATGGGCCCCGAGGGCGTGCTGACTACGTTGTTCGCGTTCAACGGTACCAATGGATCCCGCCCCAGTTCGCTCTTGCAGGGTAAAGACGGAAATTTTTACGGCACGATAGATTATGGCGGCGCAACCGGGCTCGGTGGGGTCTTCAAAATGACGCCGGCCGGCGTCGTGACCGCTTTGGCCTCATTCACTGACACGAACTCGTGGGGACTCAAAACTCTCATGCAGGCCAGCGACGGGAATTTCTACGGAACCATGTTCGCAGGCGGGACATGCAGCACCTATTATGGGGGCGGATGCGGCTACTTCGGGACAATTTTCAAAGTTACTCCCTCCGGCTCCCTAAGTACATTGCTGAAATTTACCGGCAGCAACGGAGCCTGGCCACTCGCCCCGTTGGTCGAAGGGACCGACGGCTATCTGTATGGTTCTACTTCGCAAGGTGGCCCCAGAACCGACTTTCCTGGTTGCAACTGCTGGGACCATATCGGGACTCTGTTCAGAATGAGCCTTGATGGCAAGCTCACCACTCTAGTGTTCCTTAATTATCGCAACGGTCTTTATCCTCGCGGCGCTCTTGCGCAGGCGAGCGATGGCACGTTGTACGGAACGACGTTCGCAAGTACCAACGCTGCTTCGCCGGGCGGCGGCCCTGGTGAGATCTTCCGTCTGTCCATTCCCGGGGCCGAGGCACCGAAAATCATCTCTACCGTTAACTCCGGCAGTATGGTGACCCTGAACTGGCTGGCACTGCGGGGCCGCTCGTACCAGTTGCAGTTCACGACGAATTTAACTCTCATTAACTGGAGCAATACGGGCAATCCGGTTACGGCGACGAATACTTCAGTCTCCGCTTCAGACACGATCGGCTCGGCGACGCGCCGCTTCTATCGCGTGGCATTGCTACCGTAAGGCTCTAGAAGGACGGCGACATGAAGACGAATCAATTGTGGACGGTGTCATCAGGATTCGGCGTGGCGATCCTCTGTAAGCTTTTTCTGGCGCCGTTGTGCTGCACCGCCGCCGTTATGCTCACTACCCTTCATTCATTTACCGGTCGGGAGGATGGCGCCAATCCGGTTGGTTTGCTCCAGGCGGACGATGGCGACTTTTATGGCACTACATCCGATAGCAACATTGCGACCTCCAGCGGACCGTTCGGAACGGTCTTCCGAGTTACGCCCGAAGGAGCATTCACGAACCTTCATGCGTTCTCGGGTGCCGATGGGAAATGGCCGCAGGCCGGGCTGGTGCAGGACGCTGTCGGCAATTTCTACGGCACGACCTATCGCGGCGGAGCGGTTGGTTGGGGAACCGTTTTCAAGATTACACCAGTGGGCGAGTTCAGTACTTTGGCGTCGATGGATGGTTTTCCCGGTGACGCCAATTCGCTTCTTCTGCCGACCAAGGACGGAAATTTCTACACGGTGGGAAACTTCGGTGGCACATCCTCCCTTGGGACTCTGTTCAGAATCGGTATGGATGGCACCGTGGCGGTGCTCTGGTCTTTTAACGGCATCGAGGGTTTTCCGGGATGGTTCAGCAATCCGCTGGTTCAGGGCTCCGAAGGGAATTTCTATGGTGCAACGCAATTCGGCGGACCTTCATTCACGGGCGCGTACAGGAATACCGGCTATGGCACCCTCTTCAAAATGACCCCCGATCGCATGGTGACCAATTGGGTCGAATTTGGTATCAGCAACGGGGCTTACCCTACCGCTCTTGTCCTGGCCGGAGATGGCAATCTATACGGGACCACGGGCAGAGGCGGGCAGGCTTCGGTTGAACGCCCGGACGGTTACGGTACGGTTTTCAAGGTTGCCACCAATGGTGTGTTCAACATGCTGACGACATTCGGCGGCACCAACGGATTGGGTCCGATTTCCCTGATGCAGGCGCGCGATGGCAATCTCTATGGCGCTACTGAATCCGGGGGGACATACACCAATTATGGCACCATCTTCAGGATCACGCCTAACGGGACCCTCAACAGCCTCTTGTCTTTCAATGGTAATAATGGCGCGACCCCGCAGTGGAGCAAAGCCCCGCTGGTCCAAGCGGCCGATGGGAGCTTTTATGGGACAACGTATCGTGGCGGCAGCAATGGCTATGGCACGATATTTCGGTTCCAGGTCATCGCGGATCCGCCTCGTCTTGATTTTCAAAAGCTCAACAATCAACTCGTGCTGAGCTGGACCAACGCCGGATTCAATTTGCAATCCGCTCCGCTCATCACCGGCACCTTCACCAACATCCCCGGCGCGACGAGTCCTTACACAAATTCCCTGACGGCTCCGCAAAAATACTTCAGACTGATTTCAAATTGAATTGAGTACTGCCGAATCACCGCGCGGCAGAGCCGCAACTAAACTCGCGAAGCGTTTGGAGTGCGCCGCATTCCGGCGCTTTCATTGCGTTTGCTCCGGCCAAAACCTTCGCACAAGCCTATCCAAAGCGCCGGAATGCGGCGCACTCCAGACGCTTCGCGAGAATCGAGGCCTTATACTTAACAAGCAGCTCAGCCAACTTTTCGACGCAGAATTTTGCACAAAATGACGAGTCTGAAACATTGTACTGCAACCTAAGCTAAGAGGAATTGGGCAAATTGGCAAAACGAGCATAGGGCAGCACCCACGGCAGGGCACACTTGCAATCCGACCGCGTCTTTCATGGCATGGTCTCCGGATTGACCAACACTTCATCAATGAAGAGCCAGGCTTTGGCTCCGGCAGAGGGATGACCAGCGGGGATCTCGCCGAGGTTGCGGGCCCGCAAGCGCACGTAACGGGCTTTCACATTTAATCCATCAGCCCGCGAAGTCCAGGTCAACGGGCCCGAGTCCCTGGTGCTCACCGCCGGTGATAAAGAAGGCAAAGGCTGAAACGTGAGGCCGTCATCGGAGAGGGCGAATTCCACTTGTTTGGGAAGATAAATCCCTCCAGCAATCTCCTGCAAAAAGTGGGCTGCCAAAGTTCGGATCGGAACCGTTTGATTGAGATCGATTGTAGCTTCGCAATCGATCCCCTCAAAACCGAGGCATCCCCGCCGCTCATTGTCCAGAGCTGGGAGCAATCCATCCGTCAATGCTGCCGGGCCTCCTTCTGAATAGGCCTTATGCGGCGGCGCTGCCAATCTCACTGGTTTCCCCAAAGCCAAATGCTTGAACCTGGTGCGATTGGAGACTGCGAGTTTGAGCGCCTCATCGGGCAGCATCGCGGGCCGATACCGGGCAAAGGGAGTCGCCACGTCATTGTTGGCGATCAAGTCCCAAAGGGAGGTCTTCATGTGTCGCAGCGCGAGCGTCGTGGTTATCCAGGTCTGAATCCAACCAGTCTCGATGCACCAAACTCCCCAACCGATGTCGCCGTCCGAACCCCAATAATCCCATTTTTGAAAATCAAAACCTCGATACCATGCCCCATCCAGTTCCGGCCGCACATCGCTACGAATTTGGATACGCACCAAAAAATCCGCGAGCCGATCCTCGGCCTGCTTCAATTCCGGGTCGCCGGTGGCCGCTGCCGCCTCGTGCAGGCCGATGAAGGCAAAGTTCACCGCGTAAAGGAGGTCGCAAGCGGGATCGCCATTGGCCTGGATCAATGCGCATTCACCGGTACCATATTGGTTGTTAGCGGTGGTTTCATGAACGACTCGTTGGCGGATGGCGCCAGAAGCATGTTGCGCGGCCAGGACGTATTGGCTGATCTGTCTTAACCATTGGCGGTGCTCAGGCGTGTCTTCCACCCGAACCAACCACGCGAGCGGCAAGAGCATCCGGCACCGCTCGGTTTCATGTCGGCTGGCTTCCGCATCCCAACCGTCGGGAAACGCTTCCATCAACAGGCGCATCGCATTTTCGGTGCGACGCAAAAGCGGCTCGAAATGAGTTTTGTCATAGAGCCATAGCATCATCGCCCAAAGGTAGGCTTCATAATGCGGGCACAACCGCTTGCCCTCCCAGCGTCCGTCAGATTTCTCCCAGAAATAGCGCCAGCCTTTTTGCACAAGTTCGGCCTCATCAATCCGTGGTTTCCGGAATCCCGAAGGACCAGTCGTGCGAAAATCCGCCAGCATCTCCATCACTGCCCGTTCGTTCCACCGGTCTGTCTTCAAAACCGCGGCGGATGCCATGGTGCCTAGTAAATGCCGCGCGCTGTCGTCGCCGTAGTACACGCCGGAATCTACCATCAAGTCACCGCCGATTAGCCCGTAAGCAGCGTGAGCAGGATCAACTCTTGGTCCTCGGGCAGCGATGGAATCGAAGTAGAGCAAGTCGAGCAGGTTCGTGACGATTCCACGAGATGAGTCGTTGCCCGCGAGCGTGGCACCAAGCGCCAGGCTCATGGCCACCTCCCCTGCGCAATCGGCGCGGACCTGCGTACTGATACCATGGCTGCCATCCATGAAGAAATTCTTCGAGTTGTACCCTTCGTGAAAACCTTCTTTGCCCGAAGGCTCAATGAACAGTTTGGAGCGGCCAAACCAATCCACACCGCGAGTGAATGCGGTGAACTCGGCGTTATCACTTAATAATTCCGTCCGGCTATAGGTGGGATGGACAGTAGGCGTCCATTTGAGCGAAGGCGCCTCCCAGCCAGGCTGGAGCCAGCCGAGGATCATCCGCCATACTGGTCCCCAGGCATCGACAGGCGCGTATCGGCCTGTGACGAAGTGACTGAGCTTGGTGGTGGCTACGAGCAGGCTGCCAACAGGATGTTCGAACAGGATCGGCCACACGTCTTTTTCCGGCAAACCGAAGACCGCTTGATTGTAACCCGCGACATGCGCCACAACCAGGTGCGGGTCACGGGCCGCAATCGGAACATAATGGCAACCTTGAACCATGATGATCGTGTCTTTGCGCAAGGCGGTGCCGAAAGCGCCTGAAGTAACTACCTCGCGTTCGAGATTGCTGCCGTACTGCCCCTTCTTATGCGCGCGCGGTTTACCCACCTCCATTCCTGGCAAGCTGGCAGGATACTCGACGTAAAGACGCAGGTTCTTGCTCGCAGCTTGCTCGAACACCACGTTTTCAATTTGGGTCGTATTGGTCGGATACTGATCCGCGAGGATCAAGACGCCAGCGCCCGACGTAGCTTCCTGCACTGCTTGTCCCGGTTTTTCGAAACGGGTGAACCGAATTCCGTTATTACTCAAGACACGGACCAAATCATTGTCTGCCGCACCGCAGATAATCAACTGTGGTGATTCAATTCCGGCGGCGCGAACAAGACCAGGGCCGCCGAGCAACATAAGCCAGGCGACTAAGGCTGTCCCTACGCCGTGTGAATGAAGTTTCATGCGTTGATTGCGACACAATTAGACCATGTCTTGTCCGAAAACACCAACGCCTGAATTTCTGACGCGCCGGAGCGCACCTGTCCTCGGGCGCAGCAATTTCCGAAAAACTCCGCGCATAGAAAACTTTACGGCTCTCCACGTTTCGACGTTGCGGTGCCCGGAAGGGGCGGCCCGCCTGCTCCCGTGGTGTTTCCCGCGAAATGGCCAACCGCTTAAGTCGCTCCGGGCATGACGGCGACAAGCCCGTGCTTTGCCATAACCGCATTGAGCTTTTTAATGTCGGGAGGGCCACCGACATTGACAATCGCCGCTGCCTCTTTAAAAAAATCCGGTCCGAGCAGCGCAGGGGTGATGACAGCCAGGGCCTTCGCATCAGTCTGCTTCAGGTTGTTGAAACCGTGGACGGCCCCGCGTGGAATAAAACAAGATTCCCCGGGGGCGACGTCCACTGTTTTTCCCTCTACCGTAAAAGTCACCACGCCTACCACGCCGTAGATGGTTTCATCATAACGTTCATGTTTATGTGGCACTGGCATCCGGGCACCCACCGGAACGGTGAATTCGAACATCGCTACCACGCCATTCGTGTCGGCGGCTTCGAGAAGAAAACGTATTCCGATTTGCCCAACCTGGATCATGTCTCTTTTCATGACGCTTTAGATCATTGGAGCGGTGGCCCTACGAGCTCGATTCCACATTTAGCTGCGGCCGCCCGTAGCAACTGAATAGCGTCGGGTGATGGCGCTCCGGACGGTGTTGGCAATTCCGACCGTTCCGCCGGACGGCTCACTTCGCGGACGAAGCGTTCAAAATCCCCTCGCACGGTCGTCGTCAGGCAACGGCCCCCTTTTTCTGACTCAACGCGGTAAGTGTGTGATACACCCTTCGGCGTGAACATGACGTCCCCGGGTCTGAGTCGGTGCTCCTGATCCTGAACCTTCACGCGAAATTCCCCCTCCAGCACGTAGAAGACCTCATCCTCCGTGTGGTGAAAATGTAAAGGCGGCGAAAAGGCATACGGCACGTGATGCTCAAGAATTGAGATGGCATCCTGGCCTTGCGAAGCGGACACGTGGATGGTGACGAGTGAGTTTTGAAACCATAATTGATTTGCGGGGATGGTTTTGATCATAGCGTTATCAAGTTGCAATTGAAAAATAGTAGGCGGTAGTAAACCTGGACGATCTTGCATAGACGCTGGCTGAAAGTTGTTGGTAACAGGGAAACAGGGTAACGCGCCGCTTTATGAGGGTCAACGGAACAATCCTGGACGGGGGCAACGCATTCAAACTGCCAAAACATATGGCGCACGAGTGACAGCCTGAACTTCTCCTTGCGATGCAGGGCCTGGGGCGTAGAGTGCAGAGAACAATCTTATAAATGTGTCCCTTCGCCTGGGCGAGCCTGGGACGAGCTATGATGTTGAGAAGGCATCACACCTGTCCTCTTCGCGCAAAGGCACAGAGGGCGATTACGTAGGAGATTAATATGTCTATTCGACCAATTAAGCGATTGATCAAATCGAAGCCCACCTTGGAAGGAGCAGGTGTGCATTTGCGCCGTGCATTCGGTTTCGGCAACACTTCGGATTTCGATCCGTTCCTGCTACTGGACGATTTCCGCAACGATATTCCTGAGGACTACCTGGCCGGGTTCCCGTGGCATCCGCATCGAGGGATCGAGACGATCACCTACGTGCTGGCCGGAACGGTAGAGCACGCGGATAGCCTGGGGAACAAAGGGGCGATTGCGTCCGGAGACGTCCAATGGATGACGGCTGGAAGGGGCATCATTCACCAGGAGATGCCGAAGGGCGATGCGGTGGGACAGATGCACGGTTTTCAGTTGTGGGCGAATTTGCCGTCGTCCCTGAAGATGACAGCTCCCCGCTATCAGGAGATCAAAGGGCCGGAGGTTCCCGAAGTGACGGACGATGACGGGACACACGCCCGGATTGTTTGCGGCAGCTTTTGGGGAAAGCGAGGTCCGGTCGAGGGCATTGCCGCTGACCCGCGGTATCTAGATATCACCGTGCCGCCGGGCAAACGGAAGAAGCTGCCGGTGGAGACAACGAATCAAGCGTTTGCGTACGTGTTCGCGGGGAGCGGAAAGTTTTGTAATGCTTCGGGCCCGCTGTCGGTGCCGACGGAAGGATTAGGTTGGGCGGACACGACGCCTCCCAAAGAAGCGGATAACCGATCGCTGGTATTGTTTGATCGCGGAGATGAGGTGGAGGTGGAGGCCGGAGAAAATGGGATAAGGTTTTTGCTGGTCTCAGGCAAACCGTTGCAGGAGCCAGTAGCCTGGTACGGGCCGATCGTGATGAACACGCAGAAGGAGTTACAGGAGGCGTTTGAAGAGTTGAAGGAAGGGACGTTTTTGAAAAAAGACTAAATGCGATCGCTCGAAAGCGTAGCGTCAAGCAGCATCACCAAAAGAAACTGAGGGCCAGGTCCATCGTAGCGCTAGGACGGGTGCACCGGAACTGCATAGTTCCGGTTTAGTTAGAATCTCAGACGATTTATGGCCGGAAGAGCATAAGGCAGAGACGGCAGTGAATGTACAACTGCTAGCGCCCATTGACGCCGGCGAACTCCGGTAACAGATAAACCCCGAACCAGCGCTGGCTGCCAACATTGGCTCCCGTCACGGTGAATTGGGCGGGTTTGCCGGGGGGAACTACGCCTGGTGCTACCTCAATCACCAGTGTGCCATTGCTATCCTCGCTGTTATTTTCCATCACGGTGTAGCTCATCCGCACTTTGCCATCAGCGCTTTCCCAGGACTGATCCGTGAGAGTAACGTCAAAGTTCAGCATCGCCCGTCCGTTGAGTTTCACCGTGAATCCGCCCGCGGTCTGGGATACAAGCCCCATCGCGGCGGGCACGCGAAAGACCGCTCCGGGCTGCGAGCGGCCTTCTTTCGGGGCGTCCGGCGACGGCGTTATCACTGTGGGCGTTTGCCAGGTCAAGCTGCTTCCGTCCTGTCGGCAGAAATACATAGGCCAACGGCCCAGCCAACTCCCGTATTGAAGTGGATCGGCTGACCCGACGATCTTGCCCAGTCCTATCGCGCCGGATTTCAGAAAACTCGCGCGGGCGCTCGCTGCCTGTTCCGCGGTCGCGGTGCCAAATGTGGCCGGCGAAGAGTTCTTTACCCACGCAATCAAATCCGCCAATTCCTGGGGTGTCATCACCTGCTCCAAACCTTCGGGCATCAGCGAAAGCTGCGACGCCCGCACTTCCAGAAGATCGCTGCGGAGGATTTTTTCCGCCACTCCCCCGCTCTGCATCAGTGTCAGGCTGCTGGCCGTTTCCCCGCGCACAATGCCTGACAAACTCCGTCCGTCCCGCGTCTCGATGTTATAGGCAAGAAAGTTAGGATTAATTGCCGCGTTTGGGTCTAATATCGCCACAAGAAAGTCAGAGACGCTTTTGCCGGCAAACTCGCCCAGGTTCGGTCCGACCGCGTGACCGTGCCCTTTCAACGCATGACACGTCGAGCAATTCTTGTCAAAAACAGCCGCGCCCAATTCTGGCGTGCCTTTTAGATCGGTTACGCCTTGGTACTTCACCAGCACGTCCACACGGCTTGCCGGTTTGTGCGCAGCGAGGAATTTTTCGGAGCGGTCGCGCAGCGCGGAATTCTCATGTTGCAACAGGCGTTGTTGGACGGCCAAAGGAATTTCACCGACGGATACCGTGCCGCTTTCGAGTGCACCTAAAAGTGCGGCAGTCCATTCCTCGCGAGCGACGAGCAGTGGGATTACCTCGCGCCGCACTGACGGTGGACACGCGGGCCAACGCGCCAGAAGCGAGGTTGCCACCGAGGTTGCTCGCACGTGTCGCAACCGTTCTAGCACTGCGCCGCGCAACTCCAACTCTGGCGATTCGATCAGCCATCGAGTCAGGGTACTGACGTCTTCCTGCTCTTGTTCTGGCGAACGCCCGATCAGACGGACATACGCGAGCAACCGTTCATTTGCTGCCGTATCAGCGCCCCAAACAGCCTGACCTGCCTGCGGCAACTGCCGGTGTGCTGCCGCCAGGAATGCTTCCACACGCTGAACCAGAATTGGTAAAGTCGCAGGATCGGCAACCGTTCGCGCCACCGCCGGTCTGGCCAAGTAGCCACGCCAATCCGAATCCTTGCGCTCCACGGCATCGAGAAAATCCGCGAGCATCCGAGCCGTTTGAGCATCTGGTGGTTTCGTACCTCGTTTGGAAATGTCGACTGCCGCCGCTATCATGCCCGCGAGGCCGCCTAGATCGTTGACCCCAATCGCCACGGCTGTGAGTTGTCCGCGCAGTTTTTCCGCTGCGGGATCTTTGCCGCCCTGGCGTACAACGCGATCCAAAATCGCTCCCGGGTGCCGGGCCGCGGAACTTAAGGCGGCGGCAGTTTGCCAACGGTCTTCACTCTGCGCCAGCGTCGAAAGGACATCCAACGCGCGAGGGTCATCACTTGCCCCCAGGCTGAAGGCGAGTTGGCAGCGGACTCCAGCATCCGGATCCTCGGCCAAGCTTAGCATCGAAGCGAGAACATCGGGATGAGCCTCGCTGTCCTTGGTAATCATGGGTTCGGCAAGACGCAAACCCAGAGCGCGGACTCCAGGATGGGAGTCTTTGAACGCAAAATGCAGAGATTCGGGTGGCACCCCCGGCCCGGCACCCAAGGTCGCCAGAGTTTGTGCCCGGATCGCCGGCTCGGGACTCTTCGCTGCCAGATCACGCAGCTTTAAAATCGCCTCCGGGGTGAATGCCTCGGCGCCACGTTTTGAAAACTCCATTTGTGCAAGATCACGCGTCACACCGTTCGGAGTGTCAATCGCTTCGGCCAGTTGAATCCCCGATGCCCGGGTCAGGTTCAGCGTGCCGCGCAGTTTTGCCCCTTGCGGATAGACCCGGTAAATGCGTCCGCGGTCAGCACCCGCGCGCGGATCAAGGCTTGCCAGGCGGTCAGGCGGAATCCAACGCGGGTGTTCGATCACAAACCGATACATGTCCACAACCCAAAGCGCACCATCCGGGCCGGTGCGAACCTGCACCGGACGGAACCAGTTATCCTTGCTCGCCAGGAATTCGAAGCTTTCTTCGCCCGCCGCTCTGTGGCCCGTAAATGTCGCGCGGTTTGGTTCCAGGACCAGTCGGGTGACCAGGTCGTGAACTGGTTCGCAGGTGAAGGCGTTTCCCACGTATTCCCGGCCCAGCAAATTGTCGCGGTAAATCCCCGGCCCACAGCCCGAAGTGACGCGGTTGGCCGAGTCAGGATCGTTGAACCGTTCGAGAGTCCGACTCGCGGGAAAAAGTTTATTTGGGTCCCCTCCCCTGGCCACGGACACACCTGGATCAGGATATGCCACGTAGGGATTACGCCGTAAATAATGATCGGGCAAAGGGTAATGGTCCAGCAACGTGCTGTTGTTATTGCCAAACCAGCGATCGAAGTCGTCGCGCACACGGCCCATTTGGCTGATGCCTCCGGCCGGTTCAATCTCGCCGGTTTCCGGCCGATATCGGAAGTCACGCCCGCTCAACTCGACTTCCTTCCCTGTAAGCAAACTTTTGACCCGTCCTCCAAACAGCCCTCCGCTGCCGTACAGCCATCCATCCAGACCCCAAGTAAAACCATTCACCCTGGCTTGGAAATTGTGCGTGGCAAATCCTGTGATGTTGGTGCGCACGAGGTCGGCCCGGCCATCCCCATCAGTGTCTTCGGCATAAAGGATATCCGGCGCGGCACAGATGAGCGCACCTTTGCCCCAAGGCATCACACCGGTGGGAAATGGAAGGCCGTCCAAAAAGAGTATCGATTGGTCGTATGGGCCATCGGCGCGGCTACGGGAAAGCACTTTGATCCGGCCACCCGGCTTGAACTTTCCATCGAGTCCGGATGGATAGTCATACATTTCACAAACCCACAAACGGCCATCCGCTCCCCAATCAATCGCAACCGGAGATTCGATGAGCGGCTCGGCGGCCACCAGATCCACGGTTAGCTCCGCCCGATGCTGGAAGACCGTTAGTGCCTCGGCCGGGGACTTTGGTTTCGGATGATCCGACTGCATCTTAGTTTCGACAAACGCGGCGGGAACGAGTTGATGAACCGTGCTCATGATGAGTTCCTCGACCTCACTGGCAAGGCGGGCTGGGCGATCATAGTACCAAAGGGAACTTTCCGCTTCGTAGCCGCCTTCGGAAAGAATCCGCCGTGACGGAATGTAACACGGCACGTAATTGGCGTAAGCCATCACCCAGAGCCGGCCTGGATCGAACTCTTGTTTCAAACGCAGCGCGTAATCCACCACCACTTCGCCGTTTAGAAACACCATGGCCAAGTCATCCCCAAAGTTCCAGGTCTGTATGTAATAGGAAAGTGTGGACGGAAGTTTCATGCCGCCATCAAGTCGGGCCAGCCATCGACGGGCGTGATAGCCCACAATGCCTGCCTGTTTCGCGCGCTCCTCCCACTGGGCACGGGTGAAGTGAGGCTCGAAAGGAAGCTCGATGTGCTTCATGCTCGCGGTGAGAGTGCTCGTTAGCCGGGTAAAGTTTCGGCCCAGCAGGACCTTCACCTCCATCCCCAGGGCGTTGCCGTTTTGCCGCGCAAACGTCAGTCCGCCATCCGCGCCGCCTATGGGAGACGGATTCGCGTCTGCTCCGCAGCCAATGGTGATAAGCGCAATCGCCCCGGGATTATCCCGCTCAATGGCTTCCTGGGCATAGCCAGCCCAGTCGCCGCAGATCTGGTTAAACCCGCCGCCCAGGGTTGTGCAATGGCAGGCATAGTTGGCTACTACCGCGATTAACCTGCCATCGACGTCTGCGCGCAAAACTGGCAACGACTGATCCACTGGCCCATTGGCGGTCCGCCGGTTCTTCGCGAAGGCCACGCTCCCCTGCGACCACGCCAGCGTGCCCGGCCGGCGAGCCTTCAGCGCCTCACCAGCGACCTGTTCCAACTTTTCAATTAACTCGCGCGTATAGAGGTCAATCACCTTTTGGTGCTCGGGGGGAATGTCATTCGCAAAAATATTCGGCGCCCAATCTGTGGTGCAGGGCCCTGTGTGCGTGTGCGAACAGGCGATTACCAGGCGCTCCTGTTTGATGTGCCAGCGCTGGGCCAGGCGCTGCGCCACTTCGAGATAGGTCGCTTCCGCAATACCGCAATTGTCGAGCGTCAGCAGTAACGCTGGTTGTTGCTGATCGCTGCCAATCGCCAGCGCCTTGGCCCAGAGCTTTTGCTCGACGCCAGTAGAAGGTTTTGACCGGCCGGCATAACCCGTGAGTCGAGTTGGGACGGACGGGGTGACATCAATGCGCGCCACGCCCAGAGCAACCTCGGCGCTCTCAACGGTCGATGTGAAAAGTGCCGCAATTACACCAGACATCGCGAACATCCGGGCCCGGAGGGAGAACAACGATCTCATAAGCAGCTTTCGGAAAACAGGTGCCTAAAGTTTAGCTGAGCTGAGATAGTGCACCGGTCCCGAGCCATGATGCCAGAGAATTCCAAATTGAGATAAGTCGCAATAGAATCACTTTGGACATGATCAGTCCAAAAGTAGCGCAGATTTAATCCGAGCTACTACTGCGTGGCGTGGCCTTCGAGCATCTTCGCTCTGGGAAAATGCTCAGGGACCGACGTCCAGAACTACGCGAAAACCAATGATGAAGTCAGTAATGAAAGGACTTGCGCCTTCGATGGAGCGGCGCGCGGACCTGCAATCAAAAGCGAAAGATTCCCAGGCGCCACCGCGAATGACCTTAAAGCCAATCGGATTACTAGCCGGCCCTTGGGGGTCGGTGAGGGATCCTCCGGAATAAGGGCCGTACCAATCCTGACACCATTCCCAAACATTTCCGGCCATGTCATAGAGTCCCCAGGCGTTGGGCTCCTTCTGGCCGACCGGGCGGGGTTTGAAACCGCTGTTATCGCTATACCAGGCATGATTGGTGAGACTGAGGGCATCGGGGTCTTCGCCGTAATTGTACGGTGTCGTGGTGCCGGCACGCGCGGCGCATTCCCACTCCGCTTCGGTGGGCAAGCGGTAATGGCTGCCGGGGGGAATGCGTCCTGCTGCGAGATCCTGGTCGGTGAGAAGCGCGCAATAATTGCTGGCAGCGAACCAGGAAACGGTTTCCACCGGCCGATCGAGGTCCCCAGGAAACCCGCTGGGATTGGAACCGGTCACCGCCAGGTACTCGCGCTGAGTGACGAGGAACTTCGATATCCAAAAGCCATGAGTAAGGGTGACCACTGTTTGGGGCGATTCATCCGACCGATGACCGAGTTCGTTGGTAGGGCTGCCCATAGTGAATGTGTTCGGCGCGATAAACACCATGTTCGGTGGCGGATTTTGAAGAAGAGCCCGGTAAAAATTTTGAGAAGCGGAAGTAGCCGTCTCGTCGGTGAAAGTGGTGCTGCCGAAAGGATTACTGACAACGTCCAACTCGCTCCAGGTTACGAGATCCGACGAGTGAAAGATGGAGTAAACGCCAGGCGGCCCGATGATTTCAAATTGGCATTCTCCAAAAAGTTGAATGGGCCGAACAAGCCGAGCGTTGAGAGGATAAGTGAACACCGCAATCCCCTGGTTTCGAAAAGCAGCCACGGTTTCGATTAGGCTTCCGGACGCGAGAGACTCGGATAAAGACAGGGTGGTGAAAGGATTGCCCGCGACCACCAGTCCGATCAGGTTTGTCATGTCCGGTGGGAGCGTGAAGGTACTCAATTGGTTGGAGAGGACGAAGAGGGCGCTCAAGTTGGCGAGGCCTGATGGCAGAGTAAAAGTGGTAAGTTTGTTCTCCGAAACGTCAAGCTGGACCAAGGCCGTCAGACCGCCGGGCAGTGTGAAATTAGTCAGTAAATTATTTTCGAGGAAAAGGGTTTGCAAATTAGTCAGCCCGTCGGAAATGGAGCAGCGGGTGAGCGCATTAAAACCGAGGTCGAGGATGTTCAGGTTGGGAAATCCGGCGCTCAGAAAGAAGTTAGTGAGATGGTTGTCGCGAAGATCGAGAATCTTCAGATCCGGCAAGCCAGCGGGAAGAACGAAATTGGCCAGAGAATTGGAATGCAGGTCCAGGATGCGCAAATTGCGGGCGGCTTCCAATCCTGTCAGGTTAGTGATGCTGCGGCAACAGGCGCTCAAGTTCGTGACCAGGAGCAGATCCTGTGCGGTCAATGGCCCGACAGGTTTTTGCAGGGTTCCGCGGATAGCGGCGTTGAGACCAGGATCGGGAATGATAACTTCCTGCGCGGTGGCCAAGGAGGTAAAGGCGATCGCGAGCAGGAGGTGAATAACAACGAGAACCGGTTTAATGTGCATCGCCCGTTGGAGTCATTAAGCGGCAAATGTTCCCGGAACAGAATGGGACTTAAGAGCTAGTCTAGCTTGGACAGGGAATAGGTTTGCCATTCCGGAATGCGTTCGTGACACCGACGTTTAGGATCTCACTAATCCTTTGTCTTACACCGTTGCGGTCCGGGCTGAAAAAGGAGTTTCAGGCGACTCAGTCGAGTGCAAACCTGTTCTAGGCTTGCGGTTGTAGGCCATGAAGTAGAGCACTGGCACTGCCATACGGCTGATTAGCAAGGAGGCAATTTCACCGGCCATCAGGGAGATTGCCAATCCCTGAAAGATGGGATCAGCCAGGATAACGCTCGCACCGACGACGACGGCCAGCGCCGTCAGAAGCATCGGACGGAATCGCACTGCGCCCGCGTCCACTACCGCCTCCGCCAGCGGCATGCCTTCACGCAGCCGTTGCTCGATGAAGTCCACCAGAATAATGGAGTTCCGAACCACAATCCCCGCGCCCGCCATAAAACCGATCATCGAAGTCGCGCTGAAAAATGCGCTCAGGAGACCATGTGCCGGCATGATGCCAACGAGGGAGAAGGGAATGGCCATCATGACAATCAGCGGTGTCAGGAATGAACGAAACCAGCCCACCATCAGGATGAAGATCAAGACCAGGCAAGCGGCAAAAGCAGTGCCGAGGTCACGGAAGACTTCGATGGTGATATGCCATTCACCGTCCCATTTCATTGAAGGTGCGTCGTCCGTGAACGGTTGCACTGCGCTGTAGATTTTGAGGGTCGCGCCCGAACCTCCGAAGTCCCGGGTGTCGAGGGCCTTCAATGCTTTGTTCATATTTAGGATGGCGTAAACCGGACTCTCGACGACGCCGGCGACGTCGCCGATGACGTAGGTCACCGGCATCAGGTTTTTGTGGTAAATGCTCTTATCCAGCGTGGTTTGCTCTACTTTGACGAGCTCACGCAACGGCACGAGGGGCCCGGACGGATTGCGTTCCGAGCGGACGCGCAGCGCTAATAATTCATCCGCTGTGGCACGGCTGTCACGCGGGAGTTGGAGCACGATCTCCAAGTCCTCCTTTTCGCGCGGGAGGTGCAACAGGTCCACCGCCTGACCACCGACGGCGATGCGCATCGTATCGGAAATGGATTCGGCGCTGATGCCGTTGAGCGCGGCCTTCTCCTTGTCCACAACGAAACGGACCCTGGGTTGGTCCGCCTCGATATACCAGTCGGTGTCCACGACACCGGGGGTGTTCTTGAAAACGCTGATGACCTTGCGGGCAAGCGCGAGACGGCTTTCCTCTGTCGGCCCATAAATTTCAGCCACGAGCGTTTGCAGCACTGGCGGGCCAGGAGGGACCTCGGCGAGAGCAAACCGGGCTCCGTATTTCGCGGCGATTTCCACGACGCGCGGACGAACCCGCTTAGCGATCTCATGGCTCTGCGCCTTGCGCTCGCCTTTGCCGACAAGGTTGACCTGGATGTCGGCCACATTGGCGCCACGCCGCATGAAGTAGTGACGCACGAGGCCGCTAAAATTGAATGGAGACGCCACACCCGAATAAATCTGATAGTCTTTCACTTCCGGTTCGACGCGTACGGCGGCAGCAATTTCGTGAGCGCACTGGGAGGTGCTTTCCAGGGCACTTCCTTCCGGCATGTTCAGAATAATCTGGAACTCACTCTTGTTGTCGAAGGGCAGCATTTTCACTTTCACCCAACCAATTCCCACCAGCGCCATGGCACCCAGGAGCAGGCCAACGATACTTATGAGGAAGAGCATCCGCCATTTTGTGCTTCTGATGAGCGGACTCATCACCCGGCGATACAGCTTTGTAAAGAAATCTTCCGGATGCGCGGAATGCAAGTGAAGTTGGCCGGCTTCCGCCACGGACGCCCCGCCCTGCGTCAGGTTGGAATACTTCCGCCCCAAGCGGAGAATCCGAATGCTGGCCCATGGAGTCACAATGAACGCAATGGCCAGTGAGAAAAACATGGCTGCGCTGGATCCAATGGGGATCGGCCTCATGTAGGGTCCCATAAGTCCACCCACGAATGCCATGGGCAGCACGGCAGCAATCACGGCAAAGGTAGCGAGAATCGTCGGATTGCCGACTTCGTTGACCGCTTCGACGGCTATGGAGGACCAACTCCGACCTCTGTTATGCGGCAGGTGAAAATGCCGGACGATGTTTTCAACGACAACAATGGCATCATCTACGAGGATGCCGATGGAAAAAATGAGCGCGAATAGAGTGATGCGATTGAGGGTGTAACCATAGAGATAGAAGACGAGCAGCGTGAGCGCGAGTGTGGACGGAATGGCGATAGCCACGATACCTGCTTCACGCCAACCGAGCGTCAGCAGGATCAGCACTGACACGCCGACCACGGCAATGCCCATGTGCAGCAGCAATTCGTTCGATTTTTCCGCCGCCGTCTCGCCGTAATGGCGCGTGATGGAGACCTGCAAGTCATTGGGAATGGTTTTTCCCTTGAGCGCCTCGATTTTCTTCAAGACCGCATGCGCCACAGAAATTGCGTTTGCGCCGGGCCGCTTGGCGACGCTCAACGTCACCGCCGGTTGCTCGGTCCGGATCGCTGAATGATTGGCGCCGCCGCCGAAGAAGACATATTGCAAAAGCTCTTGCGCGTCGTCTTTGATCTCGGCGACCTCCCGCAGATAAACTGGATTGCCGCCATAAACACCCACGACAACGCTGCCGACATCCTCCGCATTGGAAAGAAAGCCTCCTGTCTCCACAATAATTTCGTGGTTATCGGCGGTGATTCCGCCGGACACGCGTTGCCGGTTAGCCTGAGTCAGCAGCGGAACAATTTCCAACACGGCCAGATTGCGGGAGGCGAGCCGTGCCGGATCAAGCAGCACGCGCACTTGCCGCTTCGCGCCCCCGACGATTGTGGTTTCTGCGACGAGGGGAACCTGTTTCACCGCATCATCCACTTGCGCGACGAGGCGGCGAAGGGTCAAATGATCGTAGCGTTCGCCGTGAAAGGTCAAGGCGAGGATGGGCACGTCATCAATGGACCTGGACTTGATAAGTGGCGGTGAGACTCCGCGCGGGATGCGGTCGAAGTTGGATTGCAGCTTCTGGTTGAGCTTCACCAAACTTTTCTCGACGTCCTCACCGACTTTGAAGCGGACGATAGCCAGACTCTCACCGGGACGCGAGGTAGAGTAGATATATTCGACGCCCGGAATCTCCCAGAGCAATTTCTCCATTGGGCGCGTTGCTCGCTCCTCGACTTCCCTGGCGCTGAAGCCCGGCATCGTGACGAGGACGTCAATCATCGGCACTTTGATCTGTGGTTCTTCCTCGCGGGGCAACAGCACGATCGCGCCGACTCCCAACAGGACCGACGCGAGCACAATCAAAGGGGTTAGTTTGGAATCAATAAACGCCCGGGCAATACGTCCCGCAAAGCCGATTTCCGCGGAAGGACTTGACCTCGGGGAGGACGTCACTTCGCCTCCACCGGTTGCCCATCGGTCAATTGGTCCGCGCCGTTGATAACCACGCTCTGGCCGGATTCGAGTCCAGAAAGCACTTCAATTTCATCCCCCACACGTTTCCCGGTTTTCACCAGATGCATCTGGGCACGCTGGCCAGAGATAGAAAAAACAATCTCCAACTGGCCGCGTTGTACCACAGCCGCAACTGGCACGCGGACCGATTTGCGCTCACCTATCGGCACGGCCAATCGCGCGAACTGTCCAGTCATCAATCCCACCGTCGGTGGTAGGTCCAGCTTCACCCGGAAGGTACGGCTCAGGGGGTCGGCGGCGGGAGCGATTTCACTGACGACGCCTTCAAGCGCGCTGCTAATGGCATCGACACGCACCTGGATCTGCGAACCACCCTTGATATGGGAGGCGATGGCCTCCGGCGCATCAGCCTCGAGCTGCAGGGTGGCAGGGTCTTCGAGGTCCACCAGCGGCTTGCCAGGCGCAGCGAGGTCTCCCCGGTCGGCCCACTTCCGCGTCACCACGCCGTTAAAGGGAGCGACAATTTCCACGTAACCCATCATCGCTTTGGCTTCGGCTGCAGCACCCGTGGCGAGCCGTTGGCGCGACTGGGCGGAATCGTATTCGGCGCGAGTGACGCTTTGCTGTTCAAACAAGCTGGAAACGCGCTTCCAATCGCGCTCTGCTTGCTGCAGCGAGGCTTCCGCCTGTTCCAACCGGGCCGCTATTTCACCTGCATCCAGTCGCGCAATCAACTGGCCCTGCTGGACTTTTTGACCCAGCACCACAGGCATTTTTTCAATGCGGCCGCTCAACCTGGCTTCGAGCGTCGCGCGCAATTTCGCGCGGACCGTGCCGACCACTTCCTCGGTGATCGTCCGCGACTTTTTCTCCACTAACTGCACGCGGACTGGAGCGGTTGGGAGGTTGGCCGCGTGCACGGTCACGGCTTCGTGTTTCGGCTCGCACCCGGCGAAAGCAAACGCGATGGCGAATGTCGAGGCCGAAGCAAGGGTTCTGCGTCTGCATGGTTGCATATCATTTTGCCCTCGGACGCGAATCCAGTTGGGGCAGTGCGAGCGCCTTGCGCAACGCGGCAACGGCAATGCGCTGATCGGACTGGGCTTCCGCCCGCCGGACACGGGCCGCGAGCAAGGCCGCCTCGGAATCAATCAACTGCGTGGAGAGCGCGAGCCCTTGCTCAAAACGGCCACGAGTCAGCTTCGCGCTTTCCTCCGCCTGCTCCACCGTCTTGCTGCTCACGGTCAGACGCTCGTCCGCCGCTTTGAGGTCGAGCCGGGCATGTTCGACTTCAAGGTCGAGTGCCAGCCGCAACTTGCGCTGTTCCTCACTGGCAGTTTCAAGGTTGGCCTGTGCTTCGCGTGCTTTCGAACGGGTCGCAAAACCGTCCCATAAATCCCACCGGAACAGCACACCAGCGGTGTAACTTTTGCCCTCACCCTCAGTCACCCAGCCATAATCGTAGTCGAGACTGCCAAAAGCACTGACGCGCGGCTGGTAGCCGCTTTTCGAGCTGCGGACTTGCGATTGCGCGGCGCTTACCCGTTCGCGAGCGGCGGCAAGTTCCGGGCGTTTCGTGAAATCTCCCGAGTGCGGAGCGGCTACCACGGGAGCAGTGTCAGCCACAGTAAATTCGCCGTCTTCGATCCCCAGCAGGTTGCGGAGCGCTCGTTCGGCCAGAATGTTTGCGTTGCGGGCGCGAACCAAATCTTCGCGGGCTTGTGCGAGTCGGACTTCCACGTCGAGAACATCTGATTTCAAGAGCGTGCCACCGTCAAGGCGCTTGTTCGCCACGGTTAGATTGCCTTCATAGGAGTTGACTGCCGCTTCTGTGGCTTGGATGAATTGCCGCGTCTTCAGCACGGTCAGAAACGCGCGTGACACCTCGAAGCCCAGCGCATTGCCGACGGCGGCGCTGTCTAACTTTGCGGCTTCGGTGTTGGCCCTGGCAACTTGCCGCCCCGCGACATTCCGTCCGCCCGCATAGATTGGAACAGTGACGATTCCCCGCGCGTTGAAGTCATCCACATCCGGCACGTCGTTGAAGTTCAGCGAGGAACTATAGGACCGTTGGTTGAGGATGCTTCCGAAAGCCAGCATCGGATTGTCCGTGCGGGTGTAACTGGACCCGACTTGTAGCTTCGGCCAGAACGCGGAGTTCGCTTGCTCCAATCCCGCCTGAGCGGCGGCGATGCGTTGCTGCGCGATGCGCGCGTCCGGGTTGTGGGCAAGGGCGTAATCTAATGCGCGCTCCAATGTCCACGGGTCGGCGGCACTCCCGACAAACGCGCAGCTTAGCAAGAGCCCGAAAAATCCCAGTCGCCGCATTTTGCTCAGGAGGATGAGCTACCAGATTTTTCAGCTTCGCAGCAAGTGCCCCCCACTCCCAGCTTCTTGAGGATGAGTTCCAATGGACAAAAGTTCGTGAACGACGATTGCAGCAGGTTGAAGCCGACAAAGGCAGTAAACCAGAGCCAGTATGAGCTGTGATAGTGCGCGAGCACGAGGCTCAAGAGGATGAATGAGCCGGCGAATCGGCGGATGATCATGTGCATTTTCATAATATGATTATGCGAGAACATGCCTTTCACGCAAGCAGTGCCTTTCCGAAGAAAACTACGCACCGGGAATCTTGGAGAGGCGTAGTTCTCGAACGACGACCGTAAGGGACTGTTCAAGTTGCCGCCGGCGATTGCGGCGCGGAACTCGTCGCAGAGTTGCGAAGATAAGCTCTCGTACTGGACTGTAGCGGAAGTGCGGAGATGCACACGCAAGTATTATTTGACTTCATTATACGGCGACCAACGCCCTTGGCGGCGTCAGTGCCGTCACCCGTACCGTGGTCGTAGTGGCGCAACCGGCACCCTTCAACCTCACGGGCGCAAAACAGTTGGCTGGCCCCTTCCAGTTGAGCTTCACCAACCTGAGCGGCCTGCCATTCACCGTGCTCGCGAGCACCAATGTGGCGTTGCCACTGGCGTCGTGGACCGTGCTCGGCTCGGCTGTGGAGAACCCGTCCGGCCATTACCAGTTCACTGACCCACAGGCCACGAACAATCTGCAGCGATTCTATGGCGTGCGCTCCCCGTAACCACCTATAGGCGGATCATGAACCGCTGGTGAGAATAGTGTAATACATTCAGTAGGTAGCGCGACCGCCCGTGAGGTCGAAGGTAAAGCCGGTCGTGAAACTGGTTTCCGGCGAGACGATGAACGTGGCCATATTAGCGATCTCGTCCAGTGTACCGCAGCGTTTCATCGGAATTTTGTCCGTCATGTAGGTCACCTGCGCTAGAGGTAGCGCGTCCACCATCGGAGTACGGATGACCGCGGGTGCGATGGCGTTGACGGTAATCCCCGTCCCGGCAAGTTCCTTCCCCTGCACTTTCGTCATGCCGATGACGGCCGCTTTCGAGGCGGAATACGCCATCATGCCGGCGTTGCCTTCCTTGCCGGCGATAGAAGCGATGTGGAGGATGCGTCCGTAACCTTGCCGCACCATGCCTGGCAATACGGCGCGAGCGGTGTGAAACGAACCGAAAAAGTTCACGCGAAACACCTGCTCGACATTCGCAGCATCAACCTCGTGGCTCTTGACGTTCGTTGTACCTGTGATGCCCGCGCTATTGATGAGAATGTCCACCGGTCCGCTCTTCTGAATCAATTCGTTAATCGCCGACTCGACGGCTTTAAGGTCAGTGACGTCCAGGCACATCGTTCCGCAATTTTCCCCGAGCGCCACTTGCGCGGCCTCCAACGCCTTTGCATCGAGGTCACATAGAATTACTCTGACGCCAACTAAGCAAAGTTTCCGGGCAATGGCCAGTCCGATACCGGAAGCGCCTCCCGTGACGAGGGCTTGTTGTTCGTTCCAGGTTTTGGTCATGTTTCGCAAGAACAGATTAAGCCATCGGCCCACCGCTATAGTCACGGACAAAAATTTCTGAATCTGGGCTAAGGGCATGATGTTGCCTATGAGATGCGCTGTCATTCTTTCTTCCTTCCACTCCCGCTCTTCTCGTGGTACTCCTGGTTTCATGAAATCGATGCGCCTGCTTTCGTGCGTGGCATCTGTGGCCACCGTCATGGGCTGTTCATCTTCGTCTTCCGCTGCCGAGGCCGGCATTGGGCCTAGTTTCAAAGGGCCGATTGGCCTTCAACTCTATAGCCTGCGGGAGCAGTTCCCGAAAGACGTCCCGGGCACGCTCGAAGAAGTGAAAAGTTGGGGCATCAAGTACGCTGAACTGGCCGGCACTTATGGCCTCTCTGCCGAGGAATTTGCAAAGCAGTTGGCCGCGCGCGGTATCAGGCCCATCGGTGCCCATTTCGATTATAGCCGCTACAAAAGCGACCCGGAAGCCGTCGCGCTCGAAGCCAAAAGACTGGGGCTCAAGTACGCCGGTTGTGCCTGGATACCTCACCAGGGCGACTTCGATCAGAAGGCGTGCCACGAGGCCGCTGCGGTATTCAACAAAGCGGGCGAAGTCATGGCGAAACATGGCTTGAAGTTCTTCTATCACTGCCACGGCTACGAATTCCAACCGCACGGCCAAGGAACCCTGTTCGATCAGCTGATGCAAGAGACTGATGCGAAGCTTGTCAGTTTCGAGATGGATATTTTCTGGGTGGTCTTCCCCAACCAGGACCCGGTCAAGCTCTTCCAGAAATACGGCTCGCGCTGGGAACTGGTCCATCTGAAGGACATGAAGAAAGGAACGCCTCGGGGTGCCCTGACGGGCAGCACAGACGTGAAGAACGACGCGGCGCTCGGTGAAGGATTGATGGACCTGCCGGCGATTTTGAAAGCCGCCAAAGCCGCCGGCGTGAAGTACTACTTTATCGAAGACGAATCACCCTGGTCCGAGCAACAGATCCCAAAGAGCTTGCGCTACCTCGAACAGGTAACGTTCTAGCTCAGATGCTGTCTGGAAGACAATCGTGGGCAGTCGCCGAATGCAACTTTTTTCCGCAGGACGGCCTCGTTGCCTCAATCGCGGCCAAGACCTCCGGATTAGTGACCAGATTGGTGCCATGAAAAGCGGCTAAAGTCGACCGGATGGGCCTCGCAGTGAACACAAGCGGCGGACATGCGGAACAGGCCGCAACTACGCTGGTTTTGACAGCGGGTTCACCCCGATGAAGACGGGCGATTCTGCATGTCATCAAGATCAGCCTCGTGCAAGTTTTTTACGCCCTCATGCAATTTTTCTGTCAGGAATTGTCAGGAAATTGAACCGCTTGGGTGCGACGTGCTGTCGCTCCCGACCGCCGCTCCTCACACAGCCTTCGGTCCACCCCGCTTAGGCTTGCGTCGGCTTGGGTTTGGTGAGAAAAGAGATTGTTGCACCCATTCACGATGAGTGATGAGGTTCCAAGACTGACCCAGCGGAACCGCTTTTGCGCCGTTCCGCTGATTCGTTTTTTCCAAATCAACGGAACTATCCGTTAGCTCTGCGACCGATATATGCTGCCCAACATTCAGGGCTCGGAAATGCCACAGAGGCAGAGTGAGGGATTCACTGCGACGCATTGGAGCGTCGTTTTGACTGCGGGGCAGAGCGATTCACCTCAAGCGGCCCAGGCGCTCGAGAAACTCTGCCGCGCCTACTGGTATCCGCTCTACGCCTACGTTCGACGACAAGGCCATTCTCCCCACGACGCGCAGGACTTGACCCAGGAATTCTTCGCCCGACTGCTGGCGAAGAATTATTTGGCGACCGTGGGGCGAGAGAAGGGAAAATTCCGTTCATTTCTACTGGCGGCGCTCAATCATTTCATGGCCGATGAGCGTGACCGGACCAGGGCCGCCAAACGCGGTGGCGGAAAAGCCGTGATTTCTCTGGACGAGGAAGATGCCGAGACTCGCTACCAGGCCGACATCGTGTCCCAACTTTCCCCGGACAAAATTTTTGAAAAGCGATGGGCCACGACTCTGCTCGAACAAGCGTTCTCGAGATTGCGCGAAGAATCCGTCGCAGCCGGGAAAAGTGAAAGATTCGATCGGCTTAAGACTTTCCTGGAGGACGGGACCGGGCCTGGTGATTACGATGAGGCCGGGGCCGAATTGGGAATGGCTGCCAATACTGTGGCGGCAGCCGTCCACCGTTTGCGCCAGCGGTACCGCGAGTTGGTGCGCGCGGAAATCGCCAACACCGTCGCCAGCCCCGATGAAATCAAAGAAGAAATGCAAAATCTGGTTGCGGCGCTCGCGCTATAGCCCAGAAAGCAAACGAAAAAGGTTTTTCGTCATAATCCCGGTGAAATTCCTCTGTACTGTCGGACGACTGCGGGGGCCGCAGGCTGACTAGAAATATTATGCCATCGGCGAGAAAATGTCCGAAATGCAGCGCAGAGATAGCTGGCGAGGCCTTGGGTGGGCTTTGTCCCAAATGCGTCGGTGCCCTGGCCCTGGCCACCGAACCTGTCGTTGCAGAAGCTCCCCTCGTCTCGCTTCCACTGACCGAAAAACCGGGTGACCGCATCGGCCGTTACAAGCTTCTCCAGCAAATCGGCGAGGGCGGCTGTGGGGTGGTCTATATGGCCCAGCAGGAGGAGCCGGTCCGCCGCCAGGTCGCTCTCAAAATTATCAAGCTGGGGATGGACACCCGGAGCGTCATTGGCCGCTTTGAAGCCGAGCGCCAGGCCCTGGCACTGATGGATCATCCGAACATTGCCAAAGTGTTCGATGCTGGCGCGACCGGCACCGGGCGCCCTTTCTTCGTCATGGAACTGGTGCGCGGCATTAAGATCACCGATTACTGCGATCAAAATCAACTTCCCACTCGCGAGCGCCTAGATCTTTTCATCCAGGTCTGCCACGCCATTCAGCACGCGCACCAGAAAGGTGTGATCCATCGCGACGTCAAGCCCTCGAACATCCTGGTGACCCTCCGTGATGGCGTGCCGGTGCCCAAAGTAATTGATTTTGGCATCGCCAAGGCAACCACCGACCAAATGTTGACCGACAAGACGGTGTTTACTGAGTTCCAGCAGTTCCTTGGCACGCCGGCCTACATGAGTCCGGAACAGGCGGAGATGAGCGAGTTGGGTGTTGATACCCGCAGCGACATCTACTCGCTCGGCATCCTGCTTTACGAACTGTTGACGGGCAGGACACCCTTCGAGGCCACGGATTTGCTGCGAGCCGGGCTGGACGAAATCCGCCGGATCATCCGCGAAGTAGAGCCGGTCCGTCCTTCCACTCGCTTGCACGCGTTGGAAGCGGACGAGCAAACGACGGTGGCGAAAAACCGCCAAACCGAGCGTCCGAAACTGGTCCATCTGATCCGTGGCGACCTGGATTGGATTGTGATGAAGGCGCTGGAGAAAGACCGAAGGCGGCGTTACGAAACCGCCAACGGTCTGGCCAGGGACATCCAGCGCCACATCAGCAACGAGCCAGTGGTCGCCCGCCCCCCGAGCACAGGCTACCGAGTTCAAAAGCTGGTTCGCCGGAACAAGCTGGCCTTCGCCGCCGCCGCCGCGATCGCAACTGTGCTTGTGCTCGGCGTGGTTGTGAGCATGTGGGAGGCGATTCGCGCGAGGCGTGCAGAACGGGAGCAAGTTCAACTTCGTCAGCGAGCCGAGGAGGGTGTAGAGCGGCTCGGACTGCAGAGGGCGGAGGAATGGCTGGCCGCGGATAATTCGGTGCAAGGTCTGGCCGCCTTGGCGCGCCTGCTGCGGGAGTACCCCACCAATCTTATCGCCGCTCAGCGCCTGGTATCCGCCCTGACCCATCGCAGCTTTTCCCTCCCGCTGTTCGAGCCATTGCGTCACAAAAAGCCAGTGGGAATGGCTGAGTTCAGCCCCAATGGACAGCAGATCGTCACAGCTTCACTCGATGCCTCGGCGCAAATTTGGGATGCCGCGTCCGGCCAGGCGCTGGCTCCGCCGCTTCGACATTCCGCTCGAGTCAACTGCGCTCGATTCAGTCCCGATGGAGAAAAAGTGGTGACGTGTTCGGACGACCGGACGGCGCGAGTATGGGACACGCATTCCGGCCTGGCGCTCACTCCCACATTGCGGCATCTCAGCCGCGTGAAAACTGCCGCCTTCAGTCCCGATAATGAGCGGGTCGTTACCGCCTCGGACGACGGGAACGCTCGCGTCTGGAATGTGCGCACGGCAGAGCTCTTGTTGGAACCGCTGAAACATGATGGCGCCGTAACCTCCGCCCAATTCAGTCCCAATGGTCAATCGGTGCTCACGGCCTCGCAGGACGGCACCGCGCGCTTGTGGGATGCCCGCACAAATCTTCCGGCAGCTCACGTATTCCGCCACAAAGGGCCAGTAAATGTCGCCCAATTCAGTCCAGACGGACGCTGGGTTGCCACCGCTTCGGACGATCACACAGCGCGGATCTGGGATGTCCAAACGGGCCAGCCCCTGGCACAGCCGTTGTTGCACCAGCAAGATGTGTACTTCGTTCGATTCAGCCCGGACGGACAGAGGATCGCGTCAGCTTCGCTCGATCGAACGGCTCGCCTGTGGGATGCCCGCACCGGTCGCGCACTGGGCAAGGCGCTGACGCATGATGAGCAACTCAGTTCGGTGCAATTCAGCCCGGACGGACTGCGCGTAGTGACCGCATCCGAGGACGGCACCGCCCGGGTTTGGGATGCACTAACGGGCGAACCGTTAACCGAAGCAATGCGTCACGAGGGCAAAGTTTTTTCCGCCGTGTTCAGCCCCGATGGACAGCGGGTCGTAACCGCTTCGGACGATTCGACTGCGCGTGTCTGGGACGTGCGGCGTGGACGAGAGCTTACCCGCTCGTTGAAGCATGCGAGGTTTGCCAGGGAAGCTCAGTCCAGTCCTGACGACAAGCGGAATGTCACCGAGGACTGGAACGTGACTCGCCCCGTATTCGCCCGGTTTAGTTCTGACGGCAGGCGCATGGTCACAGCATGTGGAGATCGGACCGCCCGTATTTGGGACGCTGCGACCGGGCAGGAACTCACGCCGCCGTTATGGCACGAAGGATGGGTGGATAGCGCCGAGTTCAGTCCGGATGGGCACGAGGTAGTCACCGGCTCCGCCGGCGCACCGAGCGCCACTTGGGAAGCGCGGACGGGAGAGTCCGACAATCACTGGGCGCCTGAACGGCGAGACAGTGCGTCGGCTATCATTTGGGATGCGCACACGGGACAGCGGCTCTTCAATCCGCTGCGGCATGGGGCCAGGGTGCCTTCCGCTCAATTCAGCCCGGACGGATTGCGCGTGGTAACGGCTTCCTGGGACAAAACCGCGCGCGTGTGGGATGCACGAACCGGCAAGCCACTCACCGATCCGCTTCCGCATGGAGACGCTGTGTCGTCGGCCTGTTTCAGCCCCGATGGGGAGCGGATCGTCACCGCCGCGGGGGATGACAAAGCACGCATATGGGACGCCCGGACAGGCCAACCTATTGGTAAGCCGATGAGGCACGCGGGTTGGGTTCTCTACGCCGAATTCAGCCCGGATGGCGCGCGCGTGCTCAGCGCTTCTTCAGATTATACGGCCAGAGTCTGGGATGCCCGTACGGGCGAGCCGATTACCCCTCCGCTTCAACATCAGGGAAGTCTGTGTTGGGCCCGATTCAGTCCAGACGGTCTTCGGGTCGCGACGTGCTCCTGGGACAAGACAGCGCGTCTCTGGGACAGCCAGACCGGCAAAGCGCTGACGGAGCCGCTCCGACATCGTGAGGTCGTGCAGACGGTTTTCTTCCGCCCTGACGGGGAGTGGCTCGTCACCGCGTCGGAGAGAACTGTCCGCTTATGGGATTCGCGCACCGGCCAGCCGATATCCGATCTCCTCCGGAGCGGTGACGAGGTGCTTTCCTCCGCCCACTTCAGTCCGGATGGCCGTCAGGTAGTGAGCACACCACATGATGGGACCGTGCGCATTTGGGAAGTTCCCCAATTCACATTGCCGATTCCGGCCTGGCTTCCGGCATTGACTGAAGCTGTCATCGGTCATCGCCTGACTGAAGAAGGCAGCATCGAGGTAGTGCCCATCGTGAAGTTAATTGAATTGAAGCACCGTTTGGGATCGGAGGTTTCCACGGATGACTACACCCGCTGGGCGCGATGGTTTTTCGCGGATCGTTCGTCGCGCACCATTTCTCCCGGATCTTCGATGACGGTTAAAGCCTACGTTGAATTGCTACTGCAACAGAACACGGAGAAGAGTTTGCGCGAAGCATCGCTGCTTTCACCGCAGCCCGGAGGTTTGCAATCACCCCACCAACCCGACGCCACGGCAAAAGAAAAACCGCGTTAAGCTGTCGGGCGTGGCGGACCTCAGCCATTGCAGTTCCGGCCAGAGACACTGGTGTGCCCCTCAATGGCAGACCTTTGGGCGCTCTGAGATTCCAGCCTTCTTTGTTTCTCCTCCATTAGCGTTGATTAGCGAAGTTAGCGGTTTCGGAAGGGAGTCGCGCCATGCCCCTGCAGTTTTCTTAAGAGAACTTGCCTCTTTGCCGGCCAAATCCCGCGTTGCCTCCGCCGTAGTTCAAGAAAAACAGCAAATTCCTGTCATAACTCCGCTGATTTCCCTCTGTAATGGGTAGAAGCCAATGAACTGTCAAATAATGAACGTCCGCGTTGCCATAAATCGAAAAGGTGGATTCGCCAGCCGAGAACCAATGGTGGCGCGCACCATCAAGGCCATCAACCATACCAAAACCGTCATGAAAAGAAGATTCCTGATTCCCGCTGCCCTCCTGGCGCTCTCAACCATCATCTCTCAACCATCAACTCTTTTCGCTCAAGGTACCGCCTTCACGTACCAGGGCCTGCTGACCGTCAACGGCAGTCCTGCCAACGGCAACTACGATATGATGTTTGCGGTATTCGACGCAAGCAGCGGTGCGGGACAGGTCGGCACCACGCTCACTATCGCGCCGACAGCCGTGAGCAACGGTTTATTCACCGTCACGCTGGATTTTGGGCCGGGTACCTTCACGGGCTCGGCGCGCTGGCTGGAGATTGGGTCACGCCCGAGCGGCAGCGGGGCGGCCTTTCAAACCTTGGGGCCACGGCAGGAGTTGACGCCAGCGCCGCACGCCATTTTTGCCGCAACCGCCGGCCTCGCCAATAGCCTCGCGGGTCAGGTCGCCGGACCGATGATCGCCAACGGGACGGTGGTGCGGTCGTTGAACGGCGTGTCGGACGCCGTCAATCTGAGCGCGGGCGCGAACGTGAGCATCACGCCCAGCGGCAACAGCCTCCAAATCTCCGCGGGCGGCGACGGCAAGTTCACGCTCAATGGGTTGAATGATTCATTCAACTGGCAAAACTTTAGTACTCAGGCATTGATGACCCTGGATAGCGAGACTCTTGCCGTCGCAGGCGGCGTGAGCGCTGCTAGCGGGCATTTTGGTGGTTCATTCGATAGCAATGCCGTCTCCTGCCTCCCGAACGTAACGGGACGCTCTGACTCGTGCGTCGGAGTTTATGGCGAGAGCATAGATGCTTCGGGCGTTTACGGCACCAGCGTCGGCGGCAACGGCGTTTCCGGTGTCGCGCATGCAAATGGCAGGAGCGGCGTTTCCGGCTCCACCGCCGAAGCGGCCGGGTACGGCGGTTACTTCAAAAATCAAGGCGGCGGCGAGGCTTTGCACGCCGAGGGGAATGCGACCATCAACGGCAACGTGGGTATCGGCGTCACCGCTCCGGAGGCGACTTTGGACGTGGCGTCCGGAGGATTTTATGGTCTATCTGCCAAGTTTCGCGGGAATGTTAGAGTACAAGGGAACGTAATAGGAGAGTTTAACCTGGATGTTCTCGGCACCACCACCACCCAAATCTTGACGATCACTGGTGGCTCCGACGTGGCAGAGCCCTTCCCCATGGCCGGCGGCGAAATTCCCAAAGGTTCAGTCGTGGTGATTGACGACCAAAACGCCGGGCAGTTGAAAATTAGTGAACGGGCTTACGATACGGGCGTGGCGGGCATCGTCAGCGGAGCTAACGGAATCAAGCCAGGCATTTCGCTCAGCCAGCAGGGCGTGCTGGAAGGCGGACAGAATGTTGCCCTCAGCGGGCGCGTGTATGTGCTGGCAGACGCATCGAACGGTCCGATCAAACCGGGCGATTTGCTTACTACTTCATCAACACCGGGTCATGCGATGAAAGTCACCAATCACTCCAAAGCTCAAGGCGCGATTCTCGGTAAGGCGATGACTCCTTTGAAAGAAGCACGGGGCATGGTGCTGGTGCTGGTAAGCCTGCAATAACCTCAACCTCAGGGAGGCTCATGATGAAAACTTTACGAAATTCAACTTCACGCTGTGGTGGTACGTTGATGGCCGGTTGGATGTTGGCCGTGGCGAGCCTAGTCGCTGCTTCGACCGCAAATGCCGCACAAAATCAAAAAATCAAACTTGTACCGGTCGGTACGCCGTTCCACGTGCAGCGGTCGCTGACCATGGGGCGGGGCGCGAGCCTGGCGTTCGACTTGGCGGCTTACGAGAAGACCAAGCCCCTCTCCCGATGTGTCCTGACCAACTTCACACTGGAGAGCGGCCGGGCAGTCGATCTTGATCTCCAACAATTCACTGTGTTCGACCGCCAGACGCAGTTCGTGGCCGGCACACCGGAAGGCGACAAGCCGTTGGCAGCACCCGACGTAGTGTTGTTCCGCGGCAAGGTCATCGGCGTAGAGGATTCGCGTGCGGTGCTGGCGGTGTCGCCGCACGGTAGCGTCGCGAAAATCTACATCGGGAAGGAGACGTTCCTCCTTCAATCCACCTGGCAAGGACGGGAGGCAGCGAGCGGGGCCACGGCAACGATCGAGGAACTGAACAGCAGGCTGGTGCATGGCCCGAGGAGAAAGCATGGCGCCACTCCTATCATTGTCGGAGACCAGGAAGCGGGGACGTCTCCCGACACCAAAGGTCCAAGCGGGCCCTCCGGTGTCGATCCCGCGAACTTCCGCGTAGCGGACATTGCCATGGACGGTGACTACGGATTCTACCAATTGATGGGCAGCGATACAGGGAGCGCGACGACGCTCATCGTTTCGCTGCTCGCACAGGCTAGTGATATTTACGAGCGGGACCTCGGGTTGAAATTGTGGTTGGTTTACCTCCGCGTTTGGACCACTCCCGATCCGTTGGGGGACACGCTCGATGAGTTCAAAGACTGGTGGAACAACAACATGGGCAGCGTGGCGCGCAATAACGCCACCAAGATCACAAATTACTTAGTCCCAACTGACGCCTCCGGCATCGGCATCCAGGCCTGTAATCTATCGCTCCTCTGCACTCCGAGCTACGCTTATGTCATCACGGAAACTGATGGGATCCTCGACGCGCTTGATGAGGTGGCGACCTTCGCCCAGGAGCTTGGGCACAACTGCGGATCGCCACACACTCATTGTTACAACCCACCAGTTGACCATTGCTATAACGAGGAAGCATCAACCAGTTGCCAAACCTGCTACAGCGGCCCGGTCCAGCAGACCGTGGGCACGATCATGAGCTATTGCGACACGATCAATCTGGCGTTCGGTCCGGCAGAACAGGCCTTCATCCAGCCAAAAATCCTGGCCAACGGCTGCTTGACCGTCGCCCGCGACCCGACTTACGTGAACTTTGCCTATAGCGGATCCGAAAATGGGACGGCCTCGAATCCCTGGAGCACTCTGACGAAAGGGGTGCGAGGGGTGATTCCGGGTGGGACAATCCTAATCGGCCCCGGGAATTCGCAGGAGACCCTGACGATCCGAGAACGCGCAACGCTACGCGTCAACGGTGTGGGGACGGTCAACGTTGGGCGCTAGACCAAAAGACAAAACTCTTTGAGGAAGGGAAAGACAATGAAAAATATCTCTGACGCGTTAACTCTTTCAAGCCTCCTGACGGCAGGCATAGGCAGCCTGTCCGCCCAAAGCGTAGTACGTTACGACCTGAATCGGAACACCATTGACGGCGAGGCGTCACCCGCGCTGGCGGGATTTATGCGGTCAGCGGCAGCGTGGGGCCAACTGGACGCGGGCAAGGTAGGCGGCGGCAACTTCACTCTCCAACTCAGAAACGAGGGGCTTTGCCAAGCCGACGACGAACCGGGCAGTTTCGGCTGAGACACCATCGGCCATCAGCAGCTTAAACACAAAACAAATCACCGGTGAGAAGAATATGAACAACTTAATTCTACTAACCACAGTGGAACTGCTGGCCGCGCTTCTACCCGTGCCACCTCTCCTTGCCCAACCTAACAACATTCCCAGGCACAAAATTGCCGGCGGCGGCACGCTTGGCGCACCGACCGTGACCAAAATCGTCGCCATGGATTCCGCTCGCTCTCTCAATGTCTTGAAGATCCGCACCGGCAATTATCACAAAACCCGACGATGAACAGACCGGCATGGTTAATGCCGAAGGCGGCTCGCCGACCGTCGCACGTTAGCACTCTGAAGACGAAACTATTCGCTACTAAGAAAAATATGAACAAATCAATTTCAGACATACTAGCACTGCTGGCGGTCGATGGGTCAACCTCTTTGCTCCCGGCCAAATCTCGCCTTGTCTCAGAGCGGGCAAATCAGCCCACCCACGAAGACGAAGTGTCACCGCGAGAAAAGAGACAGAAGCCAATGATCTCGCGAAAGACTTTAACCCTTATGAGACCTACTGTTGGCTTTGCTTTGGTCTTGGCAGCCGGGCTCGTGTCGCCTGACCTGTTCGCAAGCTGCCTCACGGTGACCTGCCCCGCCAATAAATCGGTGGCCTGCAGCGTAGGATGGAGTTTCGACGCACCGACTGTGGTTACCAATCCAACTCCCCAATGCCTTGCCGCCGGTTGCGTTTCCTACACTATTACGGTGCTGAGCACTGTAACCAACGGGACGTGCCAGCAGTATAACATCACCCGCACCTGGGTGATCACCGATCCCTGCGAGAGCCATACATGCAACCAGACCGTTTCGGTGCTCAATACCAACCAGCCTGTGTTCCTGGGGGTAGCAGACCTTGCGCCGCTCACTTGCACGACCACGCAGGTGTATTACAACGTGACCGCCACGGAAGCCTGTTGTGGCAACCTGCCCGTGACCTGCTCCCCCCCCTCCGGGTCTTACTTCACCCCGTGGGTGACGACCTTCGTCACCTGCACGACGACGGATTGTTGCGGAAGAGCCTTCAGCAAGAATTTTTCCGTTTTTCCGAGGCTCATGACCAACGAACCGGTGTTCCAGGGGGCGGAAAGTATTGTTCTATCCTCTTGCACGAGCACCCAGGTGTATTACAACGTGACCGCCGCAGAACCCTTCTGTGGCAGCCTGCCAGTGACCTGCTCGCCGCCCTCAGGCTTTACCTTTCCGGCGGGGGTGGTGACCTTCGTGGACTGCACGACGACCGATTGTTGCGGAAGAAATTACACCAAGGAGTTCTACGTCTATCCGATCCAGCCAAGTATTCTTGCGGCGTATTGCACGGACCAGTATGTGGCCTTCGGCGACACCAATTGGACCTTCGACCCGCCTAGTGTGTACGATTCGTGCTGCCCGGGCAACTACTCCTTCTTTCCGCAGCCGCCTATCACGAACCAGGCCAGTGGCCCGCTGATCATCACTGAGGTGTGGGGAGTCACCGACGCCTGCGGCCAAAGCAATTATTGCACCCAAACGGTCTATGTGACCAACACACTGCCGAACGTCACGAACTACAGCATTGCCTGGCACAAAGTTTCCGGCGGCGGAGGCACCAGCACGGGCGGGATTTATTCTGTCAGCGGCACCATCGGTCAGCCGGACGCGGGCAAAATGATAGGCGGCAACTCCGAGATTGACGGCGGCTTTTGGAGCATCATCGCCGCCGCGCAATCATCCAACGCACCCCAGCTCACCATCACCCGCACCACCCCCAATACCGTACGGATTTCCTGGCCTTCTGCCAGCGCGGGCTTCGTGCTGCAACAGAACGGAGATCTCCGCACTACCTCGTGGGTGAACACTAGCCAGCCCCCTGCAGATGACGGCACCACGAAATCCGTTCTCATCAATCCGCCGACTGGAAATCTGTATTTCCGGTTAAAGAAGTGAGTCGATCATCTAGCATGAAACCTAAAACGCACTCGGCGTTTCGCCTTTCGCAATTTGCGCTTGCGTTGGTCTTGCACTCAGCTCTCAACTCTGAACTCTTGACTCTCTTTGCGCAAGGCACCGCTTTCACTTATCAGGGACGGCTCCAGAACAACGGGAGTCCGGCGAGCGGCACTTACAACCTGGCCTTCTGGCTGTTCAATACCAGCAACGGCGTAAATGCGGTGGCCGGTCCAGTGGTAACCAACGGCGTCACTGTCACCAACGGTCTGTTCACGGTGCAGATCGATTTTGGCGCCGCCGTGTTCATCGGCGCGGCCAACTGGTTGCAGATTGGCGTGGAAACCAACCTGGCCAGCAGTTTCACCACGCTGGCGCCGCGCCAGCAATTGACGCCGTCGCCGTACGCGATTTTTGCCGAGAGCGCCGGCATCGCCAGCGGTACGGTCGTGCGATCGTTAAATGGCCTGTCGGACATAGTCAATCTCAGCGCAGGCTCGAACGTGCTCATCACGGCTAGCGGCAGCGGTCTGCAAATCTCCTCCATCGACGGCTGGGCGCTGGGTGGCAACAATAACACCACGCCTGCGAGTTTTTTGGGAACGCTGGACAACAAGCCTTTGGAGTTGCGCGTAAATAATGCGCGCGCTTTGCGCATTGAGCCGAATACCAGCGGCGCGCCCAATGTGATTGGCGGCGCGGTTGTCAATTTTGTGAGTCCCAACAGAGTGGGTGCGACCGTCGCTGGCGGTGGCGCCGCGAATTACTTCGGTTCGACCGCCTACAGCAACAGCGTCACCGGGAATCTCGGGACGGTTGCCGGCGGCGCCCAAAACACCAGCGATGAGGAAGGGTTTGTGGGTGGCGGCTTCCAAAATGCCAGCGGCGAATTTGGAACGGTGGGCGGCGGTAGCGGTAACACCAGCAGCGGGCAATTCGCGACAGTGGGCGGCGGGCAGTATAACCGGGCGCTCAGCGCGAACGATGTCATCGGCGGAGGGTCCAACAATACCAATTTGTCGGCGGCTTCGGTAATTGGGGGCGGGCAGTTCAATCAAATCGTCTCTCTGTCGGATAACTCGGTTGTTGGTGGCGGCTCCAACAACCTGGGAATCGGAATAGGCGCCACCGTAAGCGGTGGCCTCAACAACGTAGCTTCCGGGCAATCCGGGTTCATCAAGAACTTCCCGGCGACGGTCGGGGGCGGGCAGAACAATACTGCAAGTGGCGGCTATTCGACAGTTCCAGGTGGATATGGCAATTCCGCCAGCGGCGACAACAGCTTTGCCGCCGGCATGAACGCCCAGGCGAACCATGCCCATTCCTTCATCTGGTCCAGTTATCCCAGTCCCGCGCCGACGTTTGGCCCCGACACCTTCTTCGTTTCGGCAGCCAACGGCATGGGCATTAATTGCGGCGCACAGCGCGCCGACGGTGGTGGCCAGTACTGGCTGAACCTTGGCAACGTCATTGGAAGCGATCTCATCGAAACCTCCACCGGCGCCCACCTCACCACCGCTGGGATCTGGGCCAACGCCTCCGATAAAAACCGGAAAACCGACTTCAGGAAGGTGAGTGGCCGGGAAATTCTGGAAAAGCTTTCCGTCCTTCCCGTTATGCGAATGGCGCTATACCAACGAACTAGCCTCCGTCCGGCATCTCGGTCCCACGGCACAGGAGTTCAAGGCCGCCTTTGGACTGGGGATAGACGACAAAAGCATCGGCACCGTGGACGAAGAAGGCGTGGCGCTGGCAGCGATCCAGGGCTTCAATCGAAAGCTTGAAGAAAAAGAGGCGCGCGTCCAGGAGTTGGAGCGACGGCTGGAAAAACTTGAACAATTCCTGAATCGGGAGAGCGAAGGGGCAAAATGAAAACGAACACAGCACACTCCAAATTCCAAAATTCGAGCGTCGGAGAAAGCACAGCTCTCAGCAATAGCCAAGGCCCGTTGGAAGAAAGTAAAGGCTCAAAGAAAAACGGCCCTTTCGAGGTAATCCCAAGAAACTCGCGACCTGGGATTACCACCTGTTCAAACCCTCAGCGTGATCCCGGCGAGGAAAGAACACTATGAAATCAAAATGCCTGTTTCTGTTCGGAGTTAGTCTGTGCAGCCTGTCCTGCGCGTTCGAGCTGTTCCGCGTACGCCGGGCAGTCAACCGGCTGACACGCGTTCTTGTTGCGGCCTTAACTCTTGCGACAGCGCAAGCATACGCCCAGATCGTCACATTGACGCACAACAACTCGGTAGCGCAAATTAATACCGGCGGTCAGCCGGGGATGTTCAATTGGTCGGTCGATGGCACGAATCAGCTTTCCCAGCAGTGGTTTTGGTACCGGGTCGGAGCGGTCGTCGGCGAGTCCTCGATTAACACGATCAGCGCGCCGTCCATAACCACACCCGATGCCAGGACATTATACCTTAATTACAATAACGGGTCATACGGCGTAGAAGTTGAT
>Ga0163163_10000439_pt1 | contig 38050 bp, 34 predicted proteins | sample S65metaG_FD_119766 | JGI IMG/M metagenome (GOLD analysis project Ga0163163, IMG submission 119766) | Switchgrass rhizosphere microbial communities from Kellogg Biological Station, Michigan, USA - S6-5 metaG | ecosystem: Host-associated > Plants > Roots > Rhizosphere > Soil | place: USA... | reverse complement strand
GAGCCGGGTGACGACTGGGTATCGATCACCACGTAGCGCAGGAAGCGCTCGGTCACGGTGTAGGAGATTTTGGTCGGGAACATGGGAGCCGCCTGTTGGCGAGTAGCGAATAGCGAATAGCGAGGAGGGGCGCTGGTGATCGGTGCTCGCCAATGTCTACTTACCATTCGCTATTCGCTACTCACTATTCGCTATTGGCCATTCTCCCAAAAAGATGAAGGCTGCCCGTCATGCCCCCTTGAAGGATGACGGACAGCCTTTCAGCCCGGCGGACCGGGATCGCCTGAAAACAATCAGACGGCTTCTTTGAGTTCCTTCGCGGCGCGGAACGCCACCTTCTTGCTCGCCTTGATCTTGATCGGTTCGCCGGTCGCGGGGTTGCGGCCCATGCGGGCGGCGCGCTTGCGAACCTGCAGGATGCCGAGCCCGCCGATGCGGATGCGGTCGCCCTTCTTGAGGTGCTTCACAACGAGCTCGACCATGTTGCCGAGGATCGCCTCAGCCTGCTTCTTCGAGAGCTCGTGGCTCTCGGCAACGTTGGCCGAGAGGTGCTTCAGGGTAACGGTGGGAGCAGTCGTCTTGGCCGCCATTGGTAACGTCTCCTTCTGGTCAGTACTGTGTGGAACACGCAAGTTATGCCCGTCCCATAAGCGATTCTCGCTACCCTGACTACGTGGAAATGCAATAAGACGAAAATAGGACAGGCGACTTGTTGCGGATCGACGGGCAATTCCGGCCGCTCTTGACTTGGCCGGGCACCGGTCGTATCTCAGCGCTCCCGCAAGAAAGCCTTGAAATAACGGCTTTTCCGGGGGCGTAGCTCAGTTGGTTAGAGCGTCGGCCTGTCACGCCGAAGGTCGCGGGTTCGAGCCCCGTCGCTCCCGCCATTGCGGCGCAGGGGTTCCTGCGCGCTTTGGCCCTCGCGTTGGCTTATGACGGCCGCTCGGGGGCGAGAGGCAAGATGATCCGCGCCGAAACGGTCTTCACGCTGGAGGTCGCTGGCCAGGCCGTGCTGATGTTTCAGGCAATGACTTCGCAGGAAGCGAAAGCCCTGCCGCGCGAGCAATGGATCAGAGACGACCTTCGCGACGCGCATTCCAACGGCGCGCCGATTTGGGACGGTAAGGACAAGCTCAGCGTTCGGCGAGCAACCCCTGATGAAGCAGCACGATTCAGTGAGGCGATCACGGGTGCGCAAGACGACTCGGGCGATCTGGTGTTGGTGTATCTCGTGGAGCTGGACGCGTAGCTAGCGCCGGCATGGCGCCAGCATGGCGGTAACAGTGGCTCCCGCACACGATCGGGCGGCTTGTCGCTTGAGCTGATGGTAGAAGTGACTGTTCGAATGACCGCGCGCAAGGCGCGCGCAGCCGCCGCGTAAGCGGCGCAGGGGGGCCTGCGCGTCTTGGCTCCCACGTTGGCTCCGACACCGGGTCGCGGCGCGGGCAGTGCCGTCGGATGGCGAGCCGATCTGCCCGCGTTGCGGCTGCGTCGAATTCTACAAGATCATCACCAGCAGCAGCGGCGCCACGATGTCATCGGGCAGCGGTCGGAGTCCGTCTTTGGGCATCGCCGGATTCCGCCAACGTTCGGGGACGGAGTCCAGCCGCTAGAGGTTGACGAAACACGAGGCCGCCAACTAGGCGGCCTATTTGCCGCCTAGCTTGCTTCTGTGCAGGTTGCGCCTAACCGACGCAACTCTGCGGAAAATTTGGTCAGCGTGAGAGGCACATCTGCACAGCCTTCGCAGAGATTCCGAATCTGAAGCTGCTTCTCACGCGCGATCCGCTTCAAGAAATCAGCGCTCACTGATGCTCTCGACAGATTCCAGCCCTTCAATTCGGCGGAATGTTGCTCTTCCATCTTCAGCACGACTGAATGCCCGCCCGCAGAAAATCTTGTGTCTCCGAACATCGACAAATCGGCGATGATCGTGAACCGGTATTGGCCGCCCTCAGCACAATCCAAACTGAGGCAAACGAGACCGTGTGCATCGCGCGCGTCATTGTTGTTCTTGTTGCAGACCATGGTCTCCACAGACTTGGTTCGAGCCGGCTGCGACCATTGTTGTGCGGCGACAGGAGCCGCAAAGAGCCAAGCGGGCAAGGTGGCTATAGCGGCTCGTAGAGACAGACCTCTCGACATCTTCAGCACCTTAGTCGGTAGTCAAATGATAGGCTATGCGTAGCAGGGGTTTCTGCGCACTTTGGCTTTCACGCTGGCCTCGGCAGCGGGTCGCGACGCTCGTCGCGGCACGAGCGGTGCCGCCACACCGCTTGGCGCGGCCCTTCACAGATACTGGCGTTCCGCGCTTCGTATCGCGCGATAGCGGGCGAAGACCTCCCGATCGCTTTCCAGTCCGAGCACGCTCTTCAGGCTGCTGCCGCGGAACGTAAACGACAGCATTCCCCACCAGTTGCGCATCACGAACCACGGGTCGTGCACCACCATCGGGGGCAGGTGGCGGACCTTCATCCAGCGCTCGGCACGCCAGCGCTCATATTCGATCTCCTCCGGCTGGAGATGCTCCGACGCCACGACAGCGGTCGTGCCGTCGTACTGCTCGAGGTTCTCGTTCTTGATCAGATTGCGCTCGCGGAAATCCTTGGTCATCGGCGTGCCCGGATAGGGCGTCGGATGCTGGATGTAGGGCCAGTCCACATATTTGCGCGCGAACTCCAGATTGGCCCGAACCGACTCGATGGTGTCGTTGGGATTGCCGACGATCAGGCCGCCGACGACGTACATGCCGTTCTGGCGAATGGCCTCGATGGCGCGCAGCGACGCGTTGCCGATGCGGCGGCCATTTTTCCGCAGCCGGTTTTTCGCCGAGGCGACGAGGAAATCGAGATTGTCCTCGACGATGTTCTCGATGCCGAGAAAGACATAGCGAAAGCCTGCCTTGCGCATCAGCGGAGCGAGCTTGTCGCCATGGTTGGCGATCGCCGACGTCATCGCCTGGATGGTGTAGTCGATGTCGTTGTGTCCCGCCTCGATGATGGCGTGGCAGAACGCCTCGAAGCGCTCGATGTTGAGCGTGATGTTGTCGTCGATGATGAAGATGGTGCGCGCACCGTGCGCCTTCGCGTCGGCGATGTCGGCGATCACCCGGTCGAACGAGTAGGTATGAAAGTTGCGGCCGCGCATCTCGATGATCGAGCAGAAGCTGCAATCGAACGTGCAGCCGCGCGAGGTTTCGATCACGTCGACCTGCCGGCCCATCATGGCGTAGCCGTCGAGAACCCGCGCGTCGCGGTTGGGCAGGCGGATCTCGTCGCCGTCGAGGCTGTGGACGTGGCGCGGACGATTTCTGTGCCAGATGTCTCCGTCGCGCCAGACCAATCCGTTGATGCCTGCGAAATCGTTGTCGCCTTCGAGGGCGCGCAGCAACTCGCGAAACGTGACGTCGCCTTCGCCGCACACGACGAAATCGACGCCGCTCGTCTCGTTCATGTAGGCGACGGTGGCGAGGCTCGGATCATAGCCGCCGACCACGATGCGAACCCCGGGCGACAGCGAGCGCACGAGCTCGATGATCTGGAAAGCGGTCTTGCGCTGAAAGGTCATGATCGAGAGCCCGACGACGTCCGGGTTGATCTCGCGGACCAGGCGCTCGATAGTCGCGCGCACCGTCTTCTGCACCAGGATGAGGTCGGCGACGGCGACCTTGTGATGAGGATCGACATTCCCGGCGAGCGACGTGAGCCCTCCGTTGGGCATGCGCACCGCGACGGTCGGCATGTGTTCGAAAGAGTCCGGCATCGACAGCAGAAGAACGTTCATGGCAGCGCCCCCTTGGGACATGTGCCGCTTCACGCTAGCCGCCGTGCGACCAGTCATCCGTCTTCAGTGCCGCCGGCGACGTTCCGTGCGCTCCAGCGTTCATCGCTCGCAAGCTGGAATTATGTCCCCGCTCCAATAGGGCGTCAACGACGCGACGCCGGCCCGCGTGCGGTTTGCGCCTTGTGGCGGTAGCGGCGGCAACCATCGCGATATTGGCGAAGTCGGCGAGAGCGCAGATCGGCCCTTGAAGCGGGATTACCGCGCCCGGCCGCGCCCGTGCTAAACTCGATGCGATGGAGAAAATTAGGATAATTGGAAGGATAAGGCCGTTCCAAACACGGAGCGGCGTCGTGCGGGCTGCGAGCGAGGCCCGCGGATGAGACGCCGCATGGCATTCGCGGCCTTCGCCATCATTGCCATCGCGCTCGGCGCGATCTTCGCTGTCTCCATCCGGGACACGCGCCAGCAGCAGGCCTCGCGCCAGGTCCATTTTCAGATTTCGTGCGGCGCACCGATCCAATTGCTGTTCGATCGCGCAACGGCGCGGCTTCATTCGATGGGGTATGTCGAGGCGGAGCGCGCCTACAATGCGATCGCCGAGCGCGAACCGGATTGCGCGATGGCTTACTGGGGCGTGGCGATGAGCCGGCTGAAGCGGCCGATCGCGATCACGCCGCTTCCGGACGATCTTCGCACCGCCCATGATGCCCTGCGCAGGGCCGCAAGCGCGCGCATGGCCACGCCGCGCGAGCGTGCCTATCTGGCGGCGCTGGAACTGCTGGTCGGTGATGCGGACCCGGCCGGCTGGCAGGGCCGGACGATCCTGTACGAAAAGGCGATGGAGCAACTCGCGACGGACCAGCCGAACGATCGCGAGGCGACCATATTCTACGCCCTCGCGCTGAACATGGCGGCGCTTCCGTCCGACGGAAGCTTCCGCAAGCAGACGAGGGCCGCGGAACTGCTCCTCGTCGCGCTTTCGGAGCAGCCGAACCATCCGGGCCTTTCGCACTACCTGACCTATTGTCTCAGCCTGCCGTCGGCTGCGGCGCCCGACATCGCGAACGCGCTGCAGCCGAAAACGTCGTCCTCGGTTCAGGCCGCTCTCGCCATGCTGGCGTTGGCGGGCGTCGCGATTTTCTTCGTGTCGGTGCTGCCGGTCTGGTCGGGCGGGGGCGCGCGTCGGGAAGTCACATGATCGCGTCGCGAAAGGCGCTGTTGGGCGGTGTTGCGGTCCTCGCGTTTCTCGCTGCCGGGGCGGCCGCCGTGCTTTTCATGAATCCGGCTCCGGCAGTTCAGTCGGCGCAAGCCATCGGCGGTCCGTTCAAGCTCAAGACCGGCCGCGGCGACATCGTCACGGATCGCGATTTCCGCGGCAAATGGCTGCTGGTCTATTTCGGATACACGCACTGCCCGGACATCTGTCCGACGACGCTTGCCGAAGTCGTGCAGACGATCGATCGCCTCGGCGCCGTTGGCGCAGAGGTTCAGCCGCTGTTCATCACGATCGATCCGGAGCGCGACACGCCGGAGGTGATGGATGCCTACGTGCAGGCGCTGGATGCGCGCATCATCGGGTTGACCGGCACGCCTGCTGACATTGCCGCCGCCGCCAAGGGCTACAAGGTCCACTACGCCAAAGTGCAATCGCAGGACAATAAACAGGACTACGCAATGGAGCACAGCTCCTTTGTGTACTTGATCGGGCCGGATGGAGGCTACGTAACACTCTTCACGCCGGGAGCGGGCCAGGCGCCGGACAACATGGCGCCCAAGCTGCGCGAACTGATCGGTCAATCGCGCGGGGAAAAATCCGCCCGATAGCTCTTGCCTTGTGAATCAGGGCTCGGGAGACTCCTATCCGGCGGCACGTTCGAAACGCGGTTTTAGCTGATATTCGCCTGTTCGGCCCCGATGCTTGCAGAAAGGAGTCGCGCATTCAGGATCAAGTCTCTGTCGGGACTGAATAATCCCATAGAGGTGCAAACGCGCGTCCCGCTTTTTCCTGTTATTAACAGGAGCGGGTCCTAGCTCTGCGCCGGCTCGACACGTTCGCGCTTGAATTCCTGGGCGGTGATCTCTTCCAGGCTGCGTTTGCGGGTCTCGACACCGAAGACGATCATCGCGATCGCGGCAAGCGCCATTGGAATTCCGCCGACAAGCGTCGTGGTCGCGATCGACGGGGCGGCGACACCGAGAACCACAAACGCGATGATCATGACGCCGCCGGCCTTGCTCGCTCCGGCAGCCAGTCCCGTCCCGCGCGAGCGGATGCGCGTCGGGTAGATCTCCGAGCTGTAGACCGCGAGCACCGCGGTGACGGTGTTGATGCCCCAGATCGGGATCACCAGCAGAACGTAAAGCAGGGCACGATTTGAAACCACCTCGTCGCCGGCGATGGTGAATCCGAACAGCGCCGCAGCCGTGACCGAGGTCAGCAGGATGATCGTTTTCTTGCTGCTCCAGAATCCGTAGAGCCAGGCAACCACGAAGGTGAATGGAAAGCCGATCAGGGCGGAGTCCCGCAAGATGCGATCGGCGGTCACTTCGGTGAATCCAAGTTTTCGCAGATTGGTCGGGATCCACAGATTGAAGCCGAACAGCACCAATCCCGAGCCGATGCCGAGCAGCGCAACGACGGTGGTCTGGCTCAGCAGCGGCATGCGCAGCAACTCGCTCCAGCGGCTCTTGACGACGGCCTCGGCCTCGAGCTCGGACGGCTCTTCCACCACGCGTGCGCCATATCGTTCCATGACGGCGCGCGCTTCAGCGTCGCGGCCGGCGGCGAGCAGATAACGCGGCGATTCCGGGATCCACCGATTCAACAGGATCAACAGCAAGCCGGTCGGTGCACCGAGCAGCCAGAGGATGCGCCAGCTGAAGTCGGGAACCAGCGACGAGGCAAGCCAGCTGGTGATGATGTAGGCCGCCGCGATATCTCCGCCGATCAGCACCATCAGCCAGCCGCGGTGGCGGGCCGGAATCGTCTCGGCCATCAGCGCGTAGGCGATCGGAAGCATGCCGCCGACCCCGAGGCCCATGATGAAGCACATCACGAAGTTCCAGAAGTAGTCGGGCATGGAGCCGCAGATCGACGTCGATATGAATATGATCCCTGCCAGCATGATCGCGGCGCGGCGGCCGATCCGATCGCCCAGCCACCCCCACAAAAACGAGCCGAGGACCGTCCCGGTGATCCCGGACAGCGGGAGAAGCGCCACCGGCACCGTGCCGCCCGGATTGAGCGGCGATCGAAGCCCGTATTCCTGCGCCATGCCGGGTACGACAAAGGCGAGCGTCGTCGGTTTCATCACGTCGATCGTCACGGCGATCGCCATCACGACGAGCAGGCCGACATGGGCGGGGCGCATCGGCGCGTCATCGAGCGCGCGCACGCGGATCCGGGAGACGCGCCCCGCCGTCGCCTCGGCCGAAGGCGGGTAGAGGCCGTAGATGGCGGCAATCAGTCCGACCGTGATGAGAAACATGCCGACGAGCATCGGCGTATCGACCGGCATGCCGGCGAGCCGGTAGCCCATGTCGCGCCCGCCGATATACATCGGCAGGTGCAGCAGCACACCGACCGAGGACGCGACGACGGCAAACCAGAACGCGCCGGGATTGTGGAACGTGACGCCGCCAAGCGAGCCGACGATATTCTGCCGTTCAGTGCTCATCGTTGTCTCCGAAGCTTGCGACGCTCGCCGGCGCCCTCGAATGCTGTTGAGAGTGCCAGAGCGAGTCGTGGGCCGCCTGATGACGCCAGAGTTGGGGATCGAAGAACCGCTCGTAATACTCGGTCTCGAGATGATGAAACTGGACCCAGTAGCCGGGGCTGTGGAACGCGTCGACGTGGGCCGGGAAGCGTCCGTAGGTGTCGTAGATGTAGTTGCAGATGTCCTTGACGTAGCGGACCGCTTCCGGCGGGTGCCGCTGTGCGAGCCTCAGGTAAGTCTCGGCATCCTGCGGTTTGCGATAGGCGCGCGCGAGCAGGGCGGGGTCGCTAAAGAGACCGTCCGGCCCGTATTTCTCCTCGATCACGATGTCGACGGCCTCGTCCATCGATTTGACGTAGGGCGGACACAAGCCTTCGAGCACGCCGTCGATCCCGACCGGATTGTGCTGCGAGGCCGGCACCGGCGCTTTCGCTTTCGGATTTTTCGGCGTGAGATAGCGGAAGCCGATGCCGTGCCAGCCTTTCTCGGGCGCGCGCTGGAGAATGTACTGCACCCAGATCGAGGCGTGTCCCCAGACGCCGAGACCCAACGCTTGTCCTGCCAGCGTGAGATTCTGCATCAGGAAGAACGCCTCATGGTCGGTGGCAAGCGTGTGCGCGGCGCCGAGCGGGATCGGAATGTCCGGATTGACGAAGCCATCGGTCGCCCGGTCGACGCCGCCGATCGGCTGGTAGGGAATTTTCGGCCCGAGCCCGAGATACTGCCCGGCCCATGCGCCCCAGTCCTTGAGGCTGCGCGGACGGAAGCGTTGCCAGTCGTCGACGAACAGCGGCCGCTGGCCTTCCGGCTCGGACAGCAGATTCAGCATCACGTTGATGTATTGCCGCGTGCAGTCGACCACGGGCACGAAGATGGTCGACCCGGGCGGATTGGAAAGCTGCTTGTTCCAGCCGATGTAATAGGGAAACGAGCGCGGAAATTCGATGCGGCCGTCCTGCACCTTGATCTTTACGGCTTCGGCGACGTGGAGCCAGTCCTCCTCGCGCCACTCGTTCCAGGAGCGCGGCAGGCCGTCGAGCAGGGTCGCGGCCTCGCGCCCCCGCGGGCGGCGGATGAGGAAGATGCCGTCATCGTTGATCATGAACAGCGACGTCGCCTGGCCATTGTCGGGACTTGCCGCGGAGCGCGCCGGCGCGTTGACGAACATCGTTCCGAGATCTTCCGGCGCTCCCGACGGCTTCTCGAGCGGCCCGTCATGCATCACGACCCCGGTCAGCCCGGTGGTGCAGATCAGGATCGCCTCTTCGAGCGGCTCCAGCCGCCGCGGCGGGTTGGCGCTCCGGTGGCTGAGGTCGCCGGCGAGCACCGATACGCCGCGCGCGACGCGCCGCGTGCGGCGCTCGTTTATCGCCTGCAGCAGCGGATAGCGCAGCAGCGCATCCAGTCCGCGCGATCTCGATTCCCCCGCCACGTCGCGTCCTTTGCGGTCTCAGTGTGAACTGTGTTTTTCCAGCTCCGACGCCACGATCGGATAGACGTCGCGGTCGGCATCGCGACCGAGGAAGCAGTCCATGTGCGCATAGTTCTGGATGACGTGACGGTTGTAGAGCCCGGCTCCGTTGCGCTCGGCGAGAAAGCGCATCGTCTCCTCGCTGCCGTGCGGCAGGAACAGATGATTCTCGGCGCCGTGCAGAAACGTGATCGGCATCTTCAGCCGGTCGGCGTGCGGAAGATAGCAGTCCTCGCCTTTCGGCCCGACCGCGTGACCGGCGCGCGCGATCTGGCTGAGATGCAGGAATGTCGTGAGGTTGGCTGGTCCGAACATTTCAGGGATCGCGTCGTAAGTCGCGCGATTGAGCTTCTCGAGTTTGATGACGTCGCCGTAGAGGAACAGGATGCGGTGCAGGACCGGATTTGCGCTTCTCTGATAGCGGCTCGGATAAAGCCGCAGCAGAAGATCGAACGCGCGTTCCGCGAGGCTGTCGGTATAGGTCGTGGTCAAGGTGTCGAAGCTCGCGGCCTTGATCAGATTGGCGAGATAGAGCTGTCCCTTGATCTGATTGAGCATCGGCAGTTTCGGATGCAGCGTGAGTTGCGAGCAGATCGCCGAGCGGACGCCCTGCAGGCCGAGCGTCTGCGCCATCTGGAACGTCAGCGAGCCGACGCAATGGGCCATCATCTGGATACTGGGAGCGCCGGTGCGTTCGCGCACCGCGCCGACCGCGGCCGGGTAATCGTAGCGGGCAATGTCGTCGAGCGTGAACTGCGTCGTGGAGGACTTCAGGTCCGGACTCGCGCGGTAATCGAGCAGCCACACATCGTAGCCGCGCTCGAACAGATATTCGGGGAGGTTGGTGTCGACCGTATCGATCAGGTAGGCGAGCGACGATGTTCCAAAGCCAGGGGTGAGCAGCACGGGGCCTTTGTCGCCGCCCTTGAACCGCGTGAGCTTCAACTCGACACCATCCTGCGTCCGGATCGGAATGCGCTCGCCTTCGCCACAGCGCAGCGCGCGGCGCTGACGTCCGTCAGGAGACGGCAGCCGCTCCCTCGGCGCAAACATGCGGCCGTAGATCGAGCGCATCCTGTTCTGGAAGAACAAGCCAAACCGAGAGACCGCCCGCAGACCGCTTGCGGTGGATGGCGCATTCACCGCGCGCATGGTGGCAAGCTGACGGGCGAAATCCGATACCGAAATGCGCGCGATGCCGCGCGCGACCACGGCCCCGCCGAGGTCCTCGATGTCGACCGCAAGCGTGGTCGAGTCGCGCCACATGTCGAAGCCGCCATCGTCGTGCAGCGTCTTCGTGCCTTTGAGGCGGAAGCTCTTGCCGCCGCCGCGCAACAGCATCCGGTAGACCATCAGCGCGCCTTGCGCCGCGCCGGGATCGGTCTTGAACAGCTCGAATACGCCGTCCTCGACCGTCAGCAGACCGGCCCCGAGCACCGGTGCGTCGACAGTCCCGGTGATCCGGCCGGCATGGTTCGGGTCAGCGATCATCGCGTCGAGGTCATCGAAGGTGATGGTGACGGTGAACGCCAGCGTGTGCCGCTGAAGACGCCCCTCGCTCTCGGCGGCCGCATGCGCGTGCCGGTCGCCGAGCGCAATGTGACCGCGCATGGTTTCGGTGAAGCGGACCCCGACGGACGTCGTTTGTTTCATGCCATCCTCACGACATCCGCGCGATATTGCGTTCCGCGATCGCCGCTATGGTGCGCGACGGATTTTGCCCGAGCGCGTGGGGGATGATCGAGCCGTCGAGCACGTAGAGACGCGGATAGCCGAACACTTCGCCGCGGTGATCGACCACCCCGGTGTCGCGGTCCTCGCCCATGTTGCAACCGCCGAGGGGATGCGGGGTGATCAGGTATCGGAACAGGCGCCATGTCGACGGGATAATGCCTGCCGCGGCCGTCGCTTTGGAATAGCGGCGGTGGCGCGCGATTGTCGCATTGACGACGCCAGCCGATGATCTGGTGTCCCAGTGCAGCTTCAATCGCCCGCCGTCTGGCCTGCGCCCGTTGCGTTTGATCGAAATGATGCCGTTCGATTCGTCCACCCCCTGACCGAGCCAGGGCATGATCCGGTTCGGGCGGGTCAGCGGCGGAACCTTGCTGATGATCTTTTCGGCGATCCGCAGCGCGTGCCGCGCGAACGCATTGCGCGAAGCCAGTGCGCGCAACGCCGTCATGCCGGCTTCGGGGAAGCCGCCGTCTTCGATGAAGTAGCGATGTCCGCCGTCGGCTCCGTCGAGATAATCGACCGCAGCGGAGATGATCGGCCCACGCATCGGCGTGGGCGAACGGCCGGAATAGAGCGATGGCGTGACGATGCAGCCGTTGGCGGACCAGCCGTGACCCAGACGCTGGCTCAGGTCCGGCAATGTCGCATGCACGTCGCGGCAGCGCAGCAGCAACTCGGTCGAATTGAGCGAGCCTGCCGCCACGATCACACGGTCTGCCACCAGGCTTTCCGGCACCGTCTCGTCTTTTGCGATGCGGTTGAAATGGACGCGATATCGGCCGTTCTCGGGCGCGATGCTGGTGACCATGTGCAGTGGGCGAATGTCGGCGCCCTTTGCCTCCGCGGCGGCGAGGTAGTTGAGGTCGAGCGTGTTGCGGGCACCGACCGGGCAACCAATGATGCAGTTGCCGCAATGGACGCACGTCCCCTGCGCCTTGCCGTGGGCGTTCACGAACCGTTTGCTGTGCCTGACATCGAAGGCATCCGGCAGGTCGTAGGACCAGTCCGGATCGAAAGTGACAGCGAGCGGCAGCTTGAGCAGCCGCGCGCCGTCGCCGACGGCCTGGGCGGCTTCCCGCAGCAGCCGGTGCCGGGGCGTCAGCTGCTTTTCGGGCAGCTGCGAGATCTGCAGCATGTTGCCGACGCGCTCGTAATGCGGCAGCAGTTCGTCGTAGGAGATCGCGCTCGGCCAGCCGGCGTCCATGCAGTGCGGGTTCGCCGGGATCGACACATTGGCATAGACCAGCGAGCCACCGCCGACGCCCGCACCCTGCACGACGGCCATGCGGCGGAAGATGCGGACGTCCATCCAGCCGTTATGCTGCTGCGGCGCATTGGGGTCGTAGATCCAGGCATCGCCGCTCTCGCGCGGAAATTCGGCCGGGCGCCAGCGCCGGCCGCGCTCGAGCACCACGACCTTCAGGCCGCGCTCGGCGAGACGACATGCCGATACCGCGCCGCCGAACCCGCTTCCGATGACAATGGCGTCGCATGAGTCCGGCATGGTGCCCTTCACGTCGGCGAAGCTACAGCCACAAAACTTGCTTCTCGGTCCGCAAGTGCAGACAGGCCGGCTCCTGTCCGTCGCGTTAGCTCAAGCTCGGCATCGCGAGCCCGCGGGACTATTCCGCGGGCGCCGACGCTTTCGACAGCGGTCGACGGCCAAGGACCGCCAGCCACTGCTGTTCTGCAAAGGCCTGCGCTCTCTGCACCGGGCCGCGCTCGGACAAATAGAGCACGATGCCTCGACCGACACAGACGATGAACAGCGCAGGGAAGATCATGTAGACCACGTGGAATCCGACGAGCAGCCCGTAGACCGCACCGATCGAGAACCCGAACACGATCTGACCGCGCACGCTCGACGGCGACGTTTGCGGATCGGTGATCATGTAGAAGGTGAAGAGAAGGAAGGCGACGCTGGTCATCGGCGCGAGGCTCGCGGGCAGCCAGGTCGGATAAAGGTAGTGCCGGATCACGGCCTGAAGCACGAAAGCCGCAAGCCAGGCCAGAATGAGCGGCATCCTCTTGGTGAACAGGGAATTGAGCAGCGTGCCGGTGCACAGGATCAGGCAAGGCAAGGCCCAATCCCAGTATCCGTAGAGCTCGGACGTGAAGTGGTAGGGCAGCGCGCCGACCGTTGGAAACAGGAACAGGGTCGCGCCGATCCCCGTGTTCGACGGGTTGAGGAAGTGCCGCCGCCGTCCGCCGACCGTCACGGTGAAAATGGCCTTGGAGGTCATCGCGACCACCACGCCGAAGATCAGCGGCAGCATCCTGTCGCCGGGATACAGCAGCATCGATGTCGCAAGGCTGGTGATGTGCGCCGGCAGGAGGAAGATCACCAGCTTCTTGAAACCGCCGCCGAGGAAGACCGGCTTTCGGTTCTCGCTCCACGCCGCGGCGCTCTCCAGCACGATCTCGATGAGATAACCGAGCGTGACGCAGACAAGCATCTGCATGACCGAGATCTCGAATCCGAGGACCGTGTGTCCAAGCAGATTCAAAATCGTGATCGCGATGGAGAAGCGTACCAGGGCTCCAAGTCGCGCTTGTTCAGGGGTCATGAGGGATTCGCGCCGTTTGCCGAAGCACCAATCGGTTGTCCGAGGCCAGAGTGAGGGTGTGCCAGCCCGGATTCAGCTGATGGGTTTCCTGTCGCAGGTTTCCGTAATTGTCCCTCCATTTGATATCGACCTTCACGGCTGCGCTCTGCGCGCCGAGGCCGAAATGCAAATCGGGACTGCGTTTGCCTGCGTGACCATTGCCGCCGTCAACCTGGCGCGTCAGCGAGCGCCCGTCGGCGGTCGTGACGACGACAGTTGCACCGATCGCAGGCCGTCCGGACGGGTTTCTGGTTGGATGACCGGGTTGAACGATTGTGGCTGTCGTCGCGGTTCGGTCGGTCGGCAAACGCAGGTGGAGGCCGAGGAAGCTGCCGCATTTCTCGCATTCGTTGTGATAGTAGGTCGACGGACCCCACATGTTGGCGACGACCATGTCGAGCTTGCCGTCGCCGTCGACGTCGGCGATCGCAATCCCTCTACTCGGATTGTCCTCGCCGAAGCCGATCGCCGCGGCGATGTCGACGTAGCGGCTGCCCAACCGGACGAAGAAGGGGTTTCGTTCGTGCCCGCTGACATCGTCGCCGGGCAGCAGCCGCGGCCAGAACCGGGGCAGGGGCTGAAGCGCGTCGTTGATGATCCCGAGCTCGTGCAATTCGGACCAGCGGCTGACGTCGCCCTTCATGAACCCGAGGCCCTGTACGGCTTCCAGCACTCCGTCATTGTTGAAGTCATCGAGCTTGCCGTCCCAGGCCCAGCCGCTCCTCGCAAGGCCGAGCGACTCGGACCCCTCGACATACGGCGCCGTTCCGGCGGCAAGCTTTGCCCCCACCGGGCCGTTGCTGAGGAAAACAAGCTGGCTTTCCCCAAACGCCAGGGGCGCGGTGATGTTGCTCACGTAGATATCGGGAACGCCGTCGCCGTTGAGATCGGCGAAATCAACGCCCATGCCCTTGAACGAGTCTCGTCCGAGCACCTTGGAGAGCGGCGTGCTGAGCGACCTCTGGCCTTGAACCAGCTCGAAGCGCATGCGGTTTGGCGTGGATCGGTTCCACAGCAGCCGGTCGGGCCCGAAGTCGTTCGCGATATAAAGCTCCGGGAGCAGGTCGCCGTCGATGTCATTGGCGGCGACCGCAAGGCCCCAGCCTTTCGGCAGATCGGCCGGCAGCGCATCGGGGACTTCCGTGCACCCCACGGTGCGCCGGCCTTCGCTGTCTTTGGGCATGCACCGATAGATGCGAACGCCGCCGCCGTTGAACGCGCGGGTAAACGAAGCCGGCATGTAGATCGGCGTCTTCGCCTGCGGATCGAGAAGCGCCGACCCGTCGGCAAGATAATTGACCACGACCAGGTCGAGATGACCGTCGCCATCCAGATCCGCGGTCGTCGCCGCTCCCGTCATCCAGATCTCGCCGCCGGGAATGATGTCGACCGGCACGAAATTCCTGGGACCGAGCCGGGTGTCGCCGGCTTCAGCCGAACGCGACAACATCAGGATCGGTGTGCGGCCCGTGAAATAGACCAGGACATCGATCCGGCCGTCCTCGTCGAAGTCTCCCGGCAGGCAGCCCGCCGGCGCCATCGTGCGGCGGTCGAACAGCTTGGCCGTGCCGGAATTGAAATCGAGCGCGAACGGCTTGTAACGTTCCCGCGTGCCCGGAACGGGCGCCACGATCACCTGGTCGGTGCGCGTGTCGACGTAGCAAACGTCATTCGGCAGGCCGTCCCCGTCCAGATCGTTCAGCGCGGCCGCGGCGCCAAACTGGGACCAGTACCAGGCGAGGTGGGCTAATTCCGGATGAGTGGGGCGAAGCTGCCGGCTCTCGGCGCCTGCGACTTCGGGCAGTGCGTGGCGGGAGAATTTGAACTGTCCGGCAATGCTACTCACGCCCGCGACCACCGGATGCTCTGCAGCATACATTGCGGCGAACGCCGCGAGGGCCATCGCCGCAGCCACGATCTTCCGCGCCGATCTCTTCAAAGACGCCACGATCACGCGCACTACGACCTCGCTCCTGCGTCTTCCGGCCGGCAACTTCGGAGACGCAGCCCCGCCTCATGCGAAAGATTTCGTAGAACATTCCCTTAGGGCAAATTCTGGGCTCTAATCGGCAGATGTCAAGGACGAGGCGCGCAAGATAGCGACAGGAAGCAACTAAAAAATGGACAGACTAGCGTGCGGTTGCGGGTACGCCCGCGCGGCGTCTGAATTTGGCTCGAAGCCTTGGAAAACATTGCTATAGTTACAATCGAAATTTCGAAGGGAGATGCCACACAAAGGGCCGGGGGGCTCGATGATCACGACCGCTATTGCCGCTCCGGGCAGCCTGTCCTCAAGCACGCGTATCGTATGAGCAAGAGATGGATCCCGAGCGCTCGATAGCGATAGAGAACGCCTTGCAGGCCGGCATCAGGCGGTGGCCGCGATACTTCGACGAACTTGCGGGGGAAACGCCGCCCGCGACACAAGCGCGCGGTGTCTTGCGGCCGATGCAGCGCCGCAAACGCGTTCACGATTTCTCCAGCGCCCATGTCGCGCTGCCCATGGCGCGCAGGCTGGTATTTCGGCCGGGCGTTGTCCTGCCCGTTGTCCGGATCTTCGTCTGGCTCTGGGTTTGCATCAAATTCTTCGTCGGCAACGGCTATGAGCGATTGCGCGGCCGCTCATCCGTTCAGCGGCGCGCGCAGAGACTCCGCGAAATATTCGAGGAAGCGGGCGCGAGCTTCTCCAAGCTCGGACAGCAGATGTCGATGCGCGCCGACATTCTGCCGTATGCGTATTGTGTCGAGCTAAGCAAGATGCTCGACCGCGCCAAGCCGATTTCCACCGATCAGGCGGTCGAGATCATCGAGCGCAGTCTCGGACGGCCGCTGAGCGACGCGTTCGCGGCCTTCGATCCGGTGCCGATCGGCGCTGCGTCACTGGCGACCGTCTATCAGGCTGAATTGAAATCCGGCGAGCGCGTGGCGGTGAAGGTGCGGCGGCCCGGAATCGGCCCGATACTGTCCGCCGACCTTCGCGCGCTTGAATGGCTGATGATCGCGGCCGAGACCTTGACCTTGATACGGCCGGGCCTGACGCGGAGCTTTCGGCACGATCTGCGCAGAATATTGATGGGTGAGCTGAATTTTCGGGACGAAGCCCGTTACACCGAGATGTTCCGGAGGCGCGCGGAAAAGCGCCGCGCCGACGTCACCGCGCCGCGGGTCTTTTTCAAGTACTGCACCGACGAAGTCATGGTGAGCGAGCTCGTCTCGGGCGTCTGGATGTGGGAACTGATGGCCGCCGTCGACAACAACGACCTGGAGTTTCTTGGGCCCCTGGCGGAGCGAGGTATCGAGCCGAGAGCCATCGCCAGCAGGCTCGTCCGCAACGTGCATCGTGAATTGCTGGAAGAACTTTTCTTTCATGCCGATCCTCATCCGGCCAATCTCGTGGTCCTTCCCGACAACAAGATCTGCTTCCTCGACTTCGGGGCGATCGGGCGCTTCTCGACCGACACGCGCAACACGTGGCGCGAGCTTCATCATCACATGCAAAGCCACGACATCGGACGCATGGTGAGCGCCTCGATGCGGCTGGTCGAGCCGCTTCCCCCGATCGATGTGGTGAACTTCATGCAGGCGGTCGAAGAGAACTATACCGATTGGGTCTACGCAAACGCCAGCACGGATGCCGAATGGTGGGAGCGCAGCACGGCGCAGACGTGGCTTCGGTACATCAACATTGCGCGAGAATACGGCGTCCCGGTCAGCCTCGAAATTACCCAGTTTTTCCGGGCCACGCTGCTCTACGACACGATCGCAACACGGTTAAATAAGGATATCGATTTCAACGCAGAGTATAAGGAATACGCCCGCGAGGCGGGCAAGAAGGCACGCCAGCGGGTGCAGAAAGCGGTGGGCAAGAGGCTCGGCGGTCCGACCGACAACGACTACCTGACGATCGAACAGGTCGGCGACACGGTCACCCAATTCTTCTTCCTGTGGCAACGGCTGGTCGAAGATCCCGCGATCCAGTTCAAGAATATCGTCGGAAAGATCGCCTACGCGGTGTCCATGGTCGTGCGGATCGGTTACCTCGCCGTCGTCGTGGCCGGCTTCGCCCTGATCACGGACTTCCTCGCCGCCCGTTGGTTCGGTCGCCAGATTGTCTGGACCGATGTGGCCGATCGGCTAATATCGGTGTGGTGGGTACAGCTTGCGCTGCTCCTCGTCGCCGTGGTCCTGATTCGCCGGTTCTTGATCCGGATGGGCGAACCGGACCGAAGGCCGGATTCGGTGCAGCGATAGCGGGGCAGAAAGACATGGACGTTGACGACTCCACCAGGCCCTCCCTGCCGGTCTTGTCTCCGCTTCCCAATCTCGGCCTCATCGTCGATGTCGGCCGGCAGCGCCGCAAGCACATCAAGCGGCTGAAGCGGGGAATGGGCCGGATCTCGACGCAGGTCGAGGCTGCGGCCGACGAGGCCAGGGCGGAGCTGCGGATCGGCCCCGATACGGAGATCATTCCGGTCGTTCTGCTCTACGACTTTGCCGACCGGGACGATGCCATTGCGTCGTCCGAGAGCTAGAGCCCGAGGGTCGAACGTGCGTCCAAACGTTGCTCCGCCGATTGTGCTCGAGCTTGGCAAGATTTCGCGCGACGAAGTCAGCAAGCTGCGCGAGGGGCAGGGACAGGTCGCAGAAGACGTCGAGGAGGCGATGCGGTTGCTCCGGCAGAAAGCCGGCCCGGATCGCGCCAACCGGGTCTTCGTGCCGATTGTGGTGCTTTACACGAAGGCCCGGCAAAAATAGACTGTTTCATCCGGCCTCGATGGCTTCGTCCGAAGCGGTCATTTGAGGCTTCCGCCAATGAACGATATGCTTCCATCGTCCGACGTAATCTTCTTCCGATTGCTCGCCCCATAAGGAGGGGACCATGGACAAGCTGGTGAAACGCATCACGGTGATCAGACGTGCCGGCGCCGATACGGAGGCCGTGCGTATCTATCAGGATCCGGGCGCGAAGAAGAAACGCCGCAAGGTGTCCGGCTGGGCCGAGCCGTTCGAGCGGGCCGCGCGCAGCATGTTGAAAGCGAACTCGGCGTTCAGCGATTCGGCGCTGCGTCGCGCCGACAAGTCCAATCGCCGCCGTCGCGATGGCTGGATCCTCGACGCTCCGGTGATCGTGCTCAAATCGGGGCGCGACTCCTACAACCGGGCGCGCAAGGCCGTCCCATTCGGGATCATGCCCAAAGCGTAACGATCGTTGAACCTCTCGGAGGTGTTGATCATGGCGACTCAAGAGCCCACCGGCGCAGCACCGCGTGGAAGTGACAAAGCAAGCGCGTCGCAACTCCTCGTCGTTGATCTGGGAAAGCGACAATCCCCTAAACGGGTGAAGCAACTTCGCAAGGGCCGCGGAAAGCTGGTCGGCCGCATCGACCAGATCGTCGCAGATCTCGTCGAGGCGGGGACCGTGAAGGCGGGCGCCCAACCGATCGTCATCGTGGTACGCGAGCGGATGGATTTGCCGACGCTCTGGTAGGGGCTGTCCGTCCGATGCTGTGCGACTGGTCCTGCGCCGCCGCGCGGGCCAGCACATCTCAATTCGTGAGCGCCAATCAGACTGGTACGGCTGGGCGAGTGGTTCACCGCTTCGCTGAATAGCCGGCGCACACGCGCGACGCGCACACAACTCCCAACCGTCGCGATCCTGCGTCCTGCGGCGAATCGGGCCCCGTGCACGCGGCGTTCCGTCAGAGTCAGATTGGACGATGCGATCGGTCCTGTTGTAGTCTGCGTGGACAGGGCAGGGGAAAAGCATGCGTCTTACCTCTTGTGCCTTCGCCACGTTGGGTTTGATCGGCCTTGGCGGATGCAGCGAGCAAGCGCCCGCGCCTGCACCGGATCGGCCGGTCCGCACCACCACCATCCGGCCTCGCGTTGTCGCCGAGCCGATCGTTTTGACCGGCCATATCCTGGCGCGCGAGGAGATCAAGGTCGCGTTCCGGGTCGACGGGAAGCTGACGGAAAGATTCGTCACCGCCGGCGATCAGGTTCGCCCCAACCAGATGCTGGCGCGTCTTGATCCGCTCAACGAGCAAAACGCGTTGCGGGGAAGCGAAGCTGAACTGACCGCCGCACAGGCGTCGCTGACGCAGGCCAAGAACAACGAAAGCCGGCTGCGGCGCAACAGTGCTCCCAGCGAACAGCTCGATCAGGCGGTTCAGCAGCAGAAGTCCGCCGAGGCGCAGGTCGAAGCCGCGGAAGCGAAGCTGAGAATGGCGCAGGATCGTCTGCGCTACACCGAGCTCCGCGCCGAGGTTGCGGGTGTGGTGACGACGAAGGGAGCCGAGCCAGGCGAAGTCGTCCGCGCCGGCCAGCAGATCGTCGTGCTCGCGCGCAACAACGCGAAGGACGCGCTGTTTCACGTTCCTCCGCAAGTGATGCTCGTTCGAGGGATTGCGCGCGACGCCCCTGTCGAGGTCGCTCTTAGCGAAAATCAGAACATTGCCGCCAAGGGGCGGATCTCGGAGATCGCTCCGCAGGCGGATCCGGCGACGCGAACAATTCCCGTGAGAATCGCGCTGACCGATCCGCCGTCGGAAATGCTGTTCGGCGCCACCGTGACCGGACGGGTCATGCGCCCGTCCGCTGCGGTCATCGAAGTGCCGGGGTCGGCCCTGACCGAGCTCGATGGCCTGCCCGCCGTCTGGGTCGTGGATCCGCGGGACAAGACCGTCACGCTGCGGGCCGTTCGGGTCGCACGCTATGAGCCCGCATCGGTGATCATCGCCCAGGGACTGGGCGAAGGCGAGATCGTCGTCACCGCCGGCGTGCAGGCGCTGCGGCCTGGGCAGAAAATCAGACTGCTCAACGATCCGGCATGAGCATCCTGACCTTCAATCTTTCGGAGTGGGCGATCACCAACCGCTCCCTCTGCACCTACCTGATGATCGTCACCATCGTCGCCGGCGCCTGGTCCTATGTCAGGCTCGGCCGCAACGAAGATCCTCCCTTCACCGTCAAGATGATGATCGTCGAGGCGTATTGGCCGGGCGCGACGATCGAGGAGACGATTCAGCAGGTCACCGAACGCATCGAGAAGAAGATGCAGGAGGTGCCGAATCTCGACTACGTCCGCAGCTACACGTCGGCCGGCCGCTCCACGACGTTCGTGAGCCTCAAGGACTCCACCGCTGCAAAGTCGGTTCCCGACATCTGGTATCAGGTCCGCAAGAAGATCGACGACATCCGGCACACGTTTCCGAAGGGCATCATCGGCCCGGGCTTCAATGACGAATTCGGCGACACGTTCGGCGTGATCTATGCCTTCACCGCCGACGGCTTCACGCACCGGGAGCTGCGCGACTACGTCGAACGCGTGCGGTCGCGTCTGCTGCAGGTGCAGGATGTCGCGAAGATCGAGGTCTTCGGTGCGCAGGACGAACGCATCTTCATCGATTTCTCGACGCAACGCCTGTCTGACCTCCATGTCGATCGTTCCTCGCTCATTCGCGCATTGCAGGCGCAGAACGCGATAACGCCGGCGGGGACGATCCGGACCGAGGAAGAAAACGTCATCGTGCGGGTTTCCGGCCGCTTCACGTCCGAGGAGGACATCCGGCGCGTCAACTTCGTCATCAACAACAGACTGTTCCGGCTGACCGACCTTGGCGAGGTGAAACGCAGCTACGCCGATCCGCCGCAACCCATGTTCCGCTTCAAGGGTCAGCCTGCCATCGGCATAGGCGTATCCATGCGCGAGGGCGGAGACGTGCTCGCGCTCGGCCGGAACATCGAAGGGGCGATGGCCGAAATCACCGCCGATCTGCCGCTCGGGATCGAGCCGCACTTGGTGGCGAACCAGCCGGAGATCGTCTCGCACTCCGTCAACGAATTCATGAAATCGCTTTGGGAGGCGATTGCCATCGTGATGGCGGTCAGCCTGCTCAGTCTCGGCCTGCGGGCAGGCACCGTCGTCGCGCTAACGATCCCGCTCGTCCTTGCCGTCGTCTTCGTGGTGATGGACATCACCAATATCAGCCTGCAGCGCGTCTCGCTCGGCGCGCTCATTATCGCGCTCGGGCTCCTCGTCGACGACGCGATGATCACGGTCGAATCGATGGTGTCGAGGCTCGAAGACGGGTGGGACAAGTCGAGGGCCGCGATCTATGCCTACGCGACGACCCATTTTCCGATGGGCACCGGCACCCTGGTTACGATCGCCGGCTTCATCCCGATCGGATTGGCTCAGAGCTCCGCCGGCGAATATACCTTCTCGCTGTTTGCCGTGGTGGCGATCGCACTGATTGTGTCGTGGTTCGTCGCGGCGATTTTTGCGCCGCTGATCGGCGTCGTGCTGCTCTCGGAGAAATCGAAGGAAGGCCACGCGCACAAGGAAGGACGCGTGCTGCGCGGCTTCCGCCGCTTCCTGCCGATCGTCTTGCGCGGCCGCTGGGTCACGCTCGTGCTGACGCTTGCGGCATTCGCCGCGTCCCTGGTCGGGCTTCGATTTGTCCCGCAGCAGTTCTTTCCGCCCTCCGACCGGACCGAATTGGTGGTCGATCTGAAGCTCCCGCAGAGCGCCTCGATTTACGCAGCCGAGGATGTCGCCAAGCAATTCGACGAGTTGCTGCGCGGCGACAACGATGTCGTGCGGTGGAGCACCTATGTGGGGCGCGGCTCGATACGATTCTATCTGCCGCTGCTGGTCCAGCTTCCGAACGATTTCTTCGCGCAATCGGTGCTGGTGACCAAGAGCCTGGAAGCGCGCGAGCGCGTGCGTGCGCGTCTGGAGAAGGCTATCCCGGAGAAACTGGTGTCGGTCGTCGGCCGCGTCTACCCGCTGGAAATGGGGCCGCCGGTCGGATGGCCGGTGCAGTATCGGGTGAGCGGACCCGACGTCAATCGGGTGCGCGAGATCGGCGTCAACCTGGCGCAGCTGATCGCCGACGATCGCAATCTGCGCAACGTCAACTTCGATTGGATCGAGACGGGAAAGAATATTCGAATCAAGGTCGATCAGGATCAGGCGCGGATGCTCGGTGTCAGCTCCGAATCGCTTGCGCAGTCGCTCAACACGGTGCTGTCGGGCGTCGATGTGACGCAAATCCGCGACGGCAACTACCTGGTCGATGTTGTCGCGCGATCGGGGGAGGAGGAGCGCATGACGCTCGCCACCCTCCGCAACCTGGAGCTTTTGCTTCCGGGCGACCGGATCGTTCCGCTGATCCAGATCGGGACGATCGAGTACGGGCAGGAGCTTCCCTTGATCTGGCGGCGCGACCGGCTGCCGACGCTGACGGTTCAGGCCGACGTTGCTCAGAACATCCAGCCCGAGACTGCGGTCCAGGTGCTGCAGCCGAAGATCGCCGCGTTCAGCGCGAAGCTTCCGGCCGGCTATCGGATCGCGCTCGGGGGATCGGCCGAGGAAAGCCACAAGTCGCAGCTCTCGGTGCTCGCCGTGGTTCCCCTGATGCTGCTTTTGATGCTGACCATTCTGATGTTTCAGCTGCAGAGCTTTCAGCTGCTGTTTCTCGTCCTGAGCGCCGCTCCGCTGGGGCTCGTCGGCGTGGTGGCGGCTCTGCTCGGCTCAGGCAAGCCGCTCGGCTTCATCGCGCTGCTGGGCGTCGTCGCACTGATCGGGATGATCGTGCGAAACTCGGTCATCCTGGTGATTCAGATCGAGGCTGAAATCCAGGCCGGAAGCGATCCGTGGAACGCCGTGATCGAGGCGACGTCGAACCGCTTCCGGCCGATCCTCCTGACGGCCGCCGCCGCCATACTGGGCATGATTCCGATCGCACCTGCGGTGTTCTGGGGCCCGATGGCCTACGCGATCATGGGCGGTCTCGCCGTCGCGACCGCACTGACGCTTGTTTTCCTTCCCGCGCTCTACGTGATCTGGTTTCGCGTGAAGGAGCCGAAGCCTGCTGTTGCTCAGGCGCCGGCGCATGCCGCGCCGGGATGACGGCTTGCTGCCGGACCGGTTCTTTCGCCGGCGCCGGCGAGATGAGGGGGACGACGTTCTGGGGGCGATGATGACGTTTGGTCTGCGTTCATTGCGGCATCGGGAGTGTCGTCACCATGACAGAGAACACAAGTGCTGGAGCAGGCGGCAAAGCGCGGTTTGACACCTTCGACGATTGGGAAATGCCGATGGTCCGCCAGCAGGTGGCGGCAGCATCGCGGCCTGCTGTTCGGTCACTCGCCGTCGCGATCAATCATCTGGGCAACGGCTGGATCTACATCCCGCTGGCGTTGATTGTTTTTGCCACGCAGGGATGGGACGCCCTGCGCGTGGCCTGGGCTGCCATCACGGCGGCCCTCATTGCGCACTGCGTCTATCCGACCATCAAGACTTACATCGCCCGTCCGCGACCGATCGACCGGGACCCGACGCTGATGCGGACGGTCATAGCGCCGCTCGACGCCTATTCGTTTCCGAGCGGCCATTGCATGACCGCCATGACCGCCGTCATCCCGCTATCGATCGCGTACCCCGGCACAATCCTTCCGCTCTCGGGTGCGGTATTGCTGATCGGCTGGGCGCGACTGGCGCTCGGCCACCACTATCCGAGCGACCTGATCGTCGGCGCGGTCCTCGGCGCAGTCATCGCGGTTCCGGTAAGCTGGTACTTTCTGTTCTGAGGCCGTGCGGCCGCTGGGCCCGGCGCGATCGGCCTGGACTATCGTCCGACGCCGAGTTCCAACGCCGGTCGGCGGGGAAGGGTCCCGAGCCCTGGTGAACCTATCGGGGACTACATGACGACAAATGGAAGGGCGACAAGCTTTGCGGCGGTGGCGCGTGCGGGTCCATTGAACTCCATTGCGCGCCGGTTACTATCGTGGATGCCGGCCGGGATGCCGTCGCACGCGGTCGGTTTTGGAAGGAGATGCCCATGCTGGCCCGTTTGATCATGGTGGCCGGGGTTCTCTTGGCGACGCTCATTTCCTCGAGCGCGAATGCCGAGCGGCGCGTCGCGCTCGTGGTCGGCAACTCGGCCTACAAGCATGCCGCGGCGCTGCGAAATCCCGGCAACGACGCCAACGACGTGGCGGAGATCCTGAAAAAGCTCGGATTTGACGTCCTGCTCGGCCTGGATCTCGATCAACAAGGCTTCGCCCGCGCCATCGGACAATTTGCGCGGACCCTCGACGATGCGGATGTCGCTCTGTTCTTCTATGCCGGCCACGGGCTGCAGATGAACGAGAAGAACTATCTCGTTTCGGTCAACGCCAAGCTCGAGGACGAATTCCTTCTCTCGTCGGAAACGATGGCGCTCGACACGATCGTGCGCCTGATGGAATCGAAGGTGCCGGTCAATCTCGTGTTTCTGGATGCGTGCCGCAACAATCCGCTGGCTCAAAATCTCCTTCGCAGCCTGACGGCGCTCAAGCGTGGCGGGATGCTCGGACGCGGCCTCGCGAAGATAGAGCCGCAGGGGCGCGACACGCTGATCGCGTTCGCGGCGCAGCCAGGACAGGAGGCCAATGACGGCTCCGATCGCAACAGTCCGTTCACTGGAGCGCTGCTTCGGCATCTTCCCAAGCCGGGCCTGGAAGTGTCCGTGATGCTGAAGGAGGTTGCGGCGGATGTGGTTCGTGACACGCGCAACAGCCAGCGTCCGCAGCAGCTCAGCGACATGACGAAGACGTTCTATTTCGCGAAGCTTGACCCACCCGCGACAACCCGGGTCGACGTACCCCCTGCGCCCGCCCAGGCCGCGCCGTCGCACGCGGCCGATGTCGCATTCTGGAACTCCGCTCAGAATGATTGCGATGGCGTCCGCGCCTATCTGCAGGTCTTTCCGCAAGGCACATTTGTCACGATCGCGAAGATTTCGGAACAGCGTCTGTGTACGCCGGGGCGCAAGGTCGCCGCGACCGAGCCAACAGCCCGGGAAGGTGCCGTCAATCCCGCGACCACGCCGTCGCGGGTGGGACCGTCGGCGGCACCACCAGGCGATCTCGCGCGCGGGATCAAGCTCGAATTGGCCCGGCTCGGCTGCGCGACGGGCGATACCGACGACAGCTGGAACAACCGGGCGAAAGATGCAGTTCGCAAGTTCAATCGATACGCCAAGGCCAAGCTCGGTCTGGAACAGCCGACGCCCGAGTTGATGGCGGCCCTGCGCGGCCATGAGGAGCGGGTTTGCCCGCTGGAATGCGGGCCGGGGACGCGCGCGCGGGGTGATGTCTGCGTTGCGATCGATCGCGTCGAACAGCCCAAATCGCGCAAGGCCGAACCGCCGCGTGAGCGCAAGCGCCCGGTTGCATCGCGCACCCCGGCGGACCGGCCGGCCGCCTCGCCCAAGCCGGCCGCATCGCCCAAGCCCGCGGGCGAGTCCAAGTCGGAGTTCGCGAGCCCGCTCTGTCAGTCGCGCATCCAGAATGCCGCCGGCAAATGGTGCTGCACCTACGACCCGCCAAGAGGGCCTTCGATCATCATTTGCCGTTAGCGAGGATGCGGCGAAACAGTCACGACGGGATCGACCGCCTCGGTTGGAGAGTCCGCCCGGTATTGAAACACACTGCGGCCCGTCTAGAATGCTGCGGCGCTTCGAAATGTTCGGCTGGTTGACGATGCTGCCGCGAGAGCGATTGAGGCACAAGCGGGAGACGTGGTCGAGGACGGCTGGCTCGCAGAGGTGACTTGGTCGCAGACCAGGTCGCATGAGCAGGCGGCATAAAGGCGTGCGATGAGCGTGCGGTTGCAGCACCTGTTTTTCATCGCGGTTGCCTCCGCGATGCTGACCTTTTCGGCGTTATCCCAGGAGCGTCCGCCACGCGTGGCGCTCGTCATCGGGAACGCAAGCTATCTGGATGCCAGCTCTCCGCTTTCCACCACGATCGGTGATGCGCGTGCGATGGCGGAAGAGTTCCGCGGCAACAATTTTGACGTCGACCTCAAGGAAAACGTCGGCAACGAGGATATGCGGCGCGCGGTCGACGCGTTCCTGAGCAAGATCCGCAACGGCGCATCCGCGCTTCTCTATTTCAACGGCATCGGCATCCAGGTCGGCCGACAGACCTATCTCATTCCGGTCAACGCGCAGATCTCGAGCGAGGCCGGTGTCCGGCGGGATGGGATCAGCGTTGATGCGACGCTGGCCGAGATGCATCGCCGCGGCGCCAAGGTGAAGATCGTCATTCTCGATGCAGCTCGGAGAAATCCGTTCGAGGCCCGGTTTCGAACGTCTGCCGCAGGGCTTGCGGCGATCGACGCGCCGGAAGGCACGATCGCGATCTATTCGGCGGCGCCCGGCAAGGTGATTGCCGAGGGTGCGGGCGCGAACAGCCTGTTTGCCGCCGAGCTGATCAAGGAGCTGCGGGTCCCGAACCGGACAGCCGAGGAGGCGTTCAATCGCACACGCATCAGCGTGTCGCGCGCGTCCAACAACGAGCAAGTACCCTGGGTCGCCACATCGCTGGTCGAGCAGTTCTCTCTCGCACCGACGGGCCCGCAGACCGCCGCGCCCCCGCAGGTCGTCGCGCCCCCTCAGGTCGCCGCGCCCCCTCAGGTCGCAACGACGCCGGCTCCGCCGTCCGATCCGGAAGCACAGGCGCGACGCGACTACGAAGCCGCCGAACGGGCCGGGACCAGGAAAGCCTTGGAAGATTTTATCGCCCGCTATCCGTTCGGGCGCCATTCGGATCTTGCCCGCGACCGGCTGGCGAAGCTCGCGTCTCCCGCGGCCTCACCGAAGCCGGCCGAGACCGCTGCCACACCGGCGCCGCCGCCGCTCATTGCACCGACTCCCACGACGCCACCCGCCGTTGTGCCCCCTCCGGTCGCGCCGCCCGTCGCGTCGACCACGCCGCCCCCGGTCGCGACTGCGCCACCACTCGTCACGACACCCGCGCCGCCGCCCGCGGTCGCGTCTCCGGCTCCTGCGCCGCCCCCTGTCGCACCGCCCGCGACGCCGCCCCCCGTCGCATCGACGCAGCCGGTACAGCCGATGCAGCCCACCCCGCCGGCGCCGCCCGGAGCGGATGACCCCGCGGTCCGTGAGCTCGACAGGAGAATCCAGGCCAACCCCAACGATGTCGCTGCCTACTACAAGCGCGGTCAACTCTACGCGCAGCATGGTGCCTATCGCCGCGCGATCGAGGACTTCGATGCAGCCATCCGTCTCAATCCAAAGGACGCCGAGGCGCTCAACAATCGCTGCTGGACCCGCGCGGTTGTCGGCGACCTGCAATCTGCACTGAAGGATTGCGACGACGCCCTCCAGATTCGTCCCGGTTACGTCGATGCCTTCGACAGCCGTGGCTTTGTCAATCTGAAGATGAGCAAGCCGAGGAATGCGATTACCGACTATGACGCCGCGCTGAAGATCAATCCGAGGCATGCATCGGCTTTGTACGGCCGGGGGTTGGCCAAGATACAGACCGGCAACGCCACCGGCGGCAACAACGATATCGCGGCCGCAAAGCGGATCCAGCCGGACATCGTCGATGAATTCGCCAGCTATGGCGTACGCTAAGGGGCAGGATACGAACGCATGGAATCGCGGGAGAAGAGCATGTCAGCATCCAAGCGACCAATGACCAGGTTCGCCTGCGTCGTCTTGGCCGGTCTCGCCGTGCCGGCAGCAAGCGAAGTCGCGCGCGCCGCCGAGCCGCAGTCGCCCGATCAGATCATCAAGGCGCTGAAGCCACCCGTCCGGGCGACGCGCGGTCTCACGATATCGCCCGCCGACACGACCCGTAACGCGGAAGACGCGCGCTTCGTCGACACCTTGCGCAAGCGGACGACGCGATCGCTCACGACCGAGGAGCGCGACAAGATCACCTCGATCGCGCAGAAGAAGCCGAGTGTCGATCTCGAAATCAACTTCGAATACAACTCGGACAGGCTCGCGGCGAAGGCGATGCCGCAGGTCTCCGCGCTCGGCGAGGCTCTTTCGAGCGCCGACCTCAAGGGCAGCACCTTCATCGTCGCCGGGCACACGGACGGGAAGGGCGGCGACTCCTTCAATCAGGGCCTGTCGGAGCGGCGCGCGGATGCGCTGAAGCGGTATCTGATGGACAGGTACAAGATCGATGACGGCAGGCTGGTGACGGTCGGCTACGGGAAGACGCAGTTGAAGAATTCGTCCAACCCCACCGCGGCGGAGAACCGGCGGGTGCAGGTCATCAACGTGGCGAATTGAGCGGGAGCATGATAGCAGCCGCGCCCGCGCGCGTGCCGGATCGTTGGGACTTCGGGTCGAAAGGATCGTGACCGTGACGATGAAGGCCGCGCTTGTCCTGTTCGCTCTCGGCTCGGGAGCTCTGGGCGCTTCCTCGTTCGCGGTCGCCGAGATGGCCGTGACGGATGTCGCCTACGTGGAGTCCTTGAACGGTCGAGCCATCGCGCTGGTTCAGGGCAAGCCCACACTGCTTGAGCCGCTGGACATCATCGATGAACGGACCAGGCTCGATATCCTGGCGAACAGCGAAGTGCGTCTCTGCCATTACCGGAACGAGAAGCTTCTTACCTTGAAGGGGCCCATGCGGGTGTCGGTTTCGGCTTCCGCGGTGACCGCCGAAAACGGGCAGGAGATCGCGGGTTTCGGGGAGAGATGCGTCAAGCCCGCGGTCTCGACCTTTCAGGGCGGATTTCTTGCGCGCAGCGCGGCGACCGCGCTGACCCGAGTGGCGCTCCAGCCGAGGATCAAGATCGTCAATCGCGGGGCAAAGCCCATCCGCAGCGTCGCGCTCTGGGACAGCGAGCAACGGCGCATCGTGGCGACATTCGAACGCGGCACGGCCTCGCCGACGCTCGATGAAGGCCAGGCTTACGTCCTCGTCGTCGGACGGAGCGATGGCAGCCAGCTGAAGATGAAGCTTGTCGCGAGTGCGATAACCGAGACTGGTCCGCTGATCCTCGTCGTCCGATAAGGCCGCTCTGGTGAACCCTGGCGTCTGGAGCATCCTGAGCCCGAGGTTGGTGTCAGGGCTGACATCGTGCGTTTTCGCGGGACTCTGCGGATTGAGCGGATTCCTGAGCAGCTACAACGGCCTGTTGCCCGCGCTCGGCGGCCCGAACGGCTTTCTTTACGATCTGACCTTGAGACTCTCGCAGCCGTTGCGCCGCGACATCGCGCCTGTGCCGGCCGTGTTTGTGGCTGTCGACGAAGCCTCGCTTTCCACGCCGGAACTTGCGGCGCTTCCACGCGCCTTGTTCCAACCGATCTGGGCCCGACTCATCGACGGCGTTCTCGATGCGGGCGCGCAGCGGATCGCTTTCGATATGGTGTTCGCCTATGCGGGTGCCGACTTTCATGTCGGACCCTATGCGTTGCCGGACTACGATCAACGCCTCGTCGATACCCTGACGAAAAATCGGGATCGCATCGTGCTCGGGCGCTTTCCCGGTACGCCGCCGGCCGCTCCGTTTCTCGAGGCGGTGGGATCGTCACGGGTCGGCGTTCTCGATCTGCAGGTGGAGTCCGACGGCAGGGTGCGAAGCGCGGCCCCGCTTGCCCGCCTGTCGAGCGGACGACTCGCCCTCGGTTTTGCCGCCCTCGGCGCGGGACTGAACGTTCGTCAGGCAGCCTCGATCGAGCGCATCCTCGTCACGCCGAATGCTCCGCCGGCTGACACGCCGACATACACCCTCGCGACCTTGCTCGATTGCCTTGCATCCCCGGGAGAGGCCGATCGTCTGCGCGAAGCGCTCGCCGGCCGGATCGTCGTCGTCGGGACCGCCGTGAAGGGCGAAGACGAGCATCGGGGACCGACCCAGTTCTTCAAAGACGCGCTGCACGTTCCCTCCGGCGAGCGCTGCGCGCCGCACAAGGAACTCGTCCAGCGCGGTCAGCCCGACCAAATCCCTGGCGCGCTGCTCCAGCTCGCCGCGATCCAGTCCGCAGCAAGCAGTCACCCGGTAACGCTTGCGCCGGCTTGGCTGCGCGTGACGGCAGCCATGGTGCTCGCGTTCGTGTTCATCGCCATCGCTCACAGGGACGAGAGCGCCTTGACCATCGGCGAGCACGACGTCTCGCAGGGTTCGGTCATGCTGGTGCAGTTGTTGCGCTCGCTTGCGGTCGGGCTCGCGGGGCCAGCCGCGGTCGGCGGCGTTGCCAGCATCGGGTTTTTCGTCACGTCCGACCTGTGGCTCCCGATGGGATATCCGATCCTGGCGACGAACCTGATCTTTGCAACGATCGTCAGCCTGCGGTTCGTCCGCCACCGCGCCCTGTTCAGGAGCCTCTACCGGACCGCCGGGCGCTATCTGCCGCCGGCACGGCTGGTGGTGCTGGCGCGCAGCGGGTTCGCCGATCCGCCGGAAGGGCAGGAGCGGCAGGTCTCGATCCTCCTTGTCGACCTCATCGGGTTCACCACCTTCTCGAACCAGCCCGGCCGCACGGCGCTGGAGGTTGTCCGAACCGCCAACCAGTACTTCACGCTGATGCAGGCCGCCATCGACCGTCACGGCGGATGCAGCGACAAGTTTCTCGGCGACGCCGTGCTGGCATTCTGGAATGGGCTGTCCGATGAGCCGGAGCATGCGCTCAAGGCGCTCGCTGCGGCCCATGAGATCATCACCGCGGTACGCAATGCCGACGGCTCCATTGCAAACCGGCTTGCAGCGCGCGCAGTCGTCTGTTCCGGCAGGGTCTATGTCGGTGACCTCGGTGCCAAGCAGCGAAGCAACTTCACGATCATAGGTCCGGCGGTGAACGAGACGTTCCGCCTTGAACGCGTCCCCGATCTCTACGGGCTGCCGCTGATCGTGGCGGCCTCGACTGCCGATTTGATCCTGGCATCGCGATCCGAGGTAGAGGCAGCACAGGCGACTGCGGGCGGTGTCCTGATGCGCGTGGACGACGTCGAACTCAAGGGCTTCAGCGGGTCACGATCGGTGTTTGCATTCGTGCCGGGTGATGATCCCGGCCGAGCCGCGTTCGAGGCGGGGCGCAAGGCTCTCGATCAGAAGATGGTCGACGCAGGCCTCGCGCATCTCGGCAGCGTCGAGAGCGGCGTGCTGCAACAGGCGGCGAAAGTCGTGGCGGCTCGCTATCGATCGTCCGCATGAGGCCGCCGGAACTGTCGGCGGCCTCGGCTCAGTTCATGCCCTAGTAACCACGTGAACCGGTCGGCATTGGTTTGACGCTGCCGGACGAACCGCCCATGCCGCGCCCGCCGGACGGGTAACCGCCGCCGCCCATGCCGCGCCCGCCGCCGATTCCCATGATGCCGATGCCGATTCCGATCGGCAGCATCGGCGGCGCCGCCGCCTGCGGTGGCGGAGCGGCCGGTTCTGGATCGACGGTCCGTACCGTCCGCTTCTTCGCAGGCTTCTCCTTTTCTTTCTTGGCCGCCTTCTGTTTGGTCGGCTTGGCGGCTTTCTGTTGAATCGGTTGCGGCACCGGAGGTGCCGGCTGCGTGCAGGGGCAGGTGTTCGCGAGGTTCGGTATCAAGGCGCGGTTGTTGGCGCGCTCGAGCAGGCGCCGCGCCGTCGCCGCGAGATCCGTGTCGCCGTAGCTTGCGAGGAAAGCCTGATAGGCGGCCGGTGTGTCGACCGTCACCGCCGCGTACCAGGCGATCATGACGCGGCGCCGGTCGTATATCGCACGCACCCGCGCGCCGTCGGGCTGAGTCGAAAAGAGCGCCAGATAAGCCTGATAGGCCTCGACCGAGTCCTCCTTGACCACGATTTCATAGGCCTCGCCCGGTGGCTTGCGCATGAGCTCGCGTTTCCAGGCATCCACAGAGCGCGTCGACGCACGCGCGCCGGGTGCCCCCGTCGGACGCACGGAAGCTTGCGTCACTTTCGGCGCCTCGCTCGTCGGCCCCGGGAAGAAGGAGAAGTCGCTCGTCAGCGATGAGCTCTCCCACGGCAACTGCGCCTTATTGGTCGCGCTGTTGACGGCAAATCGCACGCGCTTGAACGCCTGCTCGACCGGCAAGCCCTGCTCCTTGGCGGCGGCAAGAATCGCGGTGGTGTAGGGACTGTTGGCACCGTCGCCATCCAGTGCCTCGCTGCCCGGAGACGTCGCATAGGATATGATCGTGCCCGGGGGAGCGTCGACGATCGCGAGCCCGCGGCCGGTGACCTTGTTGATCTCCGAGAAGGGATTGTTGCGGCAGGCGTCGAGCATGACGATGCGCGATTTGCTCGGGATCGCGGCAAGCGCGTTCATCAGGTCGGCGAGCCGGAGGGCGTGCAGCGGCACATCGGCTTCGCGCACGATGTTTGCGTCGATCGGGACGAGAAAGTTCTCGCCGTCGACCTGCAGGCCGTGGCCCGCATAATAGACCGCCGCAACCGCCTCCGGTCCCTTGCCGGCGATCGCGTCCGCGAACTGGCTGATGGCCTGGCGCATGTCGCCAAGCGTGAGGTTGTGAGCCGACGTCACCTCAAAGCCCGCGGATTTGAGGAATTCAGTGATCGCTCTTGCATCGTTGGCTGGATTGGGCAGGGCGGGCACGCTCTGATAGGCCGAGTTGCCGATCACGAGGGCATGGCGACTTTCAGCCAATGCGGTCGTGAGGCTGATCGACCAGCCCAGCGCCAATGCTAGGCCGACGCCCAGGGAAGGATATGACATAGCACACCTCATGAGTTGGGCTTGCCTCAACGTCAACCATAGCATGGGCCGTGGGCGGGCACCACAGAAAGGCGGCTGAGGCGGTAAGCGCGATCGCGCCGACTTGCTGCCCCATCCACACTCATGCTGGCATCAAGACGCTGTTCGCGCTGACCGCAGTTTTTCCGCTGCCTGGAGGCTCGTTCCGCTCGCCCGGGCGCAGGCGATCTCGATCGCGCGGCGGTAAACCCGCCGCTGACGCGGTGCGGGCTCGGTGTCGGCAAGTGTCCCGAACTGGTAACGCGAGAGCTGGAAGGCGAGGGCGCTCACGCTGTCGCCGTGCCGCCGCGTGGCCAGTTCGGCTTCGGTCTCGAGTGCGGCGCGCTCGGCATCCGCCCTGGCAGCGTCTTCGGCGCGCTCCTTGATCCTCGCAAGCGCCCAGCGGCGTTGCAGGCGCACCTTCTGAAACGTATCGGCGAGCGCCTGCGCGGCGGGCCAGCAGAATGGCGGGGCGCAGCGCGTGCGCGACCGCACCTCGCGGCGCACGGCGGCGAGGTCGACACGGCCGCTCTCGTCGCAGACCAGCATCGGGTGCGACGCCACGCTGCTGCGCGCGGGATCGCGGGGTTGTCGCGAGGCGATCGACATCGGGCCTCCCGGAATGGGTGGAAGGCTGAAAATCATCACTTTATTCGCAAGTCAATTATTGCTTTACATTCCCCCCGGCCGAACGCTGAGCGGCAGAGCTCCCAAAGTTTTGTGATTCCGGAAAAGGCGCCTTGCGGACCGCTCGACCCGAAACGCGCCGCTATCGGCCGTAGTACTTGCCCACGACGCGCAGGGCTTTCGGCCAATCCTTCTTGAGCCAGGTGAGTTCGGGCTTCTGGCCGTGCGGCGGATTGAACTGGCGCAGGTGCCAGTACCTTGCATCGGAGCCCTCGAACCGCTTGATGCTGGCGCGGAACTCGCCCTGCTGTTCGTCGCCGATCAGGATCACGTCCTTGCCGCGCATCGGGGGCAGGCGCGGATTGACCACCGCCATGTCGCCCGGCTCGAACGCCGGGACCATCGATTCGCCGATCACCAGAACTGCAAAGCCATCGCGCACTTCGTGCATGTACCAGGGGCGGGGAACGAGCTCGACCGGCTCGGTCGACACGACCATCTCGCCCGGTCCGCCCTCGGCGGCAGCGAACACTTTCAGATCGCGCGGGCCGAGGATTTGCGGCGCCGGGCGTGTGCCTTCTTCAACCATGGGCTCGTCGCCACCCAGGATCCAGTTGACAGTCACGCCATAGAGTTTTGCCAGCGGTCGCAGCTTCTCGTTTGCGGGATCGGCTTCGCCGCGCTCCCATTGCGATACCGCCTGCGACGTCACCCCGAGCGTGCGGGCGACCTCCAACTGTTTCAGGTTGGCGCGCTTGCGCGCGAACTGGAGACGTTCTTTCAGGTCCATATCAACAGCATAAAGCAAAGCTTGATTCTTTGCAACAATCAGTGATTGACATTGTAAGTCAACCATTGCTTTAGTTTTGGCATGCGTCGTGATCCGTCCCTGCAGCAAGCGATCGAGGCCGCCGGCAACGGCAAGGCGCTGGCGGGCCGGATCGGCGTCACGCCGCAGGCGCTGTCGCAATGGAGCCGCGTACCGCCGCGGCGGGTGCTGGACGTGGAGCGCGCGAGCGGCATCCCGCGCCACCAGCTGCGGCCGGACCTTTACCCGCACGAGGAGAGCACATGAGCACGAACACGATCAAACTCGATCCGGCGCGGCTCGACGCGGCGTTCCGCACGCTCGAGCAACTTGCGGCCGCGAACGGCCGCTGCCCGTCCAACGAGGAGATCGGGCACGGAGTCATTGCGGCGCTCGCGGCGGCGGGAAGGATCGAGGTCGAAATCTACGGCCGCAATTTCCGCCGCGTGACCCTGCTCTCCGGCCCGCTTGCCGGCGCCGCGACCAAGGGGCCGCCCGGCGCAACATGGCGGCCTTACGCGATCACCGATCGTACCGGCACACGCCGCACCGGATTTGGCCCGCAACAGACACAACGCGCGCGGCCTTCGGCGCCGCGCCCGCTGACGGCACGCGAGCTGGGACAGGTTGGGGAATCACCGGTGTAGCCGTCGCCTTCGCGGGGATCGGTAATGGACGGGACAATCGGAATTTAGGTATGGCGAAGTCAAAACGGGGGCGGCCGGCACTGCCGGGCGATCGCTACCCCAGCGGCGAGCGCCGAGACACGAACGATCCGCGCGCTGAAAATGTGTTCCAGCGTTTCGCGGACCTTGAGAAAACGGTCGGGCTCGATCCGCGGCTCACCTCGCAGATCGGACGGCTGCGCTACCTCAAGCTGCTCAGCGACGGACAGGCCGCAGCGGCCGACAAAGTCGGCCAGATCTACGGCCGTTTCGAGCGCATCCACGCGCGGCGGCGCCACAGCGTCAGCCCATCGTATCAGCTTGGGCGCGGATACGGCGAACGCGAATACGACACCGACGTCGTCAAGGCGGCCGAGGCGGACTATCGCGCCTTGCAGGACTGCATTCCGCTGCTGCCGCGCGAAGCGCGCGACATCATCGAGCAGCTCTGTGTCGAGAACTGCGCCGTCCCGTCCCTTTATCTGCCGGAAGTGCGGGTGATCCTGGATCGCGTGGCAGCGGAATTCGGACTTGGAACGCAGGGTGACGAAGACCGCATCAGTGCGGCGTCGACACGCCGCCGCGTGCCACGCGCGCAGAGCCGCAAGGAGCGGTTCGAGCAGGGCGGCTACGCGTACTGTCCGCCCGATGCGGTGCCGCTGCCGAGCAGGCACCACGCGGACGGATCGCTCGCCGCGCAGGAGCACGAACAGACCGTGCGGCGCATCGAGGAGGGGAACGAGCGGCGCGATGAGCCGGCGTCATGACCGATCGTGATATGCTTCGCCAAGAGCCCGAGCCCGACATGGTGCTGATCCGTGCCGAGCGACGGGAGACGCCGGAAGCACTCGCCGCGCTCGGGCTGGTGCGCGTGCGCATCAAAATGCGCAGCGGGGCCTGGCGCTACGACGCCGTGCCGGCAGAGGCTTTGGTCGAGTCTATTCCTGGAGCATGATCTTTTCCGAAAACCGGTACCCACTTTTCGGGATCATGCTCTCAGAGCAAATCCTGCGCGACGATCAGCTTCATGAAGGCGCCGTTCGAGAGCGTGACCTTGCGGCGCTTCTCTTCGACGGCTTTCGGTGCCTGCCGGGATTGCTCGAATACCGCGGCGCCAAGAGCGCCGCCGGCACCGACCATATCGCTCTTCTCGCATGTCGAGGCGATCGCAAGCGCCAGCCCGGACAGATGCGAACGCCGGTAGCAGTAGAGCGCCAGAAGCGCGCGCGTCCCCGGCGGAATGCTGTCGACCAGTGCGTGCAGCCCTGCGGGCGACGCGCGATAGAGCTCTCCGAGCAGGGAATCGGGAACCGGGCACGACTCTTCTTGAGGAATTGCTGACATCGGCGCTCCCATCGGCTAGCCGCAGAATGCGAATCGCCGGGTTAAGGACTGGTTAAGCCTGACCGTCCGCGCATCGGCGAGGCCATGCGTATGGCTACGTACGCCTCAAGACGCCGCACCCGATCGCGCGGGACAAACCCGTCGCGGGTCGGCTAGCATGTGCGCCTCGCCTTCCGCCACGTTCAACATAGAGCCTGAGGGGGATACAGCTCGACGATGGCCGCTATCGCGCGCGTGGAGGTTGGCAGGTTCGACTACGACCTGATCGGTGACTTCAAATTCTTCAAGAACGGCGTCAGGCCGACCGTCGTCGTCCGCGTGACTGACGAAAACGGCCTCCAGGGATTCGGGCAGTCCGTTCCGGTGGAGACGTGGACCTACGAGACGGTCGAAAGCGTCGACACGACCTTGCGGCATTATATCGCGCCGGCGATCGTCGGGGTCGAACCTTCAGATCTTGCCGCCGTTCATGCGCGCATGGAGCGCGCCATCCGGCCGTCCTTCTCGGTCGGGCAGCCGCTCGCCAAGGCGGCGATCGACCTCGCGTGCTACGACCTGTGGGGACGGCAGAGCGGCCGCAGCGCGAGCGATCTCATCGGCGGCGCAAAGCGCGACGCGATCAAGCTGAGCTGGACCGTCAATGCGACAACGCTCGAGAGCGCCGAACAGCAGCTCGCGCTCGGCCGCGCGCAGGGCTACGACAGCTTCAACGTCAAGCTCGGCTATCCGCAGACACCGGACTACGACATCGCGCTGGTGCAGACCGTCTGCCGCTTCGCGCCGGACGGCTTCCACTGGACCGACGCGAATACCAGCTACGACCTCGACACTGCGCTCACGATGGCGCCGAAGCTCGCGGATGCCGGCATTCGCGCGCTGGAATCGCCGCTGCCGCCGAACCGCATCCGCGACTATCAGGCCCTGCGGCGGCAGGGCGCGCTGCCGATCCTGATGGACGAGGGGATCGTCTCGCCGGTCGAGGTCGAGGAGTTCATTGCGCTGAACATGTTCGACGGCATCGCCATGAAGGTGGCGCGCTGCGGCGGGCTGACCAGCGCGTCGCGCATCGTGAGCCTGCTCGCCGAAAACGGTCTGCTCCTGTTTGCGTCCGGACTGACCGATCCCGACCTATCGCTCGCCGCGTCCTGTCACCTGTTCGCTTCGGCGGGCTTGAGCGTTCCGGCCGCACTCAATGGTCCGCAATACATCGCCGGCCAAGGCTCGACCGATCCGGCGTTCCGCCCGCAGGGCGATCTGTTGCGCGCCCCGCGCGGGCCTGGGCTCGGCATCGCACTCGATCCGAAGGTTGAAAAGGCGTTGCGCCTCGCGGCGGAGTAAGGTGTCGTGCGGCGAACCATCTGGTAAGCTGCAAGAAAAGCCGGGGAGGTCATGACCACAGCGACGGTGTCCGAGGCGGATACGCCGGAACGGCAGAGCGCCGCGGCCGCGTTCCTGAAGCGGCTCACGCCGATCGCGGGCGTTCTGGTATTTTTGGCGATCTGGCAGATCGGCGTGGTGGTTTACCAGGTGCCGGCCTATCTGCTGCCGCCGCCGACGATGATCGCGCAAACCTTCGTCGACGAATTTCCCCGTCTCCTGCGACATGGGTGGATCACCACGTACGAGATGCTGGGCGGTTACGCGCTGGCGGTGGGGGTCGCCATTCCGCTCGCCATCGCGATCACCTCGTCCAAGCGCTTCGACGAATTCGTGATGCCGACGATGCTGTTCTTCCAGGTCGTGCCGAAGGTCGCGATCGCGCCGCTGTTTCTCGTCTGGTTCGGCGTC
>Ga0163163_10000438_pt1 | contig 38063 bp, 29 predicted proteins | sample S65metaG_FD_119766 | JGI IMG/M metagenome (GOLD analysis project Ga0163163, IMG submission 119766) | Switchgrass rhizosphere microbial communities from Kellogg Biological Station, Michigan, USA - S6-5 metaG | ecosystem: Host-associated > Plants > Roots > Rhizosphere > Soil | place: USA... | reverse complement strand
TCCCGGGCATGGAGCACGCCGACAAGCACGACGCTTATTCTGCCGATATCACCTACGGCACCAACAACGAATACGGCTTCGACTACCTGCGCGACAACATGGCGCTGTCGAAGGAACAACGTTATCAACGCGGCCTGAATTTCGCGATCGTCGACGAGGTCGATTCGATCCTGATCGACGAAGCGCGCACGCCGCTGATCATCTCCGGCCCGTCGGACGATTCGCCGCAGTTGTACGTGCGCATCAACCGCATCGTGCCCAAGCTCACGCGCCAGGCCAAGGAAAGCCAGCAGGACAAGCCGCCCGAGCCGGGCGACTACTACGTCGACGAGAAGCAAAAACAGGTGCATCTGTCCGAAGAGGGCATGGAGCACGCCGAGCAAGTGCTGCGCGCCGAGGGCATCATCGGCGAAGAAGAAAGCCTGTACGACGCCCAGCATCTGGCCGTCGTGCATCACCTGAACGCCGCGTTGCGCGCGCACACGCTGTATCGCCGCGACCAGGAATACATCGTGCGCGATGGCGAAGTGATCATTGTCGACGAGTTCACCGGCCGCACCTTGCAGGGCCGGCGCTGGTCCGACGGTCTGCACCAGGCGGTCGAGGCCAAAGAAGGCGTGCCGATCCAGCGCGAGAACCAGACGCTCGCATCGATCACGTTCCAGAACTACTTCCGCATGTACAAGAAGCTGTCCGGCATGACCGGCACGGCCGACACGGAAGCGTACGAATTCCAGCAGATCTATGGCCTGGAAGTCGTCGTGATCCCGACGCACAAGCCGATGGTGCGCAAGGACAACCAGGACATCGTGTTCCTGAAACAGAACTACAAGTTCGAAGCAGTGATCGAGGACATCAAAGATTGCCACACGCGCGGCCAGCCTGTGCTGGTCGGCACGACTTCGATCGAGACGTCCGAATTTCTGTCCAAGCTGCTGCAGAAGGACGCCATTCCGCACGAGGTGCTCAACGCCAAGCAGCATGAGCGTGAGGCGCACATCGTCGCGCAGGCCGGCCGTCCCGGCGCCGTGACGATCGCCACCAACATGGCTGGCCGCGGCACGGATATCGTGCTCGGTGGCTCGCTCGATGCGGAGTTGAATGCGCTGCCGCCGGAAACGACGGACGCCGAGCGCGAGAAAATCAAGGCCGATTGGCAGCAGCGCCACGAAGTGGTGCTTGCCGCCGGCGGCCTGCACATCGTCGGTACCGAACGCCATGAATCGCGGCGCATCGACAACCAGTTGCGTGGCCGTTCCGGCCGCCAGGGCGATGCTGGCTCGAGCCGTTTCTACCTCTCGCTCGAAGATTCACTGATGCGCATCTTCGCACCGGACTGGGTGTCGCGCTGGATGCAGCTGTTCGGCATGAAGGAGCACGAGGCGCTCGAAGACCGCATGATCACGCGCGTGATCGAGAAGTCGCAGCGCAAAGTCGAAGCGCACAACTTCGACATCCGCAAGCACCTGCTCGAATTCGACGACACCGCGAACGACCAGCGCAAGGTGATCTACGAGCAGCGCAACGAGCTGCTCGACTCGGACAACGTCTCGGACAATATCGTCAACATCCGCTACGACGTGTTCAGCGATCTGTGCCGCCGCTATGTGCCGGCCGACAGCGTCGATGAGCAATGGGACGTGGCCGGGCTCGACCGCGAGCTCGAATCGACTTATGGCTTCAAATTCGACCTCAGGCACTGGCTTGAGCAGCAGCACGAGGCCGACGCCAATGACCTGCGCGATCATGTGATCGCGGAAGTCGAGCGCTTCTTCCGCGAGAAAGAAGCCATGTACGGCTCGGAGATCATGCGCGCGGCTGAGAAATTCTTCCTGCTGCAGGTTCTCGATCAGCACTGGAAGGAACACCTCGCGGCGATGGATTACCTGCGTCAGGGTATTTATCTGCGCGGCTATGCGCAGAAACAGCCGAAACAGGAATTCAAGCGCGAAGCGTTCGCGCTGTTCCAGACCATGCTCGAAGACGTCAAGAGCGAAGTCGTGCAGCGCCTGGCGCGCATCCGCATCCAGAATGAAGCGGAAGTGGCGGCGATGGAAGAACGCCAGCGCCAGGAAGCCGAACGCCGCGCGCTCGAATTCCAGCATGCCGAGACAGGCGGCATCGCCGCCGCAGCCGATGGCACAGAAGTCGCCGAAGCGATGCCTCAGGTACAGGCGCCTACGCAGCGCGACCAGCCCAAAGTCGGCCGCAATGACCCATGTCCCTGCGGTTCGGGCAAGAAGTACAAGCAGTGCCACGGCAAGCTGGCCTGAGCCGTTCGCATTCGTGAGTGAAGGCCCGATCCACGTCGTCGCGGGAATTCTCCGCGACGCACAGGCTCGCATCCTGCTCGCCCAGCGGCCTGCCGGCAAGCATCTGGCCGGCCTGTGGGAATTTCCCGGCGGCAAATGCGAACCCGGAGAGCCGCCGGAACACGCCCTGCGGCGCGAATTGCACGAGGAAATCGGCGTGGAGATTGGCGCGGTCGAACGCCTGATCTCCGTGCCGTGGCAGTATCCGGAAAAATCCATTGTGCTCGATGTGTACAACGTGCCGACGCACGTCGGCTCCGTACACGGGCGTGAAGGCCAGGAGTTGCGCTGGGCGGCGATCGACGAGCTGCGGGAAATCACAATGCCACCGGCAGATCGCCCGATCGTAGCCGCCTTGCGCCTGCCGCGGCATTACGCAATCAGCTCCGAGCCGGGCGACGACGCCGCCGAGTTCCTGCGCGCGCTCAAACGCGTGCTCGGCTCGGGCGAGAAATGCCTACAGTTGCGCAGCAAGCAGCTCGCCCCGGCGCGCTTGCGTGCGCTCGCCCAGGCTGCGCTCGAATTGACTAAACCCGTCGGCGCAGATTTGCTGATCAACGGCCATGCCGATCTTGCTCGCGACCTCGGCATCGGCGTGCATTTGCCCGCCGCCGAGTTGATGCGTCTGCGCGAGCGCCCGCTGGATACGCAATCCTGGGTTGCGGCGTCCTGTCACGACGAACGCGAACTCGCGCACGCCGCCATGATCGGCGTCGATTTCACGGTGCTCGGGCCGGTGCGATGCACCGCAAGTCATCCGAATGTCGAGCCATTGGCATGGACGCGGTTCGCCGACTTGTGCGCCAAAGCGCCATTCCCGGTCTATGCACTGGGTGGCTTGAGCAAGGGCGATGTCGCCACCGCCCGCGCGGCTGGTGGGCAAGGAGTAGCCGGAATCTCAGGTTTTTGGCCGCGCTCCGGCTAACGCCAGATAGCATCGGTGCAGGCGCGCAACGACTGCGTTGAGTGCGTCGATTGGGCCTGTGTTGTCGATTACGTCGTCTGCAAGCGCAAGGCGCTCTTCGCGAGAGGCCTGGGCATCGAGCATACGTTGCGCCATGGTTGCATCGATGCCAGCCCGGTGCACCAACCGGCGCAACTGGGCTTCCTTGGGCGCATCGGTCGTGAGAACGCGATCGACCCAGGCGTAATCCGCGCGACACTCGACTAGCAATGGGATTGCAACAATGCAGTACGACGCTGCGCACGCCTTTACTCGGGCCAGCAAGCCAGTGCGAACCTTCGGATGAATGATCGCTTCCAGCTGCCGGCGCGCAGCGGTGTTCGCAAAAACGATCTCGCGAACGCAGGCGCGATCCAGTTCACCCGCCGAGGTGAGAACGCGCGCACCAAAAGACGCGGCGATTTCGGCCAAAGCCGGTTGTCCGGGCATCACCACTTCCCGGGCGATCAAATCAGCATCGAATACGGGAGCGCCATGCCGCGCAAAGCGCTCCGTCGTCGCGCTCTTTCCGGTGGCAATGCCGCCGGTCAATGCGACGCAGAATGCAGCTTGGCTGACCGCTGCATTCACGCCAGTCCAAACAGGTGTTGGTAGATGCGCGACAAGGGACCAGAGAAGAGGAACCATATCCATCCGGCCGCCGCGATGAAGGGCCCGAACGGAATCGGCGTGGCGCGATCTTGTCCGCGCAGCGCAAGGAACGCGCCACCAACGATGGCGCCGATCAGTGAAGACATGAGCACAATCGGCAGCAGTGCAACCGGACCCATCCACGCGCCCAAGGCCCCGAGCAGCTTGAAATCGCCATACCCCATACCTTCCTTGCCGGTGGCTAACTTGAACAGCCAGTACACCGCCCACAGGCTCAGGTAGCCCAAGACTGCGCCCAAGATGCTTGCCGTGCTGTCCGCAAACAGCGGAACCAGCGAGAGCAGCAGTCCCAGCCACAGCAGCGGCAGCGTGAGTTGATCGGGCAGCAGCTGAGTGCGCACGTCTATGCCAGACGAGGCGATCAGGGCCCAGGTCAGGAGCAATCCTGCACCTGCCTGCCAGGATACGCCGAACTTCCACACGATGGCGGCGGAGCAAATCCCGGTGAGCAATTCAACGAGAGGATACTGACTTGAAATCGGTGCTTTGCAGTGTCTGCAGCGTCCACGCAAGGCCAGCCAGCTCACCACTGGAATGTTTTCGACCACGCCGAGCTTGTGCTTGCAGTGCGGGCAATGCGAGGATTCCCAGACTAGGCCCGGGGGCGGGGCGTCGTCAGTCACGCCCTGGATTTCCAGCAAATCACGGCTCTGCTGCCGCCATGCGTGCATGAGTCTCGGCGGTAGCCTCAGAATGACGACGTTGAGAAAACTGCCGACCACCAGACCGAGCAGCCCGGCGCAGACAATGGCTGCGCTGGGATGCTGCAGGAACTCGAGCACGCGCGAATCAGCTCGATCAGTTGATTAACCGACGACGGCGGCGAGTTTGAAGATCGGCAGGTACATGCCGACGACCAGACCGCCGACGAGCGTACCGATGATCACCATGATGAACGGCTCCAGCAGGCTGGACAGTGCGTCAACGGCATTGTTGACTTCCTGCTCGTAGAACTCGGCCACTTTGAACAGCATCTTGTCCAGAGCGCCCGATTCTTCGCCGATCGCGACCATTTGCACGACCATGTTGGGGAAGACGTTGGTCTGGCGCATCGCCAACTGCAATTGGTGACCGACGGCAACGTCTTCACGAATGCGCTTCACCGCATCGTTATAGACGGGACTGCCGGTAGCGCCAGCCACCGAGTCAAGGGCCTCCACCAGGGGCACGCCCGCGGCGAAAGTCACACCAAGGGTGCGTGAGAAGCGCGCAATGGCGGATTGACGCAGAATCTGTCCTACAACGGGGAGTTTCAGCACTGCGCGAGCGCAGAAATGCGCAAAGCGCGGAGAACGTTTGTAAGCGAAGATCAATGCCGCAATAACGCCAACGATCCAGATCAGCACGAGAAACCAGTAATTGGTCAGGAATCGTGATGCATCGACAATCATCTGGGTAAAGGCCGGCAGTTGGGCGCCGAAATTCTTAAATACGTCTTCGAACTGGGGGACGACAAAGATCAGCAGGATCGTGGTGACCAGGATCGCCACGGCGAACACCATTGCCGGGTAGAACATCGCCTTCTTTATCTTGCCCTTGATCGCTTCGATGTTTTCCTTGTAGGTGGCGATCGTATCGAGCACCGTATCCAGCACACCGGCCGATTCGCCGGCCTTGACCAGGTTGCGATATAGTTCATCGAACTGCACGGGGTACTTGGCCATTGATTCCGCCAGCGACGACCCACCTTCGATGCTGGTCTTGAGATCCACCAGCATGTTCTTCATGCGCACGTTGCTCTGGCCGCTGGCGATGATGTCAATCCCTTGAACAATCGGCACGCCCGCGGCCATCATCACGGCGATTTGCCGGCTGAACACGGCAATTTCGCGCGCCTTGATGGCACTGCCGGCCGCTCCGAACAAGGGTTTGCCTTCCTTCTTTACCGACAACGGAGTGATACCTTGGCGGCGCAATTCCGCGCGCACCATGGTTTCGTTCTTGGCGGAGTAATCGCCCTTCATCTTGACGCCGCGCTTGTCGGTGCCGGTCCAGATGAATTTCGTCAGTTGGCTGACCTGCGCGCGTGAGGCGCCGCGGTCGGCCGCGGCGGTGGCATTGCGGGTAGCTGTAGCGGTAGCCATGGTTAATCCTTGGTCACACGGTTAATTTCAGCGAGACTGGTGATGCCGTTCTTGACTTTCAACAGTGCGGACTTGCGCAAATCGCGGATGCCGGACTTCAACGCTGTTTCCGCGATTTGCAGTGCATTACCGCCGGCAAGAATGATCTTCTGGATGTCTTCGGACATCGGCATTACTTGATAAATACCGGTGCGCCCCTTGTAGCCCTCGTTGCAGCCGTTACAGCCTACGGCATCGAATAGCTGCAGCTTGGCGTCGATCTCGGCCTGGGTAAAACCTTCCGCCAGCAGCGCAGCCGCGGGCAGCGCAATCGGCTTCTTGCAGTCATGCAGCCGCCTTGCGAGGCGCTGCGCGATCACCAGCGTCACTGAAGAGGTGATGTTGTACGGCGCGATCCCCATGTTCATCATGCGTGAGATGGTCTGCGGCGCATCGTTGGTGTGTAGGGTCGACAGCACCATGTGGCCGGTCTGCGCGGCCTTGACCGCGATCTCGGCCGTCTCCAGGTCGCGGATTTCGCCTACCATGATGACGTCCGGATCCTGGCGTAGGAATGCGCGCAAGGCAGCGGCGAACGTCATGCCACGCTTCTGGTTCTGAGCCACCTGATTGACGCCGGGCAGGCGGATTTCCACCGGGTCCTCCACAGTGGAAATATTGCGTCCTTCCGTGTTGAGGATATTTAGCGCGGTGTACAGCGATACGGTCTTGCCCGAGCCCGTGGGACCGGTCACCACCACCATGCCGTATGGCTTCTCGATGGCGTTGAGGAACAGCTCCTTCTGATCGTCCTCGTAGCCGAGTTTTTCGATGCCGAGTTTTGCCGCGGAACCGTCCAGGATACGCAGCACGACTTTTTCGCCGAACAGCGTCGGGCATGTGCTGACACGGAAGTCGATGGCCTTGCTCTTGGAAAGATTCAACTTGATGCGGCCGTCCTGTGGCACTCGGCGCTCGGCAATATCCAGACCGGACATGACCTTCAGGCGGGAGGAAATACGCGGCGTGAGCTTTACGGGCGGCGACGCCACCGCGCGCAAGATGCCGTCCATGCGCAGGCGTACGCGGTAGTTGTTTTCGTAGGGCTCGAAATGGATGTCCGACGCGCCGCGCTTGATCGCGTCGACGAGCACCTTGTTGACGAACTTGACGATCGGCGCATCGTCGTCGGAATTCGCATCGAAACCGCCCTCGCTGGTGCCGCCGCTCTCCAGATCGCCGGCATCCAGATTCAGGTTCTCGAGGCCTTCTGCATCGTCCAGGCCCTCGACCGTCGTGCCCGCTTCGTTGAGCACGCGTTCGATCGTGCGGCCGAGCTGCTCCTCGTTGACAAGTATGGGCTCGACACCGAGATTGGTCTGAAACTTGATCTCGTCGAGTGCCTTCAAGTTGGTCGGATCGGCGATGCCCACGAACAGGCGGTTGCCGCGCTTGAACAGCGGCAATGCCTTGTGCTGGGTGATGAGCTTTTCATTGACCAACCGCACTGTAGCCTGATTGACGTCAAGAGCATCCGCATCGAACAGCGGCACTCCGAACTCCGCCGACGTGGCCATGGCCACCTGCATGCCGTTCGCCAGCGCGTGCTCGATCAGGTAAGTACCCAGGGGGATTTTCTGCTTGACCGAGGACTCGACAGCGCGGCGCGCTTCGTCGTCGGCCAACGTACCGTCGACGACGAGACGACGCGCGACGCCACTGAGCCCCGCAAGCGCAGCAGGATTCATTTGTGTCGCCATAAGAATCCTCGGTAAATCCCCGAAACTAAAGTGGAATGTACCTCAAATCGCGTCGCGAATGAATCCCTGGAGCCAATGCTGGCGCGAACGTGTCCTTCTGGGTACCCTTGCCCGGTTTGGCGAATTCTCGGGAATCTGGCGCACACGTGTGATCAGCATTGTTTTACCAGCTAAAAACGAGGCGGCCGCATTGGCGGACCTGCTGCCGAGACTGCGCCTGGCCCAGCCAACAGCAGAAGTCCTTGTCGTGGACGATGGTTCGAGCGATGACACCGCGTCGGTCTGTGCGGCACATAGCGTGACTGTCCTGCGCCAACCCTATTCGATGGGCAACGGTGCAGCGATCAAACGCGGCGCTCGTGTCGCACAAGGTGAAACGATCGTGTTCATGGATGGCGATGGTCAGCACGACCCTTCCGATATTGCACAGCTGCTCACCAAGCTCGATGAGGGCTACGATATGGTAGTCGGCGCGCGCGACTGGTCCGGCCAAGCCGGCGTGGGACGCGGGATGGCCAATTCGCTATACAACTGGCTGGCCACGCGCATGACGGGCCATGCGATCGCCGACCTCACCTCGGGTTTCCGCGCCGTGCGCGCGGACAAGTTCCGTGAATTCCTACACCTTTTGCCAAACGGATTTTCCTATCCGACGACGATCACGATGGCGTTTTTCCGCAGCGCCTATGCGGTTGCCTACGAATCCATCGCCGTGCATAAACGCGTTGGCAAGAGCCACATAAAGCCGTTGCGCGACGGCCTGCGTTTTTTGCTGATCATCTTCAAGATCGCCACTTTGTATTCGCCGCTGAAGTTGTTTGTGCCTGCGAGCGTCACGTTCTTTGCAGTCGGCCTTGGCTACTACATTTATACTTTTATTACGCTGCACCGATTCACCAATATGAGTCTGCTGTTGTTCTCGGCATCCGTCATCGTGTTTTTGATCGGGCTCATTTCAGAGCAGGTTACGACGCTGACCTATCGTCGCGACGTATAGGCCATGCTCATGACAGGTCCTGTTCATGCAGCGGCCGAATCGCCGAGTCCCATGTGAGTTGGTAAAGACAATCGATGCGAGTCCTGTTTGATATCTCCCACCCCGCGCACGTGCATGTTTTCCGGCATGTCATGGCGGCTTTACGCAAGAAGGGACACGATATTCTCGTGACCAGTCGTCGCAAGGAGATGGAACTGGACTTGCTGCAAGCTCTCGGTATCGAACATCAGCCGCTGTCAGCGCTGCGCGGTGGCATGTTCGGATTGCTGGGCGAACTGGGCGTTCGCAATTATCGATTGCGGCGCATCGTACGCAGGTGGAAACCAGATGTGATGGCGGCAGTAGGAGGGATCTTCGCAGCCCAGGTCGGTTTCCTGACGCGCACGCTGGCGCTGGTTTTCTACGACACAGAGAATGCGCGCGTACAAAACCTGCTGACCTATCCGCTGGCGACGCGAGTCATTGTGCCCCGTTGCTACAGCGCCTGGACTCCAAAGCATCGCACGATCCGGTACGACGGCTATCACGAACTGGCCTATCTGCGACCCGGGTACTTTTCCGCGGACCGCGACACTGCGCTGGCGAACGGTTTGGCTGGCGACCGTCGCAATTTCCTGATGCGCCTCGTTTCCTGGCAGGCGAACCACGACGTGGGCGAGCGTGGAATCAGTGCGCCGCTGCTACGGCACCTGATTCAGCGCATCGCCGCGCAAGGCCAGGTCATCATTTCCGCAGAAGCGGCGTTGCCCGACGACCTTGAAAGATACCGTTACCGAGGCGCCTATGAGCACATACACCACGTCATTGCCTTTTGCGACGGTTATTTCGGCGAAAGCGCAACGATGGCTTCGGAAGCCTGCGTCCTCGGCATCCCTGCCGTTTACGCGGCACTGACCGGGCGCGGCTATACCGACGAGCAGGAACAGCGCTACGGGCTCGTGCGCAACGTGCGGCAATTGAATCAGACGACGTTCGATGAGGCGCTGGACTGGTTGTTTGCGCAGGATCGAGCGTCCAATGAACGCAGACGCGCGCACTTGCTAGCCGACACCTGTGACGTCACAGCCTTCATGGTTGAGACGATTGAGCAAATCGGAACGCGAGCCGCAGGCGCCTAGATGTGCGGTATCGGCGGTCAATTCTTTCGTCATGCGGACGCGCAGGAAATCGAGCGTTCTCTCAGTCGTCTGCAGGCGTCTCTGAGTCACCGCGGGCCCGATGGCAAGGGCCAGGTAGTCGTCGACGCCGCCGGACTTGCGCAAACGCGGCTGGCGATCATCGATCTGGAAACCGGGCAGCAGCCGCTGTGGAATCACGATCGCAGTCTGGTGATTGTGCTCAACGGCGAAATCTACAACTACCGGGAATTGCGCGCGCGCTTCGAACGCGGGGGTGCCCGCTTCACGACGAAATCCGACACGGAAGTGATCCTCGCTGCGTATCGCGCTGAGGGGATTAGCGCTTTTGCACAGCTGCGTGGAATGTATGCATTTGCGCTCTGGGATCGTGCCGCGCGGCGCGGCTATCTGGTGCGCGATCCGCTCGGCATCAAGCCCTTGTTCGTACGCGACCTTGCCGACGGCGGGTTGTGTTTCGCGTCCGAGGCGAAGGGCATCTACGCGATGCTTGCGGATCACCCAAAGCTCGATCCCGGCGCGCTGCATCTGCTGCTCAACTTCCGTTACTTGCCGGGTACAAACAGTCTGTTCACGGCCGTACGCCAACTGGCACCCGGTGAAATACTTGAGTGGGATGCAACGGGCGAGCACCGGGCCCGCGTCGCCCTGCGCCCAGGGAGTTCCGAACGGTCGTTGCACGAAACACTAACCGGCTCCGTCGCGGCGCATCTCGTCGCGGATGTTCCGGTGGGATGCTATCTCTCTGGCGGCATCGATTCCGGAGTTGTGGCGGCGATCGCCCACGCGAAGGCTGGCAACGCCTTGACCAGCTTTACCTTGAACGTAGGTGACGATCCGAACGAAGCGAGGAATGCTGCCGCAACCGCGGCCGCTTTGAAGCTGCGCAATGTTCAGGGCGCGCTAGATGCGGGAGAAGTGCCAAGCCTTGCCCAGCAGCTCTGGCATCTCGAGGTCCCCAAAGTCAATGCGGTGCAACTATTCGAGATCGCCCGGCTGGCGCGTCGGGAAGTCAAAGTGGTTCTGTCCGGTCTGGGGGGGGATGAACTCTTCTGCGGCTACAACGCCCACCGGATTTTCGGCACGCTGAGTCGGGTATCAGCTAAGTTAGGCGATACGCTTCCGGCTATGGCGGGTAGGGTTCTCGCCTCGCTGTGCAGGATGCTGTCGGTACCCAATGGTGAACCGGAACGCGCCATGGCCATGGCCGCAGCGAGCGGCGATTGGCCGCGAATTTACGGGCTGCTGCGAAATGTATGGGACTCGCCGCCGTTGCGGCGCTGGCTATATGGGGAACGCATGCTCGATGCGGACCTGCCCGATGCGTTTGCTGCGATACGCGAACGCTGGATCCAGGCGGAGTCACCGCTCGGTTCGATGCTCGCCTACGAATGGCGTGAGAAGATGGTGAACGATCTGCTTTGGCAGGAGGATCGCGCAAGCATGGCGAATGGCGTGGAGGTCCGTACTCCGTTCGTCGATGTCGACGTATATGCCGATGTAACGTCACACGGGGCGCCACTACGAACCGGGAAAATTGCGTTGCGCGAGGTCGCCGCGATGTTGCTGCCGCCCGAGGTCTTGACCCGGCCGAAAAGCGGATTCCAGCTGAATGCACCGGTCTATTTCCACACACGACTTGCCGAGTTGTCTCGTCAATGGTTGAGCCCCGAGCAATTGCGCCGGCATGGCCTATTTAACCCGGTCACGGTAGCAAAACTCCTAGCGCTACCGCCGCGGCGGCGTTATCGGTGGCACTTTTTCATGCTGATGTTGATGATGCAGACGCATATGTGGCTGGAAATCTTCGAAAACGGGCAAACGCCCGCGGCGCTACCGACGTGAACGCGGCTTTTGCCAGCACGTCGGTTGAGGCGCATGCGCTGCCGCGTGCGAGGATCAGCGAATGCCTCGAACGGGTGTTCTCTAATGCCGAACGGCAGGAATGGCGCGGTGCGGACAAGCATGATGGGTTGAACAGCCCGTTGCTGCACGCTTTATTCGGCTGGAGCAAAACGACGCGCCTCGTCGCGATACAGGCAGTGATGCGCGCACCCGTGGACCTGCGTGGGATACTGCGTGTGAAGCGCGTCTACAACCCGAAGGGTCTCGCGCTTTTTGTTCTCGCGTGCCTGGATCGCCATACCGCCACCGGCGCCCCGATTCACCTGCAGCGGGCCGAGCGACTGATCGAGATTCTCGATGCGGTGCGCAGCGCACAAGGCGCGTGGGGCTATCAGTATCCATGGCAGGATCCGGGGTTCTTTGCGCCGGCGGGAACTCCCAACGCGGTCGTTACGGCTTTTGTATGCGAAGCCCTCATTGCGGCGTATCGCAAATTAGGTAGAAGCTCACTGCTCGACCGGGTTACGGCAGCGATCGAGTTTTTCCTGCGCGATTTGCGCCGCCTCAAGGACGAGCCTGATGAGCTCTGCTTTAGCTATATGCCGCTCGATATGCGCATGCGCGTGATGGACGTAAGCATCCTGATCGCATCCGTGATCGCGCAGCATGCGCAGTTGACCGGCCGGCATGACCACATGAGTACTGCGCAGCGCCTGGCGACGTACGTGGCGCGCCAGCAGACAGCATACGGTGCTTGGTACTACACCGATCCATCCACTGCGTCGCGTATTCGCCACGACAACTATCACACGGGGTTCATCCTGGACGCCTTCACCCGCTACATGGATGCAAGTGGCGATCGCCGCTGGATCACTGTGTATCAAAGCGGCTTGCAGTTCTATGCCAACACCCTTTTCGAGTCCGATGGCGCTCCGCGTTGGATGAGTGATCAAAGCTTTCCGCACGATATCCACGGCGCAGCGCAGGGTATTCTCACGTTCGCCCAGCATCGCGCAGGTTACCCAGGTCTTGCGGAAAAAATCGCGCTTTGGGCACTCGATCGAATGTATGATCCGGAAGGGTGTTTTTTTTACCAACGCACGCGCTGGTACACGAAACGTTTTACCCTGCTGCGCTGGTGCAACGCCTGGATGGCGCGCGGATTGGCGGCGCTCGAGAAGGAGATGAGTGCATGAGCACCGCGATCCGTAGCGGCGCGGGGTTAGCGGCGACTTCGCGCGCACGCATGAGCCACGCAACCCACTGACCCAAGGCGCACTGTGCCCGATCCAATTCTGCCCGGACGCGCTGGTTTGTATTTGTCCATGCTGCATTATGGGCTGGTCAACAACGGCCGCTTCGTCCGCGAGCATATGGAATTCTTCAACCGCTTGTTGGCCGACGAAGGGCCGCTCGATGGGCGTCGAGTTCTCGATATCGGCTGCGGCAAGAGCTACTGGCTTTCGCTGCTGGTGGCCAGTGCTGGCGCTACCGCGATTGGTATCGACACCGAAGCTGTCGATGCGACGCGCGGCATCGCAAAATACAAGCAAATCTTCCGGCGCAACGGTTTCGAGCGTACGCTGCGCACTGGCGTATGGGACGTGCTGTTCGCGCACCGCTACTACAACGCGCTGGAACGGAGGCTAGGCAAGCCGCTACCGCACGCGAGCGTCGATCTGCGAGTCTACGATGGAACACACATCCCGCTTGCCGATGCAAGCGTCGATCTTGTCGTTTCGCACGAAGTTTTCGAGCACATCGCGGACGTGCGCGCGGTACTTGCCGAAGTCGCCAGGGTTTTGAAGCCTAGTGGGAAGACCTATATTTATATCCACAATTATACAAGCGTGTCCGGTGGCCATCACATCGCTTGGAAGTATCCGGATTCCGAACCGTCGCGCGTCGTGCCCCCATGGGATCATTTGCGCGGCCGCCGCTATTGCGACATACCGTCGTGGCTCAACCGTGTGCGTGAGCACGAGTACCGGGAACTGTTTGCCGAGTTCTTCGACATAATCGAGTGGCGCCACACGGCGACCGAGGGGGCGGGCTTGCTCACCGAAGCGATACGCACCGAACTGTCCGCTTACAGCGAGAGCGAACTGCTGACCAAGGGTCTACTCGTGAGGGCACGAACGCGTTCGCCGGCATCCAAATCCGGAGTGCATTGAGAGATGAGGCAGGTATTGGAAGATTTGCGCGACGGCCGCATCTACGTGGACGATGTTCCTGCGCCTCTCGTTCGCGATGGTTTTGTGCTTGTACGCAACGAATGGTCGCTTATCAGCAGCGGGACTGAAGGGGGTAGCATCAAGCTCGGTAAGATGAACTTGATTGCCAAGGCGATGGCGCGGCCAGAACAGGCCGCCAAGGTCATCCAGTTGGCGCGTACGCAGGGAGTGTTCACCGCCTATCAAGTCGCCCAGCGGGCTTTGGAGACGCCTCTTGTGCTTGGCTACAGCTGTGCGGGCATAGTCTCGGCCGTGGGGGCCGGGGTCGACCACGTGAGCGTGGGTGACCGCGTTGCGTGTGGCGGACAGGGATTTGCTAGTCATGCCGAAGTGGTTTGTGTTCCCAAGCATCTCTGCGTACAAGCTCCGGCGCAGGTCAGTGGCGAACAAGCGGCGTTTGCCACGGTTGGCGCCATCGCGCTGCAAAGTGTCCGCATCGCCGACGTTCGCATAGGTGACAACGTTGTTGTTATCGGCTTGGGATTGGTCGGTTTGCTAACGGTGCAACTGCTCCGCGCCGCTGGATGTCGCGTGCTTGGCATCGACATCGATCAGCAGCGTTTGGACTGGGTTCGCGAACAAGGTTGGGCAGACGTTTGCGCGGTGGCAGACGCCAACATCAAGGAACGCACCCTGGGTTGGTCGGCCGGGAGCGGTGCCGACGCCATCGTGATAACGGCTGCTACTGCGGACAATGGTCCGGTTGCGCTCGCCGGCGACTTGGCACGCCACAAGGGCAAAGTGGTCGTCGTTGGTCGAACCGAGATACGCCTGCCGCGCGAGCAGTATCTGTTCAAGGAACTCGAATTGCGTACGTCAATGGCGTACGGACCCGGCAGCGGTGATCCTGGCTATGAGCTGGAAGGGCACGATTATCCGGTAGCCTATGTACGCTGGACCGAACAGCGGAACATGCAGGCTTTTTTGCAGCAGGTCGAGGCCGGTGCGGTGAACACGGATGCCTTGGTCACGCATCGATTCGACGTGACATCCGCAGCCGATGCGTTCGCGCTGGTCTCCGGGTCGCGCCAGGAACCTGCTATCGGCATACTGCTGCGATACCCACGGGAGGCGCAGACGCCCGCTTCGGCTACGCGCGTTGCTGGAAAAAGCTCTTCGGCAACCGCGCAGCTGCGCACGCGGGTTGGTGTCGTGGGCGCGGGAAGTTTTGCGACGAATGAATTCCTGCCGTTGCTCGCAAAGCGGCTGCCCCATTTGCGTGGCGTCGTTTCGGCGAGCGGCGTACGTGCGGCAGCACTGGCGAAGAAGTACGGTTTCGCGTTTGCCGCTTCAGATCCGAAAGATGTGATCAATGATCCGGAAACTGATGCCGTATTAATTCTCACCCGTCACGACACGCACGCCGACCTGACCGCGCAAGCGCTGCTACAGGGCAAACACGTGTTCGTCGAAAAACCACTGGCCCTGACAGCGGAGCAGCTTGCAGCGGTGCAAGCAGCCTATACAGTGGGCAAGTGTGCTCTGATGATCGGATACAACCGTCGTTATGCACCGCTTGCTGTGCGAATGCGCAGCGCTTTTGCGCACCGTGTTCAGCCGCTGTCGGTAGTGTATCGGGCCAATGTCGGCTATAGACCGCCAGATCACTGGCTGCATCATCCGCTGCAAGGCGGCGGCGTGCTGCTGGGCGAAGCCTGCCATCACATCGATTTTTGCCGATGGTTGATTGGTGCGCCGGTGACGGGCTTCGACGTGCGCTGCTTTGGCGGCAGCGGGGCAGGTTACCTGCGTCAAGACAACATCCATATCACCTTGAGTTGTGCCGATGGATCGCTGGCGCAAATTCAATATCTGTCCAACGGCGCAAAGTCGTTCCCTGCGGAAACGATTGAAGTCAGCTGCGAAGGCCGCAGTGCGCGTCTGATCGATTTCAAACTGCTGGAATTGGGGCATCGGTTGCGTACGGTCCGTGAGCGAGCGTGGTTTGGCTCGGCCAAAGGCCACGGGCAACAGCTGGATGCCTTCCTTCGCGCGACGCAAAATCCCGCGGACTTGGATTCGCTGGATTACCTGGAGAGCGCACAGCTGGTCATCACGATCAATGCGCAGCTCGCTGCGCAATTGGGCAGCGCAGACACGGGTGTCGTGTCGCCGCGCGGCAACTGAAACCGATGCTTCGGCACTTCGGCATGCTGCTCGTTGGCTTTGCGGCGCTGATCGTCCTGTTCGTTTTTGCAAATCCGCGCGACGTGATTTCGCATATGGCTCACGCCGCTCCGTCCTGGATCGCTGTTGCGAGCGGCTTGATCCTCGTGAGCACGTTGTTGGGCGCGTGCAACTCGTATGTGATCACTCAAGCGCGTGGTGCGCGGTCATTCCGCGGTTTCTTGCGCGGTTACTGGGTGGCTTGGGCGGTGGGACTTATCGTGCCTGGGCAGATCGGGGACGTTGTCACGCTGGGCGTTTTTTTGCGCCGGCATGGTATGGCACTGCCGGCGTCCCTGGGCAGGGTCGGCACTGACAAGCTGATCTCTTTGTTTTGTTCGTTGCTCGTGGCATCGCAGTTGTACCGCTTGGGTCCGCAGTCGTGGCTGCAATTCGCAGCGGGCGTGGCCGGGATCCTTGCGGCCGCCATGCTTGCGCTGTTTTATGGCATGCGCTGGCTGCCGGTTGTGCGGGCATCCGCCGACCGCCGGCGTTTTCTTGAACTCATCGTCGGTGCCTTGCGCGAAGCGCGCGCGCTCGTCGTTGAGAAGCCGCAGATCGTTGCGTTCAATGTCGCGCTGAGCTTGTTGAAAATCGGCGTGACAGGTTTGTCTTACGTCGCCGTGCTTCGTGCCATCGTCGCGACGGTGCCCGATGCTGCGAGCGTGACAATAGCCGCCATTGGTGCCGGTCTCGTCGCCTACTTGCCGCTGAGCGCGAACGGTATCGGATTGGTCGAGGCGGCGGGCGTAAACGCGTTTGCTCCGCTCGGCCTCGGCATTTCCGCAGTTCTCGCCATGTACGTCATACTGCGCTTCCTCAATCTCCTCTTGGCCTGGCTGCCGGTGGGTTTGACATTGATCGGCGAAACCTGGACGCGACAGCCAAAATGAGCAGCGAAGAACGAAGCGCAGGCGTGCACTACAAGGACGAACAGGCGTTCTGGGACGCAAAGGGCCGGGTTGAGTACGTTTCGTTGTCTGAGTTCGACCAACAGCGCATTCGCCAGTGGGTTGGGCCGTTGGCTGGCGATGCCTGCATTCTCGATCTCGGCGGCGGTTCGGGAATGATGGGCAGGGCGCTCGGTGTTGCGGATATGTCGCGTATCGTTTGTATAGACATTTCTCTGAATATGCTGCGCCATAGCGCGGGTCTAGCCGTGCAGGGGGACGCGCTGTGCTTGCCATTTCTGGACCGAGCATTCGACGTCGTGATAGCGGCCGCGTTCTTGCACCATGTGCCGGGCCTCGAAAACAAGGTTCTGCAGGAATGCTCGCGCGTTCTCAAGCCTGGGGGGAAAATATTTGGCTATGATCCGAGTGCGAGCTGCATCCAGAACCGCGTATTCATGGGCAGGGGGTCCCTGCGCCTCAAAACCTTCAGTCCGGACGAGATGCCCGTTCGTTCCACCTACCTTCGGGAATGCCTTGAAACGCACGGGTTCGATGCGGGACCGGTACGCCACTTTTCTTTTCGCAATGCGCGTCTGACGTTGTTCGAAGTCGTGCAGCGATGGATCATTGATCCGATAGCCGTAGGGCCCCTCAAGCCGTACTTGGCGCGCTGGTTTTTCTGGTCGGCCACGCGCAGATCATGAATGCCAGGGAGCTGCCTTGAACAGCGCCGATGACGACGAGTTCGCGTCCATCCGCGCGTTTTGTGACACTGAATACTACTCAGGCCACGCTCTGCGCGCGCAGCTGTCATGGCATGTCACAGCGCGATGGCGGGAATTGCATCAGTTGTCGTGGTCATGGATTGCGCAAGGCCGTATGCGGGCGTGGCCGCTGCGCACTGCGCAGGTGTTCGCGCTGGCTGTGTGGCCGCTCCGCTGGCAATATCAGGCTTATCACTATTGCCGACCGGCTTGATGCGAGTACTGATTATTACGCGCAATTTCCCGCCTGAGCATGGAGGTATCCAGCGTCTCATGCTCCATGCAGTACGCGAATTCGCCAAGGAGTTCGAAATCGCCGTGATCGCGCCGGCGGGATCGGCCGCCCTAATCCCGCAAATCCCCACGACCGAAGTGAGCGCAAGGCCGCTGGCGAGATTTTTTTGCCAAACACTGGCACGGGCCGTTCCGGTCGCCTGGCGGTTCAAGCCGGACGTCGTCTTTGCGGGAAGCGGATTGACAGCGCCGTTCGCCTGGGTCGCCGCAAAACTGGTGCACGCTCGTATGGTCGTGTACGTGCACGGTCTGGATCTGATCGTCGACCATCCGCTCTACCGCTGGCTGTGGCGGCCGTTCATTCGGCGGGCAGACTTGTGCCTTGCCAACAGCCGGAATACTTTGCGCCTGGCGGTTGCTGCGGGTGTTGATGCTTCTCGCACAGCGATCGTGCATCCCGGTGCAGAAGAGTCCTTGGAGAGTTCGGGCACTTCCGCCGAATTTCGCGCCCGCTTCGCTCTTGGCGAAGGTCCGCTGCTGCTATCGATCGGCCGCCTTATCGCGCGCAAAGGCTTGCTGGAATTCGTGGAAAACGTGCTGCCCACTGTCGTGCCATGTTTTCCGAATGCGCGCCTGGTGGTGCTCGGCGATGAAGAGCCGGACCTGTTGCAAGGCAACAGCGCCGGCCTGGGCGCCCGCATTCGCGCACGTGCAGCCGAGCTCGGTATTGCCGACAACGTACGTTTCATCGGGGCCCAAAGCGACCACATTCTGAGCGCCGCCTATTGGGCCGCCGACGCGCACGTGTTTCCAGTGCGCGAAGTGGCTGGCGATGTGGAAGGTTTTGGTATCGTGGCAGTTGAAGCCGCGGCGCACGGCTTGCCGACCGTTGCGTTCGACGTCGGCGGCGTCGCGGATGCGGTGCGAGATGGAGTATCCGGCTACACGGTGCCGGCGGGGGATTACGCGCTTTTTGCGACGCGATTGATCGACGTGCTGCGGCACCCGGATGCCGAGGCATTGCGCCGTCAGGCCCGCGATTTTGCCGCGACCTTCAGCTGGAACAGCTTCGGTGCGCAGATCCGTGAACATGTGAAAAATCTCGCGCGCGCAGCCGTCAGATGAAGATTTGGCTGCCAGCGGTCCGCGGTGGTAGCGGCGCCGACGTCTTCATGCAACGGCTGGAACAGGGACTGCTACGTGCCGGCCATGAGCCGGTACTGCAGTGGTTTCCGCACTGGCTTCAATACGCGCCCTGGATTCTCAAGCGGGTTGTAGCGCCTTCCGGAACACAAATTATTCATGCTTCCAGTTGGCAGGCTTTTGCCTACAGGCGCAAAGGTATACCGCTTGTGGTGACTGAGCACCACTACATCGGTCATCCGGCGTTCGCTGCGCATCGCACGCGTGCACAACGGTTGTTCCACGAACATTTCGTGCGGCGCTGCGTTGCCCGATCGTACACCTGCGCCGACGCGCTGGTCGGAGTGAGTCATACCACCGCAGACGCGATAAAGCGCGACTTTGACCGCGACGTTAGCGTCGTGCACAACTGGGTCGACACGGACCTGTTTTCGCCTTTGCAACGTCCCGCCAAGTGCGAGCGTCCTTTTCGCCTGCTCTTCGTCGGCAATCCATCGCGCTGGAAGGGTTCCGATTTGCTGGTCGAGCTCGCAACCGGACTCGGGGCCGCTTTTGAAGTGCGGTGTCTAGGCGGTTTGCGCAACACGCTGTCGTTGCCGAACAGGCCAGCGAACGTCAATCTGCTCGCACGCACCGAGCCACAACGCATGCCAGAGGTCTATCGCGATGCGGATGCCGCACTGGTACTGGCGCGCTATGAAGCGTTTGGTTACGTCGCGTTGGAAGCGATGGCCTGCGGATTGCCGGTCGCCGGCTTCGATACCACAGGAACAGCCGAGGTCTGCGTCAATGGCGAAACCGCGTTGCTGTCGCCCATCGACGATCTGAACGCACTAATCGCCAATGTGCGCCGATTGGAAGGCGACAGGCAACTGTGCACGATTCTGGGAGAAGCCGGGCGAGAGCGGGCGGTCGCCATGTTTTCCGAAGCTGCAGCTATCCGGCGCTACATAGAAATCTATGAAGAGGTGTGGTGTGTTGCGTGATTGGGCGGTCAGCGCCGTTCTGGGGAACCGCCCAAGCGGATGCGCATGCCCTCAGCCAGTGTAGCCATCTTGATCGCGATGGCGGCCGCCAGCATGCGCAAACGCTTGAATATCGACAATGTGGGCCGGCTCATGATCCAGCGCACGACTTGCCAGCCGGCGCGATGGGGTTGCGCAGCGGAACGCCCAGCGTGGTCAAGTCCCAAGTTTATCAACTGCATGCGTCCGGCCTTGACGCGTCGGGCCTGGCGGATAGCACTGCGCAGCGACGTTCGCGGCGGCGTGGTGACGCGCGCATTTTCCACGTAGACGAAACGGTAGCCATGCCTCGCGGCGCGCCAGGCCCATTCCCGATCGCCGCACGAAAGTAGCCGTTCGTCGAAGGGCCCGGTTGCAGCGAACTGCGCTCGCGTGCAGAACAGGTTTGCAGTTGCCGAAAACTGCTTTACTTCGATGTTCTCGCGCTGTTGAAATCCGGTTGCGTATTGATACAGCTCTGCACCGCTGCCGACGGCCGGTGGCGCGAACAACACCTGACCGCCCACCATTACATGCTCAGCGGACAGCAATGCTGCGACGCCGTTTTCTATCCAGTCCGGTGCCGGAACGCAGTCAGCATCGGTGAAGGCGAGAATATCGCCGCCTACCGCGTCGACGCCGGCATTGCGGGCAGCATAGGAACCGGGAGCGTGGCAGATGACGACACGCACCTTGAACGAGTAGCTCTTCAGTGGCAGCTGTATTGGCGGGCGCGAGCCGTTGTCGACGACAATGACTTCGAAGCGCGGATAAGTCTGAACCGCTAACGCGGCCAGACAAGCCTTCGCCCCGGCCTCATCGTTGAACACAGGGATAACGACGCTCACCTCAGGTTTAGTCTTGGTTGCGGACATTGAGTGAGCCGGGCTGGATTGGAAACGTCAGGTGGGCTTGCTGCTCGAATGAAAAGCCGTCTTCATCAGCAAGGCGACGATATTGTGATTGAGGAACCAAGACAGCGCTCCGTAGAGACCGCCTCCCAAGCTCGCCATTACGATGAGCTTCGCCGAACTGCGAACGTCCCAGGACACAATCGGCAAAACGGCAACGGCTGCAATAGCGGCGAGAGCCAAAGGTAAAATGAACGATGCGAGATATTCGCCAAGACCAGCCCCGGCGCTGGGCCAGATCAAGTAGCGCCAACCGGGTACGGTCAAGACCACCTGGAGCACCACCATTGTAATAGCGACAACGGTTGCGCCGTGCGGTGCCGCTGCCAGTATCGATAGCGGGACAAGGCACGAGACTCCAAGATTCCACAAAAAGCTACGCCTGGCATTGCCGGTCGCCAGCAGCAACGACCCCACCGGATTTCCTATGGAAATCAGAAACCCGTAGAGTGCCAACACTCTCAAGATTGGAGCCCCTTCCACCCAGCGCGGACCGAGCACACACAAGATCAGCGGTTGTGCGGCCACGACGGTAAACATGTACAACGGTGCGGTCAGGCTGGCGATCGCGCGGAGCTGGAGCAGATAGATTCTTGCCACGCGCCGCACATCGTCTTGCACGGCGCTCATGATCGGAAACGAAACGCCCGTAAGGATCGGATTGATCAGTGCGATCGGCTGCAGGCACAGCGTCTTCAGCGGAGCGTAGTACCCCAACGCCGTCATGTTGGCCAGCTTGCCGAGGATCAGCGAATCCATTTCCATGTTGAAGAAGTTCAGCGTCCGCTCTGCGACCTGATAGGCGCCGAACCGCAACAGCCGGTTCACTTTCGATAGACGGAATACGAGCATTGGACGATAGACAGCCGTCCCGGTTGCCACCACGACGATCGCTCCGACGATGGACGCGAACAGTGCACCAAGCGCGATCGAGTAGACACCGAACCCGAGCAGCGCCGTCGCAACCGCAACGGTGCACGAAGTCGCAGCGGCAGCGATGTTGGCAAAGGCGAGGACGCCGAACGCAAGGCGTTTCTGATGCAGCGCCCGGTACTGTCCGCCGAGCGTCGCGAAGACGATCGACGGACTGAGGATCTGCAACACTCCGGCAAGCTGTGGCTTGGCATAGAACTGGGCAATGAGAGGTGCGCATGCAGCTACGAGCAGCGCCAGGCCCATGCCGATGAGCAGCGTGAACCAATACAGCGTCGAAAGTTCATCCTCTTCCACGCGCTGGTAATGCACGATCGCGCCGGCGAGGCCGAAGTCAGCATAAGAACGCAGCACCGTCACGGCGATCGTGGCCACGGCCGCAATGGCGAATTCATCGGGAACGAGAATACGCGCGAGTGCCGCAATCTGTAGCAGCTGCAACAGACCGACCGCCGCGCTGGACAAAGAAGACCAACGCACGCCGTGTTTGGCGCTGCCTGCAAGATCGACGGGCGGCGGGGCGTTCATCGCAATTCTTCGCCAAGCACGCAACGCTTCCACCACAGCGCGACCGACATGGCCCTCCAGAGATAGTTCGGGTTCGTCTGTGATAGAGAGTCGTAACGTTCGCGCAGTGCGTCGGCATCAAGGAACGGGCAGTCCAGCCCACGCGTAGTGCCGAAGAACACGTTCTTGGAATGCGCAAGCCATTCGCGGATCGGGAATGGGAAGCCCATCTTGCGCTTGCGCCATGTGATCTGCTCCGGCAACAACGGCGCCATCGCCTTGCGCAATATCCATTTGTGCCAGCCGTCACGAATCAAGTAGGTAACTGGCAGACGAAATACGTAGTCCACCAAGTCCACATCCATGAAGGGAGCACGTACTTCCATCGGCACACCCATACAAGACTGGTGGCCGGAACGCAGCCAGTAGTTCATGCGCCAGTTGCTCATCAAATCCAGCAGCAGTCCCTGCAGGTCGGTGCGTGGACTGTCCGTGCGCGCGCCCCGCGTGCGCAGCAGCCCGCCGTCCTCGGAACGCGACATCCACAGTCTCAGTCGGCGTTTGCTTTCCTTGGCCAGCAGCAGGCCGGCGGGCCATTCGCTGTGCGCGAGCAACTCCTTCAAGCCCCGGCCGACCATGCGGTTCCTCAGGAGATGCCTGATATAAGGCAACGCGAAGTCACTCGAGTATCCAGCAAACACCTCGTCTCCAGCGCCGCCGCTCAGGCTGACCCGCAATCCGCGCCCGGCCATAAGTTTCAAAATTGAGAAATTGGTGAACAGGTTGGGCGAATGGAACGGTTCGTCCATCAGCGCGACGTAATCGTTTGCCGATTCCCAAAATGCCTCCCGCGGCGGACGCAACACGTGATATTCGATTGCTTGCGGGTAACGTTGCGCCAACACGCGAGCGAAAGGCTCCTCGTCGGAATGCGCTTCGTCGAACTTCACGGTATAGGTGGCGATATGGCGGCCGGTCTCAGCGATGGCAGCCGCGATGCTCGACGAGTCCAAGCCGCCGGAGAGGTCGCAACCGAGTGGAACGTCGGCGCGCAGGCGCCGCTCGACGGACTGGAACAGAAGCTCGCGCACCTTCTCGGCAGCAGCCGGGATCGACAGGTCCTGCTCACTCACCCTTGCAGAGGGCAATTGCCAGTAGCGCGTTGGCCTCCCGAGGCGACCCTGCTCGATCCAGGCGAACGATCCGGCCGGCAGCGTGACGACATCCTCGTAAGAGGTCCTATGGTCGAGATCGCGCCAGCCGTGGCGCACGAAATCGTCGATCGCTTGCGCGCGCGGCGTGAAGGCGCCGGGCTTGGCGACGTTGCGCAGAGCTTTGATCTCGGATGCCCAGGCGACGCCACGGCTCAGCGGCACGATATATAGCGCGGCCTTGCCGAGCGGATCTCGCGACAACAGTACGGCCCGCTTGCGCAGATCGTAGAGGGCGAACGACCAGAATCCGCGAAGTCTGACCAGCATATCGGTGCCCCATGCGCGATATGCCTGCATGAGCACTTCCGTGTCGGACGAAGTATGGAATGAGTAGCCCAGTTGCTGCAGTTGCCCCCGAAGCTCGATGTAGTTGTAGATCTCGCCGTTGATGGCAAGGCATGCTGTACGGTCCTCGGCCCAGAACGGCTGATGCCCGGCCGGGCTCGGATCGATGATCGAGAAGCGGCGATGGCCGAGCGCTAAATCATGCGCGAAGTGCGCGTGCGGTGTGCTGGCTGGATTCGAGCCCCGCGGCACGACCGGTTGATTGCCGAGAAAGAACTCGAGCCCCTCATCGTCGGGTCCACGGTGCGCCATGGCACGGCACATGGTCAGCAGATCGCCGACCGTGCGCTCTTCCGCCGCCGGCAAAGCGTAGCCAGCTATGCCACACACGATGGCACCATGTCCTGTAGTGCACGCGTTTGTCTGACCACCGTGTCCATGGCCCAGTAATTCATCACGACGCGCCGGTTGATCTTGCGATCCTCGGCGTTCAGCGGCGCGAACACGTCGCGTACAGCGGCCGACGACGCATCGGGGAATTCATGTACGATCGCCCCGAACTTTCGGTAGAACGGCATCAGCAGGTTTTCGCGGCGCAAAAAAACTTTGGCGCCCTTGAGCATGGCCATACTGATGTTTCCGGTTCCCTGCTGGCGCACGTGGTTCATGAACACGAACCCGCACGTGGCCACGCGCGCGCTGTACTCGTCCGGCGAGAGATAGGTCAGCAGTGGCTCGAATCGTTTGCCGAACAGTTTCCTGCCCTGCCGGCAAATCGCCTCGGCATATGTGGCATCGCCGTAACTCAACGGTACGATGAGATTGCGTTCGCCGAGATCCAACGAGCGCAGCAGGTCGAATGCATCGAGGTGGTTGTTGGTCGACGATGCGGAGTTGCCGAGCAGGATGTCTGGGCCAGTCATGGACGGCGGCCCCGGCAAGAACGACTCCTCGGCGCTAAAGTAATAGAGCTGATGATGTCTAGCATGCACCGACGGGTGCGAGCGCTTCAGGATTTCGAACTCCTCCGGCATGACCGAGATAACGTCGAGGCGGCGCAGTGCCTGGCTGCGCCAGTGCTGCAACAGCGGCTGCGCCAGCAGCTCTTTGGCATGCTCTGTGAGCCCGCGCGCGCGGCGCAACCACCGGCCGATGCCCGGAGGTCCGTCGATCAGCGCCTGGGTCAGCGGCAAATATAGGCGATTCAAGTAGCCGTCGAGCAGCGGGTAGTAGTCTGCACCCCAGCCATGCCATACCGCCAGCGCGCGTGCAGGTGCGCGCGCGATGGCTCGTGCCGACCATAGCGTCAAGAAGTGCACGACGACGCAGTCGGCCCATTCCAGGTCGCGTTCAAGACGGTACGAAAACCAGTAACTCCGCGTGACGATCTGCACGGTCGACGAAGGCTGCAGGTAGCTGCCGCCGGACCTGCGCATGACGCGATATTGATTCTGTCCCGGAAGCGCAGTCTCGAACACCTTCTGGGCGAACGGCATGAATTTTTCGTCGATCGCAAGGTGTAGGACGTTCATGCAGGCCGGATAGGATCGCGTGCGCGCTTCAGCCCGCGACGGTTGCTTCAACCGCATCGATGACCGATTGCTGGAACTCCTCGAGCCCAAGCCACAGCGGCAGTCGGGCCAGACGTTCGGACAGACTTTCGGTGTTGGCGAGCGTTCCGACGCTTCGGCACGAACGCAGACCCATCGGCGAGTCATGCAGAGGTACGTAGTGGAACACGGACTGGACGCGCTGCTCGGCGAGTCTCTGGATGAATGCGGTACGCGCTTTGAGGTCCGGCAACAGAAGGTAGTAGATATGGCCGTTGTGAACGCCGTCGGCGGACAACCGCGGTCTTCTCGCCAAGCCTTGCTGCTCGATCTCGGCGAACGCGCGATGGTAGGTGTCCCACATCGCGACGCGGCGCCGGTTGATCGCCTCGGCCTCCTGCAACTGCGCCCAGAGGAACGCGGCCACGAGTTCTCCGGGCAGAAAGCTCGAACCGATGTCGCGCCACGAATACTTGTCGACCTGGCCGCGGAAGAATTGCGCGCGATCGGTGCCCTTTTCGCGGATTATTTCCGCGCGACTCACGAATTCGGTGCGATTCACCAATAGCGCGCCACCCTCGCCGGAGATGATGTTCTTCGTTTCGTGGAACGAAAGCGCGCCGAAATGGCCGATGGACCCAAGCGCGCGCCCCTTGTAGGTTGCGCCGATGCCCTGGGCCGCATCTTCAATGACGATGAGCCCGTGCTTCTCGGCAATGCCGAGGATTTCTTCCATCGCACACGGCACGCCGGCGTAATGCATCGGCATGATCGCGCGCGTGCGCGATGTGATCGCGGACTCGATCAGGCGCTCGTCGATGTTCAGAGTGTCCGCGCGAATATCGACGAACACCGGTACGCCGCCACGCAGCACAACGGCGTTGGCCATCGACACGAACGTGAATGACGGCATGATCACTTCATCGCCGGGGCCAACGCCGGCGAGGATCACGGCCATTTCGAGCGCCGCCGTTCCCGAATGCGCGAGCAGTACCTTGCGCGCGCCGGTCTGGTTTTCGAGCCACTGTTGACAGGCTTTCGTGAACGGCCCGTCTCCGGATAGCTTGCCGTTAAAGTGCGCCTGCGCGATGTAGTAGAGCTCTTTCCCTGTCATGTAGGGGAAATTGAAGGAAATCTCCTTGCCGGAACGCATGGTTTCAGTTGCTCCTGGCGTGACCGTATCGGAACATGTCGAGCATCTCCGGCGGAATCCCCCAATCGTGCGCGCCAACCTGGTCGTGTAGACGCTCCACGTCGTCCCGATACATGCGCTTCAGCTGCTCGGGCATCCGGTCCTGCGCGGGATTGAACCCATGTTGATACGACGCGCTGACTCGATGCCGCACGGCCTTTTCGATGGCAGCCTCGCGACTGAGCGCGCGGATCGGAGCGCGCTCTGGGGCGAACACGGCGAAGCGCGGATCGACCGCCTCGCCGAGGACCATCGCAACGATCAGCTCCGAGAGCACTGGCGAGAGGTGGAAACCGTCGCGCTTGGTGCCGGTGGCGACGATCAGGTTCTTGATCGAGGTGCGACCGATCAGCGGATAGGTGTCCTGACTCGTCGGGCGCCAACCGACGTTCACGCGAACGAGGTCGGCGCGATAGAAGTTCGCATTGATCTGCTCGATCGCCGCGGTCATCAGTGACGCCACGCTGGTCAATCTTCCGTAGTGGTATGGGACTGGCGAAATGAAGTTGCTGGCGCCGACGATGATGTGATCGTTCGGGCCGCCCGGGTCGGTGAAATATGGCACGCTATAGATGCCACAGGCGAGGCCGCGATTCGGCGTGCGAATGCACTTGCGGTGGGGAAAATCGGGACTCTTGATTTCGACCGAAACGCCGACCCCGTAGAAGACGCGTTGGATCGGCAAATCGAGGCCGCTGGCCGCAAGCAGATCCGTGGCGGTAGCGCCGGTGGCAAGCACGAACACATCGCCGACGAGCACCTGCTCGTTGTCGAGCAAGACGCCGTCGAGCCCGCTGCTGCCATTGTTCAGCCGTACGGCATTCGCATCGACGAATGTCACGCGTGGGTCGCGCTGCAACACGGCGTCGAGCTTCTCGACCATGAGCCGCGGGTTGAACCAACCTTCGTTCGGCAGATAGACCGCGCGTGTCGCGCGGTGCCTCTGCTCGGGCATGTAGTTCGGGACGTCGCGCGGTGCCACGAGCGAATACGGTTCCGCGAACCGCTCCAGCGCGTGCAGGATCGCGTCGAAGTTTTCGTCATCGAGATCGTCGGCGGCTGTGTTGTTGACCACGTATGTTCCAGTGTCGACGCATCCGCCACCCGCAAAACCTTCACAACGCGAGCAGCCACGCGGCAGGCACGAGGCGGCCGCATCGATGATCTCGCGTTCGAACTTCGGCCACATTCGCGTCGCGAGATGGCTCAGCTCGAACCGATACAAGTCCAGTTCCGAGTCGAGCGATCCGGTCTCCACTTCGGCAAACGAATTGAGCATTGCCGCAGCCGCGAGCGTCGCCGACCCGATCCGTTCGTGCCGCCCGACGATGCTAATACGGTCGCCCGACTTGAGCCGCCGCGTCAGCCGAAATGCTGCCGTGAGCGCGATGATGCCGTTGCCGAGAATTACGGTGTGCATGCGATCATCCAACACCCGAGCCGATTGGCCAAGCTGATTGCGCCACATTCGTTTGAGTAGATCATCGGCCTAACCAGGCGCATGTTTCACCACCGATCTTGCGATTGCAAAAGCCGCCGTGGATCAACACGGATAATCGTATATACGATGCGCTTGCCCTGGATTTCGTCAAACCGATCAAAGGGATTGGAATCCGCATGTGCTTCGCCTGCGCTCAGTTACTTACGGGCGTCTCGATTCTGTTCCTACGTGCTTTTCACCAAGTAACAAAGGCCGGGATAGGTTGCTGTCCGGTGCAGCGTATGCGGATAGTTGTCGATGACGCTCTCGGCGTACACGCGCGCTTCCGCCGGAATAGTGTTTCTGGTCAGCTGCCAGAAAGCCAGGACGCCGCCAGGCACTAGGCGCTTCCATACTTCTTTGAACGCCTGTTCAGTGGGCTCATAGGCATTCACATCGAAGAAAGCGAGCGCCACAAATTCATTCGGATTGTCTTGCATGAATTTAGGAATGGTAACGCGGCAATCGCCGCGCACAACCTTATGCTTTCCCCAATTGTGGCCCATCGCATTGTTGCGCTCGTGGACCGCAAGAAGCGTCTCCAGAAATTTTGCATAGCTCTCGCCTTCGAGCGAATAGGTACCGTCACGATGCAACTGGGTCGCTTTGTCCTTTTCGCCGAAGCCTTGATAGCCCTCAAACGTGTCGAAACAGACAATGCGGCGATTGAAGTGCAACGGCTCGAAAATCGCGCGCATGTTTTCGCAGAGCACGGCTGTTTGGCCACGCCATGTGCCGATGTCAAAGATGCAGCCGGGAATATCGACGATCTGTTTGTAGATATCGGCTAATGCGAAAATGCGCGCAAGCAGCGAGCCGCGCAGGAATAGGCCGAGCGATCGCTCTTTCTCATCATCGGTCGCCCGATAGGAATTCATCATCTCAAACAGCTCGCGGCGAGCGGCCACACTGTCGTCTGCTGAATAGGTAACAACGGTTGATTCGTGCCCACTACGCATACGGTGAATTCCTGGGAATTGGTGAGTGCAATGCCTGGCGAAAGTTACGGAATCTCGTGTGCCTGTATCCCGCATTTCATAAAGCGGACCGCGTTCCTGCCACAGTTAAACAGTAGATCAAGAACACTCACTTCATGACAAAACTCGCCCCACAACTGCGGATAAGCCGGGTATCCCCGATAGTCAAACCACTGCACCTGCAGACCCCGGTCAAGAAACATTTTTTCGTCCAAGTAGTTCTTGGCGGCTGGTCCGGACACATATACAGAAGCACCGGCTTGTTCGCAAATGGCCAGAAGCCTTTGCAGGCGCCCTTCGGGCAGCAGGTATTCTGCGGAATCCCCGAGCGGCGTCTGGATCCCCAGGAAGCCGCAGATGTGCTGGATGAACACACGGTTGATGGAACTCAAATTTGTCTCCGCGCGGGCAAGATATATCTCCTCCAACATCGGCGCGACCTCATCGTAACAAGGGGCGCGTCGATAGTTTATCTGCAGAGTCTTCCAGTGCTTCTCGCGCCAACGGCTGCCGCTAACTTCGACATCGCGAATTCTGCGATTGATGGCTTGGCCCACGGGGATGGACAACCAGTTAACCCCGGTAGGAGTTTTGATTGTGTTCCGGTTTCGCCAGTCGTTCTTCGTGAACTGGACATCATCGTAAAGTATGAACTCATCGACCGATGCGATGAGGTCGAAGTAGCCCTTCCACGGGATATAGTTCGATTGGAGAATGGCGACTCTCTTGCTCATCTTTCCCGCTGGCTTTGCATCTCGGGTTCGGGCTGTGACGCATGTTCGAGCCGTCGCACTCGCCACTCGATCCGCTCCAGCAGCCGCCGGTTCGTCGCCATAAGATCGGCAAGGAAACCGAGTACGAACAGCAGAAACGCCAACGTGATACACATGCCGGCGAACACGACCGACTGCACGTGCCCGCTGCCCTGGCCTATGACGGCATAGACCAAGAAGCGCACGCCCGAAATCAGGCCGGCCAGGGTGAACACGCTGCCGAGTATCCAGAAGAAGAGCATTGGGCGATACGTGGCAAAAATGCGCACGATCGTGGCCAGCGATCGGCCCACATAGTTGCCTGTGCTCTTGACCAGGCGCGACGGCCGCAAATCCGGGTTGGTACGCACCGGCACCGAAATCACGCGGATATGGCTGCGTCCGGCCTGGATGATGGTTTCGAGCGTGTAAGTATAGGAATTGAATACGTTGAGGCGCAGGGCAACATCGCGTGTCATTGCACGAAATCCGCTCGGTGCATCCGCCACGCGCGTGTGCGAGACCAAACGCACGACGCCGCTACCCAGGCTCTGCAGGCGCCGCTTGAGCCAGGAAAAATGCCGCGTCGATTCGATCGGTCGCGCACCAATGACGAATTCCGCCTTGCCCTCCAGAATCGGCTTGACCAGCGTCTCGATGTCGCGAGCGTCGTATTGATTGTCGGCGTCGGTATTGACGACGATATCCGCGCCCAGCGCCACGGCAGCGTCTAACCCGGTCATGAACGCTGCGGCAAGACCGCGATTGGTCGGATGGCGAATCACATGATCGACACCGAGCCGTCGGGCGACGCCAGCGGTGTCGTCGGACGAGCCATCGTCGATAACGAGCCATTCGACAACACCGCACCCTACGACGCTGCGCGGCAGGGCGGCGAGCGTCACCGGCAGCGAGTCGGCTTCGTTGAAGCAGGGAATCTGGATGATCAGCTTCATTGTGCTTGCAACATGGGCGACCCGTGCCATCGGCAGTCTACCGGCTTGGCTCGGAATTTAGCATCCCTTCCGGCGGCGCCCCGGCCCTGGCCTGCCGTAGTTGCGCTTCCAGGTTCGCCACGAGTGCATCGAGCGCCCCAAGCTTGTTCCATGGGGCAAAGGCGGCAATCGCCTGTTCGGCGGCATCGTACTGTTGCGTAGCGATCAGGAAGTGCACGAGATCGACACGATACGCTGGCGCCGCCGGTTTGGCGGCAACCGCTTCGCGGAACAGGCGCTCTGCCAAGGCAGGGTCGCCGAGCTCGTTTGCCGCCAGATCGGCGTACGTCGATAACAGCAGCACGTTGCTATGCGAGCTGGTCAACGCCGCGGCGAGCGCTTCGGTCAACTCGGGTGTCTGCTTGGGGCAGACGCCCTGCGCTTGACAGCGACCGAGAAAAACCAGCGCGTCGATGTCAGTCTGCGATGGCGGATGGCTGCGTAGCTTTTCAACGATGGCCTGCCACCACGCCGGATCGATCTGCCGTGGCGGTTGCCGGTGCAGGAAGATCAGCGCTTGCAGTGGAGCGATACCGCTATCCGGCAATCGCGCCGTGCGTTCGAGTATCGCGATGGACTGCTGCAGCAGGGTTGAATTGCCCGTGTCGTCGGCCGCGAGAATCAACGCGCGGGCGAGTTCGTACTGGGCACGCGCCGAATTCGGGCGTTTTTGGGCTTCCGAATAGGCTAGGCGCAGCGGATGCGACCATTCTTCGGCGCGCAGGAATGTGGTGAACGCGAACAAGCTTATGAATCCCGCGGCGACGACTGCCTGTGCGGCGCGGCGTCTGAAGCCAGGCTCCAGAGCGACGAGCGCGGCACTCGCCAGGAGTAGTCCGATCGACGGGAAGTAATTGCGGTGCTCGAACACCAGCTCGAGCGGGATCACTGTCGCAGTCAAAGCGTGGCCGGCAAAAAACCACAGGATGCCTAGGCAGAGCAATGGGCGCGCCTTGCGTTGCCACCGCGCGACGCCGAGTAGTCCGATCAGGCCCAGAATCGCCAATAAGGTAGTCGGCGGATCGAGCAGTCCATGCGACGCGCGCAGGTCGTCGTGATAGAACGACAACTCACTCAGGTGCGGCAGCAAGGTCCAGCGGACATAATCGAACAGCACGCGCGGTTCGGTGAGCAGTCGCTCGCCGATCGAGAACTCTCGAGTGCTTGGGACGCTGCTGAATATCCAAGTGGAAATCCAGACCAGACCGGCGACGAACGGTAGGGCCAGGAGGCAGAGGTGGGCCGATGTGGCGGCGCGGCTGAGACTACCGTCTCGGTTGCGGAAACCCGTCAGCGAAAATTCCATGCACGCGGTGTACAGCGGCAGCAGTACGGCCGATTCTTTCGCGCTGAATCCAAACATGAGGCCACCGAGCAGGCTGACCCACATCATCGTCGCCCCGCCGCGTCCGGCAAAATTGCTGCGGCGCGCACGCAGGTAGCCATATGCGCCGACGAGCACGAACAGGTTGGCGAGCGCCTCCATGCGTTGCGTTACATAGGCGACGTCGGTCAGGTTGATCGGCAGTAGCATCCACGCGCCGGCAACCAGCGCTGCCACACAGCCGCTGTCGACTGCGGGACTTCCATCCGGATGCATTTCGGTCCGCCACCGCAACAGTTCGCGCAGCATGAGGAACAGAAATAGCCCGTTCGTTGCATGCACGAAAAGATTGGTGAGCTTCACCCAGAACGGGTCGAGTCCCGTGAAGTAGTAGTTCGCAGCGAATGTCAGCATGCTCAGGCCGCGAAATTGGTTCGTGCCCGCTTGCGACAACAGGGCGTTCAGCCAGTCGGCCAGATGGTGCGTTGTGACATGAACGCCTGGATTTTCGACGAAATAAAAACGATCGTCAAAAATATATCCGCCGTGCAGCGCGGGCCAATAGATCACAATCGTCAGTAGCGTCAACGCTGACAGGAGCAGCACGGACGTTCGGGATTCGCTGCGTACGCTTTTCATCGCATTATCGGAACGGGCGCGCCGTTGTCCGGGGGCGGCGGTTCGTGGAACTCCGGATCATCAGCGATTTGCGGCAGTATCGACAGGGTTTCCCGATAAAACTGGTCGGCTTCGTCGCGTTGCCCGCTGATCGCGAGCAAACGCCACAGATACTGTCGCATGTTCCGGTCGCGCGGCGCTATCTGGACGCTGCTTCGTGCCAACTCGATTGCCAATGTGGTATTGCCAAGCACCTTGAACGCGTAGACGGAGTAGGCAGCCAGCACACGGGTGTCAGGGGGTGTGCGCAGCGCAGCGACGAAGCATCGCGCCATATCTTCCTGCGAAAAAATGCAGTCGCCGTCAATGGCACAATTGGTCAGCCCGTAGAGGGCTGCGACGTTCTGCCAGGACAGCGGCTGGGACGACAGCTTGTGCTGCAAGCGCAACCATAGGTTTCCGGGAACGTCGCGATGCAGTCTTGCCGAAAGCAGCAGCAATGCCTGATCCGCCAATGCGTCGGCGCCGGGCATCGTCGCAGCATGCTCGAGTGTCGCATAGGCTTTCAGCACGAACGGCGAATCGGGTTGATACCTCGAAAGCACCACGTAGGTCCGCCCGAGCTCGTACGCCGTGCGTGGTGATCCGGGATTCTTTTCCGCTTCGCTGATCGCGAACATGAGCGGATCATGCCAATCCATAGCACGAATCCACGTTACGCTGGCAAACAGGACCAACATGGCGGCACAGGCCACGTTGCGCGCAAGTTTCAACGCCGCGTCGGACGCCGGGAGCAGGAGCGAAAACGCAGCCAGGTACAGGCCCGCACTTGCAAAATAATTGCGGTGCTCGAAAACCAGCTCCAATGGGATAACTGTGGCAGTGAGCAAATGTGCGGCAAGGAACCAGAGCACGCCGGTCGCAACCAGCGGCGAGCGGGGAGCACTGATGGCGGCCGCCAGCCCGAAGCCGGCCAGGACAACGATACTGAGTAACGTGCTCGGCGGCGTCAGCAAGCCATGCGAGAGCGCGATTTGATCGTGGTACAGGGCCAGCGCGTTGGGCAATGGCAGCAGGGACCAGCAGACATAGTCGATCAGTACGCGGGGCTCGGTCAATGTCCGCTCTGCGAGAGTGAACGGGCTATTGGTCCATGCAGACGCCGACAATTCGTGGCGCCAGATCCAATATGCTCCTGCCAGCGCAGGCAACACGAGCAAGGCAAACAGGGCTTGCACGCGCCGGTCCGAACCAGCTTTCGGTCCCTGAAAACGCAGGATCGTCAATTCCACAATGAATGCATAACCAGGCAGCAAGGCGGCAGATTCTTTGGCGAGCCCGCCCAATGCCGTGCCCAGCAAGATTGCGAGCCATGCCGGCGCGGCGTTTGAACCCCGTTCGATCATGTGCCGGCGGGCCACCACATATGCCCAGAGCCCTGCGAGCACGAACGTCTGACACAGGCTCTCCATGCGCTGCACGATGTACGCGACCGCTGTGAAATTGATTGGCGCCAGCAGCCACGCAAACGCCACCAGCGCGGCCAGGAAGTCGGCATTCACCTTGGCGGGACGTTCATTCGGACGCTGGGCCAGACGTGCCAGTGAACGAAGCAAAGCAAACAGCAACAGACCATTGACCAGATGAATGGCGAGGTTGGTAACCTTCATCGGCAGCGGGTTGGCGCCGCCGACGTACCAGTTCGCGGCAAAGGTCAGCATAGCTAGAGGTCGTATCAGACCGGCGGATGGCGAGGCCAGGATGGCCCCTCGCACGGAGCGCCAATCAAGCGAGGTCAGGTGGACGGCGGCGTTGTCGAGAATGTTCGCGTAGTCGTCGAATACAAATCCGCCACTCAGGCTGGGCCAGTAGACGCAAGTAGTGGCCATCAGAGCCAGGAGCATCAAGCCGCGGACGGTAAGGGAGGGCGATCTGAGCGGCGGAGAGTCAACCGTCATGCGAAAGTATGGCGTTGTCGGTTCTGACGCCCGCATTGTCGAGCGCGTGGGCATCTCCGGCAAGCAGGGCGCGCACGCGCGCAAATTCATCGCTCCAGTAGCCGTAATGCCAGAGCAGCCAGGCGTGCAGTTGTGCCGCTGAGAAGCCAAATCGTGCGGGCTGCAGGGGGTGGCCGGCAAGAAATGCGTCCAGGTGGCGCAAGCCCTCACGCGCATATCCCGCGCTGCCGAGCAGCGCTGATTGGGTCAAAGCTGTTTGCGGGGTCGGCAACGCGGCCACTGCCCGGTCGAATGCTGCCAAGGCCTTGGCCGGCTCCTTGCGCGCCAAATCGATCAACCCCTGCAAGTGCTCGAAATCCTGCAGGCGGCCGGGCGCATTGGCAAAATGTTGATTGGCTCGCGCCGCATCCAGCACCGACTCGAGGGTTTCCAGGTTTAGGCCGCGGCACTCGCTGGTCTGCGCCCGCGCGACTGCATCTTGCAACCAGGAAAACTCCAGGCGCGCTGCGCTGGCGTCGTGTGCAACGGCGAACTTCATTGCCGCGACCGTCGCGGCGGGCAGTTCACCAAGCGCGCACTGGGCATCGGCCAGGTTGAACGCCAGCTGAGTCTGCTCTGGATAGCGGGCGAGGCCGGCGAGCAACCGTCTCTGCGCCGCAATGTTGTCGCCCTGCGCCATTTCGTACTGCGCGGCGTACACCTGCGCCCGCGCCGAATGCGAGTTGCGAGCTGCCCAAGCGAAGGCGAGTTGTTCCGGTCGTCCCCAGAATTGCGCGCCGACATGCGTTTCCCACGCAAGTGCAAAAAGAATAAACGTTGCGGTGGCGGTGCGCGCTGCGAGCAGGCGGCCGTCCGGCGAAGACAGCCAGATCGCCAAGGGCCAGAACACCATCATGGCGGGCAGGTAATTGCGGTGTTCGAAGTACAGCTCCAATGGCACTACGCTCGATTCAAGCAGGTGCGCAGCGAAGAAAAAAAGGATCGCGAACGCGGCGGCGGGCCAACGCTGGCGCGTGCGCCATGCAGCCACGATGGCGGCGATGACCAGAAACACGGAAGGCAGAGTCGCAGCCGGATGCAGCCAGTCGATGGAAACGAGGTACTCGTCGTGAAACGGACCGTTCGTAATCGGTCGAGGCCCTATTAGCAATCCGACATAATCCAGCAGCACTCGCGGCTCGGTGAGCATGCGTTGGGCGAGGGACCAGGGACGGGTCGTGGCGGCCTGGTCGGCCCATTGCGGCAGAGCGCCGATCATCACGCTTCCAAGTATCAGCACAGGCAGGCCCAGCAACCACGTACGAGCCGGTCGCGCAAGGGCAGGCAATCCGGCGAGGACGCTGACTTCGGCCACTTGCAACAGCAACGGCAACAGAAGACCGTTGGCTTTGCACAACGCTGCAAGAGCGGTGCAGCCGAGGCTTGCGGCGAACAGGAAGGCATGGCCGAAACCGCCACGTCCCCTCCCCAGTCGTTGGCGGCCGCCAATCCAAAGCAGCATGCCGAGCAGGACAAACGTGGTCGCCAGCATGGTTTCGCGCTGGACGACATAGAGCGTTGTTGACAGGAACAGCGGATGTAGCAGCCAAATGCCGCTGGCGAGCACAGCTGCCAAAAGCGCGTGAACAGGCCTGAGCTGCAACGCGTCACCCAAGCGCTGCAGTACGAGTAGCAACAGCATTCCGTTCAGCAGGTGCAGCAGGATATTCGTCAGCAGAAACCAGTAGGGCGACGCTGGCCAGTTCGTCGCGTCGATCAGAAAGCTGAGCAGCGACAATGGTCTGCCAATCGGGTCCCCAAGTCCGCTCGTGAGATACAGAGCCAACGTGCGCCAGTCGCGCACTCCCCCGTACTCACCTAGGGCCGGCAAGTTGACATGGTCGTCAAAGAGAAAGCCGCCGCTCAAGCCCGGCACCAGTGCCCACAGGGCAGCGACCAGCAGTGCTGGTACTAACAGCAGGATGGCGGTGCGAGTGAGGATCATTTGCAGAAAAAAAAGGGCCGCATAACGCGGCCCTTTTCGACTTGCTGGAACTGAGCAATCAGTTCGTGCCGGTGCGGCAGATCGTCGGCAGCCACTTCAGCGCGATGGCGGAGGTGCACTTCCAAACCGTGCTGCCTGCGGTCGCGGCGAAGATCGGCGAGAACGATAGCGTCGAGTTGTGGATGCTCGCATTCGCGCGCTGCGGGGTGGTGCTGGCGAAAGTCGTGGTGATGACGCCGGAGACAACGTCCAGCTCGTCCACGAACTTGCCCGTGATCGACGTGTTGAGGGCCAGACCCGCCGAGGTATTGGTCAACGGAGCGTGGCCGACGTTGCTATAAAATTCAGCAACGGCAGTCTTGGCACCATCGGAAAGCACCGAGCCTTCCGAAACCTGAGAACGAATCACATAATCCTGGTACGCCGGCAGCGCGATTGCCGCCAGAATGGCGATGATCGCGACCACGATCATCAACTCGATAAGGGTAAAACCCTGCATCTTCTTCATGGTAGTTCCTCTTTGGAAGTTAGCTAACTTTTTGAGACATGCCCCTGAATCCCGGTCGTTCCGGCCAGCCTTCGCGTCCGTGGCGTCCACCCTAGACCAACGGGAATTCAATACACACTGTAGCATCTTCCATGCCACAAACAAGCACTTGGCTGTATTCGGTGAGCAAGTGAACTCGGTCACAAACCGAGGCCGGATTTGTCGAATTTTGCGGATCTTTTCCGAAAAAAATGGGCTTTCCGCATCGAGGCACGACGATTATTGCCCATAACTGACGCAGGGCGTCAGTGGCGGTCCTGAATCCAGGCGGAAAGCGCGCTTGCCGTGCCGCGATTTGGAGTTCTAGTTGGTGCCCACGCGGCAAATTGTCGGCAGGTACTTTTCATCCACGGTACCGGTGGGCTGGCATACCCATTTCATGGCCCCCATCGTGGCACCGAACAGCGGCGAGAAGATCAGGGTCTTGCCGTCGATGGCTGCATTGGCCCGCTGCGGCGCTGAGGATGAAAATGTGATCGTGATGTGGCCGCCGCTCACGAGGGCTTCGTCGACAAACTTGCCGGTGATCGAAGTGGCCTGCGGCAGACCTGCCGATTGGTTGGTGGCCGGCATATGGCCCTCATTGGAAGTGAACTCCCAAACCGCGTCTTTGACGCCGTCGCCCAGAACGGCGCCTTCGCTGACTTGCGAGCGGATGACGTAGTCTTGA
>Ga0163163_10000434_pt1 | contig 38233 bp, 40 predicted proteins | sample S65metaG_FD_119766 | JGI IMG/M metagenome (GOLD analysis project Ga0163163, IMG submission 119766) | Switchgrass rhizosphere microbial communities from Kellogg Biological Station, Michigan, USA - S6-5 metaG | ecosystem: Host-associated > Plants > Roots > Rhizosphere > Soil | place: USA... | reverse complement strand
TTACTCGATCACGTTCTCGCTGCAGGTCGGCGACCAGAAGCTCATCCAGAGCGAGACGCTCGTCGTCACGCGCAGCTACACGTTCGACGAGACGCAGGTGCTCGCGAAGTCGGGCGAGGAGGAAATCTTGCGACGCGCGCTCGCCGACGATCTCGCACGTCGCGTCGTGCGCCGGATCGAGGGGCTCGGCACCGCGCCGACGTCGCCGAGCGCGCCGGAACCTGCGGCCGCAGGCCCAGCGCCGCCCGGCGCGTAATGCTCACGCTCGCCGACCTCGCGAGCGGCGACCTCGACGCGCTCGCTGCGAAGTACGGAATGCGCGTGATCGGCGTCGCGCGCGGAGCCGAGATCCCGGGCTCTTATTGGGGTGAGGCCGAGGCCGGGCTCGTCGGCGACATCCTCTATGTGCGCGTGGACACGCCGGTGCACTCGGCGCTGCACGAGCTCTGCCACTACGTCTGCATGGACGACGCGCGACGCGCGCGGCTCGCGACCGACGCGGGCGGCAGCGACGACGAGGAGTGCGGCGTCTGCTATCTCGAGGTGCTGCTCGCCGACGAGGTCCGCGGCTTCGGCCGCACGCGCTGTCTCGCCGACATGGACGCGTGGGGCTACAGCTTCCGGGAGGGCTCCGCGGCCGCCTGGTGGACCGGCGACGCGCGTTTCGCGCGGGAGTGGCTGCTCGAGCGCGAGCTCATCGACGCCGACGACCGGCCGACATTCAGGGTGCGCGCCACGAGCTCGTGCGAACCGCTTTTGGCTGCAAACGAGGTGAGACGATGAAGAACGACATGGTCACGACCGCGCTTACGCTGCCGGGCTACAAGATCGTTCGCACGATCGGCATCGTGCGCGGAATCCGCGTGCGCTCGCGCTCGATCGTCGGCAACATCTTCGGGGGCTTTCAGACGCTCTTCGGCGGCAACATCACGATCTACACGCAGCTCTGCGAAGAGACGCGTTCGGAGACGTATCACTTGATGGTTCATCACGCCGAGCGCAACGGCGCGAACGCGATCATCGGCGTGCGCTACGACGCGACCGAGGTGATGGCGGGGTTGACCGAGGTGCTTTGCTACGGGACCGCGGTGATCGCGGAGCCCGAAGCCGACGCGGCCTGAGCTCGTCGACCGCAAGGGTCCGCTACAGCTGCGTGGGATTCGGGGCGTCGCCGTAGATCTTCTGCGGGTCGAAGACCTTTTCTTGCTCGGTGAACTCCAGGGGTCTCGAAGTCTCGCCGATCGGAATTCGCCGGTAGAAGCACGAACGATAGCCGACGTGGCAGCTCGCGCCGCCCGCGACGTCGACCTTGAGCCAAACGCAGTCCTGATCGTCGTCGATCAAGAGCTCCTTCACCTTTTGCACGAGCCCGCTCGTCGCGCCCTTGTGCCAGAGCGCCCTGCGGCTGCGGCTCCAGTAATGCGCCTCGCCGGTCTCGATCGTCTTCGCGAGGGCGTCCGCGTTCATGTAGCCGACCATCAATAGCTCGCCGCTCGTCGCGTCGGTCGTGACGGCCGGAATCAGGCCGTGCGCGTCGAACTTCGGGGCAAGGTCCTTGCCTTCTTCGACTTGCTCGATGCTCGTGCGGGCCGCGAATCTCTGCGACATGGGCTCGGTCCGTGAGGAAATGGGCCGCAATTATACGGCCATCCGGCCGGAATCCCTTCGCGGAGCCAAATCCGCAGACGCCGACGGACGCACCACGAGCACGTAACGCCGCCGGCGCGCCAGGCACGGCTGGTATCATGCGCGCAGCCGAACGAGTACCTAAGCCGCCGATGGCACTGACTCTGCACAACACGCTGAGCCGCACGCGAGAGCCGTTCGTGCCGGCGGACCCGCGGCGCGTCACGATGTACGTCTGCGGGCCGACGGTCTACAACTTCGCGCACATCGGCAACGCGCGGCCGCCCGTCGTGTTCGACGTGCTTGCGCGCCTTCTGCGCAGCCGCTACCCGCTGACTTACGTGCGCAACGTCACCGACGTCGACGACAAGATCAATAACGCCGCGCGCGAAGAAGGCGTCGAGATCGGCGTGCTGACCGCGCGCTATCTCGACGCGTACCTAGCGGATATGACGTCCCTGGGCGTCGCGGCGCCCGATGTCGCGCCGCGCGTGACGTCACATCTCCCCGAGATCGTGGGGATGATCGAGCGGCTCATCGCAGCCGGGCACGCGTACGAAGCCGAGGGTCACGTGCTGTTCGACGTGCCGAGCTACGCGGCGTACGGGAAGCTCTCGGGCCGCGACACCGACGAGCTCGTCGCGGGCGCACGCGTCGACGTCGCGCCGTACAAGCGTTACGCGGGCGACTTCGTGCTCTGGAAGCCGTCGCCGCCCGATATCGTCGGCTGGTCGAGCCCGTGGGGTCGCGGGCGGCCGGGCTGGCACATCGAGTGCTCCGCGATGGTGGAGCGGCATCTCGGCGAGACGATCGACATTCACGGCGGCGGCGTCGATCTCGTGTTCCCTCATCACGAGAACGAGGTCGCACAGAGCACGTGCGTGCACGCGGGCAAGACCTACGCGCGGTTCTGGGTACACAACGGCTTGGTCGTCGTGAACGGCGAGAAGATGTCGAAGTCGCTCGGCAACTTCCTGCTCGTGCGCGACGTGCTCGCCGAGCACGGCGCCGAGTCCGTGAGACTCGCGCTGCTGAAGGTTCACTACCGGCAGCCGCTCGATTGGACGGGCTCGCTCGTGGGCGAGGCACGCCAGAACCTCGACCGCCTCTATGGCGCGTTGCGCGATGCGGGCGTCACGGGCGCCGCCGTCGCGCCCGACGCGGCCGTCGATGTGCCGCCTGGCGTGCTCGTCGCGCTCGAGGACGATCTCAATACCCCGCTCGCGCTCAGCGAGCTCCTCGGCGTCGCGCGCTCGATAAACACGAGCGGTGACGACGCGGAGCGCGGTCGGCTAGCGCGCACGCTGCGCGCGGGCGGCGCGCTGCTCGGGTTGCTCCAGGCCGATCCGCAAGCGTGGTTTGCCCGCTCGGGCGGCACGGCCGCCGACGATATCGACGCGGCGGAGATTGACTCGCTGCTCGCGCAGCGCGACGCTTTCCGGCGTGACCGCAACTACGGGGAAGCGGACCGGATCCGCGATCGGCTCGCCGAGCGGGGCGTCGTGATCGAGGACAAGCCCGGGGGCGCCCGCTGGCGCCGCGTCGCCGCCGCAAGCGGATCCATTACGGTAAGCGTGCGGGCCAAAGGTGTTGCGTCGACAGCCGCGCGCGACGAGGCCAAGCGTTGAGCGATGCCGGCACGCTACGCCGAGGCCGCGGCTCGCCGCACGCTGCTCGCAGCGATCAGGGTCTACCAGCTCACGCTCTCGCCATGGCTAGGCCGGCAATGCCGCTATCTGCCTACATGCTCGGTCTACGCCGCGGAGGCGATCGAGCGTTTCGGGGCGCGGCGCGGGTCGTGGCTCGCGCTCAAGCGCCTCGGGCGGTGCCATCCGTGGGGTGGATCGGGTTACGATCCCGTACCGTAGGGCGGTGCAAGTCACGACCAGGCAGCGGGCGGGCACATTCACGCCGGGCGCCGGTCGTAAGAACGGTGTAACGTGCGCCGCGCCATCATATGAACGGAGTCGATTGAGGACCGTGTTGGATCGCGCTTTGCTCGACATCATCTGTTGCCCCGTGAGCCGGTCGCCGCTCGAGCTCCTGTCGGACCGTGAGCTTTCGCAGCTGAACCAAGCGATCAGCGCCCGACGAATCAAGAATCGTGACGACGCGATCGTCGTGGAGCCGCTCGAGCAGGCGCTCGTGACACGCACCGCAAAGCTCGTCTATCCGATTCGCGACGGCGTGCCGATCCTGCTCGAGGACCAGGCCATGGCGCTCGCGCAGCTCGAAGGTCCCGCCTGAAAATCCCCGGTCGCCAACTCGAGCGCCAGCTCGCGAGCGGTCTCTCGCAGGTGTACCTCGTCGCCGGCGACGAGCCGCTGCTCGTCGACGAGGCGCTCGAGCAAATTAGGATCGCGGCGCGGCGCGGCGGGTTCACGACGCGCGAGCTGCACGTCGTCGACCGCAGCTTCCGCTGGGCCGAGCTCGAGAGCGAGGCCGACAACTTGTCGCTGTTCGCGACGAGAAAGATCGTCGAGCTGAGAATGGCGACCCCGCGTCCCGGCGACGCGGGCTCGCGGGCGATCGCGTCGCTCGCCGAGCGCGACGACCCCGATCGGTTGCTCTTGATCGGCGCCGGCGAGAAGCTCGATTCGGCCGCGCAGCGTACGGCGTGGGTGAAAGCGATCGAGAAGCACGGCGTGCTCGTCGAGGTCTGGCCGATCGATCGCGCGGAGCTGCCGCGCTGGGTACAGCAGCGCGCGACGGCCGCGAGGCTCAAGCTCACGCCGGCGGCCGCACAGGCGCTCGCCGAGCGCGTCGAAGGCAACCTGCTTGCCGCCGACCAGGAGATCAAACGGCTCGCGCTGAGCGCCGCGGGCGAGGCCGTGGAGGAGGCCGAGGTTCTCGAGTCCGTCGCGAACAACAGCCGCTTCGACGTATTCACGCTCGCGGACGCGGTGCTTGCGGGCGAGACCGCGCGCGCGTTCAAGATCCTGTGGAGCCTGCGCGCCGAGGGCGTCGCGCCAGTGCTGATCAGCTGGGCGTTGAACCGCGACATAGGGCTCCTCGCCCAGCTCGACTACGCCGTGCGGCACGGCGATCACTTGGACGGCGCGCTCGAGCAGCAACGCGTCTGGCGCCGCCGCCAGGCCCTCGTGAAGCAGGCGATGCGCCGCTTCAAGACCCGCCAGCTCGCGGCGCTCTTGACCCAGGCAGCGCAGGTCGATGCGACGCTCAAGGGCGTCTTCCCGGCCGAGCCGTGGGCGACGCTCACGGGGCTCCTGATCGCCATGTTGTCGCAGCCGGAGAAAGCGTGACGGGCACGAACCGCATGCGGCCGATCGGCATCTTCGGCGGCACCTTCGATCCGATTCACTACGGGCACCTGCGCACGGCGCTCGAGCTCCAGCAAACGCTCGACTTCGAGCGCGTGCATTTCGTTCCGGTCGCGACTCCGCCGCACCAGAAAATACCGATCAGCGACGGCGCTCTCCGGATGCGGCTCGTCGAAGCCGCGATCGAGGGCGAGCCCCAGTTCGTAGCGGACCCGCGCGAGCTCGAGCGGCAGGGCCCCTCGTACACGATCGACACGCTCGCGAGCTTCCGGAAGGAGTTTCCGCAGCAGCCGCTCTGCCTGCTGATCGGAATGGATGCGTTCCTAGGCTTACCGGCATGGCATCGCTGGGACGAGCTGCTCGACTTCGCGCACCTCGTCGTCGCCCACCGGCCCGGATGGCGCGCGCCCGACAGCGGTTTCCTCGGCGATCTCTTGCGCGCGCGGCGCACGCAAGACCCGGCCGCGTTGCACGCGAACCCTGCGGGGCGCGTGCACGTGCAACCCGTCACGCAGCTCGAGATCTCGTCGACGGACCTGCGCTCGTTGATCGCCGCAGGCCTCGACCCCAAGTTCTTGATGCCCGATAACGTTCGCAGGATCATTCTCGAAACGGAGTGCTATGCCGAAACCCCCTAGACACAAATCCCGCCGCCAACCAAAGTCTCAACACTCGCACGCCGCCTCGAAAGGCGCCGACGCGCACTCGAAGCCCCGTCGGGGCGAGCACCGACCGCGCCGCAAGAAGATCGAGCTCACGGCTCTCCAAGCCGCCACCGTCGCACTCGAGGACCTGAAGGCGCTCGACGTGAGCGTTCTCGACGTGCGTCACCTCACGACGGTGACCGACACGATGGTCGTCGCGTGCGGACGCTCCGACAGGCACGTGCGCGCGATCGCGGACGCGGTCATCCAAAAATCGAAACAGCAAGGCCATCGCCCAATTGGCGTCGAGGGGGAGAAGGTAGGCGAGTGGGTGCTCGTCGATCTCGGCGACGTCGTCGTGCACGTGATGCTGCCGCGCGCCCGCGAGTTTTATAACCTCGAAAAGCTCTGGACGTTGTCCGAGCGCGATCAAGCCGCCGCAGCCGAGCGCGCTTGAACGCCCCGAGGCGCCGACGATGCTGCGCCTCGAGCTGATCGCCGCATCGAACCGCCAGCCGGGCTGGGTCGATGCGGGCTACGCCGAATACGCGGACCGCCTCCGCGGCCGTTGCACGCTCGAGCTCAAGGTGTTGCCACTCGCGCGCCGCACCGCCTCCGCGCCGCCCGACCGTGCCCTCGCCGACGAGGGCGCGCGCATGGCTCGCGCGATCCCGTCGGGCGCGCACGTCGTCGCGCTCGCCGAAGCCGGCAAGGCGCTGTCGACGCGAGACCTGGCGGCACAGCTCGAGCGGTGGTCGGAGCGCGGCGCGCCGGTCGCGCTCCTGCTCGGCGGCCCGGACGGGATTGGCAACGAGGCGCTCGCCCGTGCCGCGCAGCACTGGTCGCTGTCGCCGCTGACCCTACCGCATGGGCTTGCGCGTATCTTGGTCGCCGAAGCGCTCTACCGAGCCTGGTCGCTTCTACAGAATCACCCTTACCACCGCGCCTGACCCGGGCCAGGGGCCAGCCAGCCCTTGGGTTCGCTCAAAGCCGCGCCGCTGCTCGCCGCGGGGCTAGGCGGGTTCGCAGCGACCTCGTATAGTCTTTTGAATGAAAAAGGATTTCGTCTACCTCGCCTCGGCTTCGCCGCGGCGCAGCGAGCTGCTGCGCCAGATCGGCGTGCCGTTCGAGGTGCGTCCCGCGGAGATCGTCGAGACGCAGGCGGCGGGCGAGGCGCCCGATGCGTTCGTGCTGCGGCTCGCGGCGGAGAAGGCGGACGCCGTTTGGCGGCGCGTTCCGGCCGAGGAGCGCCGGCCGGTGCTCGCGGCAGACACCGCCGTCGTGCTCGACGAGCGCGTGCTCGGGAAGCCCGCCGACGAGGTCGAAGCCGAGGCGATGCTCGCGGCGCTATCGGGCCGCACGCATCGCGTTCTGACCGCCGTCGCTCTGCGTTGCGGCGACGCGGCCGAGAGCTCCTTGTCGAGCAGCGAAGTGAGATTTCGCGCCACGACGCGCGATGAGCGTGCCGCGTACTGTCGCAGCGGCGAGCCGCTCGACAAGGCGGGCGGGTATGGAATCCAAGGGCGGGCGGCGATGTTCGTCGAGCATCTAGCGGGTAGCTATTCCGGCGTGGTCGGCCTGCCCCTGTTCGAGACGGCGGCCTTGCTCGCACGCTGCGGCGTAGTCCTATGGGGCACGCGGTCGGGCGGGCGCACGCCGTCGCACGCCGCGTCGGGTGCGCAATGAAGCGCGAGGAGATTCTGATCAACGCGACGTCGCGCGAGGTTCGCGCGGCGCTCGTCGAAAGCGGCGTGCTCCAAGAGGTGCTGATCGAACGCACGAGCCGCCGCGGGTTGATCAGCAACATCTATAAAGGAAAGGTATCGCGCGTGCTGCCGGGGATGCAGGCGGCGTTCGTCGAGCTCGGTCTCGAGCGGACCGCGTTCCTGCATGCCTCGGACGTCGCGCGTACGGTGCTCGCGCGCAACGGCGACGAGCCGGCACCCGCGGCGCGCGAGGCCGACATCCGCGACTTCGTGCGCGAAGGCGAGGAGCTCCTCGTGCAGATTCTCAAGGAGCCGCTCGGCACGAAAGGCGCCCGGCTCACGACCCACATCACGATCCCGTCCCGCTACCTCGTGATGACGCCGAACGGCAGCGGGGTCGGCGTCTCGTCGCGAATCGAGGCGGAAGACGAGCGCGAGCGCCTGCGCTCTTTGCTCGAGTCGGTGATCGAAGCCGACAAGGCGCCGGGCGGCTACATCGTGCGGACCGCGGCCGAGGGCGCGTCCGACGACGCCTTGCGCGCGGACATGGCTTTCCTGCAGAAGATCTGGAAGGCCATCGAGGGCAAGGCCGCGCGCACGCCGGCGGGCGAGCTCGTCTACGAGGACCTGCCGTTGCCTCTCCGGGTGCTGCGCGACTCGTCCGGCGCGGGGACGGTGCGCGTGCGCGTGGACTCGGAGACGACATACGCTTTGGTCAAGGAATTCGCCGAGCAGTTCGTGCCGCATCTCGCGCCGTTGATCGAGCTCTACGGAGAGAATCGGCCGATCTTCGACGTCTATGGCATCGACGACGAGATCGGCCGCGCGCTGAACCGCAAGGTGCCGCTGAAGTCGGGCGGGCACGTCGTGTTCGATCAGACCGAGGCGATGACGACGATCGACGTGAACACGGGCGCCTACGTCGGCCATCGCAATCTCGAAGAGACGATATTCCGCACCAATCTCGAGGCCGCCGCCGCGATCGCGCGCCAGCTGCGCTTAAGAAACCTGGGCGGCATCATCATCATCGACTTCATCGACATGACGGAGGAGGAGCACCGCCGCCAGGTGCTCCAGGCGCTCACGGACCGCCTCGCGGGCGATCACGCGAAGAGCCAGATCATGAACGTGTCGCCGCTCGGCTTGGTCGAGATGACCCGCAAGCGCAACCGCGAGAGCCTGGAACATGTGCTCTGCCAGGCTTGTCCAAGCTGCGAAGGCCGAGGGTTCGTGAAGACCTCGGAAACCGTCTGCTACGAGATCTTTCGCGAGATCCTGCGCCAGCACCGGCAATTCGACTTCCAGGAGCTGCTCGTGCTCGCGCGCCCGGGGGTTATCGAACGGCTACTCGACGAGGAATCGGCGAGCATCGCCGAGCTCGAAGAAGTGACCGGCAAGCCTATCCGCCTCCAGAGCGAGGCGCTGTATGCGCCCGATCAGTTCGACGTAGTCTTGATGTAGTCGTGGTGAGCCAACGCTGAACATGCGTCCTTGGGCCCGTAAGCTCGTGAAGATAGCGGTCGTGGTCGCCGGCAGCGGCGTGCTGCTCGGGCTCGCGGGCACGTTTGCGGTGCGCGAGCTGCTCGCGCAAGTCCCGAGCTATCGCCAAGACCTGCAAGCCTGGGTCAACCGCGAGCTCGGTCTCGAGCTGAGCTTCGCGGACCTCGATGCGCGCTGGGGTTGGCGCGGACCAGAGCTCACGTTTCGCGACGCCAGCGTTGCGGCGGCGGCCGGCGCGCAGCCTTTCATCAAGGCGCGTACGGCGAGCATCGGCGTGGGCCCGTTCCGCCTGATCGCGGTGCTCGTCGCGAAGAGCGACATCGGCATCGACAGCCTCACGCTGGAGGGCACCGAGCTCACGCTGGTCAAGACCGCCGACGGCGCCTACCGCATGCAAGGCGCGCCGACGTCTGCGGCGCGCGGCGACGAATTCCGCTTCGATGTGCCGCCCGATATCGACGTGCTGGTCCGCGACAGCCGCGTGCTGTATCTCGACGCGAGCCGCAACATCGCGTGGAGCTTCGAGAACGTCGAGGCGAGCATGCGGCGCGCCAGCGGCGCGCTCCGTCTAGAGGCGCAAGCCCAGGCGCCACACGAGCTCGCGAGCCGGATCACGGTGACGGCCGAAGGCGAGCTCGGAGAGGCGGACGCCGCGCGCCGCGCCCACGGCGTGACGTTCACGGGCAACTGGCAGGTTTCGGCGTCCGCGGACGACGTGGATCTGTCGGCAGTCGGCCGCTTTCTACCGGATTTCCGGGTCGTTCCGCAGGCCGGCAACGGCGACGTTGCGGTCAACCTCGAGTGGCGGCGCGCGCATCTCGTTGGCGGCGACGTGAAGCTCGCTCTCACCGACGTCGAGCTGCCGGCCGTGCGCGGTACGGCGGGCTCGCGCTTCGACCGGATCGCTCTAGGCGGCGACTGGCGGCTCGATGACGACACCTGGCACATCGATCTCAAGAACGTGTCGGTCGCGCGCGAGGGACGCGCGTGGCCGGTCACGTCGAATGGCGAGATCGATCTTGCGCTCGCGGACGGCGCGCTCAGGCGGCTCGCGTTGCGCAGCTCGTTCCTGAGGCTCGAGGACCTTACGCCGTTCCTCTCGCCGCTGCCCGCCTCGCGGCCTCTCGACGCTTGGTTTGCGCTCGCCCCGCACGGCGACCTCAAAGCCGTCTCGGTCGAGGTCGCGCGCGCGGACGAGCGGCTCGACTACACGCTTTCGCTGCAGTTCGCGGGTCTTGGATTCGCGCCGTACAACGGTTTACCGGGAATTACCTCGCTCACGGGCGAGATGCGTGCCGACGCGCGCAGCGGCCGCGTCGACTTGCGCACCGGAGATTCGTCGTTCGATTGGCCGCAGATGTTCCGGGGGCCGCTCGCGGTCAAGTCGGCCACCGGCGTCGTCGTCTGGCGTCAGAACCAGAACGAAGTGCGTGTCGTGAGCGACAACCTCGCGCTCGCGACTCCCGATGCGAGCGCCCGCACGAACCTCGAGCTCACCTTGCCGCTCGACGGTACCCCGCCGCGGCTCGATCTCGCGAGCAAGATCTCGAGCTTCGCGATTGCCGAGGCGCCCAAATATCTGCCTGCTCAGAAGATGCCGCCGACCGTGGTCGAGTGGCTCGACGCGGCGCTCCAGGGCGGCATCGCGAACAGCGCCGAGGTCTCGTTCGTCGGACCGTTGAGCGCGTTTCCGTTCGACCACGACGAGGGCCAGTTCCGCGCGGTCTTGAACATCGAGCACGCTCGGCTCGCGTACGTCGCCGATTGGCCTTGGGCGGAGGATCTCGACGGCAAGGTCGAGTTCGTGAACGCGAGCTTCGCGTCGCGCGGCAGCGGCCGCGTGCTCGGGCTGAGGGCGCCCGATGTCCAGGTCACGATCCCCGACCTGCGCTCGGCGGTGCTGCTGCTGAAAGTCGCAAGCAACGGGCCGCTTTCCGAGGTGTTCGGCTACCTCGACAGCTCGCCGCTGATTGCTCAGAGCCTCGGCCCGGCGTTCGCGCGGCTCGAGGGACCGAAGGGCACTGCGGATGTGAACGTCGACTTGAAGCTGCCGCTGCTCGATCGCACCAAGTACGACTTGAAGGGCGCGCTGAAGATCAGCGGCGGCGAGCTCGCGTTCCGCGGGTTCGCGCCGCATGCGACCGAGATCAACGGCACCGTGACCCTCGCGCGGGGCGGGCTCGCCGGCGACGGAATACGCGCGATCTTTCTCGACGGACCCGTCACCGTGCGCCTCGACACGCCGCAGACGGACGGCTATCGCACACGCATTTCGCTCGACGGCGAGGTCGGGATCGACAAAGCCGCAACCGCCTTCGATCTTCCGTTCGGACATCTGCTCGCGGGCGGCACCAAGTGGCGCGGCAGCTTACTGATTCCGGCGCTCGATTCGAACGCGCCGCCCAAGATGACGGTCGACTCTAACCTCGCCGGCGTCGCCGTGCGCTTGCCCGCGCCTTTCGAGAAGCCGCCGGCCGAGCCCACGAACCTCAACGTGCAGATCGAGTTCCCGCAGGACGGAGGCCTCGACGTGCACGGCTACGTCGGCTCGTCGCGCCGGTTCGCGGTCCAGTTCGACCCCGCATCGAGAGGCGACAGCAACTTCGAGTTCCGGCGAGCCGCGCTGCGCTTCGGTGGCGGTGCGCCCGAGTTCAGGACGGAAAGCGGGATCACATTCGACGGCAGCGTCGGCGCGCTCGACGTCGATGCGTGGCTCGCGCTTCCGACCGCGCCGAGCCAGAACGACGCGGCATCGACGGACTGGGCGGGTGCGTTCGCCGGCGCCGAGCTCGAGTCGACTGATCTCACGGCGTTCGCTCAGAAGCTCGGCGCTACGAAAGTGAGCGCGCGCCGGCGTACCGACGACTGGCAGATCGAGCTCGACAGCGGGCCGATCGCGGGCACGCTGCTCGTGCCCGTCGACCTGACGGCGAAGCCGCAAGTGATTGCCGTCATGAGGCGCTTGTTCCTGAACGGCGGCGACGAAGGATCCGTGTCGAGCGTGGACCCGCGGCACCTGCCGGGACTTCAGCTGCACGCCGACGCCTTCGCGCTGAGCCAGCGTCAGCTCGGCCGCGTCGACGCCGAGATCCTGTCGGACCCGCTCGGGTTACGTCTCGTGTCCTTCGAGAGCGCGAACGAGAGCTTCAGCGCGCAAGGCAGCGGTGCTTGGTTCGTCGGCGACAACGGCGACACGACGCGCTTCGCGGTGAGCCTCACGTCGACGAACGTCGCGAAGACCCTCGATCAGCTCGGGTTCGACCCGATCATCGAGGCCCAAGGCCTCGACGCGACGGCGAGCGTGCACTGGAGGGGGCCGCCGACGGGCGATTGGATGTCCCATGTCGGCGGCGACGTGTCGTTGCACGCAACCAAGGGCAGCCTGCTCGACGTGGCGCCGGGCGCAGGCCGCATGATCGGCCTCTTGAGCTTGAGCGCCCTGCCCCGACGTCTGACGCTCGACTTTCGCGATGTGTTCAACAAGGGGCTCGCATTCGACGATATCAAAGGTGACTTCGTCGTGATCGACGGCAACGCGTACACGGACAACTTGAAGCTCACGGGGCCGGTGGCCGAGATCGGCATCATCGGTCGCACGGGCTTGCGCGACCACGACTACCACCAGCAGGCCGTCGTCACGTCCGAGCCGAGCAACCTGCTGCCGACGGTAGGCTTGCTCGGCGGGCCCGCCGTCGCGGCGGCGCTGCTGATATTCACGCGGCTCTTCAAGGAGCCGCTCAAGGGCCTCGGCCGCGTGTCGTATTGCGTGAGCGGCTCCTGGCAGGAGCCATCCGTAGAGCGCCTCACGGCGGAGCAGCTCGGCAAGGGTCAGATCTGCGCCGAGCTGCCGCCGGCGACCCCCGCTCCGGTCGCGGCGAATTGAGCTCGGCGAAACGGGGAGGAGCCGAAGCATGCAGGTAGCCGCAGTCCAAATGTCTAGCACCCGCGACGTGCGCGCGAATCTCGTCGAGGCCGGGCGCCTATTGGCGGAAGCCGCTGCGCGCGGCGCGCAGCTGGCGGTGCTGCCGGAAAACTTTTCCTTCATGGGCGCCACCGAGGCGGAGAAGATCGCGGCCGTGGAGCGCGATGGCGACGGTCCGGCGCAAGCGTTCCTCGCGGAGCAAGCGGAGAAGCACCGCCTGTTCATCGTCGGCGGCACGATCCACATCCGCGACGCGGGCGCCGATCGTGCCGCCGCGCGTTCGTTGCTCTACGGCCCGGACGGCCGCGAGCTCGCGCGTTACGACAAGATCCACCTGTTCGACGTCGACATCCCTGGCCGCGAGGCGGAGCGCTATCTCGAGTCCGCAAGCGCGCGGGCAGGCACTCGCGTCGTAACCGCGGCTTTGCCGTCGGCGCGGATCGGCATGACAGTCTGCTACGACATCCGGTTTCCGGCCCTGTTCCATCGGCTCAGCGTGCTCGGCACCGACGTGCTCGTCGTGCCGGCCGCGTTCACCGTGCCGACGGGCGAAGTGCACTGGCGGCCGCTGCTCCAAGCGCGCGCGATCGAGTCATTGGTCTACGTCGTCGCCGCCGCGCAGTGCGGCGAGCACGCAGGCGGCCGCAAGACTTACGGCCACTCGTTAGCCATCGCTCCTTGGGGCGAAGTCTTGGGGGAGCTCGGCACGTCTCCTGGCGTGCTCTGCGTCGACCTGGATATGATCCGCCTAATGCAGCTGCGCGAGAAGTTTCCGGTGATCCAGCACCGCAGGGAGTTGTGACAACGGTGGTGTCTCGCCGTCATGACGGTCGAGACTTTGCGGGGTAAGCGGAGTGACCAAGGAATGATCGAACCGAAACTTAGTGCGATACCGCAGACCGACGCGCTTGCCGTCGCCCGCGAGCAGCTGCTCGCGCACGCGGGCCTCCAGGCGAGCGCTCTCGACCGTGCGCTGTCTAAGGCAATGTCGCGGCAGCTCGATTACGCGGACTTGTACTTCCAGCTCACGCGCTTCGAGACCTGGACCGTCGAGGACGGGATCGTCAAAGAGGGCGTGCATAGCATCGATCAGGGGATCGGCGTGCGCGCGGTAGCGGGTGAGCGCACGGGGTTCGCCTATTCGGATCAGCTCGACGAGGCGGCGCTGCTCGACGCGGTCGATGCGGCGCGCGGCATCGCGCGCGCAAACGGCGACGGCAAGGTCAAAGTGGCGCGCCACGTCCCGTATCAGCCGCTGTATCCGAACGTTGACCCGCTGCGTAGCCTCGAGGATCGCGCGAAGGTGGACTTGCTCGCCGATCTCGACCGCCGAGTGCGGCTGATGGACCCGCGCGTCGCGCAAGTCGTCGCGAGCCTCGCGAGCGTCTACGAGATCGTGCTCGTGCAGGCGTCCGACGGCACGCTCGCCGCCGACGTGCGGCCGCTCGTGCGCGTCAACGTCTCGGTGATCATGGAGAAAGACGGCCGCCGCGAGCAGGGTTACGCGGGCGGCGGCGGCCGGGGCGACTTTGGCTTAGTGACGGGCCGCGCGCTCGACATCGCAGCCGAGGCCGTGCGCACCGCTGCGGTGAATATGGAAGCGGTGCCGTCGCCGGCCGGTAACATGCCGGTCGTCCTCGGCTCCGGGTGGCCCGGAATTCTGCTGCACGAGGCCATCGGCCACGGACTCGAAGGCGACTTCAACCGCAAGGGCACGTCCGCGTTCAGCGGCAAGATCGGCGAGCGCGTGGCGACCGAGCAGTGCACCGTGGTCGACGATGGCACGCTCTCGGGCCGGCGCGGCTCGCTCAACGTCGACGACGAGGGCACGCCGACGCAATGCACGACGTTGATCGAAAACGGCGTGCTGAAGGGCTACATGCAGGACAAGATGAACGCGCGGCTGATGAAGGGCCGCTCGACGGGCAACGGCCGGCGCGAGTCGTTCGCGCACGCGCCGATGCCGCGCATGACGAACACGTACATGCTGCCCGGGAAATACGATCCGGAGGAAATCATCGCGTCGGTCGACAAGGGTATCTACGCGCCCAACTTCGGCGGCGGCCAAGTCGACATCACGTCGGGCAAGTTCGTGTTCTCGGCGAGCGAGGCGTATCTGATCGAAAACGGCAAGAAGACCACGCCGGTGAAGGGCGCGATGTTGATCGGCAGCGGGCCCGAGGTGCTCACGCGCGTGTCGATGGTCGGCAAGGATCTCGCGCTCGATGCGGGCCTCGGCACTTGCGGTAAGGATGGTCAATCGGTGCCCGTGGGCGTAGGACAACCGACGATACGAATCGACTCGCTCACGGTCGGCGGCACGCAAACCTGATCCGTCGGGGCCGCTCGATCGCGTCCGTTCGACGTACGAGCGTCGCCGGGCGCAGACAACTCGCGTCGCAACTCGCGACGCGCTAGCCTTAAGTCAAACTGGGTGCTCGCGATCAGTGATTCCGGTCACTGCGATTTGGCGCACGGGCGCCTAAGATTTCGGGAAGCTAAGGCGGATCGAAAAATGACGTTCAATCCCGACACAACGATGACCGAATTCGAGTTCAAGCGACCGTTGCTGGACCCGAACGAAGAACGCCTCGCGCGCGAGCTGCAGCGCGATTCCGACTTTCGTGTCGATGGCCTTCGCAACTCCCTATTGGGCCTCCTCGCGGGCCTGTTCAGCGGCAAACGCTGACCGGCTTGCCCTTCTTGCCCCGCGGATCGCCGCGGGCAGAGAATGACGTGCCGTCAACGTAGCGCGCAGACCTCGAGCGCGCGTCACCTCTGCGGGAGTACGTGACGATGTGGTTGTCCAAGCCGATCTACGAGGCGCTGCCGTTCTACTACATAGCGATCGGGCTCGTCGCGTTGCTCGCGCGCCTCTACGTCGACTATTGGTACTGGCCGCTGATCTGCACGGTGGTCGGCATCGGCAGCCTGCTTGCGGGCGTGTTCGTTTGGCTCAAGCGTCGCGATCATCGCGCCGAGCGCGTGACGAAGGGTTAGGCGCAAAGCGCTAGGTCTTAGAGGCGCGCTCCGCAAGCCTGCTTCGCTCTCCGGGCTCCAGGTCCTCTTCGTCCTCCGACTCGTCGTCGTCGAGGTCGTCGCGCTGGTCCTCGTCGTCGTCCTCTTCCTCTTCGTCCTCTTCATCGGCGACCGCCACCAGGGCGCGCCGCTGATCTCGATATAGCAGCTTGTGCTCGCCGATCTGAATGACGTCGCCATCCTTGAGCTCGTGGCGCTTCACGCGCTTACCTTTGACGTAGACGCCGTTCGTGCTGTTCAAGTCCTCGACCACGGAGTGCTCCGAGTCCGACACGATCTGCGCGTGATGTCGAGAGATGAACTTGCTGCGAATCTGCAGATCGTTTTCCGGCGTCCGGCCGATGATCGCGGCTCCAAGCGGCAGGCTGAGATCCGCCACGAACTCGTCGCGGAGCAGCACCTCGACACGCGCGAGCGGACGGCTGGGCGTCTCCGAGAAGTTGCCAGTCGCCTCGCCGTACAGCTCTTGCTCGCGAATGCGCTCGGAATATTCGACCCACTGCAGCTCGTCGGCGGCCGCTTTCACGATCTTGTCGTCGACCTGCTGGTTTTCGTCGACCTGCGTCTTTGCCTCGCCGAACGCGCACAAGAGTGCCGTGTCGCAGAGTATGTTCACGAGGCGCGGTACGCCGCCGCTATAACGAAACACCATGTCGCAGGCATCGTCGGTGAATAGCGTCCGGCCGTTCGCACCCGCGACGTTGAGCCTATGTGTGATGTACTCGTGCGTCTCGCGCTTCGACAGCGCGCTCAAGTGGAAGCGCAGCCGCACGCGCTGCGTGAGCTGCGCGAGTCGAGGCGAGTCGAGCTTGCGCGACAATTCGGGCTGACCCGCAATGATGATGCGAATCAACTTTTCCTTTTGCGACTCGAGACCCGACAGCAGGCGCACCTCCTCGAGGACCTTGCGCGACAGGTTCTGAGCCTCGTCGATCACGAGCAGCAGCTTTCTACCCGAAGCGTACTGCTCGACGAGAAAGTCTTTGAGCATCGAGAGCAGCTCGACCTTGCGCTTGCGAAACGGCTTGAATCCGAACTCGACGAGCAGCGTTTGGAGGAACTCGACCGGTGACAGCTGCGTTTGGCTGATCTGCGCGACGATGATGTCGGGCGGCAGCTCGGACAGGAAGCTCTCGATCAGCGTCGTCTTGCCCGAGCCGATCTCGCCCGTGATCACGACGAAGCCGTCGGCGAGCCAGATCGTCGACTCCATGTACGCCTTGGCGCGTGCGTGCTGCTTGCTCGCAAAGAGAAACTGCGGATCGGGCGTGAGCCCGAACGGAGGTTCCTTTAGGTGGAACAGGTCGCAGTACATAGCGCTCAGGCCGCCCCTGTCGATTCGTAGGGGCGAAGCCTAATACAAAGGATGAGATGTTTCGAGGAATCCACCGCCGCTCAAAGCCCTACGAGACGTTCGACGGCCCGGAGTCGCTCGAGCAAGCGCTCGCGGTCGCCATCGACGAGCGTGCAATGCCCCACCTTACGTCCCGGCCGAGGGCTCTTGCCGTAATCGTGGAAATGTGCTCCCGGGATTGCGAGCACGGCTTCGATGGGCGGAAGTTGGCCGAGCAGATTCAGCATCGCCGCGTGGCCTCGAGCTCGAGTCGAGCCGAGCGGCCAGCCGAGCACCGCGCGGAGATGATTCTCGAATTGACTCGTCTCCGCGCCCTCGATCGTCCAGTGACCGGAGTTGTGGACACGCGGCGCCATCTCGTTCGCGAGCAATCCCCGCTCGGTCTGAAAGAACTCGACGGTGAGCACGCCGCGATAATCGAGCGCGCTCAGGAGCGCGCCGAGCCAGCGTTCGGCGTGCGCCTGGAGGCTCGCGTCGACATAGGGCGCGACGGTGCGGGCCAAGATGCCGTCGCGATGTACGTTCTCCGCGAGCGGATAGAACGCCCGCTCGTCGTTCGCGCCTCGGACGGCGATCAGCGAGACCTCGCGCACGAACCGAACCCACTGCTCGGCGATCGACGGCACTCCGCCGAGCTCGCGCCACGCGGCCGCGAGCTCGGCTTCGGACGAGACGACGCGCTGACCGCGCCCGTCGTAGCCCATGCGTCGCGTCTTGAGCACGAGAGGCCAGCCGAGCTCGCGCGCCGCGACCCCGAGGTCTTTCTCGCCGTCGACGACGACGAACTGCGTCGTGGGAATTTCGAGCGAGCGGAAGAGCGTCTTCTCGGCGAGACGATCCTGCGCCGCGGCGACCGCGCGCGGCGGCGGGTATACCGTCGTTCGCTCGAGCAGCGCCTCCAGCGGCGCGACCGCGACGTTCTCGATCTCGAGCGTCACGACGTCGACTTGGCTCGCGAGCTCGGCGAGCGCGCGCGCGTCGTCGAGGCGGCCGAGCACCGCAGGCGCGACTTGCGCGCCGGGCGCCTCCGCCGCGGTGTCGAGCACGCGGCATTCGATCCCGAGCGGGTAGCCCGCGAGCGCGAGCATTCGGCCGAGCTGTCCGGCGCCGACGATGCCAACCCGTTTCCTGTTCATGGCTCGCAGACTCGCGGCGTTCGCTCGCCGCTTTTTGGAATTAACGCGCGTCGCGCGGGTCGGGATGAGCGAGCACCTGCGCGGTTTGCTCGGCCCGGAACTTGTCGAGAGCCGACGCGATCGCGGGGTATTTGTTGGCGAGGATGGAAGCCGCGAGCAACGCCGCGTTCACGGCGCCGGACTTGCCGATCGCGAGCGTCGCGACCGGCACGCCGCGCGGCATCTGGACGATCGAGAGCAGCGAATCGATGCCGCTCAGCGCGCGCGACTTGACCGGCACGCCGAGCACCGGCAGCCGCGTCTTCGCGGCGGCCATGCCCGGCAGGTGCGCCGCGCCGCCGGCGCCCGCGATCAGCACTTCGAGCCCGCGGCCGGCCGCGCCGCTCGCGTACTCGAACAGGAGATCGGGAGTGCGGTGCGCCGAGACGACTCGAACTTCGAACGCGATTCCGAGCGACTCGAGCGTCTCGGTGGTGTGCATCATCGTCGCCCAGTCGGACGTCGAGCCCATGATGACGCCGACCAATGGTTTCATCGGTGCATTGTACAGCAGTTAGAATCGAGTTCTCACTCGCCGAGGCAGAGGACGAGCATGGACGAGAAGGGCGTCGAGGCTTCGCTCGAAACGGTCGCTGCGCGAGCCGTCGAGCTCGCGAAGCGATTGGGCGCGGACGAAGCGGAAGCCGGTGTGAGCTACGAGGAAGGCTTGTCGGTGACCGTGCGCATGGGCGAGGTCGAGTCCGTCGAGCGACAACGCGATCGTGGGCTCGCGATCACGGTCTATCGCGATCGGAAGAAGGGCAGCGCGAGCACGACCGACTTCGACGCATCGAGCGTCGAGGAGATCGTGCGCAAGGCACTCAGCATCGGCAGCTTCACGGCCGCGGACGAGTACGCGGGTCTCGCCGAAGCGAGCCTGATGGCAGTCGATCCTCCGGATCTCGAGCTGTACTTTCCATGGGACGTCGACGTCGACGGCGCGACGGCGCTCGCTTTGCGCGCCGAGGACGCCGCGCGAGCGCTCGACTCGCGGATCGCGAACTCGGAGGGCGCGACGGTAACGAGCGGCGCCGGCCGGCGCGCGTACGCGAACTCGCATGGGTTCGTCGGCAGCTATCCGTCGAGCAGCCATTCGCTGAGCTGTAGCGTCGTCGCGAAGTCGGCGAGCTCGCTCGAGCGGGACTATTGGTACACGGTGAGTCGCCGGCCCGAGGATCTCGACTCGCCGGAGAGCGTAGGCGAGGAGTCGGCGCGTCGCGCGGTCGCGCGCCTCGACGCTCGTCAGATCTCGACGCGCGTCGTGCCGGTGATCTATCCGCCGGAGGTTGCGAGGGGACTGTTTGGCCATCTCATCGCCGCGATTCGCGGCACGGCTCAGTATCGGCGAGCGTCGTTTCTCGCCGGCGCGAAGGGCACGCAAGTGCTGTCGAGCTTGGTCGACATCACCGAGGACCCGCTGATCCCGCGCGCACTCGGCAGCTCGCCGTTCGACGGCGAAGGCGTCGTGACGAAGCGCCGCGAGCTCGTGCAGTCGGGCGTGTTGCAAGGCTACGTTCTGTCGAGCTATTCGGCGCGACGCCTAGGCATGCCGACGACGGGCAATGCAGGCGGCGTCCACAACTTGCTCGTGCGTCCGACCGCCGGCCCGCTAGAAGAGTTGATCAAAGGCTGCGAACAAGGCTTCGTGGTCGGCGAGCTGCTCGGGCAGGGCGTGGACATCGTGTCCGGCGACTACTCACGCGGCGCCGCCGGGTTCTGGGTCGAGCGCGGCGAGATCGTGCATCCGGTGAACGAAGTCACGATCGCGGGCAACCTGCGCGACTTGCTCCAGAACATCCGCGCGATCGGCTCCGACATCGAAACCCGCGGCGTCGTGCGCTGCGGCTCGGTGCTCGTCGACGGCCTCACTCTCGCCGGTCAATAGCCGTGCCTTCGGTGTCCCGCCGTCGCGGCTGGCTTGGCCGCAAGTAGGCCGGGTTCTGCAAATAGAACGAGAGCTGTGCGCCGAGCAGCAGGATCAGCCACGACAGCTGCAGCCAGATCATCGCCGCGAGCACGATTGCGAAGCCCGAGTAGATCGCCTCGTTACGCGTCACGTTGATCACGAAGCTCGTGAACAAGCCGCCCATTCCGGCCCACGCCGCGCCGGCCAGCAGCCCGGCGAGCACGGCGGGCTTGAGGCGCACGCGCGTGTTAGGCACGTAGACGTAGAGCAAGATGAAGGTGGCGATCACGAGCAGATACGGCGCGAGCCGGCTGGAGGCAGCGAGCCAGTGGCCGAACGGGCCGAGCTGCGCGACGCGCTGCATCATCGCGTCGCTCCTGAGGCTCGCCGTGAAGCCGATCGCGAGGCTCATGAGCGCGGGCCCTATCACGATGATCCCGAGATACTCGGTGAAGCGGCGCCACCAGCTGCGTGGCTGATCGACGCGCCACACGAAGTTGAAGCTCGTCTCGACTTTATGGGCCATCGACAGGGCGCTCACGATCAACACGGCGACGCTGATGCTCGCGAGCATCGACTCGTTCACGTTGTCGATCGACTGCATGATTCGCTCGGTGAGCTCGCCCGCGCGCGGGCCGATCGGTGCCAGAACGCCCATGATCAGCGGCTCGAGGCTCCTGTGCAGGCCGAGCGCACGCATCGCAGAGAAGCTCAGGGCGAGCAATGGCACGATCGCGACCATCGTCGTGTAGACGAGGCTCGTCGCGTGCACGTTGAGCTCTCCGCGCATGAAGTCGCGCAGCAGCGCAAACGCATAGCGCGCGACCGCGAGCCAGCGCGGAACGCGTGCATCTCCCTCCCTCGACCGCGGCCAGAGCCAGCGCTCGACGGGGTCGAGGAGGAAGTCCATTAGTTAGCCGCCGGGCGATCCGCCGAGCGCACGCGCCGCGCGGATCGCGCGCTCATCCGCGCGCGTGGTCCGCGAGGCGGTGCAGCGCCTCGTAGTACTTCGCGCGCGTGCGCTCGATCACGACGGCGGGTAGACGCGGGCCCGGCGCCGTCTTGTTCCAGTCGAGCGTCTCGAGATAGTCGCGCACGTATTGCTTGTCGAAGCTCGCCGGCGAAGAGCCCGGCTGATACGTGTCGGCGGGCCAGAAGCGCGAGGAGTCGGGCGTCAGCAGCTCGTCGATCACGCGCAAGTCTCCGCTCGCGTCGAGGCCGAACTCGAACTTGGTGTCGGCGATGATGATGCCGCGTTCGCGCGCATGCTCGGTCGCACGTGCATAGAGCTGCAACGATACGTCGCGGACCTTGCGCGCGAGCGGCGCGCCGAGCAGATTCTCGGCGTCCGCCATCGAGATGTTCTCGTCGTGCTTGCCCGCGGCCGCCTTGGTGCTCGGCGTGAAGATCGGCTCGCGCAGCCGCTCGGCGAGCTCGAGGCCTTTCGGCAGCGTGACGCCGGAGACGCGGCCGGTCTTGCAGTAGTCTTTCCAGCCCGACCCGATCAGGTAGCCGCGCACGACGGCCTCGATCGGCAACGCTTTCAGATCGTGCACGACGACGGCGCGATCTTTGACCACGGCGTGATCGCGCGGGTCCGACAGCACCTCGACGGGTTCCGTGCCCGTCAGGTGGTTCGCGATGACCGCTTCGAGGCGACGGAACCAGAAGTTGGAGATCGCGGTGAGCACGATGCCTTTGCCGGGGATCGGGTCCGGCAACACGACGTCGAACGCGGACATCCGATCGCTCGCGAGAATCAGGAGGCGCGCGTCGTCTACGCGATAGATGTCGCGGACCTTTCCGCGTGCGATGAGCCGCAGGCTATGCAGATTCGACTCGAGCAGTGCGTCGGGCGCGTTCATCTCGTTGCATGAAGACCGAAAGCCGAGATAATGAGCCCGTGCAGCGCCTCTCGGCAACTTCGCGGGCGTGTGCAGGCTGATCAATTCTCGCGGAGCTGCGATGCAATGGTTCGGTAAAGCGGTCGGCGGAATCCTCGGCTTCGTGACCGCCGGTCCCGTCGGATCCGTGCTCGGAATCATTCTCGGTCATCAGCTCGACGACCGTGGGGCGTTCCTGCGCGGCGCCGATCGTCCCGCGCTCGAGCGAATCAGCCAATTGTTCTTCGAGGTCGCGTTCGAGGTGATGGGCCGCGTCGCGAAGATCGACGGGCGAGTCTCCGAGGATGAGATCCGGGTCGCGCGCGCGATCATGCACGGGATGCAGCTGGCGCCGGCGGAAGTCGAGAGCGCGATCGAGCATTTCAATCGCGGCAAGAGCGAGAGCTATTCGACGACCGAACGACTCAGCGCGCTCGAACGGCAGATCGGCGATCGCGGCGAGCTCGCGCGCGCGTTCGTGCAGCTTCAGCTGCAGGCCGCGATAGGCGCCGGTCCGATCGGGCCCGAGAAGCGGCAGCTGCTTTGGCACGTCGCGAGCGCGCTGCACGTCACGCGCGCGGAGCTCGCGCAAATCGAGGCGTTCGTGCGCGCGCACTCGGAGCGCGCGGCGCGGCAAAGCGACGCGCAGTTGCTCGACAACGCATATCGAGTGCTAGGCGTGGCCGCCGACGCGAGCGACGACGAGGTGAAAAAGGCCTATCGCCGGCTGATGAACCAACACCATCCGGACAAGCTCGTCGCTCGCGGGCTGCCGCAATCGATGATCGGCATAGCCGAGCAGAAGACGCACGAGGTGCGTGCGGCCTACGAAAAGGTCAAGGCTCAGCGCGGGTTCAAGTAGGTGCGGAAAGGGCGCCCTAGGCGTTGCGGCGCAAGGCCTCGGTGCGCGGCTTCGGCAACTCGCGCCGTGCATTGAACACGACGATCGTCTTGCCGCTCGCGCGTACGAGCCCCTGATCCTCGAGCACCTTCAGCACGCGGCCAGCCATCTCGCGTGAGCAGCCCACGAGACGCGACAGCTCCTGGCGCGACACCTTGATCTGCATACCGTCGGGATGCGTCATCGCGTCGGGCTCGCGGCAGAGGTCCATGATCGCGTGCGCGACGCGGCCCGTGACGTCCACGAATGCGAGGTCGCCGAGCTTGCGGTTCGTGCGGTCGAGGCGCGTCGCGAGCTGAGTCGCGAGCTCGAAGATGAGACCCGGGCTCTCGGAGGCGATTTGGCGGAACCGCGGATACGTCATTTCCGCGATCTCGCTTTCCGAGCGCGTCCTGACCCAGGCGCTGCGAGTCGGCTGTTCGTAGAACAGACCCATCTCGCCGAAGAATTGCCCTTTGTTGAGATAGGCGAGGACCATCTCGTTACCGTCCTCGTCCTCGATCATCACTTCGACCGAGCCGTCGACGATGTAGTAGAGAACGTCGGGGAGATCTCCCGCGTGAATCATCACCGTCTTGCCGGGAATCGTCCGAACTCTGCAGTAGCTCAGAAAGCGATTGATGGCAGGCACGTCGCTCAGCGGCCTAAGGGCTTCTTCCATACGAGGAGACTCCGGTTTGACGTAATGCCGTATTTAATCAATTCCCCGCTAACTCGCAAGGGATTACCGGCTCAGGTTGTGACGAGAATCACAAGAGCGCTGCGATTCGCCTCAAAGTCTCGCCCCCTACACCCATGCAATGGCGCACCGGCAGCGGCAGGTCGGTGCCGCCGCCGAGGCTCGCCATCGTGCCGTGATGCGATTCGTCGGCGGCCATGCGCTCGAGGATCGCGCGGCTCTTGTGATCGTTCGCAGGCAGGCGCCGCAGATGGTCGTCCAAGTGTGCTTCCACTTGACGTTCGGTCTCGGCGACGAAGCCAAGACTCTGCGCGTCGCCGATGCTCGCCGCGAGCAGGCCGATGCAGAAGCTTCCCGCGTACCAGAACGGCGAGAGCACACTCGTGCGGCCGCCGAGCTCCTCGAGCCGCGCCGCGCACCACGCGAGGTGGTCGCTTTCCTCTCGCGCCGCGGCGCGCAGCTGCGCGCGCGTCGCGCTCGCGCGAGCGAGCAGCGCCTGACCGCTGTAGAGACCCTGCGCGGCGAGCTCGCCCGCGTGATTCACGCGCAGCAGGGCAGCGCTCGCGCGGCGGTCGGCCGCGTCGAGATCGTCATCGGCAACGGATTCGGCAGGCGAGGGGCGAGCGGCGGCTTGCGCTCCGCCGAGCGCTCGCAGCCCATCGTCGAGCGTAGCGATGAGCAGGTCGGACCAACTCGAGGGCTGCAGCATGGCGCGGCATTATATAGGGCGCCGATCGTAGACGGCGGCCGAGCTGCGCGTGCCGATTTGATGGGGCCGCATTAAAGTACTGCCTGGTCGCAAGGAGCCCCTCGATGAAACGCCTTCTTCTCGCGCTGCCGCTTCTAACGGCGGCGCTCCCAGCGCTCGCGCAAAATCCGCCGGCCCCACCCGCTCCACCCGCACCGCCGGCGGCTGCCGCGCCAGGTGCGCCGGGGGCCGCGCCGCCCGCGCCGACTCCACCGGTCCAAGGCGAGGTGACGCTCGGCTATCTCTCGACGAAGGGCAACACGGACAGCGAGAGCGCGAACGCGACGTTCGCGCTGCTCTGGACGCTCACGCACTGGTCGCACCAGTTCAACCTCGCCGGGAACTCCGCTTCGACGGACGCGCTCAAGACAGCCGAGGCGTATCTTGCGAAGTACAAGGGCAAGCGGCCGTTCGACGGCACCAAGTCGTATCTGTTCACGGCGCTCGACTGGAGCCACGACCGCTTTTCTGCGTACGAGGAGCAGCTGTCGTATTCGGCCGGCTACGGCCGCGTGCTGATCGATCGCGGCAGGAGCACGCTGAACGGCGAACTCGGCGCCGGCTATAAGGAATCCACGCTCAACGACATCGCGCAGACGGAGGTGAACGAGGGCATCCTGCGGGCCGCGCTCGACTACACGCTCAAGTTCACGGACAAGACCGGATTCAAGCAGAGCCTCGTGGTCGAGAGTGGCTCGTCCAACACGAGCACGGAGGCGATCTCGGCCCTGCGCGCGAACCTGATCGGCAAGGTCGGCCTCGTTATTTCGTTCAGAATCAAGCACAACTCGAGTGTGCCGCCGGGCGTCGTCGCGACCGACCGATTCACCTCGATCGCGCTGGCTTATGCGTTCTGACGGGCTTGCGTGGGACCTGAGGGGTCTTTAAACTCCGCCGTCTTTGGCCGGCCCCCGGCTCAACTTACGCACCGAACATGAAAACATTCTCCGCCAAGCCGGAGTCGGTCCGCCGCGATTGGTACCTCGTGAACGCCGAGGGCAAGACGCTCGGCCGGCTCGCGACCGCTCTCGCAGACCGGCTGCGCGGTAAGCACAAGCCCGTCTACACGCCGCACGTCGACACCGGCGACTACATCGTCGTGATCAACGCGGAGAAGATCCGGGTCACGGGCCGCAAGCTCAAGGACAAGATGTACTACCGCCACACCGGCACGATCGGCAACATGAAGATCGAGCCGCTCGAGAAGCTGCTGGCTCGTGCGCCGGAGCGCGCAATCGAGATCGCGGTCAAAGGGATGCTGCCGAAGAGCCCGCTCGGACGGCAGATGTTCAAGAAACTCAAAGTCGTGCGCGGCGCGCAGCATCCGCACGCGGCGCAGCAGCCGAAACCGTTGGAGCTATAGTCGATGGCCGTTCAAAGTCATTACGGTACGGGCCGGCGCAAGTCGTCAGCCGCGCGCGTGTTCATCAAGCCCGGTAGCGGCGAGATCGTCGTCAACGGACGGCCGCTCGACACGTTCTTCGGCCGCGAGACGGCCCGGATGATCGTGCGCCAGCCGTTCACGGTCGCCCAGGCCGAGGGCAAGTTCGACGTGCACGTAACCGTCAGCGGCGGCGGCACGACGGGCCAAGCCGGCGCGATCCGTCACGGGATCACGCGCGCGCTGATGGCCTACGACGAGAGCCTGCGCAAGGTGCTCCGCAAGGCCGGCTTCGTCACGCGCGACGCGCGCGAGGTCGAGCGCAAGAAGGTCGGCCTGCGCAAGGCTCGCCGCCGTCCGCAGTACTCGAAGCGCTAGCCGCGCGGCGCGCCCGCACGTTTGCTCGCACGGCGGATCGCTGCTATAGAAGATGAGTTCGCGACGCCGGCCTCGTGCCGGCGAGCCGCCCTAGATCGGGCCCTGCTCGGGTCTTCGAAATTGGGGGATCGTCCAGCGGTAGGACATCGGACTCTGACTCCGAGAACCTAGGTTCGAATCCTAGTCCCCCAGCCAACCTACCTGCGTTCTTCCCGAAGCCCGGAGCGTCGCGCCGGGTCCTTTTTGACACTCGGGCGGCGGCCCATCGATACTGCGGGCAGCGCGCTGACAGGGCGCCACCAACCCCGCGGCAAGGGAAAACTCCCACCTGTTTTGGTCCAGTCCTTGTGCGTTTGCACCTTCTTTCAGCCTGGTTTCAGCGGGGCACAGGCGATACGTGAAAGGAGGTTGCCGTGACCGCTAGCTCACTCCCCGCTCGTCCGTCTCTCGGATCGCTCCGCAAGCAAGCCAAGAAGCTCGTACGCGACATCGCCGCAGGCGACGCCGCTGCCGTCGCCCGTGCGCGCGCGCAATCGCCGAACGTCGACGTGCCGATATCGCAGCGCACCGCGCAGTTCGTGATCGCGCGCGAATACGGGTTCGCGGGGTGGCAGGACCTCATGGCCGAGGTCAGCAAGCGCCTCGGCCGCGGTCTCGAGTGGGCGGCCGCGCAGGCCGAGCGCGCGATTCACGATAACGACGTCGAGCGTTTGCGGGAGCTGCTGGCCGAATACCCGGCGCTGCTGTCGTGGCAGCGTGACGGGATGACACGTGATCTGATGAGCATGGCGACGGGCGCCTACGGCGACGCAGGCGACGCGCAGAGAGAAGCGTGGTTCACGCGCTGTGCGTGCGCCGAGTTGCTCATCGATGCTGGTGCCCTCGTGACGCCGGCGGTCTGCAACGACCTGCTCCAATCGCGGGCCCGGGGGCTGCTCGCGTTGTTTCACCGCAAAGGCTTGTTGCCGCGCACCCTGAACTTCTTTGCGGCGCTCGGCGACCTCGACGCCGTTCGCGCCGCTCTTGCCGACCACGCCTACGATCTCCGGATCGTCAACGAGGCGTTCGTCTGCGCTTGCCGCTTCGATCAGGAGGCCGTCGCGACGCTGCTGTTGGAGCGCTCGATCGCGCTCGATCCCGAGCTCCACGAGCGAATGGGCGAAGGCACGGACCGCGTCGCTTTTAGAAATTGCTTTGCCAAATCGGATCCTGCGCAGGCAGCAAGGCTCGGACTCTGGAAGGTGTTCGCCATGGAGCGGATCACGCGCACCGTCCACGATCGCGACCTGACGGCCTTCGTCCGCGGGCTGCGGCGCGAGTCATGGTTGCTCGGGGACGCGTGGGTCGGGTTTCAAGCGGAGCTCATAGGCATGGCGACTCTGCGGAGCGGGAACGATCTCGAGGAGCTCGTCGCCGCCTTGCTCGACCTCGAGCCGGCGATCCTGCGCCACGACCCGCCGCCGCCATCGCAAGCCATCGAGAACGCTTTCACCTACGCGACCACGCACATGCTTCCCCTGTTAACGCGCATCTGGCAGGTGCCGGACGATCTGCCGCATGCGGCGGGGCTCGGTGATCTTTCGCGCGTGAAGCGCTGGTTCGACGCCGCCGGCAGGCCGGCACTGGGTGACGTCGCGACGCACGCGCCCGCAACGAGCGTCCATCCGCGCGAGCCTCAGTGGGGCGGCGTCGGCGTGCAGCAGGTGCTCGATACCGCGCTCGCGTGGGCAGTCATCAATCGCCATTTCGAGGTCGCGGACTTCTTGCTCCAGCATGGCGCCGATGTCGATTCCAATTGGAACTCGCATGAGCCCGCGAGCATCCTCCACCATCTCGTCTTCTTGCCGAACCCTTACGAGTCGATGCAATTCCTCGTCAACCGCGGCATCGACATGACGATCAAGGATTACCGCTGGAACAGCAACGCAGCGAATTGGGCGCGCCACGGTAACGGCGACGAGAAGATGGCCCAATGGCTCGAGGACGCGGAGCGGCAGCGCGCCCTGAAACGCTGAGCGGGGCGCGCCGCGCGACGGCTACCGGAGCGTCTTCACGCCGGAAGGGCCGCGACGAGCAGCAGGTCGGCGCGTCGAATCAGGACATCTGACTCCGAGAACCTAGGTTCGAATCCTAGTCCCCCAGCCAACCCTTTCGCTTCATGAGCTCCCGACGTCGTGGCCGAAGCGCTTGGCCAACGCCGCGACGGCCGCGACGAGCTCGGCAGGGTCGACCGGCTTGGCGAGATGGATGTGAAACCCGGCCCGCAGCGCCCTGACGCGGTCGTCGGAGCGAGCGTACGCGGTGAGCGCAGCCGCCGGCAGATGCCGCACGAGCGGATTGCGATGGGCTCGGATCCGCTCGAGCAACTGGTATCCGTCCACGCGCGGCATGCCCAAGTCGGTGACGACGACGTGCGGTGGCTCCACATCGAGAATGTCGATTGCCTCATCCGCGGACGACGCGGTCGTCACGTGCGCGCCGGCCGCCTCGAGCAGCTCCGCGACCAATCGTACGGCGTCGGGATCGTCGTCCACCGCGAGAACATTGACCTCGCGGAGATCGCCGGTTGGGATGCCCACCGTGCCCACCGAAGCGCGCGGGTATCCCACGGTCTCATCGCGAGCCGAATGCACCGCCATCAACGGCAGCTTCACCGTGAACGTCGCGCCGTGGCCGACACCGCCACTCGCGGCCTCGATCGTGCCTCCGTGCATCTCCGCCAGCTGACGCGCGATCGAGAGCCCGAGGCCGAGACCGCCTCGCTCGCGCGCGATGCTCGCGTCCGCCTGCCGAAAGCGCTCGAACACGTGCGGCAGGAAGTCAGGCGCGATGCCGACGCCGGTATCGGCCACCGACACTTCGACGTGCGAGTCGATGCGCCCGAGACGTATCTGGACCTTTCCACCGCGGCCGGTGAACTTCACGGCGTTCGATAGCAGATTCCAAAACACTTGCTGCAACCGCTCCGGATCCCCGGATACCGGGCTTGCATGCGGGTCGAGAACCGCTTCCAGGCGTACACCCTTCGCAGCTGCCGCCGGAGAGACGACGTCCATGGCGTTCTGCACGACTTTCGGGAAATCGACGGACTGCACGTTCAGGCGGATCTTCCCGGAAATGATCCGCGAGATGTCCAGGACGTCTTCGACGATCTGAGCCAGCGAAGTCGCATTCCGCTCGATTGTGTCGATCGCCTGCTCTTGCTTGTCGCCGCTCAACATGCCGGAGCGAAGCATCCGCGCGTAGCCGAGCACGGCGTTGAGAGGCGTCCGTAGCTCGTGCGACAAGCTCGCGAGGAACTCGTCTTTGAGCCGACTGGCTTCTTGGACCATGCCGAACATGCGAGCGTTCTCGAGCGCGACGGAGGCCCAGGCCCCGATGCCCACCGCAAGCCGCTCGTGATGGTCGCTGAACCGATCGACGTCGGGGTGGCCAAAGAACAGCCCGCCGATGACTTCTGCGGAGCGCCCCCTGACGGGCACGGCGAGGTAGCTCCGAACCGGCAAGTGCCCGCTCGGCATGCCGTTGTGAGGCGGATTGTGGCCGTAACGAGGGTCCTTCGTGATATCGGCGCTCCGGACCACACCTGTACCGTTGAACGTCGCCGCGAAGACTTCGGTGTTGCGCGGCATCGGCAGCTTCGAGAACGCTTCCGGTGGGGCGCCGGAGATCGTGTAGAGCATGTACGCCTCGCCCGCGTCGTTCTTCACGTTGTAGAAGAACGCGCCGAACTGGGCCGTCGTCAGCTCGGTCGCGGTGTCTGTCACGGCTTGCACGACCTTGTCACGATCGAGATCGGAGGCGACGACGCTGCCGACATTGTTCAGCGCTTCGGTGACGGCGGCGTTCTCTTCGAGCAAGCGCAGTCGTTCCGCTTCGGCGTTGCGCGCGTCCGTGATGTCGCGCGCGATCTTGGAAGCGCCGACGATGGTTCCCGTGGCATCGCGGATGGGCGAGATCGACAGCGAGATGAGCAACCGCCGCCCGTCCTTGCTGATGCGGATTGTCTCGAAGTGGTCGATGCGTTGGCCGTTCCGAAGCCTCGCCAAAATGTCGTCTTCTTCCGCCTGTCGCTCGGGCGGAATGAGCAAGCGGATCGGCTTGCCGAACATCTCCTCCGCCGTGTAGCCGAACAAGCGCTCGGCGGCTCCATTCCACGAAGTGACGATGCCGTTGAGGTCCTTCGTGATGATCGCGTCCATGGACGAATCGACGATGCTCGCGAGCAGCGTGCGAGCATCTCGCGCGCCCTTCCGATCCGTCACATCCATGATCGACGCAATCCAACCGACCGTGCGTCCGGTCGAATCGAGGTCTGGCTTGTATACGACGTGCAAGTTGCGCGGCCCCACGCCGGCGAACGTCACGACGTTTTCGTACTCCACCTCGGCGCCGGTCAGCACAAGATCGACGTACGGCCGGATCGTCGCGAAGCCTTCCTCGCCCATGATCTCGACGATGCGCCGCCCCTTGAGCTCGTCGGGCTCGCGGCCGAGCATCTCCGCATAGGCCCGACTGACGAATACGTATCGCAAGTCGCGGCTGCAGCGCGTGATCATGAACGGCGTCTCGTTCATGAGACGCTCGCTTTGGCGCAGAAGCTCTAGCTCGTCGGTCGTCTGATCCATGTCTAACCGCTAGTACCTTTTCGGCGGCTGTTCCTGATTGCTCGTGGGCTGTTTGCCGGCGGAGCTCGCCTCTAGCTTAGGCCGGCGATCAATTGCCGTAGATCTTCGAAGCCGACCGGCTTAACCAGATGAGCCGCGAATCCAGCGGCACGCGTGCGCTCCCGATCCTCCTCACGGCCGTAGCCCGTGAGCGCGACCAAGCTTGGGGTGCTTTCGCCGAGCGCCGTTCTCATGCGACGGGCGACTTCATATCCGTCCATGTCCGGCAGGCCGATATCGAGAAGCACGACATCCGGCCTCGTCGCCGCGACGGTCTCGACCGCCAGCGATCCTGATGACGTTGTCAGCACCTCGTGGCCGTCGAACCGCAACAACGTCGCGAGCATTTCTGCTCCGTCTTCGCTGTCGTCGACGACGAGGATCTTCCGCGGCCGTGGCGGCTCCGGCGAGGAAGGAGTCGTGTCGCTGTTCTTCGAGGCCATTCTGGCTGAATAGCCGCATCTTTTTTTTCAGTCAAGGGCCCGGCGCGCCGAAAATGGGTGCCGACCCGGATCGAGAGCTGCGTGCTACTGCAGCGTTTTGACGCCGCCACTGCCGCCGATCAGCAGCACGTCCGCGCCGCGATTCGCGAAAAGGCCCACCGTCACGACGCCGGGGATCAGGCTGAACCGCATCTCCATCTCGACGGGGTTCGCGATCCGCAGGTTGTGCACGTCCAGGATCTGGTTGCCGTTGTCCGTTACGAAGCCTTCACGAAGGATCGGTTGGCCGCCGGCCTTGACCATCTGCCGCGAGACGAACGGCACGGCCATCGGGATCACCTCTATCGGCAACGGGAAGCGGCCGAGCGCGGCGACGAGCTTCGACTCGTCCACGATGCAGACGAAGCGCCGGGCCGCGCCGGCGAGAATCTTCTCGCGCGTGAGCGCGCCGCCGCCGCCTTTGATCAGATGCAGGTGTTTCGTGGCCTCGTCGGCGCCGTCGATATAGAGGTCGAGCTCGCCGGCCCCGGCGAGCGGGGTGACCTCGATGCCGGCCGCCTCGAGCCTGCGGGTCGAGCGCTCGGAGCTCGAGACCACGGCCGTGAGCTTGGCCGCATAAGGCGGCAGCGCGTCGATCAGGAAATCAACGGTGCTGCCCGTGCCGACGCCGAGCGCGATACCGTCCTTGATGTAAGACAAGGCTGCGGTTGCGACGAGGCGTTTTTGGTCTTCCTGGCTCAAGGTGATGCTCGCGAAAATCGTGCCCCCGAAAAGAGAGTGCCCGCAACTTGGCGGGCACTACACTCGTTTGAGCCAGACAAGCGGCTCAAGCGTTGATCAGCTACCGCTTCTTACGACGGCCTTTCTTGCGGCGCTTCTTCGCGCGCTTTTTGCCGCCGCGCTTCTTCGCACGACGCTTCTTCGCTCTGCGCTTCGCGGGTTTCTTCGCGACCTTGCGCTTGGATTTTCTGCGCTTGGCACGCGATTTCTTCATCGAAGTCTTCTTCACAGAAGCCATGGGTAGTCTCCGTTGTCGGGATAGACGGCGTGAGTATATATAAAAGGATCAAAAATTCCAGCGCGTTACGGTTTTTTGCGCATCTTTATCGCGATGATGTGCGCGCAGAGTGTGATTCGTTGCACATCACGTGCGACTCGCGTGACGCACAACACACATCTCGCATTGCGCTCAACGCGAGAGCGACAGAATGAATTTCCAATGCGCAGCGCTCACCGGCGTGATCGAAAGTCGGTTGCCGCGCTTCAACAGCGCGAGCCCTTTGAGCGCGCCGTCGCTGTGCTCGCGCAAGGTTGCAAGCGTGATCGGCGTGCGCAGCTTGCGCTCGAAGCGCACGTCGACCATGTACCAGCGCGGATTCTTGGGATCGCTGTCGGCGTCGTAATGCTTGTCGCGCTTGTCGAATGCAGTGTGGTCGGGATAGCCGCGCTTCACGACTTTCACGATGCCGGCAATTCCCGGCTCTTCGGTGTTCGAGTAATAGAAGAACGCAAGGTCTCCGACGCGCATGTCGTCGCGCATGAAGCCGCGGGCTTGGTAGTTCCTGACCCCGTCCCAATGTGTTGTTTTACGCGGGCTTCGGGCCAGGTCGTCGAGGCTGAACGCCTCGGGCTCCGACTTCATGAGCCAGTGATTCATCTCGAGGTTCCTCGATGGAAGCGGCGGACCTGGGCCTCCGTCACCGCCCCCCAGAGCGGAACGTCCCACGGCTCGGGCGCAATCGTATGCACGTGTTGGAGCTCGTATGCGACGCCGAGCAGCTTCGGGCGATGCCAGGCGCTGCGCGTGTGGAGAAACTGAAAGCATCGATCGTAGTAGCCACGGCCGACGCCGATTCGCACTCCGCGGTCGTCGAACGCGACGAGCGGCGTCAGCACGAGATCGAGCCGTCGCGGGTCGACGCGCTTCGTGCGGTCGGGCTCGAGGATGCCGAAGAAGTTCGTGCCGAGATCTGCGGCGTGGTCGAGCTCCGCGAAGCTCATCGACCGACGCGTGATGATCGGCGCATAGACGCGCTTGCCGGCGCGCGCGGCTTCCTCGGCGACCCTACGCAGCGACGGCTCGCCGTCGAACGCGAGAAAAACTGCGATGCGGCGGGCACGGCGAAATACGTCGAGGTTACGGATACGCGCCGCTATCGCGCGGTCGGCCGCCGCGCGTTCGGCGGAAGGCAGCGTGCGCCGCTCGGCCCGGATCCGTTGACGCAAGCTGCGCCGCTCGGCCTGCGAGTTGGAGGAGATGCTCCCCGCCTGTGCCGTCACGAACCGTTGCTCTCGAACCGGAGCAACAAGTGGGGTACGTCGTGGCGGCTGAAGGCTTTCCGGTTGGACCGGATTTGCACAACACCTCCTACAGAACTAACCCCAGACGCATGATTTAGGGTCCGAGAGACTTTCGTCCGCGTCGAACACCGCAGGGAGCACCAAGGCGAATTATAGATTGAGCTGCTTCGCCGGACCGAGAGCCGAGTCTAAATGCTCGCGCATCGCACGGATTCGAAGCCCGACGATGTTCTTGAGCTCTTCGTCCTGGCCTTGGGCTCGGATGAGCTCGTTTGCGAGGTTGAGCGCCGCCATGACGGCCACGCGGTCGAGGCCAACGACCTTGCCGCTGTCCCGGATCTCGCGCATTTTGCTGTTCAGGAGCTCAGCCGACGACACCAGCGCCGCCTTTTCCTCGGCGGGGCAGGCCACGTGGTACTCCTTCTCTAAGATCCGAATCGTGACGTGCGCGGACGCATCGCTCACGAGGCCTGCTCCATCCCTTTGAGCCTGCCGATCATCGCCTCGACGCGCCCTTTGACCTGCTCGTTCTTGTGGAGCAGGGAGGCGCGCTCGGCGATCAACGAATCTTGGCGGTGTCGCAGCGACGCGTTCTCTTCTTGGAGCTGCCGGCAGACGACGACGAGCTCCTCGAGACGCTTTTCGAGACGCCGCAGCTCGAGATCGAAACGGTGGTTGCTTTGGTCGTTGCTCACGGCGCGAAATATAGTGCCCTCAAGACCTAAGGGTCAATAACGCTCGCGGCGGTGATAGCATTCATGCACGCGCCTTGCGCGTGCAGGACATTTGCCCCGCCGTGACCGCTGGCTCTCACATCGGCTCGAACGACTACGATGCGCTACGCGAGTCGCTGAGCGGCTCCGGAACGCTCGTCTCGCTTCCGGAGCTGCACGGCGGACTCTGCGGTGGGCTCTGCGTTGGCGGACCGCCCGCCGCAGAGCGTTGGCTCGACGACTTCCTCGCCGACAGCGACACGGCCGACGTCCCGGGCACGCGCGCGGTCGGCGTCGAGCTCGAGCGCGCGGCTTGGACCGCGCTCGCAGATGCCGAGCTCGCGTTCGAGCCACTGCTGCCGAGCGACGACACTCCGCTCGAGGAGCAGGCGCAGGCGCTCGCGCTCTGGTGCAGCGGTTTCCTGAACGCCGTCGGCGCGTCCGCGCCCGATCTCGTCGGCCGCAACGCGAAGCCGACCGCGGCAGCCGCTGCGATCGCGTCGGCCGAGGTCGCGGAGATTCTCGGCGACTTCGCCGAGATGAGTCGCGCCGGCGTCGACGACGAGGATGCGGCCGATCCAACCCAAGCGGATTTCGCGCTCGCCGAGCTCAAGGAGTACGTCCGCGTGAGCGTGCAGATCGTCTTCGAGCAACTGGCCGACCGGCGCGAGGCGGCGGCACGCGACGCGCACTGATCATGTCGGGGCAGAAGGAGTTCCAGCGTCGCCGCCGCGAGCTGATGGGCATGATCGGCGCGAACGGGATCGCCGTACTCGCGGCCGCGCCCGAGCGCGTCCGCAGCCGCGATACCTTATTTATCTATCGGCCGGACAGCGACTTCTACTATCTCACCGGCTTCCCGGAGCCCGAGGCCGTGGCCGTGCTGGTGCCCGGGCGGCCGCAGGGCGAGTTCCTGCTGTTCTGCCGCGAGCGCAATCCGGAGCGCGAGCTCTGGGACGGCCCCCGAGCGGGCCCCGAGGGGGCGGTCGCCGCCTTTGGCGCGGACGATGGGTATCCGATCGACGATCTCGACGACATCCTGCCCGGGCTGCTCGAGCGCAGCGACCGCGTCTACTACTCGATCGGCAAGAACGAGTTCGACCAGAAGCTGCTCGCGTTCATCCAAACGCTGAACAGCAAGCGTCAGAGTAGCCACGCGCCGAGCGAGATAGTCGCGCTAGACCACCTGCTACACGAGATGCGCCTCTTCAAGAGCCGAGGCGAGGCGGGCACGATGCGCCGCTCCGCGAGGATCGCGGTCGCGGCGCACACGCGTGCGATGCAAGCCGCGCGGCCCGGCATGATCGAGTACGAGCTAGAGGCCGAGTTCCTGCACGAGTTCCGCCGCCACGGCGCGGACTGCTCGTATCCGCCGATCGTCGCGGCCGGCGCGAATGCGTGCGTGCTGCATTATCGCGCGAACGACGCGACGCTCTGCGACGGCGACCTCGTGCTGATCGACGCGGGCTGCGAGCTTCAGATGTACGCGTCGGACGTCACGCGAACGTTTCCGGTCAACGGCGTGTTCAGCAAGCCACAGCGCGAGCTCTACGACGTCGTGCTTGCGGCGAATCGCGCCGCGACGAAGGTCGCGCAGGTCGGCAACCACTGGAACGACCCGCATGACGCGGCCGTCGGCGAGGTCACGCGCGGCCTCAAGGATCTCGGCCTGCTGTCCGGGCGCGTGCATCACCTGATCAAGACGCAGGCTTACCGGCAGTTCTTCATGCACCGCACGGGTCATTGGCTCGGACTCGACGTGCACGACGTCGGCGACTACAAGGTCGCCGAGCATTGGCGGCTGCTCGAGCCCGGCATGGTCATGACGATCGAGCCCGGGATCTACGTGTCGCCTGCGAACAAGGACGTCGCGAAGCGCTGGCGCGGGATCGGCATCCGGATCGAGGACGACGTGCTCGTCACCCGCGAAGGCCCCGAAGTGCTCACGGCGGACCTCGCTGCTTCGGTCGAGGAGATCGAGGCGCTGATGGCCACACGCGCGTGAGCGCGAGCCTCGCCGAGCGTCTCGACTGCGACGTGCTGATCGTCGGCGGCGGCGCCGTCGGCTCCGCGCTCGCCTGCGCGCTCGCCGAGCTGCCGCTCGACGTGGTGCTCGTCGAGGCGCGCGAGACCGCGAAGCTCGAGCAGCCGAGCTTCGACGGCCGGACCACCGCGCTCGCGAACGCGTCGCAGCGAATTCTCGCGGCCCTCGGCGTCTGGCCCGAGCTCGCTCCCCGCGCCGAGCCGATTCGAACCGTGCACGTTTCCGAGCGCGGCCGCTTCGGCGCCGCGCGGATCAGGGCGGAGGAGGAGGGCGTCGAGGCCCTCGGCTACACGGTCGAGAACGCGGCGCTCGGAAAGGCGCTCTGGGAGCGGCTCGAGCGCGCGCCCCGCCTCCGTGTGCTCGCACCCGCGACCGTCGCGGAGCTCGAGGTCGGCCGCGACGCGGCCGAAGCGCGGATCGAGCCCGGCGCGCGCACGGTTCGTGCGCGGCTCGTGGTCGGCGCGGACGGCGCTCGCTCCTCGGTTCGCGCCGCGCTCGGCGTCGCGGCGGCCGAGCACGACTATGCGCAACGTGCGCTGATCTTCAACGTGACGACCGAGGCGCCGCTCGCGGGCCGCGCGTTCGAGCGCTTCACGAAGCGCGGCGCGATCGCGTTCCTGCCGCTGACCGGCGGTCGGGCCGCGGTGATTTGGACGCTGCCGAGCGACGACGCCGAGCGCGCGCTCGCGTTGCCGCCCGACGAGTTCCGCGCGGAGCTACAGGCGGTATTCGGCTTCCGGCTCGGCCGCATTGCGCGGATCGGCGAGCGGCGCGCGCACGCGCTCGCGCGCGTCGCGAGCGAGGAGCTCACGCGCGAGCGCGCGCTCTTGATCGGCGACGCGGCGCTGCGGCTGCACCCGATCGCGGCGCAAGGCTTCAACCTGGCTCTGCGCGACGTCGCGACGCTCGCGGAGGTCATCGCGGACGAGATAGGGGCCGGGCGTGCGCGCGGCGCAGACCCCGATCCCGGCTCGCGCGAAGTGCTCGAGCGCTACCGCGCCTGGCGCGCCGCGGATCGAGGCCGTGTCTCGGCATTTACGCACGGTCTCGTGAGCCTGTTCGGCGAGTCTGTGCCCGGCGCTGGGGTCGGCCGCGGCCTCGGCCTCGTGGCATTCGATCTTCTGCCCGGCGCGAAGGCGTTGCTCGCGCGGCAAACGATGGGCCGCGGCGGTCGAGTGCCGCGGCTCGCGCGCGGCCTGAGACTCGTCGAGTAGCGGCTCGTGAGCGCGACACCACCGACCATTCTGATTGCCGGCGCGGGCGTCGTGGGCCTCAGCGTTGCTGCGCTGCTCGCGACCGGGCGCTGCGCGGACCGGCTGCGCGTGCGCGTGCTCGAGGCACGCGCGCTGCCCGAGTGGCGCGCCGATGAGATCGATTTGCGCGTCTACGCGCTGTCGCGTGCGTCGCAGCGCGTGCTCGACTCGGTCGGCGCGTGGCAACGTGTTGCCGCGCGCCGCGCGAGCGCGTATCGACGCATGCACGTCTGGGAGGGCGAGGATTCGTCGGCCGGCGCGCTCGAGTTCGACAGCGCCGAGATCGCGGAGCCGGACCTCGGCCATATCGTCGAAGACAGTCTGCTGCGCAGGGCCTTGGCCGAAGTGCTCGCGGCCGCTCCGAACGCCGAGCTCGCGCACGGCGCCGGCCTCGAGAGCGTCGACATCGACTCGCGCTTGGCGCGCGTTCGGCTCGCGGACGGACGCGCGGCGCAAGGCGCCGTGCTCGTCGCGGCGGATGGCAGCGACTCTGCGATCCGCGGCATGCTCGAGCTCCCCGTCGCGGCGCGCAGCTACGGACAGACGGGGCTCGTGACCCACGTCGCGACCGAGCGCCCGCATCGCGAGACGGCGTGGCAGCGATTCTTGCCCGGCGGACCGCTCGCGTTCTTGCCGCTCGCGGACGGGCGAAGCTCCGTCGTCTGGTCGCTAGCGAGCGAGCGCGCCGC
>Ga0163163_10000433_pt1 | contig 38351 bp, 40 predicted proteins | sample S65metaG_FD_119766 | JGI IMG/M metagenome (GOLD analysis project Ga0163163, IMG submission 119766) | Switchgrass rhizosphere microbial communities from Kellogg Biological Station, Michigan, USA - S6-5 metaG | ecosystem: Host-associated > Plants > Roots > Rhizosphere > Soil | place: USA... | reverse complement strand
CATGTACGTGCAGTCGTCCTCGCCGACGAAGAGATCGCTGCCCTCGACGAGCTCGATGCCCATCGCCTGTGCAAGGTACGTGTGCTCGAAATACGCGCTGTTGAAGACGCCCGGCGTGAGCAGCGCGATCACTGGCTGCTCGCCGGGCCGCGGCGACAGCGCCGCGAGCGTCTCGTAGAGCTGCATCGGGTACTCGTCGACAGGCAGGATCGTGCAGGTCTCGAACAGCTCGGGGAACACGCGCTTCGAGACGATTCGGTTCTCGAGCATGTACGACACGCCGCTCGGAATCCGCAGGTTGTCTTCGAGTGCGTAAAGTTTGCCGTCCGCGTCGCGCACGAGATCCGAGCCGCACACGTGTGCCCAAACGCCGAGCGGCGGTTTCACGCCGATGCACTCGCGCCGGAAATTCACCGAGTTCGCTAACAGCTCGGCCGGCACGATCTTGTCATTGAATATCCGCTGCTCGCCATAGACGTCGCTGATGAACATGTTCAGCGCGCGGATCCGCTGCTTGAGCCCGGCCTCCGTGCGCTCCCATTCGCTGCGCGCGAGCACGCGCGGGATCAAGTCGAACGGCAAGGGTCGATCGACGTTGCGGCCGTCGGAATACACGGTGAACGTGATGCCCGACACGCGCGCGATCGCGCTCGCAGCAACCTGGCGCGCGGCGACGTCGCGGTCCGAAAGCTTCGAGAGATAGCGGACGAGATGGCCGGCGGCGGGCCGCGGGCCGCCGTCGGCCGCGATCAGCTCGTCAAACGCGGAGCTCCGGTAGTTCGTCCAGTCCATCGGTCAACACAGTTCCGGCCGAGTCGCTTTTATTAATGAATTCCGCCGGCGTTCGAGCGTCGCGCGCTACGCGGGCGGGGCCGATTCCGCGTAGCCGGAGCAAGGACTATGCCACGGGGCGCGACGGCTCGCGCGCACGATCGCGCGGCGACGGGAGACCTCAGAGAGTACTGAGGGCGGGCGGCCATGCCCGATCCTCGTGCATGCGCGCATAACGGCCGGTTCAAAACGGGGCAAGCGGCCGACTTGCCGCCGACCGGACCGGCAGTGCCGGTCAGGCTTTCGGCTCGGCGGCCTTCTTGCCCGGCACGAAGCGCGAATAGACGTAGATGCTCGCGTCGACGTCGCCAAGCTGACTCTGGATCAGCGCCCACACGACCTTCCAGTCGAGCCCGCCCACGCCCGTCGCGAGCCGCGGTAACGCGACCGACGAGAGCCCCTCGTCTGCGATCACCTTCTTTAGAGCATGCAGTGTGTGGTTGACGCTGCTCTCGCTCGCGCCGCGAGGCTTACTTCCGTGCTCGTAACCGCCCTCTTGCGTGAGCAAATTGATCACGCGCACGCCGCCCGCGCCGCTCCAGATCCAAGCGCTACCGAGCTTCGGGTGCTGCTGCCTGCACCAGTGATGGAAGTCTTTGTGCATCGCCGGATAGCGCTCGTGCAGCGCTTTCGCGAGGCCTTGGTTCATCGGATCGTTCGCCGCCACGCCGTGCGCAATCGCGTCGGCCCCGGTCAGCAGAATGTCGCCTTCGACTTCGTGGATCATGCGGTCGGCACCTCTTCGTCGCGTTCTACCGCATCGCACCGGGCGAGCGGCGCAGGTCGGCAACGTATGCAAGTTTGCAGGCGGACTCTCACTACGGCGTATCGGCTGGTGGGCTCGAGCGGCCGAGGATGCGCTCTGCGTTGTGTATGGCTCCGAGCTGCAGCGATTGCATCTGCGCCGGCAACTGATTTCCCGCCTGAACCGTCGACACGAGCATGGGAAGCGCCGCGAGGTACAGAATCGCTGCATACCACCACGGAATCAGCTTCTCGCGCACCGCTCGGTAAGTGAGTCCCAGCACGACCGGTCCGAGCAGGAACACGGCCGTTACGGCCCCGGGCGTGTAACCGCGAAAGTAGCCAACGTAGTAGATGTGCGCCAGCACGTTACCGAACGAGAGGACGACGAAGAACGGCAGGGAGAGAAACGCCGCGAAGCGCGGATTCCTCGGCCACGACGTGAGCGCCGTCCAGAGGATTCCTTGCAGAGCGACCTGCGCGAGACCGAGCCACAGGACGGGATGATCGATGCGCGAAAAGTAACCAGGATCGACGAAGTGCACGCTCTCGAACTCGTTGATGTTCCACTCCTCCGCTTCGTGCAGAGTCCGCCGTGTCGGACCGCGCCGGCGTCGCAGTCGGCGCGGCCCTATCGGTCTCAGTCGCCGTGACCATGTTGATGATCGTTGTCATCGCCATGATCATGATGATGGTCGTTGTCGTCATCGTCGAGCGGTAGCAGGGCGTGCTTGAAGACCCAGTCGGCGACGAGACGGCTCTGCGTCCGCGCCACTTCGTCGGCGGTGCGGAAATGTATGCCGAGGTAGATCCGGGCGTCGACCACGTCCTGTGCCGCGTCCGAGAAGCGTTTGTACGTCCGTGTCTTGATCACCGCCGCCGGGACCGCCGTCTTGATATCGAAGCTCATCCGATCGGTCCCGAAAAACAGCGCCAGAACTCGCGTCATGCTGGCGGTCACGCTGTTGTAGCCGGAGTAGTAGTCGGGATAGTTCGGATTGTTGATCAGCGGCTGCCAGTCTGGGTCGCCGACGGTTTGCGCATTGCCGTCGTTGTCGCCTTCGCGAATGGCCGTCAGCGGGCGCCAGTAGAAGTAGAACCGCTTGGAATCCCAGGCCGTGATGATCGAGTCGGCCATCGCGATGTTGGCCAGCGCCAACAGCCGCGCGCTGTCGCTGAGTCGGTGAAGGTTCTGGTCTGCCAGGCTCCGCAAGACCTCATTCCACTGAGCAATCGCGTTGCCGCTGTAGAAATAAGCGAGGTCCGTCTGCTCCGCTGTGCGCGTCAATGTCGTCAGGGCGGTGCTCGCGAAGCCACCCAGGCTTTTGACCTCGTTGTAATCCCGCGTGTATTGGGCGCTGTCGAGGGCGGGCGGCGGGCCGGGCCGAAATCGCGTCGGACTCGTCAGCGCGAAAGGATCGGAATCGGCCATCCAAGGCGCGAGCATGGCTGAGCCGGACGGTGGCGCGGGCGGATTGCCGAGGAAGGAGGGCGTTGGGCGCCAGTGACCGGTCTCGTTGCTGCCGACGAAAGGGTCGACCACGCTGGGTTGCTTGCGCTGCAAAGGGAGTATTCCAATGGCAACCTGGTGGCCAACATCCAATCCCGGATCGTTCCCGAGCCCGTTAGCCGCGATGTAGTCGAAATAGGTCGCGTCCAGCGACGCCGACTGCGAGGGGAACAAGCCGGCTAAAACGTCGTGCGCCGCAGCAGCGACAGCTGCGGAAGGCGAGCCCTTCGCATGATGGATGTCCACCTGATAAGGCTCGAAGCGATGGTCCAGAGCCTGCACCGCATCGTGCACGGCGATTTGAACGAGGGCCGAGTCGAGCGCGCCCGGCGCGCCCGGGCGGTTAGCCGCAATTGTAGTTTGCGCGATCGCGTTCCAGTCGGTCACGGCATCGGCAAAGACAGGGCCGGTGCCAACGAGGAGTCCGCATGCTGCTAGGTCCGCAAGCCAGCGAAGGCGTTTCATGGTTGTATCCTCTTCTTGGTTTTGGCAGGGCACTCCCGTGGGGTGGATCTGCAGACGTCGACAACCACGTTGTTATTCGAGCGATATCAATCCGGCGACAGTCTCCTCGAGTGGTCGTCTAACCCCACCTCGGAAACGAGCTTGCTCTTGCCGTCTTTCCTTTTCAAGGAAATTTGCGGCTAGTGGGTTACGGTCGCGTTTCTGACGAGTGTCGTCTCGGTGTCACTGCTTGGCCTCGCTCGCGCGCGCCGCGCTCAGTATGTTGCGGAGGCCGTAGTTGCCCTCGTGACACTCGAACGCCATCGCGGGCTGCGGGTCGAGCGTGAGCGGCATCGCAATCGTCCAAGGTCGCGCCCATGTCGTTGGGTCGTCCATCGTCGCTGTCCAAGCAATGCGATCGCGCGCGACGGGCGTGAAACGCTCGGTGATCTTGAGGCGCTCGGGGTTTGCGTTTCGATACACGGTCAGTGTCGTGAAGTTCGTCGTCTCGACGACGAGCGTGCTGCCTTCGAAATGGCCGCGCGCGTCACCCATGTGCTCGTGAATCGCGGCGCCGACGTGTGCGCTGCCGTTCAGCGGAATCACGCGCGCCTCGTGGACGATTTCGTAGGTGATCACGACGTAGCCCGGTGACTGAGCGATCTGATAAACGTTGCCGTACATCACCGGGATCATCGACCCGGGCAGGCCGCGGCTGATGCAGCGCTCGAGAGGATTGAAGTCCAGCGGGCTGTCGAACGGCCCGCCGACGAAGCTGCTCCGCACGCGCGCGCCGACGCGCGTCTTCGCCTCGGGCGTCAACGCGGGAATCGTGCCGTCGACGGGATCGACGACGAGCCAGGGGCGGGCGCGCTTCGTGAGGTCGAGATTCTCGAGCCACCACTGATCCGGACCGCGCGGGCCGGGCGCGAGGTTCGCGATCATCTTCTCGGTCGCCTGGCGCCGGACCTCGGCAAGCTCCGCGGGCGTGACGTCGGCGAGGGTCTTCCCGGCGAACTCGACCGGGCGCTCGAGAGGGGTCGCGTACTCGTTGTCGTTCGCGTAAACGCCCTGCAGATCGGGGTCGCCCCACGACGTGCGCGGGGCCTTGTATCCAGACTGGGCCGCGGCGCTGCCGGCGACGGCCAGCGCGGCCAGGACTACGAGTCGACGCCTTGGCATAACGTCCCCCTTGATGCGAGTCGATTCTCGTTCCGGCCGGAGCGGCGCGTCAACGCGGCCGAAGCCCGCCCGAGTCGCCAGGCGGCCTGGGAGACAGTACCATCGCTAATTCGAAGCGGCACGTCGAGGCCGCGATCAGGAGACCGGCCATGCAGCGACTCGTATTTGCACTCCTCACCGGCAGCCTTCTTGTTTTCGGCGCCGCCGGTCCAGCAGCCGCGCACCACTCGTTCGCGGCGATCTACGACCTGAACAAGCCCGTTACGGTGCACGGCACGATCGCGCAGGTGAAGCTCACGAACCCGCACTCGTGGTTTTACCTCGACGTGAAGAACGACAAAGGCGACGTGCAGCGTTGGGCGTTCGAGGCGGGAACGCCGAGCGGCATGATCCGCAACGGCTTCAAGCCGAACGAAGTGAAGACCGGGGACGAAGTCACGATCACCGCGTTCCATGCTCGCGACGACTCGCAGAACATGGGCATGTTGAAGGAGCTCAAGACTGCGGACGGCACGACGTACGGCTTGTTCGGCCCACAAGAGCAGCGCGAAGCGCAGCAACGCTGACGCTTGCAGTAACGGGGGAGCTCGACGATGACACGCGCAACGATGAAAACCGTTTCCGCGGCCGCAGCCGCAACTGCTGTCGCCTGGCTCGTAGCCGGCGCGCTCGATACCGCGGCCGCGCAAAGCAGCGCAGCGCCGAGCGCGGCGGAAAAGAAACCCGGGCCGGCGCCGAAGATGGCCGACGGCCATCCGGACCTTTCGGGCGTCTGGTGGGGCGGCGGGGATGTCGGTGGCCGCGGGTTCCGGCCTGGCGGCGGACCGCCTGCCGGGGGCGGCGCACCGCCCGCGACCTTCACGAGTCTCTACAAGCCGCAGGCCGCGGAGCGCGCGAAGACGCTCAGCGACAAGGACGACCCGACGCTGCACTGCAACCCGGTCGCGTTCGGCACGCTGAACGTGCGGCTGTGGAACGTCGGCGCGGTCGGTCAGATCGTCGCAACGCCGAAGCTCATCGTGCTGCTGTCCGAAACGTTCCACGATTACCAGCTCGTGCCCACGGACGGACGCAAGCATCGCGACGATCAGCCGCCGACTCTGCGCGGCGACGCGGTCGGCCACTGGGATGGCGACACGTTCGTCGTCGACGTCACCAACTTCACGGACGACACCTGGATGTGGGCCGAGGGCCGAGTCTCGTTCCATTCCGACGCGCTGCACATCGTCGAGCGCTACCGGCGCGTCGACGCGAACACGCTCGAGATCGAGGCAACGGTCGAGGACCCGAAGGTGCTCACGGGCCCATGGACGGTGCCGAAGCAGAGCTTGAAGCTCGCGCCGTTCGACACGCTGCTGTCGCTGAACTGCGCGACGGACGAGACGGAAGCGCAAATCCAGAGCGCGTCGCAGCCGAAGAAGTAGACGCCGCGCGAGCTCGCGCGCTGATTCGATAACGATCTCGTCGCGTTCGCGGGTCCACCGCTCGCGACCCTTCACTCGAAAACCCCAGAAAAGTGGTACGGGTCTTGCAGCCCTCGTTCAGGGTGCCGGACCGCCGTTGCGCGGGCTCGGAGTGCGTGGCAACGCAAACAAGAGGCAACGGATATGCCAAGCAATCACATTTTTCTTGCAGTTCTTGCAATCGGCGCGGTGGGATCGTCGTTGCTTGCGGCGCCAGCGTCCGCCCAGAGCAACCAGTCGGCTACCCGCACGCACCCACAGGGGCAGGGGCAAGGTCAAGGTCAAGGCCAGGGCCAGAACGAGGGCGGCAACTCTCAAGGGGCCATCGATGCCGTGACGGCGAAAGCCCTCAACACGGCGATCGAAGCGCTCAATATGGAGAAATACGCCGAAGCGCAAGCGGCGATCGACACTCTGAAGCTCGACAAGCTGAGCCCGTACGAGCACAGCAAGGTCGAGCAGATCATGTTCAACATCGCGTACGCGCAAGAGAAGTACGACGAGGCGCGCGCCCATCTCCAGAAGTCGATCGACGCCGGCGGCTTGAACGAGCAAGAGGTCTCGCAGGCGAGATACCAATCGGCGCAGCTCTACCTCACGCAGGAAAAGTGGAAAGAAGGCGCGGCGGCGCTCGAAGAATGGTTCAAGACCGCCCAGAATCCGAACTCCGCCGCGTACTATCTGCTCGCGGTCGCGTACTACCAGCTCCAGGACTTCGGCCGTGCGCTGCCGAACGCGAAGAAGGCGATCGAGCTCACCGACAAGCCGCAAGAGAGTTGGCTGCAGCTGCTGCTCGCGCTGTATCTGCAAAAGGATCAATACAACGATGCAATACCGTTGCTCACGAAGCTCGTCGAGACATCGCCCGACAAGAAGACTTATTGGATGCAGCTCTCGGCGGTGTACGGTCAGGTCGAGGACTTCAAGAACGCGCTCGCGGTGATGCAGCTCGCCTACGGCTCGGGGCTCCTCACCGACGAGGCGGAGTTCCAGCGGCTCGCCGATCTGCTCGTGTTTAACGAGGTGCCGTATCGCGGCGGTCAGGTTCTCGAGAAGGCGCTCAAAGACAACAAGATGCAAGCCAACGAGAAGACCTACGAGAAGCTCGCGGATTGCTGGATCGCCGCCGGCGAGCTCGACAAAGCGGTGGACCCTCTACAGAAAGGTGGAGAGCTCGCCAGCACTGGTGACATGCTCGTGCGTCTCGGAGAGGTGCACGCCCAGCGTCAGGATTGGGAGGCCGCGAAAACGTCGATCGAGCGCGGCATCAACAAGGGCAAGCTCAAGGACACCGGCGCTGCGCAGTTGATGATGGGCATCGTGCTGTTCAACGAGAAAAAGCTCGGCGAGGCGCGCACCTGGTTCGCGCGCGCGCAGCAATCGCCGAAGCAACGCAACATCGCGGAGAACTACGTAAAGATCATCGATGCGCAGACGGCCCAGCAAGAGCAGTCGAAGGAACAGCAGTCGAAGCAGGAGCAGCAGAAGCAAGAGCAGCCGAAGCAAGAACGGTCGTCTTGAGCACCTAACCGCGCGTGCCGAGCCGCGCCGCCCGCTCGTCGACTTCGGCTTGATCGCGGCGCTGGAGCGCGTCGAGTTCTTCGCGCTGCGAGCGCTCGATGTACTTGTCTAGTGCTTGCGCGCGTTGATGCGAATCGCGCCAGCGCTCGAGCTCGGTTCGATGGCGGTCGACCGCCTTTTGCAACTCTGCCTCGTGGAATGCGACTGCGTCGCTCAAGCGTGCAAGGAAAGCGCGCGTGTTCTGCAAGCGCGTGCTGTCGGTCGATTCGTTGAACGCGCGCTGCCGGTACTCCGCGAGATAGCCGCGCAGCTGCTCGACCTCTCGCTCTTTGGCCGCGAGCTGTGCCGAGCTCGTGGCGAGCCGTTGAGCGGCCTCGTTCTCGCGCATCGTCGCGATCTCGGCAATCGGCTCGAGACGAGTCGGCTTGCTCATTTCGCACCCTCACGCCGCGCGGCCGCTGGGAACAGCGCCTGGAGCTCCGCGATGCTTTGCGCGAACGGAATGCGGGCGTTCGCGTCTTGCTGGAGGAAGCGCAAGATGCCGGGCCAATGCTGAATCGCCTCGTCGACGCGAGGGTCGCTACCCTTCGCGTAGGCGCCGATCGTGATCAGGTCGCGGTTCTGCGCGTATGTCGCGTTCAACTGCCTAAATCTCCGAATCATCTGTTGGTGCTCGGGCGTCGTCACGAGCGGCATCAACCGGCTGATCGACGCCTCGATGTCGATCGCGGGATAGAGCCCGGACTCCGCGAGGTCGCGCGACAGCACGATATGGCCGTCGAGGACCGCGCGCGCCGCGTCCGCGATCGGATCGTTCGGGTCGTCGCCCTCGGTCAGCACCGTATAGAACGCAGTGATCGATCCACCTCGAGGCCCGCCGTTGCCCGCTCGTTCGACGAGCTGCGGCAATTTCGCAAACGTCGAGACGGGGTAACCCTTAGTCACCGGCGGCTCGCCTACAGCGAGCGCGATTTCGCGTTGAGCTTGCGCCACGCGCGTGAGCGAATCCATGAGCAGCAGCACGTTTTTGCCCTGATCTCGGAAATATTCCGCGATGCTCGTCGCGAGGTACGCGCTGTGCACCCGCACGAGCGGCGGACGGTCGGCCGGCGTCGCGATGATCACCGCGCGCCGCCGCGTCTCGGGCGTCAAATACTGCGTGACGAAATCCTGCACTTCGCGGCCGCGCTCGCCGATCAGACCCACGACGATCACGTCCGCGTTCGTGAAGCGCGTCATCATGCCGAGCAGTACGCTCTTGCCGACGCCGCTGCCGGCAAAGAGGCCGAGCCGTTGGCCGCGGCCCACGGTCAGCAGTGCGTTGATCGAGCGCACGCCGACGTCGAGCGGCTCGCGAATCGGTTTGCGGTCGAGCGGATTGGTCGTGCGCGGAGTGAGCCGTATCCGGTCGTCGCAGCGCAAAGGGCCCGCGCCGTCGAGCGGATCGCCGGCGCCATCGAGCACGCGACCGAGCAGGCCTGACCCCGCTTTCGCCTCGAACACGCGCCGTGTCGGGATGACACGGGCACCCGGCATCACGCCGTCGAGCTCGCCCGTCGCAACCAGCAGCAGCGACCCTCCCGAAAAGCCGACGACCTCCGTCTCGGCCATACGCCCATCGTGATCGACCACGAGGCATCGACTCCCGACCGGCGCCTCACACCCGGACGCCTCGAGCGTCATCCCGGCCGCTCGCCGCAGCACACCGTGCGCCACGAACCCGCGCGTGCGATGCGGATACCTCCGCAGCGCTTGGATACTTCGGACTAGTCGAGTGCTGCGGCCCGCGACCTCGATCGCGCCAGTCATTCGGAGCCACCATCAATAAGGTGTCGCACTTTGCGCATGGACTGCGAGCGTCCTGTCCGAGACCGTCGGCGCACAGGGATGTGCGCCGCCGAGCCCCAGGGATGGTCTTCCGGCGTGTCTCGGACAGGATGCTCGCAGGCCGTGCGCAAAGTGCGACTCCTCACCCTGCCCGGGCCGCGGCGATGATCTCCGCGCATCTTGCGGAAAGACGACCGTCAACGAGGGCGCTACCGCTCGTGATCCTGATGTCGCCGCGCTGGAGCGCGGTGTCCTCGGCGACCGCGAACCGCGTCTCGGTGCCGGCATGGATCTCCGCGCGTATGAGCGCGGCGTCCTCGGGATTCAGGTGCAGCGTGATCTCGCGGACGGTGCTCGCTAGCACGCCGAGGCAGTCGTTGATCGCCGCGTGCAAGAGCGCCGGATCGTGCGCGATCTCGTGACGCACGAGGTGGCTCGCGAGCTCGACCGAGAGGTTCACGAGCTCCTCCTCGACCGAACGCTCGAGGTTCTGGAACGGTTGGCTGAACGATTCGGCGAGCGCGGTTAGCCGCGCGACACGCGACGCGAGCTCGGCCTTGCCCGCAGCGAGCCCCTCGTCGAAGCCGCGCTTGAACGCCTCGTCGTGTACCTGCTTCTGAAGCGCGTCGAGCTGACCGGCAGTGAGCAGATGCGCGCTGACCTTTTGTGCGCCGCGTAGTGCGTCGGCGGCGGTCGCGTCGACGGACGGAACGTCCCAGCGGTCGATCTCGCCGGCCTGCTCCTTGTCGATGATCCGCGAGCGCATCAAACGAACTCATCCCCGCCCGCGGCGAGCGTGATCGTACCCTCCTCGGCGAGCCGCAATGCGACCGCGAGGATCTCCTTCTGCGCAGCCTCGACATCGGAGAGCCGCACCGGGCCCTTCGCCGATATGTCGTCCTTCAAGATTTCGACCGCGCGCTTCGACATGTTCTTGAAGATCTTCTCCTTGATTTCTTCGTCCGCCGCCTTGAGCGCGACCGATAGCACGTCGGCCTGCACCTCGCGCAGGATCGATTGGACGCCGCGGTCGTCGACCTTGAGCAGGTTCTCGAACACGAACAGCGCGTCCTTGATCTGCTCGCCGAGCTCCGGGTCTTGCGCCTTGATCGCGTCGATCATCGACGTCTGGCCGCTCGCGCCGAGCAAGTTGATCATGTCGGCCGCGGCCTTCACTCCGCCGAGCCGCGCCGTTTTCAGCTGCGTCGCCTCCTTCGTCTGGCGCTCGACAATCGCGTCGAGCTCCTGGAGCGCTGTCTCGGGCACCTCGTCCAGGCGCGCAACGCGCACTGCGACCTCGGCCTGCACCGCGGAGTCGAAACGCTTGAGCACGTCGGCGGCCTGCTGGCTCGGGAGGTGCGCGAGGATCGTCGCGATGATCTGCGGATGCTCGTTCTTGATCACGTCGGAGACCGTGCGCGGGTCCATCCACTTGAGCGCGTCGATGCCGGTCGAGTCGCGCCCTTTCAAGATCCGGCTGAGCAGCGTGCCCGCGCGGCGCTCGCCGAGGGACTCCGTCAGCACCTTGCGCAAGTAGTCGGCCGTGCCGAAGCCGATCGACGTCTTTCCCTGCACCGCGACGAGCAGCGCGCCTAGCACGTCGCTCACGCGCTCGCGCGATACGTCGCTCAAGCCCGCCATTGCAGAACCGAGCCTCTGAACTTCATCGACCTCCATGTGCCGCAGCACCGACGCCGCGGTTTGCTCGCCGAGGGTGAGCAGCAGAATCGCCGCCCGCTCCGTGCCTTTGATCGTGTTTACTTCAGCCATTTTCTTCCGACACCCAGCTCCTGACGACTTGCGCGACTTGACGCGGATCCTGACCCGCGACGCTGCGCGCCGCGGCCATCCGATCGTCGTAGCTCACGGGCAGACCCATCGGCCGCCCACCAACCATCGCGGGATACATTTGCGCCGCGTACTCGACGGCGGCGGGTGCGGCCGCGATCGGCTGCGGCCGCGTCAGCACGGCCATCATCGGCCGCAGCACGAACCATCCGAGCAAGAGCACGAGCACCGCGCCGAGCGCTTGGCGCGCGATCGTCCAGAATTGCGGGCGCTCCCAGAAGCTCGGCGCCGGCGGATTCTGGACCGCGGCGGCCGGCTGGAACGCGGAGTTCAAGACGGAGATCGTGTCGCCGCGCATCTCGTCGAAGCCGACGGACTGCTTTACGAGCTCAGTGAGCGACTTGAGCTCCTGCTCGGCGAGCGGCGTGCCGGCGCCGCGGCCATTCGCCGCCGGCTTGTTGTCCACGAGCACGCCGATCGACAGTCGCTTGATCGCGCCGACGGCCTGGCGAGTGTGACTCACCGTCTTGTCGAGCTCGAAGTTGCGGGTCGCCGAGCGCGACACGCTCTGCGGCTCCGCCGGCGCTTCGGCTCCTGCGGCATTCGCGGCTCCGTTGGCGCCTCTCGCGCCGCGCGTTTGCGGCGCGACTTGCGGCGGTTGGTTGCTCAGCGCGCCGGGCACGCCCTGCACGCTTTCGCCGCGATGCGAGTCCTCGCTCGTCTGCTCGCTGCGCACGACTTGCACGCCGGGGTCGAAGCTCTCGCGCGTCTGCTCCGTGACCGTGAAGTCGAGCTCCGCCGAAACGCTCGCGCGGACGCGCTCGGCGCCGACGATCGACCCGAGCAGGCCCTCGATGCGACGCGAGTACTCCTGCTCGAGCTGCTTGCGGTATTCGAACTGCGAGCTCGAGAGGCTCGCGGCATCGTCCGACGACGCGCCCGTGAGCAGCGTGCCGGCTTGATCGACCACCGTCACGTGCGACGGCAAGAGCTCGGGCACGCTCGCGGCGACGAGGTGCACGACGGCCTGCACTTGGCCCTCGTCGAGCCGCCGTCCCGAGTAGAGCTTGAGCATCACCGAGGCGCTCGGCTCCCGCTTCTGACGCAGGAACACCGATTGCGGCGGCAGCGCGAGATGCACGCGCGCGTTCTCGACGGGCTGCATGGCGCCGATCGTGCGCGCGAGCTCGGTCTCGACCGCGCGCACGTAGAGCGCATTCTCCATGAACGGGGTCTGGCCGAACGTGCTCTTGTTCGGCATGTCCTCGACGCCGAAGCCGGTGCCGTGCGGCAAGCCCGAGCTCGCGAGCTGCATACGCACCTCGTACTTCTTGTCCGACGGCACGAGCAGGCCGCCGCTCGAGGGATCGAGCTTGTACTTCACACCCGCTCCGTCGAGCTGCGCCGTGATCTCGCCGATGTCCCGCTCGCTCAATCCAGAATAGAGCGGCGTGTAGTTGCCGCCTTGCGACCAGAGCACGAGCGCCACGCCGGCGGCGACGGCCGCCGCGAGCCCGACCAGCAGCAGAATTTGTTTCACGGCGGGCGGCAGCAGCGCGTAGAGCGGTGTCGAGCGCGCGGTTTGATCTACGTCGGCCATGAGATTCCTCGGCGAGTCATTTCGGTCGTGGGCTCATTCATGGTTGAAAACTTCGGCATGCCTAGATCGGCATGTTCATGACTTCTTGGTACGCGCTGACGAGGCGGTTGCGGATTTCCGTCATCGCCTGAAACGAGAGGTTCGCTTTCTGCAGCGCGATCATCACCTCGGGCAGCGCGACCGACTTGTCGCCGCGCTCGAGTGCGGCCGCCATGTCGTAGGCCGTCGTCTGCGCCTGGTTCACGGCGTCGATCGAGCTCTTCAAGAGATCCGCGAAGCCTTGCTGCGGCTCGAGCGGCTCGGCCGTCGGCGGACGCCTGTCGGCCGTCACCGCGAGGCGCTGCATCTCCGCGAGCAAGTGTGTCATCGAGATCCCGGCAGTCATCGTTCGTCTCCGCTCGTATTCAAACGCGATCGCCCGGCACGTGGATGCCGGCCTTGCGCATCTTCTGGAGCTTGTAGCGCAGCGTGCGGCCGCTGATGCCGAGTAGGTCGGCGGCCTGCTCGCGGCCGCGGCTCGATGCGAGCGCGGTCACGATCCTGCGCGTCTCCTCTTCCCAGAGCCCGTCGGCGAGCCCGCCCGACGTCGCGCCGAAGCCGGCCGGCGTCGATGCGGCGCCGGTCGCGAGCGGCGGCGTGGCGCCGAGCAACGGCGCGCCGTTCCCCATGACCCGCGCACGCTCGTCGAGCACGAGATGCAGCGGCTCGATCGCGCCGCTCGCTTCGCATAGCAGCAGCGCGCGCTGCATCGCGTTTTCGAGCTCGCGGACGTTGCCGGGCCACGCGTACGACACGAGTCGCGAGAGCGCGGCATCGGAAAGCGAATTGGCGCCGCCGCGCGCCGCGACGAAGCGGCGTGCGAGCGCGACGACGTCGCCGGGGCGCTCGCGCAGCGGCGGAATCTGTAGCGGAAACACGCTGAGCCGGTAGTAGAGGTCCTCGCGGAACTCTCCGTCGCGCACGGTCTGCTCGAGGTCGCGGTTGCTGGTCGCGAGAACCCGCACGTCGAGAGGGACAGGCTTGCTCGCGCCTAGCGGCTCGACCTCGCGTTCCTGCAGGACTCGGAGCAGCTTCGCCTGGAGACTCAGGTCCATCTCCGTGATCTCGTCGAGCAGGATCGTGCCGCCGTTCGCCTGCACGAACTTGCCGGTGCTGCGCGCTTGCGCGCCCGTGAACGCGCCCTTCTCGTGGCCGAACAGGAGCGCCTCGAGCATCTGCTCGGGGATCGCGGCGCAGTTCACGGCGATGAACGGCCCCGCGTTGCGCTTCGAGCGCGCGTGAATGAAGCGCGCGTAAACTTCCTTGCCCGTGCCGCTCTCACCCGTGAGCAGAACGGTCACGTCGCTTTGCGCGATGCGAGCCGCGAGGTCGAGCAACGCACGGCTGCGCGGATCTTCAGCGATCGGCTCTTGGCCCAAGCGAGCCGCGACGCTCGGCGCGGGTCGCGCGAACCGAGCCACTCGTCGCTCGAGCTCCTCTGCTTCGAACGGCTTGACGAGATAGTCGACGGCGCCGTCGCGCATCGCGGCGACGGCCTGATCGATCGCGCCGTATGCGGTCATCAATAGAACCGGCGGAGCATTCGGCCTTTGACGCAAGCGTCGCAAGAGCTCGGCGCCGTCGACCGGCTGCATCTGCACGTCGCTCACGACGAGATCGACGGCCGAGCCCTCGAGCACCTTGAGCGCCTCGCCGCCGTCCGCGGCCGCGAGCACTCTGTAGCCAGCCGTCACGAGCGTGCTGACGAGCGCGTCCTGCAGCGGACGGTCGTCCTCGACGACGAGAATGGTGGCGGGCTCGCTCATGCGACCTCTCTTGCGGGGGATTCGGTAGCGGCCTCCGCGTCGAGCGGGCTGCGGGTCTCCGCGCGGCGCGGCAGGTCGAGCTCGATCCGCGTGCCGCGACCCTGCGTCGACTCGAGCGCGAGAGCGCCGCCATGCGCCTCGGCGACGGTCTTCACGACCGCGAGGCCGAGACCCGTGCCGGCCGGGCGTGTCGAGAAGAACGGCTCGAACACCCGCGACTGGATGCTCGGCGCGATACCCGGCCCATTGTCTTGCACGCAGAGCTCGACGCGGTCGCCGCGCGTATGCGCGAGCAGCGTGACGACGACGTTCGGCGAGGACTCGAATGCGTTGGTGACCAAGTTCGTGAGCGCGGCCGTCAGCGCGGTGTGATTGCCGTCGAGCTCGACGAGCGCATCGTCGCCTTGAATGATCAAGTGCGCGTTCGGCGGCTTCACGGCGAGCGCCGCGTCGTGCACCGCGCGAAAGAGGTCCGCGACGCGCACGCGCTCTCCGGGTCCCTTGCCGCGCGCGAACACGAGCATGTCTTGGATCAGGCGTTCGAGGTGGCGCAGGCGATCGATTCCTTTCTCGAGTAGCGTCGAGCGCTGCTCGTCGTCGCGGCGCGTGCGGCACTGCGAGAAGTACAGCAGTGCGCCCGTCAGCGGCGTGCGAATTTGATGTGCGAGGCTTGCAGCCATCTTGCCGATTGCGCTCAGCCGCTGATTGCGCGTGACGAGCTCCTGGAGAGCGCGCGTCTCGGTGACGTCCGTCAGCAGGATGATCTTCGCGGCCTCCTGCGGCGCCGAGCTCGCTGCGAGCGTCACGCGCCGGCCGTCGCGGGTGATCCAGTCGCCGCCCGCCTCGCGTGGATTCGCGAGCATGCCGCGCGCGACCGCAGCCCAAGGCTTACCGCCAACGTCGCCGCCGAGGATCTCCTGCGCGATTCGATTCGTCTCTTGGATGCAGCCGTTCTCGTCGACTACGACGACGCCGGCCGGCAGCGTGCCGAGTAGCGAGCGCAGCCGCTCGGCCGTGCGCTCCGCCGTCGCGGTGGCGCGCTCGCGAGCACGGCGTGCGTCCTCGAGCTCGTCGCTGAGCTTCGCGACGCGCTGCTCGAGCGCGTGATAGGTCTGCTGTAGCTGGCTCGAAAGCAGATTGAACGTGTCGAACGCTCGTTCGAGCTCGCCACGTTCCGTTTGCTCGCGGGTTGTGTCTTCGGGCATCGGCGTACCTCGAAGACGGCTTGAGCAAGATTCGTGCCCGGGCTTGGAAGCTAGTAAATACGCGGCCTTGGCGACCGGCGAGACAGTGGGGCGTCAAATCGTTGACGCCTCGAGGATCAAAGCGTCAGGAATTCAACTGGCCTGCAGATCGTACTTACGGAGCTTCTCGACGAGCGTCGTGCGGCGCAGCTTCAACAGGCGCGCCGCGTGCGCGACAGTGCCGTCAGTCTGCTCGAGCGCCGTGCGAATCAGGTGCTTCTCGATCGAGCCCAGGTGCTCGCGCAGATCGAGCCCGTCGCTCGGAATGAACGTCTCGGCGAGCTGTGGCGCTCGGTGCCGGCGCTCGCCGATCGCTTGCGGCAGATCTTCGCGCTCGACACGGCGGCCTCCGCACAGGATCGACAGCCGTTCGATGAGATTCTGCAGCTCGCGCACGTTGCCGGGCCACGGATACGATCGCATGCACGCGAGCGCGACGTCGCTGAATTCGATCGACGGCCGCCCGTCTGCCTCGCCCCGCTTCACGAGATCCGACATCAACGCGGGCAGATCCTCGATGCGTTCGCGCAGCGGCGGCACGCGGATCGGCACGACGTTGAGACGGAAGAACAGGTCTTCGCGAAATTGCTTCTCGGCGACTCGAGCCTCGAGATCGCGATGCGTCGCCGCAAGGATTCGCACGTCGGTGCGGCGCGGCTCCGCGCTGCCGACGCGCTCGAAGGTCTTCTCTTGAAGGACGCGCAGGAGCTTAACCTGCATGTCGAGACCCATGTCCCCGATCTCGTCGAGAAACAGCGTGCCGCGCGCGGCGAGCTCGAAACGGCCGATGCGCGTCGTGAGCGCGCCTGTGAACGAGCCTTTCTCGTGACCGAACAGCTCCGACTCGAGCAGCTCGCGTGGAACCGCGGCGCAGTTGAGCGGCACGAACGGCCCGCCGCGGCGCTCGGAGAGCTCGTGAATGCGGCGCGCGACGAGCTCTTTGCCGCAGCCGGACTCTCCTTGGATCAGCACGGTGCTGTCGTAGCGCGCGACTCGCTGGATCAAAGCGTCGAGATGGCTGATGGCTGCCGATTTCCCGACCGGGAACGCAGCTGCCACGCTCGAATTCGTCATTACAGTCACCTGGGCGGCGCCTGCGCCGCCTTCAGCCGGGGCGAGACCGTGCAGTCCCTTCCGCCCTTTTCACACGGAAAAGGTGAACTGCGTCACATAACAGACTGATTTAAAAAAGGCTTTTTCGCCAAGCGCAGTCTGAGACCCGGCCGGTCTCGCTGAAAATAGTGCAAACCCGGAAGCTAATTTGCCATAACCCCTTAGCGAAGGTGGCAAATCGTAGGTGCTTAGCCTATCTATTTATAGGGGTTTCTCTTAGGTCTGCGGCTCGGCCGTGCCGGCATAGGCGGCGACCGCGGCGTGCGCTTTCGTGACGACTGCGCTCTCCCGCAGCAGACGGCGCCGCTCTCGATCGACCTCGCCGAGCATGCGTTGATTGCGCGCGTAGAGATCAGCCAGCACGCTCGGCAGGCTCGCATCGCCGGCACGTTCCGCGACGAGCTGGACGAGCGCGTCGTGCCGCGCGCTCTCGAGCTCGCGCGCCCGCTGCCAATCGCCGCCGTCGATCGCGGCTTGCACTTGCTCGGTGAGATCGAGTATCGCTGTGAGCTGCACCGCCATCCCGTCAGCCCCTCGCCTCGGCGGCGATGCCGTCCCAGCCGAGCTTGATCTCGCGCAGCAGGGAGCCGACTTCCTTGAGCAGATCGACGCGGTTTTCGAGGTTGGCCTTGAGCAGCGTGCGCGACGCGTAGTCGTAGAGCCGCTCGAGATTCAGCGCGATGTCCCCGCCGCGCTCCTTGTCCAGGCCGAGCAGCAGACCTTCGATGATGCTGAGCGCCTTGCCGATCTTCTCGCCCTTGGCCGCGACCTCGCCGCGCTCGATATGACCCGTCGCCTCCGCGATACGCGACAGAAGCGCATCGAGCATCAGCTGAATCACCTGATACGGGCTTGCATCGGCGAGATTGCCGTATGCCCCCATGTTGCGATAAGTGTCCAAGCCCGAGGCCATGTCTACTCCATCAACTAGGATTTCTTGCCGTCAGAGAAAGTGAAGCCCGGCAGGTTAGAGAGCTGCTGAGTCAGGAAGCTGCTCGTCGATTGCATCTGCGCAAGCAGCGTATCGAGCGCATTGAACTGCGCGAGGTAGCGAGTCTGCAGCGCACCGAGGCGGTCGCTCAGCCGTTGGCGCTGATCGCCGATGTCGGAAATGGACGCCTTGAGGCTGTCGTTTCGCCCGTCGAACACGCCGCCGGACGACAGATACGAGTCGAGCAAGGTGTCGAGACTGTTCGCAACGCCGACATCGGGCGCGGCGAATAAACTGCCGAGATCGTCGAAGTTGGCGGCGACCGCGGCGTTGAGCTTCGTGTCGTCGACGCTCAGATGGCCGTCGAGACCGAAGGTGATGCCGATCTTCGTGAGCATGTTCACCGACGAGTCGACGCCACTGACCGGCGAGCCGAGCACTCGGCGCAGCTGGTCGACGATGTTGAGGACTCCGCTGTCGCCGAACAGAGGACTAGCCTGCTTCGTTTGCGGGTCGTAGCTCGCGACGCTGTGCACGGAGTCGACGACGCCGTTGTACGCCTTGACGAAGGCGTCGATGAGCGCGCGCGCCCCCGGCTTGTCGTATTGAACCGTCAGCGTCGACGTGTCGCCGGGGTCGTTAGCCTCGAGCAGACTGATGTCGACGCCGGCGATCGCGCCGCTAATCGTGTTGGTCGCGCTCGTGACTTCGATGCCTTCGATCTTCGCGCGCGCGTCGCGCGCCTGCGCGATCTGCGTGAGACCTACGTTTCCACTCGGCGGATACTGCAGCGCTGCGAGCCCGCCGTTGCCGCCGCTCTGCGTGACCGTGAGCGCGTTCGCGACGCCGGTCGTGCGCGCGGCGAGCGTGAGCGTCGCGGCGCCGCCGGCGCCCGTGATCACCGTCGCGACCACGCTCTTGCCTGCCGCGGAGCCGTTGATCGCGCTCGCGATCCCCGCCACCGAATTGCTCGTCGAGTCGATGACGACGTTGAAGCTCTGACCGCCGGTCGCAATTCGAAGCGTGCCGGTACCGATCACGGTCGAGCTCGACGCGAAAGGCGTCGATTGCAGCTTGTGCGCCTGCGCAAGCTGCTCGACCTCGACCTCGTAAGTCGCCGGCACCGCGGTCGTGCGTGCCGTCGCCGTGAAGAACTCGTCCGACGAGGCGATGGCCTGGCGGCCTTCGAAACCGTGGATGTCCTGGAGCTTGGTGACGGCGTCCTGGAAGCTCGACAGAGCGGACCGCAACGAGCCGAGGGCCGAAATCTTCGCCTGCGCGTCGGCTTCAGCGGTATCGAGCCGCGCGGTCGCCGGCGCGCCCTCGGCCTGCACCAGCTTCTGCACGATGCCCTGGACATCGAGGCCTGAGCCGACGCCATTGCTCGTTATCGTGCCCTGTAGAGGCGGCGCTCCCGCTGCGCTAGAGACCGTTGTCGCCATTGTGGCCGCTTGTCCTATTTGTAGAGGCTCTGCCCGGTACTTGCTGACGCTGCGTCAGCAAGTTGCATGCCAGTCAGGCGCGGGCGTCGATCAGAGAGCCCAAGTCGTCGAGGTTACGTGCGATTCGCAGCAGCTCCGGTGAGGGTATTTGCCTGACCACTTCCTTGGTCGCGTCGTTGACTACCGTAATCACCGTGCGGCCGCTGCTCGCGTCGATCTCGAAGCGCAGGCTGCATTGGTGACTCGTCATGAGCTGGTTCAAGCGCTCGACGGCCCTTTTGACGTCGACTACCAGTGGGGGCGGGGGCGGCGACGAGACCGGCAGGTTTTGGCCGCTCGGCGCCACGGCGTTGCCGCTCGGCGACCCGGCGCTAGCTGCAGGGCGGCCCCGAGAATCGGGTGTCGGCGTTCGAGTCAACGCCGCTGTGATCGCTGCGAGGTCCCCGACCATGCTGTCACCTGAAATCTCAGAGCCCTATGTGGACGGGGCGGCACGCTCGCGTGCCGCCCCTTTCCACACCTCAGCTCATGCTCGCGGGTTCCGTCCCGCGTCTCATGATCTCCCTTACTTGAGCAGCGCGAGGACCGACTGCGGCGCCGAGTTGGCTTGGGCGAGAATCGCAACGCCCGCCTGCTGGAGGATCTGCGCCTTGGTCAGATTCGCCGTCTCGGCCGCGAAGTCCGCGTCGAGAATACGGCTGCGCGAGGCCTGGAGGTTCTCGCTGACCGCCGACAAGCTCGAGATCGTCGACTCGAAGCGGTTCTGGATGGAACCGAGCGTGCTGCGCAGACCGCTGACGGTCGTCAGCGCGGCATCGACACGCTGCAACACGTTGTTTGCGCCGGCCACGGTCAACACGTTCTGCGAAATGAGCGTGGTCGTGTCCTTCGCAAGCGTGATGTTCGCGGTCGCGAAGCCCAGGCGGAGGCCGTCGCCCGTGACGATGATGTTGTCCGCGGCGCTGAGGCTCAGCGTGCCGCCGTTGACGGCAGCAGCGGTCGTGCTATAGGCCGACGCGTCCGTGATCGTCGCGGACAAGACGCCGTCGCGATAGGTCACGCCGTTGACCGTCGTCGCGCCGCCCGCGCCGGCCGTAATGCCGGCCGCCGCCGCGCCACCGAACACCTGGGCGACGTTGATGTCGCGACCGTCGGCCGCGCTCAGACGCAGGTTCGCGCCGGTCAGCGTCGCCGTGACGCCCGTGGCGCTCGTCTGCGTGTTGATCGCGTCCGTGATCTGCTGGGCCGACAAGACGCCGTTCGCGTTCTGGTCGTAGCTCGCGAAGATGTCCTGACCGTTGATACGCAGGCTGTAGTTGTCGCCCGCCGCAGTGCCCGTCGTCGCGGCCACGGTGTACTCGATGTTGTTCGTCGCGAGAACCGTCAAGCCCGGAACGCTCGCGGCATTGATCGCACGAGCCTTCGCCTCGGCGCTGCCGACCGACTGACCGGCTTGCGCGCCTTGGGTGGCAAGGCCGATGGTCTTCGCCTGCGTGGAACCGACTTGGATCGTGCCCGAGCCCGTCAGGTTCGTCGTCGTGACGCCCGTGCTCGACGTGCCCGTCGCGATCTGGCCGATCTGGCTCGCCTTCACGCCGCCGGCCAGGTTGACCGTGATGGTCTCACCGACGTTCGCGCCGACCTGGAAGGTCGCCGTGCCGAACGTGCCGTCGAGAACCTTCTGGCCGTTGAACGACGTCTGCGTGCCGATGCGCTCGACTTCCGCAAGACGCTGCTGAACTTCCTTGTCGAGGGCCGCGCGATCCGACGCGCTGTTGCTCGCGTTCGCGGACTGGACCGCGATCTCGCGGATGCGCTGGAGGTTGTTCGTGAGCTCGCCGAGCGCGCTCTCCGCCGTCTGGGCCAGCGAGATACCGTCGCTCGAGTTGCGGACCGCTTGATTCAAGCCGTTGATCTGCGTCGTGAACCGGTCGCTGATCGCGAGGCCGGCCGCGTCGTCCTTCGCGCTGTTGATGCGCAAGCCCGACGACAGACGCTGCAGCGAGGTCGCAAGTGTCGACTGCGAGGTCGACAAATTGCGCTGCGCGTTGATCGACAGCACGTTGGTGTTGATAACCTGAGCCATGGTCGTTGTCTCCTAAAGTGGTTGAAGCCAGACGGCCCTCATTGGCCTTCCATAACCGGACCGAGCCGCCGTCTGGCAAAAGCTCTGTCGTCCTGCACAGTTCTATCGGACGGACCGAAGCGCCCTTGAGACCCGGAATTGAGAGACGCATCACGATTGGCAGCGTCTTTCGGAAGTTTCGAGGTGCTAAAGGAAAAGCCGCCCGCGCCGCGACCGGCGCGGCTCTCGGGGTGCGGAAAAGGGCCTATTAAAGGAAGCGGAAGAGCGTGAGGCCCTGCGTTTGCGCGTAGGCCTGCTGCGCGGCTTGGAGACCCAATTGCTGCTGTGACAGCTGCGTGAGCGCCGAAGCGTAGTCGAGGTCGCGGATCCCCGACAGCATCGTGCTGAGCTGCACCTTGAAGTCGTCCGCGAGCGAAGTTTCGTCGTCGAGCGCCTTCGACCGCGAGCCGACGTCGGAACGCTTCGAGATCACGTGATTCGTCGCTTGGTCGACGTCGGCGAGCAGCTGGCCGAGCTTGTTGTGCAGGCTCGCCTGTGCCGCGTCGGATGACGCCCCCGTCTCGAGCGCGGTGATCACCGAGCTCACCGTCGCGAAGATGTCGCGGCTCGAGCTCGGCGCGACGGTGAACGTGTCTCCGGCCGCCGGCGCGCCGTCGATCGGCACAGCGATGCCGCGAAACGAGATCGACTGGCCCGTGTTGTACGTCCCCGAGGCGACGAGCGCCGTCGCGCTATCGCGAACCTCGTACGTCGTAGGCGTGAGAAACGTGATCGTATAGTTGTCCGGATCCCACGCCGTCGGGTCGACGACCGAGCCCGCGCCCAGGACGCCGGTGCCCGTATTCGCCGCGCCCGCGCTCAGCGTGAACGTGCCGTTGCCGGTTGGGATGCGCTGAAACACGTCTGCGCCGGAGTCGTTGAGCGCGACGAAGCGCGTCTCGCTCACTTGCACGGAGCGCTGGCCCTGATCGCCGTTGTACACGACGTTGCCGGTCGCGGTGAGCGTGAACGGCACCACGGACTCGTTGAAGCCCGCGAACAAATGCCGTCCGTCGACGTCCGTGGTGTTCGCGACCGAGCGCAACGCTTCCAGCCGCTCTCGCAGCTCGCTCGCGATCGCGGCGCGGTCACCGTCCGACAGCGGCGCGTTGTTGGCCTGCACCATGAGCACGCGGATCTGCTGAAGGTTGTCGACGGCGGAGGCGAGCGCGCTCTCCTCGAGGCCGAGCTGATTGCGCGCGAAGTCGGCGTTCGTCTTGAACTGATCGAGCCGCGACAGCGTCGCGTTGAGCTGAGCGATCCGTGTGGCCGCGGCCGGATCGTCGGCCGGCGAATTCACGCGCTGGCCCGTGGAGACTTGCATCTGCGTCTTCGCGAAGCGCTGCTGCGCGTCGGCGAGCGCGTTCAGGAACACGGTGCGCAGGAGATTGCTGCTGACTCTCATCGCGGCTACCTCTGCAACGCGGCCAACAGGGTCGAGAACAGCGTGCCGGCGACGGAGATCGTCTGCGCCGCGGCCTGATAGAGCTGCTGGTAGCGCAGCATGTTCGCGGCTTCCTCGTCGAGGTTCACGCCGCGCAGCGAGTCGAGACGTTGCTGCGATTGCTGGAGCACGGTGCTCTGCGCCGATTGTTGGCTCGTCGCGGCCGCGGTCTTGGCCCCGATGTCCGCGAGGATGGTGGACGCGGCGGTCTTGAGGGTGACGTTGCCGTTGAAGACGTTCCCGGCGAGCTTGTCGAGCATCGCGAGCGCGTTGCGATTGTCGCCCGAGCCGCCCGTGTTCGCCTCGATCACGAAGACGTCGCCCTGCGCCGGCGCGCCCGTGATCTGGACGCGCGTGCCGTTGATGTCGATGTTGCCGCCCGGCGTGTACGCGAACGTGCCGGCGCCGTTGATGCTGTAGGTCGTTGGGCTGCTGAACTGAATCGTCGCCGTCGCGAGCAGGTTCGGATTCGTCACGTCGATCACACTGCCGGCGGAAATCGCTCCGCTGCCAATGTTGTCGAGATCGGCGCTCGTGCGCGTCGGTGCCGCGGCCGCGATATCGCCGGGGTTCGTGACGAGGACCTTGAGCGATCCCAAGGCCTGGTCGAGCGGCTTGATCAAGAACTGGTCGCCCGCGGCCGGCGTGCCGGACACGACGATGCTGATGCCGTTCGCGACGAACGGATTGCCGGCGGTGCCCGTGCCGGTCATCGGCACGACGGCGCCTGTGTCGGTGCGCTCGAGCGTGTACGTCGTGCCGGTGTAGCTCAGCTGATAATTCGCCGTATCGAGCGCCCCGACGTTGCTGATCGTCGCGGTGACCGCGCCCGATCCCGAGTTCGTGCCGGCCGCGAATGTTTTCGGTCCCCCAACGGAGAAGAAATCGCCGCCGAGCTGACCGTCGAGATCCATGCCGTTGCGGCTCGCCGTATTCACGGCGTCTGCGAGCCCGATTGCGATGCGGCCCACTTCGGCGCGCGCGGGCGCGAGCATCTCGCGGTTGAAATCGAGCAGGCCGCCGAGCTCGCCGCCGGTGAGGAATTGCGTGATCGGCACATCGGGGCTAGAGCCGTTACGCAGCACGAGCTGCGGTTGCGCCGGATCGAAGTTGCCGTTCGTCATCACGAGCTTCGCGGCGCTCGTGCCGAGCACGAGCACCTGACCGCTGCCGATGAACACCCCGATCGTGCCGTCGGACTGTTGAGAGACGCCCACCTGCACGAGCCCGGACAGGTCCTCGAGCAGCTGGTCGCGCTTGTCGAGAAGGTCCGGCGACGGGTTGCCCCCGGCCGCGAGCACCTGCTTGTTGATCTCCGCGATGCTCGCGCCGAGCTCGCTGATCCGATCCGCGTCTGCCGACACGCGCGAGCGAATCTCGTCGCTTATCGTGCTCATCCGCTGATCGAGATTCTGGAACCGCGCCACGGTGCTGCCAGCTTCTGCCAACAACGACTGGCGCGCGGAGAGCGACGACGGATCGTTCGCGACGCCTTGCAGCGCGTTCGTGAACGACTGGAGTGTGGCGTTCAAGCCGGTGGCGTCGCTGCCGAGCAAGTCGTCGAGCGTCGTCGCGAGATCGGCGAGCGCGTCGGCCCGCTTCGAGCCGGCGGACGCGGTGCGTACCTGCTCGAGCATGAGGTCGTCGGTGATCCGCCGGTTGAGGCCGGTACCGACTCCGGTGCCGACGAAATAGGGTCCGAGCTGCTCGGTCGGCCGCTCGCTGAGCTCGGTGCGCTGTCGGCTGTAGCCAGGCGTGCTCGCGTTCGCGACGTTGTTCGACGTCGTCGCGAGCGCACGCTGCTGCGCGAGCAGCGCGGATAGGCCGATTCCGAGCAAGTCCGCCATGTGGTGCCTATGTTCTTGCTAGTGCGGCCGCGTGGCGCGGGCGCTGATGGCCATCACCATATCGGCTCGGGCGGCTCGGACTTGAGCCCGCGCAGCGCGTCGCCGAGCCTCTCGCCGCGGTAGATCGAGAGCCACTTGTCTGCGTAATTTGGGTCGGTCGCATAGCCGGCCTCGCTGATCGCACGCGCGTACGCCTCGGGGTCGCTCGGGCGCGCGAGCGCTTTCGCGTAGCGCGGCGAGCCGCCGATCATGTCGACGTAATCCGCGAAGCTGTCGGCCGCGTGGTCGTAGGCCCGGAAAACCTCGCGCTTGCGCGCGGTGACGCCGCCCAAGTGCTCCATCGTCCAATGCGCGACGCGGCCGCCCTGCCAACTGTCGCCGGCTTTCATCCCGAACAGATTGTTCGCGGAACGTCCGTCCGGATGCTGCGGCGTCGCGGCGCCCCAACCAGTCTCGAGCGCTGCCTGCGCGAGCAGCAGGCGCGGGTCGATTCCGAGCGTGCGCGCGGCCGCGGTCGCGTCGGGCAAATAGCGGCGCACGAAATGCTCGACCTCATCCCCGGCCGGCTCGGCTTCGGTCGCGACCGTCGCAGCGGTGCCACCGTCCGCGCCGAGCGGATCGACCGCATCGCCCGACGACAAAGCGCGCAACATCGCGGGCAAGCGCGCCGCGAAGCTCGCTACGGTTTGCGTCGAGCTCGTGTACGGCGAGGCGTCCTCGGCACGAGCGCTCCCTTGCTCGCCGCCATGCGGCGAAACCTGCTCGAGTAGCAGCTTGCCGAACCCGAGGCCGCCCTTGCGCGCGAGCTCGAGCGCGACTTGGTCGTCCATGAGCTCGAGGTATTGATTCGAAGCCTCGCTGTCGAAGATCCCCTTGCCGAGGCTCGCGGCGCGCGCGCTCTTCAGCATCATGCCGATGAACAGCGCGTCGAACTGGGCCGCGGCCTCTTTCAACGCACCGGGGTCGGCGTTCGCGGCGCGGTGCCGGAGCTGCTCGAGCCCGGTCAGGTCGGTCGCGGCGGGTGCGGCGGCGGCTGGGGGTAACACGTGGTTCGCCTCAGATCACGATCAGCTGCGCGCGCAGCGCGCCTGCCTCGCGCAGCGCTTCGAGGATCGCGACGAGGTCGCCGGGAGCGGCACCGACTTTATTCACGGCCTCGACGATCTCGTTGAGCGACGTGCCGGGCTCGAACACGAACATGCGGCCGTCGCCTTGCTGGTCGACGCTGATGTCGGACTGCTGCGTGGTCACCGTGCGGCCCTGGCCAAACGGTTGCGGCTGGCTCACGAGCGTCGTCTCCGTGATCTTGACCACGAGCGAGCCGTGCGCCACGGCGGCCGGGCTGACCCGCACGTTCGCCCCGATCACGACCGTGCCCGTGCGCGAGTTGACGATCACCCTCGCTGGCGGTTGCGCGGCCTCGAGCTCGAGGTTCTCGATGTGCGAGATGTACGCGACGCGCTCGGACTCCGCGGTCGGCGCACGCACGCGGATCGAAACGGGGTCGAGCGTCTCCGCGACGCCGCCGCCGAGCTCCTTGTTGATCGACTCCGCGAGATGCGCGGCCGTCGTGAAATCGGGGGTGTTGAGATTCAGGACGAACGCGTCCTGCGTGCCGAGCGTCGACGGCACGATCTTCTCGACCGTCGCGCCATTCGGCACGCGGCCCGTGCTCGGCACGTTGACCGACACCCGCGACCCGTCGTCGCCCTTCACGCCGAACCCGCCGACGACGAGGTTGCCCTGCGCGAGCGCGTAGATCTCGCCGTCGCCGCCGCGCAGCGGCGTCATCAGAAGGCTGCCGCCCCGCAAGCTCTGCGCGTTGCCGATCGACGAGACCGTGATGTCGATCGTCTGGCCGGGCTTGCTGAACGGCGGCAGCATCGCCTGCACGGTGACGGCCGCGACGTTGCGCAGTTGCGGATTCACGTTGTCGGGAACGAGCACGCCCAATTGCTTGAGCATGTTCTTGATCGTCTGGATCGTGAACGGCGTTTGGCTCGTCTGGTCGCCGGTTCCGTCGAGGCCGACCACGAGGCCGTAGCCGACGAGCTGGTTGTTACGTACGCCCGCAACCGTGGCGAGATCCTTGATTCGCTCGGCATGCGCGCCTTGCGCGAACGCGACGACGGCGAGACACGCGAGCGCTGCTAACCCAAGACGACGTACGAGCATGGCGACTCCGTGAGCTAACGAGCTCAGAACGGGAATATCGGCGAATTGAAAAACCGGGACAGCCAACCCTGCTTGTTCGAATCGGCGAGCGCACCCCTTGCGCTGTAGCTGATCTTCGCGTCCGCGACCTTCGTCGAAGCCACCGCATTGTCGGGGCCGATGTCGACCGGACGGATGATGCCCTGCAGCCGGATGTATTCCTCGCCCTGGTTGATGTTGATCAGCTTCTCGCCGCGCACGAGCAAGTTGCCGTTCGGCAGCCGCTCCGCGACGCTCACCGTGATGTTGCCGATCAAGCTGTTGCTCTGGCTCGAATCGGCCTTGCCGTCGAACGCGCGGTCGCCGGTGATGCTGTTGTTCAAGATCTGCTTGCCGTTCCAGGTGACCGGGCCGCCCGCGATGATCGGCGTGCCCGTATCGGTCTTCGACTTCTTCGCGGTCGAGGTGCTCTGCTCTTTCTGGGCGTTGGTCTTCTCGACGAGCGCGATCGTGAGGATGTCGCCGACCGCGCGCGCGCGCAGATCCATGAACAAGTCGAAGCTGCCAGCCGTGTTGAACACGCCGCCGGCCCCTACGGCCTGCGCTCCCGCGTCCGCGTACACCGGGTGGAAGTCGATGTGCGCGGTCGGATCGGGCTCGACCTGCGTGCTCGCGCACGCGCCGACGAGCGCCGCGACCGTGAGGATGAACAGAGCGTTGCGAATCACTTGGCGGCTCCTAGAGGCTGTTCGTCAGGTGCTGGAGCATCTGGTCGCTGGTCTCGATCGCGCGCGAGTTCATCTCGTACGCGCGCTGCGTCTCGATCATGCTCACGAGCTCCTCGACGACATTGACGTTGGACGTCTCGAGCGAGCCCTGGTCGACCTTGCCGAGGCCGTTCAAGCCAGGCGTTCCGGCCTGCGGCGGCCCGCTCGACACGGTCTCGAGGTACAAGTTCTCGCCGCGGGCCTGCAAGCCGGCGGGATTGACGAAGTCGTTGAGCTGCACGGTGCCGACCTGCACGGGCGAGCTCTGGCCGGGCAACACCGCCGACACGACGCCGTCGACGCCGACAGTCACGGACTGTGCGCTGTTCGGAATCGTGACCGACGGCTGCAGCTGGTAACCGTGCGACGTGACGACTTGTCCCTGCTCGTTGATCTGGAACGTGCCGTCGCGGGTATACGCCTGCGTGCCGTCCGGCATCAGGATCTGGAAGAAGCCGCGTCCCTCGATGGCCATGTCGAGCGGATTGTTGGTCTCGACGAGATTGCCCTGCGAGAACTGCTTGTCCGTCGCGACCATCCGCACGCCGGTGCCGAGGTTCAGGCCTGTCGGAGCATTGGTCTGCTGCGACGTGAGCCCGCCCGGCTGCGTGACGTTCTGGTAGAGCAAGTCCTCGAAGATCGCGCGGCCGCGCTTGTAGCCGGTCGTGTTGATGTTCGCGAGATTCTGCGAGATCACGGACAGGCGCGTCTGCTGCGCCTCGAGACCGGTCTTCGCTACCCAAAGTGATTCCATTTCTCTACTCCTAGCTCATGCTCGCGAGCGACGACGCGCGCGTGGCGTTGTCGTCAGCGACGTGCATCATTCGCACTGCGATTTCGAACTGGCGCGCGTACTCGATCATGTCGGTCATCATTCCGGCCGCGCTCACGTTGCTGTTCTCGACGGCGCCCGACGCGAGCTGAACCTTCGCGTCGGCCTCGACCGGCTTGCCCGTCGTGCTGCGCACGAGCCCGTCCGGCCGCTTCTCGAGCGTGCTCGGGTCCGGATTCACGAGCTTGATGCGGGCTACCTGCGCGAGCGTCTCGGGGCCCTGGCCCTGGGGCACGATCGAGATCGTGCCGTCCTTCGCGATCGACACGCTCGTGTTCGGCGGCACCGCCGCCGGACCGTTGTCGCCGAGCACGAGCTCGCCGCGATCGGTTTGCAGCAGCCCGAGCGCATTGACGTTCAAGCTCGCGCTGCGCGTGTACGCCTCGGTGCCATCCTTCGCCTGCACCGCGAGCCAGCCCGGGCCTTCCACCGCAACGTCGAGCGGCGAGCCGGTCTGGACGAGCGGACCCTGGCTGTGGTCGAAGCCGACGCCGGCGGCGACCGTGTTGATCCGGCTCGGATAGCCCGGACCCTCGATGGGCGCAGCCTCGAAGCGCGCGAGGTCGGCGCGAAAACCGGTCGTGCTAATGTTCGCGAGGTTGTGAGCAACCAGCGACTGCGCCTGCATCAGCTGCTTGGCGCCGGTCATCGCGACATACAGTAGGCGGTCCATACGCGTCGTCCGTCAGTACGTCAGCGTTAGCGGATGTTGATGATCGTCTGCGTGACCTGGTCCGCGGTCGAGATCATCTGCGCGTTCGCCTGGAAGTTGCGCTGCGCGGTGATCATGTTGACGAGCTGCGCGGTGAGATCGACGTTCGACGACTCGAGCGCGCCCGCTTGGATCAAGCCGAAGCTGCTCGTGCCCGCGGAGCCGCGGACCGGATCGCCCGACGTGAACGTCTCGCCCCAGGTCGTGTCGCCGAGCGGGCGGAGCCCCTGCGGGTTCGCGAAGTTCGAGAGCGCGACCTGGCCGAGCGGCTGCGACCGGCCGTTGGTGTAGCGCGCGAACACGACGCCGCTCGTGTCGACGTCGATCGACGACAGCCGGCCGGACGTGAAGCCGTCCTGCTTCAGCGTGTTGACGCCGAACGCCGAGCCGTACTGCGTCGAGTTGAGGACGTTGGCCGACAAGCTGATCGGCGCGGCGCCCGTCGTCGGCGTGTAGGCCGGCAGCGCGAACGCACCGGTCGCGGGTGCCGTGAGCGAGCCCGCGTTCGAATACGTCATCGTGTTCGCGCCGCCGACAGCGGTGCCGTCGATGTAGAAGCGCGCGTCCCATTGGTTCGGCGTCGCGGTCTTCACGAAGTAGGCCGTGGCGGTATGCGTCGCGCCGAGCGAGTCGTAGATCGTGATCGCGGTCGAGTGGTTGTACGTCGACGCGTTGTTCGGATCGAACACGGCGACCGGCGGCGGCTGCGCGTCGGCCGGCAGATTGATGCCGAACTCCGTCGTCGTCGTGGCCTGCGGCGCCGAGTCGCTCGTCGCGAGCTGCAAGTCCGAGAGCGTGCCCGTGTTGTACGTGCCCGTGGTCGTGACCGGGAAGATCTGCAGGCGCTCGTTCTGGTTGTTCACGACGAAGCCGTCGCGGTCGACGCCGAACGACCCGGCGCGCGTGTACTTGATCAGTCCGCCGTCGCTCACCGTGAAGAAGCCTTCGCCGCTGATCGCGAGATCGAGGCCGCGGTCGGTGAAGTCGACGCCGCCCTGCTTGAACTCTTGCGAGACCGACGAGAGACGCACGCCGTTGCCGATCTGTTGCGCACCCACGGCGAAAACGTCAGCGAACTCCGCGCGCGAGCCCTTGAAGCCCGTGGTGTTCGCGTTCGCGATGTTGTTCGCGGTGACGTTGAGGTCGGATGACGCGGCGTTGAGGCCGCTCAAAGCAACTGCGAATGGCATGGCTTGATCCTCGGGTTGAAGCTGTTGATCGGGTTAATTGATTGGGGCTACCGGTTCGGCGCGCGCTCAGTTGCCTATCTCGTGGACTTTGCTGAACGGCACTTCGCCGACGCCGGTGACGTCGACCGTGAAGCCGTCCTTGCCGAGCACGACGCTGTCGACGGGCGCGTAGACTAGCGTCGTCGCGGCCGTGGACTTCGTGCCCGCGAGATACGACCCGACCATGTTGTAGACGCCGGGCGGGGCCTGCACGCCGTTGTCGGCGATGCCGTTCCACTCGAAGTGAGCGAGTCCCGCGGATTGCGCGCCGAGCTCGATGTGCGCGACGACCTGATTGCGCGCGTCGCGAATTTCGACGGTCGCCCCGCTCGTCGCGGCCGGCACGTCGAGCGCGCCGTCGACGACTCCGCCCGGGAACAGCGGCGCCTTGGAGCTCTCGACGAGCGCGTCCTTACCGACGAGCGACGCCGCCTGTAGAGCCTGGTTCGAGACGAGCGAGCTCGACAGCGTGTCGAACTTCGTCTGCAAGTCCTGCAGTCCGGACACGGTGCCGAACTGCGCGAGCTGGCCCAGGAATGCGCCGCTGTCCAACGGCTTGGTGGGGTCCTGGTTCTTGAGCTGCGTCATCATCAGGTTCAAGAAGTCCGTCTGGCCCAGGTCAGTCTTCTTGGTGGCCGCGGGCACCCCGAGCCCGAGGCTCGAGAGATCGAAGCTGCCGTCTACGGGGGTGGTCATGAACGCTCCTAGACTTGGCCGAGCGACAAGGTTCTCAGCAGGAGTTCCTTGGCGGTGTTGATGACTTCGAGATTGCTCTGGTAGGAGCGCGACGCGGAGATCATGTTCGCCATCTCCTCCATCGCGTTGACGTTCGACCCGTAGACGAGACCGTCCGAGTTCGCCTGTGGGTTGCCCGGGTCGTAACGTTCGATCGCCGGCGCGGTGCTCTCGGTGACGCCGAGCACGTCGACGCCGGCGAGCGCGCTGCCGAACGGATCGGTCGCGGCGCGGAACATCGCCTGCCGGGCCTTGTAAACGCCGTCGGCCGTGCCCGCGACGTCGTGCATGTTCGCGAGGTTGCTCGCGGTGAGGTTGAGCCGCAGCGACTGCGCGCTGAGCGCGGAGCCGGCGATGTCGAAAGTGCTGAACGTGCTCATGACCGCGCACCCGTGAGCGCCATGCGCAGCGTGCTGATGCGATTGCTCGCGAACAGCAAGCTCGACTGATACGAGACCGCGTTCTCCGCGTAGCGCGCGAGCTCGAGGTCCGTCTCGACGGTGTTGCCGTCGAGCGAGGGCTGATGCGGAATCCGGTACTTGAGCTCGCTCTGCGCGCCGCGCGGCGCCGTCGACAGATGGCGCGCGTCGGTCGTGCTCATCTTCACCGCGCTCGCGGCGCCGGCGAGCACGGAGCTGAACTCGACGTCGCGCGCTTGGTAATGCGGCGTGTCCGCGTTCGCGAGGTTGGCCGCGATGACTTCCATGCGCTGCGCGCGGAAAGTCAGCGCTGCTTCGTGTATGCCGAGAATCGAATCCATCGTTGCGAGTCCTGCGTGCACCACGCACGTCTTCGCGGCGACTCAAGCAACGACCGTGCCAGCTGCGCGAAACCGCGCCGCGCCGCGGTCGGGCGCGCCGACGACCGCGTCGGACCGGCAGATCTTTGCCGGTCGCCGGTCTCCGCTCGGCGGCGCGTTGCCGCCCGAGCCGGCAGCGCTCGCACGAGCAACGCGACTTGCATGGAAGCGTGCCCGGCGAGGCGTGGCACACGTATTGCAACGTCCCACGCCGCATGAACACGACGACTCGGAAGATGGCGCCAGCGCTCGCGGCGCGCCGCTCGCGGCGCGAGCTACTCGTCGGCATTTTGACGCTCGTAGCCAGCGCGTTGACGCCTTACCTCTGCGCCGGCGCCGATCCGCAGTGGCAATCGATCGACGAGATCAAGGCCGCAGCCGTCGCTGCGACGCGCGCGAGCATCAACAAGCCCGACGCTTCCGTCGAGGCCGCCGCGATCGACGAGCGTTTGCGCTTGGTCGCCTGCACGGGACCGCTCGACGCGCAGGTCGAGCGCGAAGTGCGCAACGGCCAGGGCACCGTCGCGATCGCCTGCACGGGCACGGCGCCGTGGCGGTTGTTCGTGCGGGTGCGCGTGGTCGAGCAAGTCAGCGTCGTCGTTGCGCGCCATGCGCTCGCGGCCGGCGCCGTGCTCGCCGCGGAAGATCTCGAGACTCACACGCAAGCTTCGACCTCGCTGCCGCTCGACTATCTCTCGGACCCCGCGCAAGCGATCGGGCTTACGGTCCGGCGCACCGTGCCGGCCGGCACTCTGCTCGCCGGCGCTGCGCTCGAATCTCCGGAGCTCATCGAGCGCGGCGCGCTCGTGACGCTGGTCGCGGGCAGCGGCTCGGTGCGCGTGAAATCGGAGGGCGTCGCGCTCGAGGGCGCGCGCCTCAAGGGACGGATCCGGGTCAAGACTACGTCCGGGCGGATCGTCGAAGGCGTCGTCGAAGCCTCGGGCGAGGTTAAGGTTGGGACATAAGCTGGCGCGCCGACCTAAAGTTGGCGCCCGAGCCGCCGATAAGCACGTTGAGGCGCCAAGGCGCCGGAGTGATTTGCCATGACTGCACGGATCAACAGCCAGGGTTTCAGACCCGTGGATACTTCGGGCGCACGGCGCACCGAAGGTGCAAAGGCGGGCGCCGGGCAAGGCGCTTCGGCCACGGAGGCGAGCGCGCCGCAGGTCGGTGAGACGGTCAATATCACACGCTCCGCGCTGTTGCTCGCGAAGCTCGAGGAAGTCGTGCGCAGCACGCCGGCCGTCGACGCGGCCCGCGTCGGCGCGATCAAGGACGCGGTCACCGCGGGCACCTACGCTATCGACAATCAGTCGGTCGCGGACAACATGATCCGGCTCGACCGCGAGCTCGTGTGATTTCAATGAACGAGATGAGCACGAGCCTGGTCGCGATCCTGAACGAGCAGATCTCGTGCGCACAGGCCATGCTCGCGACGCTCGCGCGCGAGAACCAGGCGCTCGTGGACGGCGACGCAGATTCACTCAACGCGGCCGGCGCCGAGAAAGCCCGGCTCGTCGAGGCGCTCGACTCGCTCGAGCACGAGCGGCAGTCCCTGAGCGACGCAATCGGCCTCACGTTCGCCGTGGCGAGCGATAAGTCGGCGGACGCGAGCCGGCCTGCCGAATGGCGCGCGCTGCTCGACCTGATCGCCGAGTGCAAGCAGCAGAACCAGCGCAACGGCGCGCTCGTGAAGGCGCGCAGCGAGCAAGTGCGGATCGCGCTGCGCGCGCTGCGTGGCACCGAAGCCGCGCTATACGATCCCAGCGGTCTCGAGCACGCGGCGCGCGGTACGCGCCAGCTCGGCACCGCCTAAGCTACGGAGGCAGTCGCATGTTGGTCGTGAGCAGGCGTGCGGACGAGACGATCGAGATCAAGCTGGCCGACGGCGCGGACGGCACGCTGACGCTGAACGATTTGTTCGCGAAAGGGTCGATTGAGATCACGCTGCTCGGCGGCAACGGGCGGCGCGTGAAGATGGGCATCGAGGCGCCGCCCGAGCTCAGCATCCGGCGCGTGGACAAGCCCGAGTAGGCGTCCCCTACGTTCCCGACAACTCGCGCGACACGTCGTCGGGCACGCGCGCTAGGCGGCGCAACATAATCGATTGCCTTACAGCCTGCTCCGAGCCGCGCCTAACGGAACGCACCGCGCGGCTCCCGAGCCTTGCCGGGACTTGATTTCCGCGCGCGCGCGGGCATGCTTATTCCCGTCTCGGTCGAACAATAAGAAAGGAACTGGCAGGTGGAAAGACGTCTGCTGGAAAGAAACAAGGTAGCGACCACGGTCTACTTGGCCGTGCCGGGCGGCCGCTTGCATCGCTGTCGGGCGCGAAACCTGTCGGCGATGGGCGTGTTCCTCGAGATCAAAGCTCTCGGGTTGCCGGCTGGAACCGTCGTGAACCTCGTCTTCGCCGTGAATCTCGGCGATACCGTCCGTCTGCATCGCCGCAAGGCCGTGCTCGCGCACGTTTCGGAGCGCGGCGCGGGCTTGATGATGCAGGGTAGGACGCAGCTGCGGCCGAGCGCTTAGTCGACTCACCCGCGAGGCTCGTTGCGACGCGTGTCTAGAACGCGTCCTTGAGCGCGCGCGTCTTCGCGAAAACCTCGACGTCGCTCGCGCCGGCGAGCCCGATCGTCTCTCGAAGATTGCGGCTCGCGGGCCGCAAGAACGGATTCGTCGCCTTCTCTAGCGCGAGCGTCGACGGCACGGTCGGCTTGCCCGCGGCGCGCAACTTCGCCACTTCCGCGACGCGCTCGGCGAGCGCCCGGTTGCCGGGCTCGACGGTCACCGCGAAGCGCCCGTTCGCCTGGGTGTACTCGTGCGCGCAATAGAGACGCGTGCGCTCCGGCCAACTCATGATCTTCGTGAGCGACGACCACATCTGCGCGGGCGTGCCCTCGAAGAGGCGACCGCAGCCGAGCGAGAACAACGTGTCGCCGACGAACGCGACGTCGTCTTGCGGGAAGAAATAGACGATGTGCCCGCGCGTGTGGCCCGGCGTATCGAACACCTCGATCCTGTGCGAGCCGAGCTCGAACGCGTCGCCGTCGCCGACCTCGACGTCTATGCCCGGAATCCGCGCTGCATCGGCGCGCGGCCCGACGATCCGGCAACCTGTCCGTCGCTTCAGCTCGAGATTTCCGCCTGCGTGATCGGCATGGTGATGTGTGTTCAAGATGTGCGTGAGGCTCCAGCCGCGCTCTTCGAGCGCGGCGACGATCGCGGCCGCGTCGGGCGTGTCGATCGCGGCCGTCACGTGTCTCGATCGGTCGTGCACGAGATAGCCGTAGTTGTCGTTGAGGCACGGGAACTGATGGATCTCGATCGGGCTCATGCTGGCTCGCCTCCGATGCGGGCTTCGCGGTCATCGTATTCGGCGGTTATCGTACAATGCGCCAGCGCACTGCGGCGCCGTGAGCTCGAGATCCGATCCCTATGCCGATCATCACCTTGCCTGACGGGTCCACGAGGACGTTCGCAGACGCGATCGACGGACGCGCGGTCGCGCTCGCGATCGGCCCGCGCCTCGAGCGCGACGCTGTCGCGATCCGCGTCGACGGCGAGCTCCGCGACCTGACGCGGCCCATCGACCGCGACGCGCGCGTCGAGATCGTCACGCGCGCGACGCCGGACGGGCTCGAGCTCCTGCGCCACGACGCCGCGCACGTGATGGCGGAGGCGGTCAAGGAGATCTACCCCGAGACTCAAGTCACGATCGGCCCCGCGATCGAGAACGGCTTCTATTACGACTTCGCTCGGAGTGAAGCGTTCACGCCCGAGGACCTCGAGAAGATCGAGAAACGCATGCACGAGATCGTCGCGCGCGACGAGCCGATTACGCGCGAGGTTTGGGACCGCGACCGAGCCGTCGAGTTCTTCCGCGCGCAAGGCGAGGCCTACAAAGCCGAGATCATCGCGTCGATCCCGGCCGGCGAGCCGATCACGCTCTACCGCCAGGGCAACTTCATCGACCTCTGCCGCGGCCCTCACTTGCCGTCGACGGGGCGGCTCGGTGCAGGCTTCAAGCTCATGAAGCTCGCGGGCGCTTATTGGCGCGGCGACTCGCGCAACGAGATGCTGCAGCGCATCTACGGAACCGCGTGGGCCGACACGAAGGAGCTCAAGACTTATCTCGACCGTCTCGAGGAGGCAGAGCGCCGCGATCACCGCAAGCTCGGCCGCGCGATGGACCTGTTCCATTTCCAAGACGAGGCGGTCGGCGCCGTGTTCTGGCATCAGAAAGGTTGGACGCTATTCCGCACGCTCGTCGAGTACCTCCGCGTGCGGCAGATCGCGGCGGGCTACCAAGAGGTCAATACGCCAGAGCTCATGATGCGCACCCTCTGGGAGGCGTCCGGCCATTGGGAGACGTTCGGCGAGAACATGTTCACGACCACGACCGCGGACGATCAAGTGTTCGCGATCAAGCCGATGAACTGCCCGGGCCACATCCAGGTCTTCAAGAACGAGCTCCGGAGCTACCGCGAGCTGCCCTACCGGATCGCGGAGTTCGGCAAGGTGCATCGCTACGAGCCCTCTGGCGCCCTGCACGGTCTGCTGCGCGTGCGCGCGTTCACGCAGGACGACGCGCACATCTTCTGCACGGAAGATCAGATCACGGCCGAGGCCGGCGGAGTCTGCAAGCTGTTGCTCGACATCTACCGCGACTTCGGCTTCACGGACGTGGTGATGAAGCTCGCCGATCGGCCGCCGAAGCGGCTCGGCGACGACGCACTCTGGGACCGCGCCGAAGGCGCGCTCGCGCGCGCGATGGACGCGCTCGGCCTGCGCTATACGCTGAACAAAGGCCAGGGCGCGTTCTACGGGCCGAAGATCGAGTTCGTGCTGCGCGACGCGATCGGCCGCGATTGGCAGTGCGGCACGCTGCAGGTCGACTTCAACCTCGCGACGCGGCTCGGCGCGACGTACATCGGCGAGGACGGCAACCGGCACACGCCGGTGCTGCTGCACCGCGCGATTTTCGGCTCGCTCGAGCGCTTCATCGGCGTTCTGCTCGAGCACTATGCGGGTGCGCTGCCGTTCTGGCTCGCGCCGCAGCAAGTCGTCGTCGCGACGATCACCTCGGACGCGGACCGCTACGCCGAGCAAGTCGCCGCGCGCCTCGGCGCCGCGGGCCTGCGCGCGACGGTCGATTTGCGCAACGAGAAGATCAACTACAAGGTCCGCGAGCACAGCCTCGCGAAGATCCCGGCGCTGATCGCGGTCGGCAAGCGCGAGGTCGCGGAGAGCACGGTCGCGATCCGGCGCCTCGGCCAGCAGCAGCAGACAGTGATGCCACTCGCGGCCGCGATCGAGCAGCTACGCTCGGAAGCCGAGTCGCGCGGCCAGACGGCCGCGGCGGCGTGAGCTTGGAGGAAGCCCCATGCGATTGATGAGCTTCAAGAAGGACGGCCGCGAGACCTTCGGAATCGCAACCGACCAAGGCGTGATCGACGCGGGCCGTCGGCTCCAAGGTGCGCGCACGATGCGCGCGGCGTTGCTTGCCGAGTCCGTGCCCGCGCTGCGCGGGCTAGCGAGCGAGAAGCCCGACTTCCAGCTCGACGAGGTCGAGTTCCTGCCGCCCGTCGCGGACGCGTGCAAGCTGCTCTGCATCGGCATCAACTACGTGCCGCACATGAAGGAAATGGGCCGCGAGCGGCCCGAATATCCGGTCGTGTTCGTGCGCTTCGCCGACAGCATCGTGGGCCACGGGCAGCCGATGATCCGACCGAGCGACTCGGTGCAATTCGACTACGAAGGCGAGCTCGCGGTCGTGATCGGTCGCCGCGCACGCCGCGTGTCGCGTGCGGCCGCGCTCGACTACGTCGCGGGCTACGCGTGCTTCAACGACGGCAGCGTTCGCGACTACCAGCGTCACTCGCAGCAGTTCACTCCGGGCAAGAACTTCCACGCGAGCGGCTCGTTCGGGCCATGGCTCGTGACGGCTGACGAGGTGCCCGATCCGCGCAAGCTGCGGCTCACGACGCGCTTGAACGGCGAAGTCGTGCAAGACGAGAGCGTCGGCGAGCTCTGCTTCGACGTCGCGCAGCTGATCGAGTACTGCTCGAAGTGGGCAGAGCTTACGCCCGGCGACGTGATCGTCACCGGCACACCCGGCGGCGTCGGAGCGGGCCGCAAGCCGCCTCTGTGGATGAAGGCCGGCGACACGGTCGAGGTCGAGATCTCGAAGCTAGGCGTTTTGCGCAACCCGATCGCGGACGAGACCCCGGCCTCGGGGTCGAAGTCGCGCTGAGCCGCT
>Ga0163163_10000432_pt1 | contig 38603 bp, 36 predicted proteins | sample S65metaG_FD_119766 | JGI IMG/M metagenome (GOLD analysis project Ga0163163, IMG submission 119766) | Switchgrass rhizosphere microbial communities from Kellogg Biological Station, Michigan, USA - S6-5 metaG | ecosystem: Host-associated > Plants > Roots > Rhizosphere > Soil | place: USA... | reverse complement strand
GCCACGCGACACAGTGATTTTGCCCTTCACCATGATCTTCTCTACTTCAGCAATATCTTCCGGTCGCTGCCATTGAAACAACGTGTTGTTATGCATGAAGACCAGGCTGCTCTTCCACTCATTGTCAACCACATCCACGTCGGCGCCATTGGCGTTAACCTGGCATCTTATTTCATATTGATTCCTGGCGTTGAGACCTACATTGAAAACCGGGCTGAGCTCGGTTTCTGCAACACTGAGCTGTACCAGGTTGTCTGTTGTGAATTTGATTCCCTTGGGCAGATAAAAAACGAAGGGATTGTTGCTGTTTTCCAGCAGTGATTTTTTGATTTTCGGAAACAGGTATTCGGTGATGAGTGCTTTTGTCTCTTCGGGTAGCTCGTCTTCTTCGTGATGAATGATATTCTCCCAAATTCCAGAGAACGGAGAATTTCTGCTCACGTATTTACTAATCTCGCCATCCTGCAATTTTCTCAATTGCTGCAACAGCTGCTTGTCTTCATTGCTGAGCTGGTCTGTGTTGATGAATTTCGAGAGATCGAGTTTGGCGGCTTTGCCAACATACGCCGTACCTGAATCATTTACGTCGCCACAAATGGCATCGATGCTAAAGCCCGGATAATTTTTTGCATTCGCATTAAAGACAATGCCGACCCTTTGAGAACTGGTCGTGGTTACAATCTCTTCTTCAATTTCTGCCTCTTCAACCGCAACGGGTCTGGGTTTCGGAACAACTGGAGTTGGCGCAACGCGTTTGATGGTTGTATCTAAAACCCGCAGGAACGGTTTTCCATCCTTATAACTGAATTCAAACTTTCCTTTCAGGTCGTCACTCAAAGTATAGCCATAGGCTTCCAGCAACTTATTCTTTTCCTTGTCCCAGTTCCTGATACTGTCAAAGTAGTGCGGTCCAAATGCATTCAGCAATTGTAGAAACACGGTTGTCTTGTGTACGCATAGCGGATGATTTTGTTCATCGCACTTGCAGGAAGTATCGAAGGTTCTTTCTTCGTTCTTTTGAATGACTACCGGGAATGTTTCACCGTCGATGTCAAGACTCGCTTCGATGCGTTCATCTTTAGCCGCGGTGATATTTGCTTTTTGCGTGCGCAATAAATTTTCAGCCTGGTGATAGGCTGTTGGCGATGTGAGTAGTCGCACTGTCTTCAGGTCGATGTGCTTCATCTTCACCACTGTATGGCGTTGGTGATATAGCACATCTTTTTCACCCAACATATTTTTGTCGAGTAATTCCTGCAACTGGAAAAGTGCAGCCGCTTCGTGACGGCAGATATCTCCAAGGTTGTAAGGGCAGGTGCAGCGAAGCGAAAGGGTCTTAGGGTCTTTATATTTTTGGATGTAGACCTTGTAAAAGGTTGTGTAGTTATCATCCTTTACCCTGAATGTTACAGCGCTCAACAATTCATCATGCTCCACGAATTCTACGTAACCGATAGAATGAATTCTTTTGCCTCTCCTGATTACTTCATCTGTTCCGCTATTGTAAACAAATTTGATAAGGTGCGGTAATGCCATGTTGAATACAAATTCTGGTTGGTAAACACTGTCCTTCTCAAGCGATGGGTCTGAAAAGGGCAATTTGCAAAAGTAAGGGAAAAACGTGCAGCCGGTAAAGGATTTCAGAAGAAATAAATAATTGCAATGATCCGGCTGGAATTCAAAAAAAAGCCCGTTCTTGCGCCGCCGCCAACGGCGGGGACCAGCAACTACTTGATCCTCAAATCAATCCTTTTCTGCAACCAACATTCCGTTCCGATAAACCGGTAATACGTTCGCGAGATCTTCAGAAAGGCAATAACGGATGTCTTTTTCGAGGCCATATCCCATCAGGCGATGGTAGTGTGAAGCACCCCTGGCTTTCATGAATTCGAACAGGTCAGCTTTGGCCTCCTTGTATAGTGTCGCGGATATTTGCGATGAATCACAGTTGATAGAGAATTCATTTCCAATCCTTGAAATGATTGCTCCTGCCAGCAACATGTCTTCCATGTTTACGCGATCTTTCCAGGCCGCACAACCGAGAATTACATTTTGCTTTTGCGCGCTTAGAAAATCACAAACCGCGGAGATATTGACAAAGGCACCGGTGATGATGCCGCTCGCACCATTATCAAGCGCCATGTGTAAAAGCTTTGTTCCATTGGTTGTAGTTAACACCAATGTTTTTCCACCAACAAAAGACCTGGGATATTCAAAAGGGGAATTACCATATTGTAATCCTTCTGCAATATGACCATCCCGCTCACCCGCCGTGATGGCTTCTATTTTTTTCCCAAGCGAAATACAATCCGCTACACTGTCAACCGGGATTACGCTTTTAGCACCATTATACAATGCAGTAGCAATAGTGGAAGTTGCCCTCAGCACGTCAATGATCACGACGATGCTGCTGCTCACGTCGTATAAATGGATAAGGGCGGGTGAAAATGATGTATAGAGTTTCGGCTGCTCTTTGTTTACAGTCATGATTTATTTTAGTTCAACACGGCCTTCCACTTTTCAGTTTCGGCGTATTGCTTGATCACTTCATTCCTTTTCAGGAGGAATTTTTCAAGATAGGATTTTAGGAAAAACCTGCCGATGAGGCTGCCAAGAAAATCTCTCGGTCCCTCAAAGGTCAGTATATTGATTAAGATTGTACCATTTTCAACCTGCTTAAAATGGCTTTCAAGTCTGAAACTTTTTAAGTCCCCCTTCACCTGTTCTTCCGCAAATTTCATCGGTCTTTCCATTTCAATCAGGCGGGCCGTCATGATTCTTGTTTTACCAAGATGTTTTGCGTTGAATGTGATGGTTTCTCCGGAAGCAATGAGTGATGAGCCTGCGCCGGAAGAAAATCCTTCTTTCCGGCCTTTTAGCACGGCTTTGTAAACGGTGGTATTTCTACACAAATCAAAAACCCTCTCGGCGGGCGCGAGAATGAAAGTGGTCAGATGGATATTGGTCATAGATTCAGATTTTAGTTTTTATAGGTCGGTTAGCCCTGTACGAAGGGCATTTTGGTCAGTTTCGCTTTTAATTGCTTGTCCCTGATGCTCACAAAAATTTCGCCTTCAGGTTGTGCGTATTCTGTTGCAACATATCCCATGCCAATTGCGCGTCCAAGCGTAGGGGATTGCGTTCCCGAAGTCACTCTCCCGATGGGGTTTCCCATTGCATCATTAATCACATAGTCATGTCTTGGAATTCCCTTGTCAACCATTTCAAAGCCCACCAGTTTTTGTCGTACTCCCACTTGCTTTTGCCTTTCAATAATATCTTTCGCCGTGAAATCCTTGTTGAACCTGGTAATCCAACCCAGCCCTGCCTCAAGCGGTGAAGTTCTGTCGTCGATATCGTTGCCATACAGGCAGTATCCCATTTCCAGCCTTAGCGTATCCCTGGCTCCCAGGCCAATAGGCTTCATCCCTTTTGAGGCACCTGCGGCAAATATGGCATCCCAGATGGTGTTGGCATCGTTCCCCTTGTCTTCAAAATAGATTTCAACGCCACCAGCTCCCGTGTAGCCTGTAGCGCTGATCAGTACATTATCTACTCCCGCAAACCTACCCTTCACAAAAGTGTAATACTTCAGGTTCAGGATATCCATATCCGTGAGGGGCTGCAATATGCGGGTTGCATTCGGACCCTGTACAGCCAGCAACGCTGTTTTTTCGGAGATATTGTGCATTTCCGCATTTCCATGGTTTCTTTCACTCATCCAGTTCCAGTCTTTTTCAATATTGCTTGCATTTACAACGATCATGTACACTTTTGAGGGTTCGATACAATAGATCAGAAGGTCATCGATGATTCCTCCCTCATAATTGGTCATGCAGCTGTATTGGGCCTTTCCAGCTGTTAGTTTTGAAGCATCGTTGGTGGTTACGCGCTGAATAAGATCAAGTGCATTGTCGCCTTTCAGGATAAACTCGCCCATATGGCTAACATCGAATACGCCGGCATTTGTGCGCACGGTTTGATGTTCATCGTTGATTCCGGAATAGGAAATGGGCATGTTGTAACCGGCAAATTCTGCCATCTTGGCCCCCAGGGCTATATGCTTCGCAGTAAATGGAGTTGATTTCATGGATGCAAATGTAAAGAAGTTCAGAGTTCAGGGTTCAGCGTTTAGAGAAGAGAATTCAACTTTGAACTCTGAACTCTGAACTTTAAACTAATACAGTCCGTGCTTCATCGCATACACAACAATACCTACAGAATTCTTTACGCCCATTTTCTCCTGGATCTTCACGCGATATCCCTCTACGGTTCTGGGGCTGAGAAACAACTTCTCCCCAATTTCCTTGTTCGTAAACTCCTGGCAAATGAGCGCTACCACTTCGCGTTCACGATCGGAGAATTCGAGCCTGGGCTTTTTTGCGTAAGGATTGAATTTGCTGTTTGCGATCATGCGCGCCAGCTTGCCCGTAGTATGTTTGCAATAATAATTTTCCTGTTGGTAAACAGACTTGATGGCGTCGAGCACCTCGTTCTTGTCGGCATTTTTGATGAGATAACCCCTGGCCCCGGCTTCCAGCATATCAATAATAAGGTTGTCTTCATGAAACATCGACAAACCAATAATGCCCGTATCAGGATGATGTTCCGAGAGCCATTTTGCAGCTTCTATACCATCCATCACCGGCATTTTGATATCCGTCATCGCAACGTCCGGTTTATGCTCCTTCACTAATTCAATTAACTGCTTGCCGTTGTCGGCTTCGCCCACCAACACAATTTCATCCTGCTTGCTCAACATGAGTTTTAATCCGTCCCTGAAAATTTCGTGATCGTCGGCTATAACCAGCCGGATGGTTCCAACCGTTGTCATTTTTGTGCGTTCATAAAGGTATTTCAAATATGCACCGCATGCCCTTGCCTGGTTCTGTTGCAATATTCAATTCGCCTCCCATGATCTCAGCGCGACTGCCCAAATTGTACAAGCCCAAACCAGAATTGTCTCTTCTCCGCGCAGCATAATCAAATCCAATTCCGTTGTCTTCGGTAACGAGGATGAGCTTGTTGTCTGCCGTTTTCAATTTGATCTGAAGTCCGCTGGCCGAGGCATGTTTGAGCGTGTTGTGAATAATTTCCTGAATGATCCTGTATAAATGAATCTCTTTTTCTTTGGGAATGTTTTGATTGATCTGATGCTCAAAATTGATCCTGACATGCTGGGTTTGAAGCTGGTTAATCCCTTCAATGAATTCTTCAATGGCAGCGATAAGCCCCTTTCGGATAAGGGTATTCGGCATCAGGTTATTTGAAATATCGCGCAGCTTCCGGATGATCTCGTCGATATGATTTCCCGACTTGGAGATCAGCATTCGGTCCTGTTCATCCTGCGTATCCAGGCTATTTATTTGCAATTTCACGGCAGAAAGCAGCGGACCCAGCTCGTCATGCAGGTCCGAGGCAATTCTTCTTCGCTCATTCTCCATTGTACTGATCTCCGCCTGTATCTTCTCCTGGTTCAATTTCAACGTGCGACGCTGTTGACGGATAACTGAAATGATGAAGTAAGCAATGATAATGCCCAGAACCGCTGCAACGATGATTACAAATTTGTATATGTCCTTTTCTTCGGGACGCATATGACGGCGATCAGGTAAATTAAATTTACTAAAAGGTTGATATAAACCTGGATATCAAAAATGCGCGTATTAAACTCCTTCGAGATTCGAAAGATCGGCATCAGCATCGATTCAACGAAAATGCGAAAAGTAAAGAAAATGACGATACCGATTGAGATGATGAACTTGGGATTCCGGAGTATGTTTCTTTTCTCCGTCACAATCAGCCGATTCAACTGGGTAACTGCTGCAATGACCACGGTAAAACAATAGTAGATCGCAAAATATGGATTGAAGCGATGAATGTTGCCAACGAACAGCAGCTCGCTTAACCAAAACAAAAATGAAACGCCGACTAGCCAGCCGAACCACCTGCTAAATTTTTCTCCAATGTTCCAGTTTCGGAACATCATCATGAGAACGAAAAATTCCACGAAGTTGTAAACATTCCAGGGAATTGCGTTGCTTCCGAATTTCCAGATTGAAAGACGGTAAACCACTTCAAAAAGCAGCCCTGTCCATAAAAACAAGACAAACCAGTAATACTGTTTGTCCATCTTTGCCAGTCTGAACAACGCGAACCCTGCGGGCAACAATACGCCCAGGCTCAGAGCAAATTGTAAATACATGCGTTTAATTGGGGCAGATATCCGGACAACGTTGTCCACTTTCCAGGATTACTTCACCTGTGAAATTTTGATCGTCACTTCCTTTCTGCTTGCTGTTTTTTGCGAAATCCTTGCCGGGTGCCTGACTGGTAATTGAACCAATGTCTTTGCCCTGGTCATTGATGCCGTACAGTATCAGGCGAATCTGGCCTTTTTCGTCCATGCCAAAGCAAATGCGCATGCCCACACAATTAGGCTGGTTCAGGAGAGAATCAAGAGAACGTTTATTGAAAGCTTCACTAAGCGGCATGGTTCGCTTGCTCCAGGAACCCCTACCTGTTCCGTACTTGCCGGTTAAGGCCTTTGCCTGCTCAGGAGTAATACGATGATTGATGTTGTCAAGCTCTTTCACGTCAAGCGTTCTGGTTGCTAATCGCTGCGCCGTGCATGAATTCAAAACAAACACAAGCGCTACCACCAAAGACTTCCGAAGAATAGAAAAAAAGCCGGGTAACCGGTGATTTTGAGTCGTCATAAGACAATATTTAATGGTGAGGATAAGCTGGCAAAGGCGTAAATCTAATACTGGCATTCAAACCTGCCATGAGTAGAAATACTGTTTTTTTAGCCAGAAATGAGAGCAATTTTCAGTAGCAATACGCTTTCTTCTCAGCCTCCCATAACCCATTTTTGTGAGGCCAATCAACCTGGTTTTCAACCCTGCCCTTCAGACTCATCAAACGCCTGTTATGGAAAAGAAATTTAGCCCCCTTAGACCTGCAACACTGCAGAGTATACACACTGGTTTACCTGGGAAACCATTTGCATTTGGAAAATTTATGGGCAACTCCTCCACTGTCTTTTATTCCGATGGTCCGGGCTTACAGTCGGGTCACACTGAAGTTATGCAATTGGAGCAGGATTTATGCCACCTTAACCTTTTGGAGGACGCAAAAGAAATTTTGAAGATCTGTTTGAGGATTGAATCCATAAAGAACTTATCAAGAAAGGGACGGAGATGAATTGTTGGTTGGCAGTTGGCTGTTGGCAGTGATGTCAGGAAGTAAGATTCAAGGCATAATCACGGGATATAAATTAAAGAAGGGTGAAAACGTTAGCCAACCGCCAACTGCCAACCGCTAACTGCCTACCATTTAAACCTTACCTCAAGATACATTCAGCCGACAGGTTTTAGAGTCAACAAAGAGCCCCTTGCTTTCGCTCGGGGCTCTGCTGTTTCAACTTCAACCTGTCTATTGAAACCCGTTTAATTCGATGTTATTCGCCTAATTTCCAATAGCGAGCAGCTGTTGGAAAGGAGATAGGAATGAGGTCGAAGCCTTGCCTGATTTTGAATTCTCGCTTTCCTCATTTTCGTTCTTTTGTTCTTCCTCACGTGCTACTGTCTTTACAGGTTTTACGCTGTCCTTTTTCTCAGGTTTTGTTTCCAGGCTGTCTTTCTTGTACTTGTACTTCTTTTCATTCTTCTGTTGATTTTCTTCCTGCACGCGCTGACGATCTTCGTCATTATTGCTATTTTCCCTGTCTTTGTCCACTCTTTCAAGTCCGCCGGGAGTCATGATATACTCCACATCCGATTGCCACCAGCTTGAATTTTCATTATCGTCATCTTCATAATAATAATCGCGCGGGCCGACATTAATTTCATCCCATGAAAGTCTGCGATCAACGCTGCGATCGATGAGAATTCTTTTACCAACAGGCACTGCAATGGTCACCACTACACGTTGATTTCTGAACCTGGTATCTTCACTTACCGTGAAGCCCCTGTCGAGATAAATCGTACTGTCTGATTGATGGATCTGATAAACAATGCGACCGGCATTTCTTTCGGCGATGGCTGGATTATTACCATAGCTGTACCTGATACTATATGAGTGATACAGTGAATCATCGCTCTTGATAATTCTCAACCTTACATTGTTCAGGATGAGACTGTCTTCATCGATCGTTAAAATTCCTCCGCCCCTGAACCAGCCTCCGTAATATTTTACTTTGCTGTCGGCAACCTTCACTGTTAATTTGCCGGTTGGCGGTTGTACCACAGTGATATCATCTTTAATTCGCGCGCGGGTGTCAAAGCTCCTGCGAATGGATCCAATCAGCAGGATAAAGCAAACCAGGCCAATTAACCAAAGTGAACCAAATGCATACCCGAGGTATTTGTTAGATGATTTTGCGCCTGAAATTCTACGCACCAACCATGTAATACCTGCGATCACCGGCACGCCTAAGAAAAGGCAAAGCGCACCCCATGCAAAGAAATTTTGCCAAAAACCTTCCAGGAGGAAATTCTTGAGTGGGAAAACTGCGGCTCCGCTAAATATGATTGCCATCAACGCGATTAAGAGCGCGAATACCACGATACCTGCCACAAAGAGAAAGAAGGCTTTAAACAATACACCAATCGCATGACCTATGCCACTACCAACTCTTCTTGCCGCGGGTCCTGCATCTGCCGCAAGGCTTTGTGCCTTTGCCTGTGCTGTATTTTTAAATTCTTCACCCCACGCCTGCGCCTTCACCTTAAAATCCTCTCCCATTTTTTCGGCCCTGCCTCTCACGCCCTGCAATTCGCCCTGTACGCTGGCCTTGATACTTTCCAGGTCAACTTTCTCACCACGCATTTCAAGTTTGTCGCTTGCAGTTACGGCTTCCGGAATCACAATCCACAAAATGATGTATGCGATAAATAGTGTTCCGCCAAATCCGCTGAAAAGAATATTAGGGAATGGATCGAAATCATGATTAAATACATTGTGGAATATGCCAGTGACCATCCCCAATACCAGGGGTAAGGAGAAGATCAGCCTGGGAATCCAAACTCCTATGTTAAAATAAGCAGCAATCCCACTACACACACCGCCGATAATTTTGCCTTCGGGATTACGAAAAAGCCTTTTTTTAAGATTCGTCGTAAGTGACGCTGCAGGAAGAATGATCCAGAGAATGATGTAGAGCAATACACCCGCACCAAATCCGCCCAGTGTGATCAATGCGAAGAGAATTCTTACGATCGTTGGATCCACCCTCAGGTAATGAGCAAGGCCACTACACACACCACCCAAAATTTTGTCATTGTCATTCCTGTGCAAAGCACCACGAGGTGCCTCAGAGGCAGAAGTATATGTGGTGTACGTTTGTTCTTGCGAATATTGCTTCTGACTTTGTGTGGGTTCCATTTCTACTTCACCAAAATCTTCCGGCCTACCCATACTGGCGATGATGCCCTCAACGTGAGCGTCGGTGACACAGCTATCGCCTTTTTTCAACTGCTCTGTAAACAATTCAGCAATGCGGTTCTCAATGTCATTGATGATCTCATCTTTTCCTTCCTCATTGGCAAAGTATCGCCGCAGGCTTTCTATATATTGCTTAAGGGTCTCAAAAGCCGTCTCCTCTATCGGTATCACCCGCCCCTGAAAATTTATATTGATTACCTTTTTCATTGTCATCTTTTTTATTGGTTGAAGTTGTTTGAGCTGGTAGATTGTCCATTCTGGGTGATGGCATGTACAGCATTGGCTAACTCATCCCAGGTTGACTGGAGATCACCATAGAATTCGGCGCCCTTGTCCGTGAGAGAGAAATATTTTCTGGGGGGACCGCTGCTGCTTTCTACCCAGCGGTAGGTGAGCAGTTCAGAGTTCTTCAATCGTGTGAGAAGCGGATATAAAGTTCCTTCAAGAATGTGAAGGTTGGCTTTTTTCATCTCGTCAATAATATCACTCGGATATACCTCGCCCCGCTTGATTATTGATAAAATACAAAATTCCAGTACGCCTTTCCGCATTTGGCTCTGGGTGTTCTCGATATTCATGTTCAGGGATTTTTGCCCCTCTTCCCCTTCCGGTGCGGGGTGGAAGCTTCGTTAAAAATTTTCGCTAATGATTCAATTTCCTGGTCCCAATCATTACCGTGCTGTTTTCTCCAGCCATCCATTTGACCTCTTGCCATACTAATGATTCTTTTCTTTGCCCGCCGTAGCTTGTGCGTAGGCGGGTTGTCTTTTTCCCGGTTGTATTGCTTTTGTCCTTTTACTTTTTCTGGCGATTCTCTTTCATTCGAATTAATTCCTTCAACCGGTCTAACGCTTTTTGGTTTCTTGATTTTTTCTGCTGATTTTATCCATTCCCTTTTATTTCCTTTCTAACCTTCATTTTCCAATCACTGATCCTGCCTTTTGAATTTTAAATTTTGACTTTTGACCTATTCCAAAACAAAGATATGGCATAGTTTGGTATTATGCAATACATAGATCAGTTTATTTTAAGGTAGCTGTTGGTGGCTAATATCATATTTTGCCAGTAAATCAATACCAGTCTACATTTCAGTTGAATGTCGAATCTTAAAAAAAAATTTACAAATCCATCAGTGGCGGCTTATCTTGATGGATGGCGTGTTTTTGGGGTTTGTTAAGCTCTTGATAATCAATGCACAGGTAGGCCAAAAGTTTTGTAAATTGTGCATGAATGTCTAAGAATCAATACAATATACCAATATTGATGTACCACCGGGTAGTTGAGGATCCCTCCCGGGAGTCTGGGTCGATCGATATCTGGGTAAGCAGCCGACACCTGGAAAAGCAGTTTGACCTATTAAAATCGAAAGGAATTGAACCGATCACCTTCGCGCAACTTGCTCACTTGGACCCGAGGTTAGTTAAGGATAATGTCATTCTTACTTTCGACGACGGCTACGCTGATAATTATGATATGTTGTTACCCCTCCTTAAAAAATACGGGTACACCGCGGTTATCTATCTTGTGAGCAAACGAAAATTCAATCAATGGGATGTCGCGCAAAATGGAACACCGGAATATTCGCTGTTGACACTGCAGCAGATGAAGGAAATGAAAGCATACGGAATTGAATTTGGCTCGCACACAGAAACACATCCAAATCTCCTCGGCCTGGACGATGTTGCGCTTGAAAATGAAATCAGCGGCAGCAAGAAAGATATTGATCAATTACTTAACCAGGATACGCTCAGTTTCGCATATCCGTACGGGTCATGTAATGAAAAGATCAAATTACTGGTAAAGAAAGCGGGCTATAAATTCGGGATCAGTACAAAGAATGGTCCATACTCGTTTTGGGAAGACCCTCTTCAGATAAGACGACAGGTGATGAGGTCCGGGACCGGTCTTTTTCAATTTCGGAGAAAGGTAAGTGGATTCTATTATCATCCCAACCCGCTAAAATCTGTTTTTTATTGAGTCGGTAATAATTCTTAAAGCCAAACAAGGTCCGTCCGTCAAGGAAATTATTCTCAACCCAGGTCAGCATCCTGTACCTCAATTTATGTTGTTGGTGGATCACGCCATTCCAGGGTTTCCAAACGTCATAATTTAATTCAAGTCCCCAGTTAAACTTTTCAATCCATGTCTTCATCGCCGAGGGATGGGTGCCTTCAAATGCGGGCAATCCACCAATAGGGCCATAGTTAAAGTCTGCCACTTCATATTTATGCGTATCATCAAACCCACGGTGAAATCCTTCCTGTATTTTTTTCTTTCTGCCCATTAATTTGGGCGGTCGCACATACCCATAGTGGTAAATGTGGGCCGGCAGATCGATTATATTCAGTTTTTGGTTGTCCATTTTCCTGAAAGAAACCGCATCCACGTGAGAATAACATCCGATCCGGTTTCTGACCAGCCTGATTTCCTTCCTACAAATATGATGAACGTTTATACGGTGCCGATAGTCGCCCCAAAAATGAAAGTATGGAAGCAGGAATCCATCCACCGCAAAATTCTCGCGGTAATCTTCACAATACATTTTAATATATCGCAGGTCGTCCTCATGCAGCACTTCATCTGCCTGCAAATACAAACACCAGTCGCCACGACATTGACTTAATGCGAAGTTGGTTTCATGGGCAAAAATCTTCCCACCGAAAAATAAATTCTCATCCCATTGCCTGCGATAGATCTTCAATTTGGGATCGTTGATACTTAGCAAAATCTCAAGTGTGTTGTCGTCTTCATCGCTGTCGCCGAGTGCAACAATGAATTCATCTACTATCGGAAGCGCGGACAGTATCGACTCCTTGAGCGGGAAATGCAGTTTGCAGGCATTCCTGGCCATGGTAAAGCCGGAGATTAGCATACTCTATGGGTTATTTATCAAATTCGCGAATTCCAATTTGGAGCGATCGCGCCGATAAATAAAGTTATTACCAGGCTGCAGGAAATGCCAAGTTTGGTGCGCCCGTTCACATGTAAATAACAGAAATGAAAGGAGAGGATTACCCCAGTTTGCGCAAGCGGTCAACGGCCTTTTCCAGCGTGTCTTCTTTTTTGGCAAAGCAGAAACGCAATACCTTGTTATCGGTGCCTGATTTATAAAAGGCGGATACGGGAATGGATGCAACGCCAAATTCTTTTGTGATCCGAATGGCGAGATCTTTATCTGCTTCATCGCTGATGCGACCGTAGGAATAGAGTTGGAAATAACTACCATGACTTGGCAATGGATCAAATGCAGTTTCTTTCATGAGCTGCTGAAAATAATCCCGTTTGGCTTGCATGAAGGAAGGAAGCGATAAATAGCTTTCTTTTCGTTTCAGGAATTCAGCAAGTGCCACCTGCTTGGGACTGTCGCAACTGAAGCTGTTGAATTGGTGAACTTTTCTGAATTCGGCGGTAAGCGCGGCAGGCGCCACGCAATAGCCCAGTTTCCACCCGGTGCAATGATAAACTTTTCCAAAAGAGAAGCAAACAAAGCTTCGTTCAAAGAGTTCCGGATGACGTAACATACTCTGATGAGGCTGCCCATCAAAAATCAGGTGCTCGTAAACTTCATCACTCAGAATAAAAATGGAAGTGCCTCGTACAATTGCTTTCAACGCTTCAATGTCTTCACCACTTAAAATTGCTCCCGTCGGATTGTGCGGCGTATTGAGCATGATCATTCTTGTTCGGTCCGTAATCCTTCTTTTCACGGCTTCCCAATTCACTTTGTATTCAGGATGTGTGAGTGGAATGATCACCGGTTTCGCGCCGTTCACTTCTATATTAGGTATGTAGCTGTCATAAGCTGGTTCAAATACGATGACTTCATCGCCAGGTTGTAATACCGTGGTAAGCGCGGTGTAGATCGCATAAGTTCCGCCGGGCGTTACAGTTATTTCTTTGTCGGGATTGACCTTCGATGTGTATAGGTATTCAATCTTTTCTGCAAGCGCTTCACGTAAAGGCATCCAACCATTCATATGCACATACTGGTTAAATCCATCCCGCATCGCCTTGCTCACGCCTTCAACCAGGGCCTCAGGCATAGGAAAATCGGGCATTCCCTGCCCCAGGTTGACAGCTTTCTTTTCAGCGGCAAGAACACTCATTACTGTGAAGATGGTTGTGCCAACATCAGGGAGCTTCGATTGTATCGCAGGATTCACTTGTAAATAATTTAGAGGTCCCAAAAATATTTCTTCCAGCCCGATTGGTTAGAAAAGATTTAGGATATTTATCGTCCAAATCAGAATTCTCAAACAATTCAATGTTATGAAAAAAAGAACATCATCAGCCGTTTGGAACGGCTCAGGAAAAGAAGGCAAAGGAACCGTGAGCACGAAAAGCACCGCGTTGAACAAAGTACAATATTCCTACAGCTCCCGTTTTGAGGAAGGCGTAGGCACAAATCCGGAAGAACTGGTTGCCGCCGCGCACGCCGGTTGCTTTAGCATGAAACTGGCTTTTGTTTTGAATGCTGCCGGCCTCACCGCAGACGAAATTCATACCGATTGCACCATTACGCTCGACAATGGGGCAATTACCGAGTCACACCTGGTATTGAAGGCAAAAGTGCCCGGTGCTGCGAAAGATAAATTTGCTGAATATGCGGAGGACGCCAGGGCGAATTGCCCGATTAGTAAACTGTTAAACACGAAGATTACTTTAGATGCTCACTTGGTGTAGTCAGGTTGATTTGGTTGATTTGGTTGATTAGGTTGACTAAGTTTCCCCCAATCAACCAAATCAACCAAATCAACCCAATTAACCTGATAAACTAATGTCCTCTACAAAAACTTCTCCCCTTTATTCCTCTTCACTTCCGCCACGTACTCTTTTATCTCCTGCTCTTTGTTTTTCTTGCATATCAGCAAAACGTCAGGAGTATCTACTACGATAAAATCATCAAGACCCTGGAGAAGGACCAGCTTATTGCTGTTGGCGTGAACCATATTTTTTGTGGCATCGATGATGATCACATCGTCGCCTGCAACAGCATTTCCGAGGTAATCCTTTTCGAGATTATCATATGCTGAATTCCAGGTTCCCAGGTCGCTCCATCCAAATGCAGAAGGGATAAGGTATACATTGTCTGCCTTTTCCATAATTCCATAGTCGATGGAAATATTGGTACACTGGGGATAGATTCTTTCGATGGCCGACTTTTCCTTTGGCGTATTAAAAAATTCCTGCTCGGCATCAAATACCTCGTGCATTTCAGGCAGGTATTTTTCAAACGCGGCGAGAATGCTTTTCACCTGCCAAACAAAAATGCCGGCGTTCCAAAGAAAATCGCCGCTTTGCAAAAACGTCTTGGCCAATTCCAGGTCAGGCTTTTCCGTGAAGGTTTTCACTTTGTACACATTGTCGCTCACGGACTGTTGCTCGAACTGAATATAACCATAGCCTGTATTGGGATAGGTCGGTTTTATCCCGAGCGTGATCAAAGCATTATGCTTCGCTACAAAGTCCAATGCCTCCAGGCAGGTCTTGTTGAAGGCCTTATCGTCGGCAATCAAATGATCAGCAGGCGCGCAGATAATATTAGCCTTATCATTGAGCTTTTTGAGCTTGTATGAGATATATGCAATACAGGGCGCCGTATTTTTCCTGGAGGGCTCACAAAGAATATTGCCCACTGGCATTTGAGGCAATTGCTCTTTTACGATGTTCTTATATTCTTCCGTCGTCACCACATAAATATTCTCCACGGGAATAAAATGCGCAAACCTGTCAAATGTTTGCTGGATCAGGGTTTTCCCGGTGTTAAGAATATCAAGAAATTGTTTCGGATAGTTCGTCCGGCTCATGGGCCAGAACCTGCTTCCTATGCCTCCGGCCATGATGGCCACGTAGTGATTCTTTTTCATGAAATGGGTATCATAGTTTTCTTCGGACGATCCGGTTTTCAAAATCAGGGTAAAGTAGGAAGAATTAAATAATTCCTTCACGTACGAGGTCGTGTAAATGAATCACCCCTTCATACTTCCCTTTATTCACCACCAACAGTTGGGTGATATCAAATTTTCTCAAAAGATCCAGGGCGTCTACAGCCAATGCTTCGGCCTCAATTGTTTTGGGGTCCTTCGTCATAATGTCCTTTGCCTTCACTCCATCCAGCGAGCCCCCTTTTTCAAGCATTCGACGAAGGTCTCCATCTGTAACCACACCTATCAATTCGTTCCTGCCATTCAGTACAGCCGTGCTGCCAAGTCTTTTTTGGGAAATTTCAACAATCAATTCTTTCAGGCTCGCATCTTCTGTAACACGAGGTTTTTCATTTCTATCACTTAATTCACCCACCCGCAGGTATAATTTTTTCCCAAGCATGCCACCCGGATGAAATTTAGCGAATTGCTCCGAACCAAACCCTTTATACTCCATCAGCGCAATAGCCAATGCATCTCCCATCACTAATTGAGCCGTTGTGCTGGTGGTGGGTGCAAGGTTATGCGGACAGGCTTCCTGATCAACAGTTGTGTTTAGAATAAAGTCCGATTGCCTGGCAAGATAAGACTGAAGATTGCCCGTCATGGCAATTAAAGTATTGCCGAAATTTCTAATGAGTGGCACCAAGACCTTGATCTCAGGACTCTCACCACTTTTGCTGATCACCAACACCAGGTCATCTTCCTGCACCATTCCCAAATCGCCGTGAATAGCATCCGCGGCGTGCATGAATAAGGCGGGCGTACCAGTTGAGTTGAAAGTGGCAACAATCTTCTGGGCGATGATTGCGCTTTTCCCAATGCCACTAACAACTATCCTGCCCTGGCTTTTTGCAATGAGCTTTACCAGGTTTTCAAACGACTCATCCAGGTAGGAATCCAGCATTTGAATGCTTTTCGCCTCTATTTGAATGGTGCGTTTCGCAACGGCAAGGATGTTAATTTCTTTCATTGGAAGTGCGGTGCAAAAGTATTATATTCAGTTCATTTTGCTGCCTGTGCGTCAAAATTGATGCCGAGCCAAGAAAACGTTAAAGTGTTTGCAGCTACCCGATCCGGTTAGTATCATGACTTCTTCAAAAGGAGTGTTTTAGTTACCTTCGTGAGCCATTTTTGGCAACTGACCCCTGTTAGACGCAGCTCCTACTACCGAGGAAGCCGAAATGACCCCAACTGTAACGCCAACGATTCTTAGGCCATCGGAAACGAATTTTTAATTGTGAAGACGGAAAATCTCAGTCATGGCAAGAGCTATTAAGAAAGCAGATACTACCCTAAAACCGGAAAAAATCAAAAGATCCGCGACACCAAAGGTCGGCTCAACTGAAAAGAGCGGTCCCGGCGCCAAGGTTTTGAAGGCTGCATTGCAGGAATACTTCGGATTCGATGCCTTTAAAGGTAACCAGGAAGCCATTATCCAAAGCCTGCTTGCAGGAAATGATACGTTTGTGATTAAGCCTACCGGCGGAGGGAAGAGCTTATGCTATCAATTGCCCGCGCTGATCAGTCCGGGTGTGGCCATCATCGTTTCTCCCTTGATTGCGCTAATGAAAAACCAGGTTGACCTGGTGAGAGGATATAGCAGCAACGACGAAGTTGCTCACTTTCTCAACTCAACCTTAACAAAGAAGGAGACGTTGCAGGTGCACGATGACCTGTTAACAGGCAAGACCAAGATGCTGTATGTGGCTCCTGAAACACTCACCAAGCAGGAGAACCTTGAATTTTTCAGCGACCTCACCATTTCGTTCTTTGCCGTAGACGAGGCACACTGTATTTCTGAGTGGGGACATGATTTCAGACCTGAATATCGCCGCTTGCGCGAAATGATGGACCAGATCAACCCCGACATCCCGGTTATCGCACTAACGGCAACGGCCACCCCAAAGGTGCAGAGCGATATCTTGAAAAACCTCGGACTGCGGGATCCTAAAATTTATGTTTCCTCTTTTAACAGGCCCAACCTCTATTATGAAATTCAGCCCAAGGTAAACCGTGAGCAAACCTTGAAGAGCATAGTGCGATTTATTTCCCAGAACAAGGGCAAGAGCGGTATTATATACACATTGAATAGAAAGACCACCGAAGAATTAGCAGACATGCTGGTGGCGAATCATATTAAAGCGGTGGCTTACCATGCCGGATTGGATAGTAAGCTTCGCGCGGACAGGCAGGATATGTTTTTGAACGAAGACGCGCAGGTCATCGTTGCAACAATTGCGTTTGGCATGGGCATCGACAAACCGGATGTGCGCTTCGTGATCCATTACAATATCCCGAAGAGCATTGAAAATTATTACCAGGAGACCGGTCGTGCCGGCCGCGACGGCATGGAAGGCAAATGTATTCTGCATTATTCGCATAAAGATGTGAGCAAACTGGAGCACCTGATGCGCGATAAGCCGCTAAGTGAAAGGGAAGTGGGCGCGCAACTCATACATGAGACGGTAGCTTACGCCGAGAGCGGCGTTTGCCGTCGAAAAATTTTGATGAGTTATTTCGGGGAAGGTTATGACGTTGCCAATTGTGGCAGCTGCGACAACTGTCTGCATCCGAAGGAACAGGTAGAAGCAAAAGATAATGCAGTGAAAGTGTTGAAGGTAATCAAAGCACTCGACGAAAGGTTTGTGGGCGACTATGTTATCAACATGATCATCGGTAGGCCAACACCGCAGATTCATATGTTCAGGCATGAAAGTCTTGCCGAGTTTGGAATTGGGAAGGATGAGCCTGATCACTATTGGAGTTCATTGATCCGCCAGTTATTGCTGGAAGGATTACTGAAGAAAGATATCGAAGAGTATGGCGTGTTGAAGTTTACGCCTGCAGGAGAAAAATTCCTTAAGAAGCCCGTGTCATTGAAAATTGTACTGAACAATCTATTTGAGGATGCCAATGCTGATGACGATGAGGGTGGCTCCGAAGGCAATACCGGCGCCGCCACAGATGAAAAGTTGTTTTCAATGCTGAAGGAAATACGGCAAAAGGAGGCGAAGAAAAAGTCGCTTCCGCCATTCGTGATTTTCCTGGAATCTTCGTTGCAGGATATGGCCACATTATTTCCGACAACGGTGCAGGAACTGGAAAAGTGCCAGGGTGTGAGCAAGGGAAAGGCATTGAGGTATGGAAAACCGTTTGTGGAACTGATCGCTCAATATGTGGAGCAGAATGATATAGAGAAGCCTGATGATTTTGTGATGAAGAGTGTTGTGAACAAGAGCGGCATGAAGGTATATATTATTCAAAATGTAGATAAGAAGATACCGCTTGAAACGATTGCTAAAAACAAGGATTTGAAGTTGGAGCAGTTACTGGAAGAGATGGAGACGATCGTGGCCAGTGGTACAAAGCTAAATTTAGACTACGCGATAGCAGAAATGGTTGACGAAAACGACCAGGAAGACATCGTGGATTACTTTAAGAGCTGCGAAACCAGCAGTCTGCAGGTGGCCCAGGAAGAATTGAGTGATTTGTCGCTTGATTGGGAGCAGTTAAAGATTATGCGTATTAAGTTTTTGAGTGAATACGGAATATGACGACATAATTCCTGATTAGTGAGTAAATTCATTACTCAATCAAATAATCATTAATTATGGATGCCAGGCAAACACCCCTAACTTCCAGCTTTGAGTCTGGAAACGGAGAAAAAGTCTTCTATCGTCATTGGAAGGCTGCAAGTAAACCAAAGGCCGTTGCAGTACTCGTGCACGGTTTCAACTCGCACAGTGGCTACTACCAATGGGTAGCTGAACAACTCACAGCAGATAATTACGAAACCTACGCTCCCGACCTAAGGGGTCGCGGCAATTCAGACGGAGAGCGATTTTACATTGAAGATTACAACAGCTTTGTGGCCGATATCGACAAGATGGTCGATATCGCGAAGTCGGAAAATTCAGGCCTGCCAGCATTCCTGATTGGGCACAGTGCAGGTGGTGTACTTTCTTCTGTGTATGCGTTGGACCACCAGGATAAATTAAAAGGTTTCGTGTGTGAGAGTTTTGCATTCCAGGTGCCGGCACCTGATTTTGCACTGGCTGTATTGAAGGGTTTGAGTCATATTGCGCCACATGCGCATGTGTTGAAATTGAAGAATGAAGACTTTTCAAGAGACGCGCAAGTGGTTGAGGCGATGAATGCGGATCCGTTGATTGCGCATGAGGTGCAGCCAACGAAGACGGTGCAGCAGTTGGTACTGGCAGATGAGCGGCTGAAGGCTGAGATGAGTAAGATCGCTTTACCGATTTTTATTATTCATGGCACACTGGATAAGGCAACAAGACCGGAAGGCAGTCGTTTGTTTTATGAAACGGTGAGTTCGACAGACAAGACACTGAGATTATACGAGGGCCATTTTCACGATTTATTAAATGACAAGGATAAGGAAGTAGTGATGAGTGATATTTTGGCTTGGTTAAATAGTCATGTGTAGATGATGGGGTGAAAGTTGAAAGGTGAAAGGTGGATTGCAAAATTTATGGCGCCGTTCGGGCGCCTTTTTTTTGGGCCTTGCCTGTTCGTTACTAGGGTTCTTAATTTATTATTAGTTTTGCCTCCACATGTTTAGACGAATTGTGGATTTCGATTTCTCAAAATTCTTCGCAAGTCCCGACCTACCTCCACTGTTACGAGTCCTTAATTTTATTTCACTTTTAGCAATTTTGCCCTGGCCATTGCTAATTTTCGTTTCATTTTTTTTGTTCGACGCCCCTCAAAATGAACCCAAAGCCTTTCCAATACTAATATTGATTTTGATTTATCCATTTTGGACTCTAATTTCCTTGTTTGTTGGTAGAAAAGTATATAGTAAAAGTAAAATAGTGACCTACCTGTTATCGGCCCTTTCTGTAGCACTCATTGCCGTGTTAGCTTTTAAACTATACCATTTTTAGCAATGTAGCCTGCAATAAGCTTTTAAATAATCACGTTTGTTATCTCGCCAGCCATCCTAGAAACATTCAATATACTGACATGACCAGACTGTTACTCTTATTCTGCTTTATAGCCTCATCCGCAATTTCGAACGGCCAGATTAAAGCACTCACCGAAAATGGCAAACAGGTGCTCCTTTTTGATAACGGAACCTGGAAATACGCTGATAGCTCAAGCTTCACGCCCAGAGCCCTTAACGCATTAACGACAAATTCAGAGCCTTTTGTTAAGTCTCCCGCTGCAACGTTTCTGGTTAAAAGCAACACCTTCAATGTGGGCGTAAACATTGATCCCGAAAACTGGACATTCGAAACCCGCAAACCAAATGAACGCAACCCCGAGTATAGATTTAGCCCCAAAAATGCTGAAGGTTATGCAATGATGATAACAGAGCGAATGAGTATTCCCCTGGAGACTCTTCGTACGATCGCACTCTCAAATGCTCAAAAGGCCGCGGCAGATGCGAAAGAAACCAGTGCTGAATATAGAACAGTGAATAAAAAACGGGTACTGTGCCTGCAATTTAGTGGTACCATCCAGGGAATGAAGTTCAAATACCTGGGGTACTATTATTCCAACAATAAGGGCACTATTCAGTTGCTGACTTTTACAACCGAACAATTCTTCGATGACCTGCAAAAAGATTTTGAGACTTTTTTGAATGGGCTCGTTGAATTGGACGAGAAATGATCTTTATTGCTTCACACTCTGTTTCCTTTTGAAAGCAGAAGGATTTTCCCCAGCAAGCTTTTGAAACAACTTGTTGAAATAGGACAGGCTTTCAAATCCCACTTCGTAGCAAACCTCGGTCACGCTCAAATCCTTTAGCAAAAGCGTTTTCGCCTGCGTTATGCGGTATTGATTCACGAAATCAGTGAATGTCATTTTCGTTTGCTTTTTGAAATACCTGCAAAAAGCCGGCGTGGTTAAATGAACGCTCGCTGCAACCGCATTCACGTCAGGGTCGTGGTTATAATTCGCGTGTATGTATTGATAAACCGAACCCATCCGGATCTTATCATCGAAAAATAATTTGATACTTGTGTCTATCTTATTCAGTTCAACCACTTCTTTTGACATTGCCAGCAATTGAAATACTTCAAGCAGATTTATTAACTGATTGAAATGTGGCAGCGTTTGCATGTGGCGCAATTTCTCAACCACGATTCTTTTTGTTTCGCCATGGAATGATAATCCCAGGTAGGCCCTTTCAAAGAGCTCGTTAATTTTTTCGAATTCGGGCGTCTCGCGGAAGGCATCGCCCATAAAGTTTTCCCTCAACTGGACCACAATTTGGTGATACTCCGTCTGAACCCCATAATCGAAGTTTAAGTGCGGTATGTTCGAGCCTATCAACACCAGGTCGCTTTGATTGTAGCTCGAGATGTGTTGGCCCACATGGCGGATTCCGGCCTCAGCCTCAACATAAACCAGCTCATATTCAGGATGATAATGCCAGAAGAAGTTATTCCTGAGGCTGGGCGTGAACAGGCGAAAAGATTGACCCGGATCAGGAAGTATGATCTCCTTTTGAATCTTCATAGTCCTTATTTTCCTGTAAAGCTCCAAAAACATGGGATATTCTCCCAAAAATGTCAATAGAGAGCAAAAAGTGGTCATTTCAGCGGGTGCAGCTCTTTTGCCGAGTTTGGAATTTTGAGGTATCAAAAACGCAAAAAAACTTCTCGTATGAAACAAGCAACGATGGCACCAACGATGGTTCCCAATAATGCCCACAAAGACATTCCCGGAAATCCTTCCACTGCAACCAGCAGCAAACAAAAACTAAATGACCGCAGCAATGGTCAGCCGCTCCGGATTCTTTCCGAAGAAGATTGGAAGTTTTGGATTCACAATGGTTATATCGTCATTAAAAATGCAGTTCCAAAAGAACAGGCATCAAGACTTGCTAATTTTCTCTGGGAATTTGAAGAAAAAAATCCCAATGATCCCGAAACCTGGTACGCGCCGCCTAGAGCAGAAATGAAAATGAAGGAGCTAACCAACACAGGTATGGTGGAGGTTTACAATCACCAATATCTCTGGGACAATCGCCAATTCCCAAGAGTGCACCAGGCTTTTGCCGATATCTGGGGGACAGAAAAACTATGGGTGACGATTGATCGCGCAAACCTGAATTTCCCGATTCGCCCTGGTCATGAATACAAGGGATTTATTCATTGGGACTACGATCCGGAGACAAAGCCGCAAAATGTGCAGGGCGTGCTTGCACTTGCAGACCAAACTGATGAAAACATGGGCGGGTTTCAATGTATTCCCGAACTCTACCGCACATATGATACCTGGAAACTCACCCAGCCTGAAGACCGTGACCATTTCAAACCTGATGTAACTGGTTTTGAAATCGTAAAAGTTCCCATGCAGGCCGGCGACCTGCTGATCTTCAACAGCACGCAACCGCACGGTATTCGCGCCAACACCAGTGGTAGCAAAGTACGCATGGCACAATACATTTCAATGATGCCGGCCGAGGAAGAAAATGAAGCATTGCGTCAATGGCGTATTGATTCGTGGAAAGAAAGAAGGGCGCCCGAAGGTTATGCTTTCCCCGGCGATCCGAGGAATTGGGAACAGACAAAATATAAGACTGCGGAACTTTCCCACCTGGGTAGAAAATTATTGGGGTTGGATAATTGGTAAAAAATCAAAATTCATTTTATGTGTCTTAATAAAAACACTGGAGCGGGTAAAAATTGCAAATGCAAATTCGCATCGTCCTGCAAATTGGCCGGTTCGAAGAGCGGGCGCTTATCACACCTTGAAGAAATTTCTAAGACGATCTTTTCTTCCAATATATCATATAACGCGCATCGTGAAGCTTATAAAATGGAATCAACTCCAGCGTTGAGTATTGGAATGGGCTGATTAACGATGGCGCAATGAATGTTTGCTTTTTCCCCGGCAGGGGCTTCACAAATTCTGCAAGATTTGCCTTGTTGCTTAGTAATACTGGCATTGAATCCAGCGAATACATTCTGCCGCGTGCGCGATAGCCTCCGAATTGATTGGCGTCAGCGCGCAAATTATCTAAATCAGTAGTGTCAGTTTTTGCTGCCAGAACAATTGGTCCATTCAGGAATGCAAAATAGTTTGATCCGTCCGGCAATTCTTCAGCCGTTATTCTCATGGGCAACCGTATCGTTATCTGGTCACCCTTTTTCCATTGCCTGCGGAGTGCGATGTAGTTGTCGGGTTGCGTTTTGATTTCGGCATCTTTCCCATTTATGGTCACTTTCAGTTTGCCAGGCTCAACCCATCCGGGGTAACGGACATTAATCGTGAAGTCATTTCCTTTAGCTGCCTCCACAATTAATTGTGAGGTTTCTTCGTCCGGAAAACTTGTGTGTTGGGAAAGCGTGAAGCCTTGCTCAGTCCAATTCAACCGAGAGGCGATGAACAGGTTTACAAACAAATCGGTGTTGCTGTAACTATAAATGAGTTCGCCGTATTTACCATGATTTTCCATACCAGAACCGACGCAACACCACATGCATAGTTGCGGTTGGGAATAGACGCGGTAATGGCGGGGGCGCATGGGCGTATAGTAAACAAAGCCGCCGGTAACGGGATGCTGGCTCGAGAGAATATGATTGTACAATGCGCGTTCGTAATAGTCAATATAGTCGAGACTTCCAGACGTTTGGAAAAGCGCCTTGGTCAACTTGAGCATGTTGTATGTATTGCAGGTTTCAGGACCTGCAATCTCTTTTATCATCGAGGTATAATCGCCAGGCGGATTGAAATGTTCAGACACGCTGTTCCCACCGATTACTACCGTACGATGCCTGACGACTGTTTCCCAGAAAAATTGGGCCGCCTTCAGATATTGGTGATCACCGTCTACCTCTGAGATTCGTTTGAAGCCAATCACCTTTGGAATTTGCATATTTGCGTGAAGGCCATCAAGTTTGTCTTCGCCCCGCTCAAGTGGATCCAAAATAAAATGATGAGAATACCTGCGCGCAAGCACGAGGTATTTTTTGTCTCCGGTGATTACAGCAACGTCGGCAAATATTTCGTTTATGCTTCCATGCTCTGACGTGAGCATCGTTTGGATTTGGTCATCGCTGAGCTTTGATGAGACATTGTAGATGAAATCCACCAGGCGTACCAGCATTTCTTTCGCCTGATCCTTTCCCGCAACGAGATAAGCATCTCTCAGGCCTGCGAGCGTCTTGTGCAGATTATACAAAGGAACCCATTTGCCATTGAGTGCAAATGTGTCGGCAATAATTTTTCCCTGTTCAATATCCTTCCACATCGCGATTCCGCCTGGCGTCCCACCCAGGTAACCGGTTCCAATTTTATCCTGGCAGCGCTTGAGTTCTGAAAGCATGTAGTTCAGTCTTTCATTTACGTGCTGGTCAGCAGTGGAAGCAAACATATTTGACAGTGCGGATAAATAATGCCCGCCTATATGACCATCCAATCCTGTATTCTCCCAATTTCCATAGTTTGGCTTTTTGGGTGTGAGTCCGGCTTCTTTTTGATAGGGGGCGAGCAAACGATCAGCATCCAGCGACAACATATAATTCAAATCGGTAGTCTGCGCATCTTTAAATACGCCGGGAAGGAGACGGACTTGTTGAAGCCTGAATGATTTCAGTGAGGGCTGCTGACCCTTGCTTGTAAATGTCGCCGTAAAGAAGCAAAAAACAAGAAGCGCTTTTAAACTACCTATTTTCTTTTTGGTTGTCATGGGTGCCTAATTTTTTCAACAGACACAAAACTACCTTTTAAAAATGTCCTTTATTAGTTCTTGAACATAAACACCCTGCCTGAATCGGCTACAGTGGCTCCGTGATGTGCGTCAAGAAATTTGAGTTCGATGAATTTTTGTCTCTTGTCATAAACCACGGGAGGTGGGATAAAATAAAAAACCCCGGTATTTCTACCGAGGCAATCGTGGTGTGGGGCGGGATCGAACCGCCGACACAAGGATTTTCAGTCCTTTGCTCTACCGACTGAGCTACCGCACCAAATTTTGAACCTACCGCCCCGCCTTCGCTTTGCTCCGGCGGGATCTTGAAAATCCAGGGCTCGTAACCTCGCCCGGATTTTCTACGAAGCTACCGCACCAAATTTTACATCTACCTTAAAATCCCTTTTGGGAGGGCAAAAATAGGGGTTTTCAACCAAAAATCCCCAGAATTCAGGGTAAAAATGTCTCTCCGACACTTGAAAAATTGGCTTTTACTCTTCCCGATTGGCATTAACTAAAACTTCACCATGTAGTCATAGCTCTGCTTCAAGGCGTCGTAAACATCAATCGAGGTTTTATCCATCTCTACCACGAACCAGTCGGCATACTTCGCCGCCTTCACAATGGCGGGAATATTCTGTGTACCCTTGCCCAGCGGCGTCATGGGGTCAACTTCGTCTACAGATAATTTCTGATTCCAAACTGCGGGACCATCCTTCATGTGCAGCATTTTTGCACGAGTTCCCAGCTGCGTGATAACTTTCGCGGGATCGTGTCCTGCAACTTTCACCCAATAGGTATCTACTTCAAAAAACACGTCTTTATCAACTTCCTCCATCAATACTTCATAAACCAGTTTGCCTCCAACGATATTGCTGTATTCCCACCAGTGATTGTGCAATCCGAATTGTAGCCCGTTATCCTTTGCAATCTTGTTGGAATCATTATAAATCCTGATCAACTCACGGGTACCTTTAAGCGTGCTGTATCGTTTGTCTTCGGGCCAGCCATGCCAAATTACCCTTCTGCAACCGAACGCCTTTGCAGTATCCAGCATTTTTTGCTTTTGGTCGCCAATGGGCAGCTCAATGTGGCAGGATGATACGTTTAGATTCAATTCTTCCAGCGCATCGGCGGCTTCCTGGATATCCATTCCCTCGGGCCAGAACGCGGTTTCAACATTCTTGTATCCAATCCTGGCAATCTTTTCCAGCGTACCCTTCAGGTCCTTTTTGATCTCATCTCTCACAGTATACAATTGTACGGCGAGCTTAGCCCTGCTAGCCATGGATGAAGCCTGCAGAAGATCGGGAAGGGTAGCGCCAAGAATTCCCAGGCCTGACAATTGAAGAAATTCACGACGATTTTTCATGAGTTGACCACTTGTTACAAATAAAATGTACTAAATTATTTTCACACTATGGAAAAGGAAAAAACATCAGGCCATGCACCGGTCAACGGTTTGCAAATGTATTATGAAATTCATGGCAATGGGAATATGCCCCTCGTATTGATCCACGGCGGCGGCTCAACCATTCAATCCACCTTTGGCATCATACTGCCCATGCTTGCGAAACATCATAAGATCATCGCCCTGGAGTTGCAGGCCCATGGCCGTACCAGCGACAGAAATGGGCCCGAAAGCTTTGAGCAGGATGCCGATGATGTCGCCGGACTTTTGAAATATCTCAAAATCGGGAAGGCTGATTTCCTCGGTTTCAGCAATGGCGGCACAACAACGCTTCAAATCGCAATCCGGCATCCTGAAATTGTAAACAAAATTATTCTGATGTCATGTAGTTACCTGCGCGAGGGAATGATTGCAGGATTCTTCGAAAGTATGCCAAATGCCACACTCGACAATATGCCCAAACCTTTACAGGAAGCATTTCTTTCGGTGACGCCAGATCAGAAGGGATTGCAAACGATGTTCGAAAAAGACAAAGCGAGGATGATCACCTTTAAAGACATTCCAGAAGATTTGATCAGGAATATTACGGCTCCGGTACTAATCATTTTGGGAGATCATGATGTAGTTACCACTGACCATGCAGTAAAAATGTCGCAGGCACTTCCGAATGCGCAACTGGCAATACTTCCTGGTACGCATGGATCTTTTTTTGGCGAAGTATGTAGCATTCAAAAGGGCAGTCGTTTGCCGGAAGTGACAGCGATCCTGGTGAGTGAGTTTTTAGGCTGAACTAGTCGACCGCCTTTTCCAGATCTATCAATATTGAATCCCGATTTGCTATCACAAAATAATACGTGCCCTTTATTTTTGTCGGATTGAAGTCTTTGTTCAATTCGCTGATCGAAAAAAATGAAACGACTCGCTCACCATTTCTGATTTTTATATCTCCCCATATTTGACCAGGTGGAAATTCAGGCACAGCATCCTCTTTTGCGTACATCGTTCCCTCATACAATTGCCCATCGATTTCAATATTTGCCCGGATACCAATACCTGGCATACCCTTCCCATTCGCTAAAAGCCCATGCAAACTCTCCTTGAGATAGAAATCCCACCCTTTAATACAGTCCGAGTAACATTCAATCGTCGGTATCAACCCGTCGTGGGTAAATTGAATCGAAGCTCCGCCGGGGGCATCAGAGAATTCCCAAATCAATCGCGTCCCCTTCCATTGGGTCTTGTCATTGAAAATGTCAAGATAGTTGTCGATACATTTCCAAACAATCTTCTTTGGAGGGTCACACTCGATGATCTCGAATTTTCCGAAAGTTTTTCCGAAATGAATTGTAAATACATCATCCAAGCGAGCGGATGTGCCTTCTAAATCTTTACCCCACCACTCCGAAATTCGATTGGCAACGGCATCAAAGCCCTGCTCACGCTTTACCGGGATTGAAATCGTCACAGTGTAACTTCCATTCTTCATCTTACTTCATTTGCGGTACGCCATCCTTTCTCAACAGGAATTCCCTTGCCTTCGGTCAACAATTTCAAAAGGCTGTCCTTGATGAAATGATTCCATCCCTCTTCACACATGGTATAGCATTCAACTCCGGGAAACAATCCAACATGCGTCATATCAATTGTCGTTTTGTCGCCCGCGCTATTGAACTTCCAGACTATCGTGGTGTTGGTCCATTCTTCCTTATCCTTTTGCCAGGGCAGGTAGCTGTCTGTGACCTGCCAGTCTATTTGCTCGAAAGGCTGAAATTTTGTTACCTGGAAGTTAACGGAAGTCTCGCCAAACCTAATTTTAAACCGGTCGTTCAGATGGTCTCCACTGCCCGTATAATCCAACGCCCACCATTCTGGAACGCCTTTACTAATGGCTTCAAAAGCTTCCTGCTGTGACTTATTCACGATAATGCTGCAATGGTAATCCTTGGTTGACATATGCTTGATTTTAATACTCAAATTTACCATGCCTTTTAGCGGGTCCTGGTTGTTCCGCGCGACATCCTTGGGGTGGAGATGCGGCATAATGGTTAAATTTGGAGAAAAGCGGATATGAAACACGTATCCATTCTTGTACCGGAAGAGGAGATCGTTCAAAATACAGTAATCAGCATTATTGGCGCATACAAAATGTTTTCCGTGGCCAATGAATACCTTGAAAGACGCGGTCAACCACCCGCCTTCAAGATTTCGCTGGTGGGCAGTTCAAAAAAAGTAGATCTCTATGGCGGCTTGTTTTCTATTCAGCCGGATACCATTTTTACAACAGTGAAAAAGACTGATCTGATCCTGATTCCACCCACCGAATTAAATCCGGTAAACGTTAAACGCAACGAGATATTTGCTTCCTGGATTGTGAATCAATACAAACAGGGCGCTGAAGTAGCGAGCCTCTGCACTGGAGCCTTCATTCTTGCATCCACCGGCTTGCTCGACGGCAAAACCTGCTCAACGCACTGGCTCGCGGCAGAGAAATTCAAACAAAATTTTCCCAACGTCAACCTGGTGGCCGACAAGGTCATAACCGAAGAAAAAGGCATCTACACTAACGGCGGCGCATACTCGTTTTTGAATTTACTTCTGCATCTTGTAGAGAAATACTGCGGACGGGAAATTGCAATTTTCTGTTCCAAGGTGGGAGAAATAGATATCAATCGGAATTGCCAATCGCCTTTTCATATTTTCATCGGGCAAAAAAATCACCTCGACGAGCCAGTGAAAATGGCGCAACAATTCATCGAAAACAATATCACAGAAAAGCTTTGCGTCGAAGATTTAGCAGTGAAATACGGATTGAGCAAAAGAAATTTTGAAAGGAGGTTCAAAAAAGCAACGGCCAACACGCCGGCCGAATATATACTTCGCGCCAAAATTGAATATGCAAAGAAAAACCTGGAAACCGGGCACAAGAATGTGAATGACGTAATGTATGAACTCGGTTATTCGGATCGTAAAGCTTTCAGGTCAAGCTTCAAAAAAGTGACGGGCATTCTTCCTTTGGAATACAGGAAGAAATACAATAATGAACTGGTCGCTGTTACTGAGCGCTCGCCTTAGTCATTCCCTTAGTTCTTAAAGTATTGCGCTTCCCAGGTAGAGGTGCAACCTGTTGGGAACATTTCAACGCCCTATTTTGCCCCGGCATTTCACCAAATCAACTTAATTTTATTGGTGAATTATGGCGGAGCAGAAATTCATATCACAATGGATCGATGCCGCAAAGGCCGGTGAACAGCCTGCATGGGAAAATCTTTTTAAGCATTTTTACCCCTCCATCTACGGGACTGCGCTTAACTTATGTAAATCAATTCCAATTGCGCAGGATATGGTTCAGGAAACTTTCCTAACCGCTTTCCTGAAGTTGTCACAATTGAACGACAATGACGCATTTGGAGTTTGGCTAAAGAAAATTCTGATTCGCCATTGTTACCGTTCCTTCAAAAAAGAATATCCTTCGAGGCACGAAGCCATGACTGAAGACGTTGAAGGCTGGTGGGAAAATGAATGGCATCAAAAGTTTGAGCACTTATCAAATCAGTCACAGATTCAGTCAAACCTTGCCTCCGTGTCAGAAAAACTGCGCTCCGTCTTGTTGTTGCGCTATTTTTCGGGTTATTCATCTTATGAGGACATAGCTGCATTGCTGGCCATTCCGATCGGAACCGTACGAAGCCGTTTAAGCGAAGCCCGGGCAAAACTTAGTGCAAACTGGTCAAGAACAGCAGACTCCGACAGCCGGCCGTGGCAGCAGTCCGAAGAGTGGAATCAATTCTATCTGCGAAGCTTTGAGGGTATGCACCGCAAGGATGATTGCAAAGATAGATTTCTTCACCACCTGGAAAAAAATGTTGTGCTCATAACACCAGATGGCCAAAAGCATATGGGCAGAACAGCGTTTGAATCAATCATACAAGACGACCGGCGCGCAGGTAGCTGGTTGACACCCACAAATGTGGCCACAGCAGAAAATATTTCAATTATTGAAGTATCTCACTTTAATTCTCCTGAAAACCCATCTCATTGTCCACAACGTTCAGCAATGATACTTTTTAGAAAAGGAATCGTTGCAAGCCAGGTGGGAATTCACATGTCCTGGCAATAAAATTTCTTCCTTCTTTCGAACTTTTTGAAAACTTCCTGTCTCCTAATGTAAAGCCCTTTTCAAAGGCTGCCGGATTACGGCATAAAAACTAAAAACCCAGGTTATGAAATACATTATTACAGGTGCCGCGGGCCACGTAGCAGCGCCACTGGTTCAGGAATTATTGCACAAAAATCAATCAGTCGCAGTTATTGGTCGTTCTGCAGAGCACCTAAAGGGCCTTCAAAATGCTGGAGCCACTATGAAAATCGGCTCTGTTGAGGACAGGGATTTTTTGATATCTGCATTCGCCGAGGCGGACGCTGCTTTCTTAATGTACCCTCCCAACAATCTAAGTAAGGACATCAAAGCCTTTACTGAAAATATTGCGCACAATTACAAGGCCGCCATCGAAGCTAACCATATACAATTTGCGGTAACACTTAGTAGCATTGGAGCACACTTATCTTCTGGTGCGGGCCCTGTTTCGGGCCTGCATAGGGCTGAGCAGATTTTGAACGAATGCAAGGGCCTGCACGTTCTCCATCTTCGGCCGGTTTACTATTATTCCAACCTGCTAAATCAAATCAATCTGATAAACCTGATGGGTATCATGGGAGGAAACTTTGAGCTCAGCAGGTTTGGTATTGCTGATCCGGTCGAAGTCGGACGAAAGGCCGCGCGCGAACTGCTTAACCTGAAATTTCAGGGAGCCAGCTACCAGTATTACGCAAGTGATGAAGTCAGTACGAGCGAGATCGCCGATGAAATTGGAAAAGCGCTTGGCAAACCTGGACTGCGTTGGGTTCGCTTTTCAAACCAACAATTTAAAGATGCATTGCTACATGGCGGCATGTCAGAAGAATTAGCTGCCGCTATGGTGGAAATGTTTGAGGCGTTTGACAAAGGAAGTATGACTACAGATTATTTCAAAATTGGACCTGTTGAATGGGGCACTACAAAGATGTCGGATTTTGCAAAACAGTTTTCACAAATTTATTTTCAACAGACCGCGTCTTCTCAAGTTCAAACTCATTAAAAAAATTGTATGGCTAACAAAATATGGGATGTTGTGATTGTTGGTGCGGGTCAGGCAGGCCTCAACGCCAGCTATTTCCTGTCGCAATCAGGAATTGAACACATTGTGCTTGAGCGAGGACGCATAGGTGAGTCCTGGCACTCGCAAAGATGGCAGTCCTTCCTCTTGAATTCACCTAATAAGATCAACACACTCGCTGGCCAGAACGACTTCAGGTTTGACCCTGACGGATTTTGGACTGCAACAGACTTCACGCAATACCTTGAGCATTATTGCAGAAAGAACCAGCTCCCTATTCGTGAATACCATGCAGTAAAAAGGGTCGAAAAGAACGGTCGGAATTTCCGAATTCATTTTGAACATGAAGGCGTGAGTCAATCCTGCGAAGCAATACAAATTATTATAGCATCCGGCGGACAGAGTGAAAAGCTTGTACCAGCGATGGGTAGCAAAACCGATCGTTCAATTTTTCAAATCCATGCGGCAGACTACAGAAATGCACGACAGTTGCCTGATGGTGCGACCCTGGTTGTAGGTAGTGCACAATCGGGTTGTCAAATTGCCGAAGATCTTTGTTATGCAGGCCGGGAAGTTTATTTATCTACCAGCAATGTGGCACGTATCCCTCGAACATATCGCGGTAGAGACATACTTGATTGGTTGATCGACATGAGATTTTTTGACGCGCGAAAGCAAGATATAAAAGACCCCGCGATAGTTCATATGAAGCCCCCGCAACTTACAGCTACTGGCGGCGGCCATAAAACAATTAGTCTGCAAAGTCTTGCCAAAATTGGGGTGAAACTATTGGGTAAACTGATTTCGGTTGATGGGACAAAATTGAACTTTAACCAGGACCTGGCTATGCATGTGCAATTTGCCGATGGGTTTTCTGCAAAGGTGAAAGAAATGATTGACCAGTTTGCCAAATCTGAAATGCCAGGTGCTCCAGCCCCAATCCCGGATCCGGAAGATCTTCCAGCTGCAGGCATTTCCTTCAATGCCGAAACGGAAATTGATCTGCGCGTTAAAAATATTCGCTCCATTATTTGGGCCTGTGGCTTTCACGCCGATCTTGGTTATCTCGATTTACCAGTCAAAGATGGTGATGGTCTGCCTATTCATGATGATGGAATAAGTCCCGTTCAAGGATTGTTTTTTGTCGGCTTTCCCTGGTTAAGAAACAGAAAGTCGGCCCTCATTTATGGAAGTAAGTTCGACGCGGAGTTTGTCGTAGGCCAGCTTGTGTGTAACCTACAACGTCGTGCATCGCAGGAGTTTATCGGGTAGCCTTGTGCATTCTCTTCCTCAGCATGAGGAACGGGAACATACGGGTATCTTTTTTGAATGCTGAGCCTTAACAAATTAGGCTTGGCATTATTTTTTTCGCCATTCAGCATAAGCCATTCATTCCAGAAAGGATTGAACTGCAATTGAAAGAAAAACTATTTACAATGAAAAAGATACTAACAGCACTATTGTTTCCCGCTTCAATTATTTGGTTCCAGGCTTGCCAGGATGAAACCAAGACTCCTAAAGATGATAAAAAATTAGCCGAAGAACACAATGATGCGAAGTTTGATGCCAACGCGAAACGCGATGCACAAATAGTTACTGATGCCTATGCCGCGAGCCTTTTTGAAATCCGGGCTGCTGACACCGCCCTCAAATATGCCGTGAACGATGAAACTAAAAAATTGGCCGAAAAGCTAAAAGCCCAACATACGAAAAGCAATGACGAATTGCGTGGGCTGGCTGCAAAGAAAACCATCACTCTTCCTTCTGAACTGACCAATGACCAGGTTAGAAAAATCGATGACTTAATCGATAGAAAAGATCCGAAGGACTTTGACAAGAACTATACTTCTTTGATGGTAGAAAAGCACAAAGACGCGATTGACCTCTTTGAAAAAGGTTCAAAGGATTGTACAGACAAGGATTTGAGAGACTGGTTTACATTGACACTTCCCGATTTGCGTCAACACCTTGACATGGCAATGAATGCTGATAAGAATATGCCATTAGCGAAAAAGATTGAACCCACAACGAAGAAGAAGTAAGACCTCCGCCAGGCCGCTTGCGGCCTGGCTTTTAAGATACTTCCTTACCTAAAAATTAGTCATATGAGAACACAAAAAGATGAATTGACGAGGTACAAAGAACTTGTTAAGTCCATCAATACTGGAATCATGATGACCCGCATGCCTGGCGATGAATTCAAGTCAAGGCCCATGACCACATGCCGTGTTGATGATAATGGCGACCTCTGGTTTTTCACGGACGAATTCAGTGAAAAAATAAGCGACATTTCCAAGGACAGCCTGGTCTATGTGAACTATGCGGATCCATCCAAAAAAACATTTGTGGTGTTAAGCGGTACAGCAAGTATCAATACCGATGAAGAATTGAAAAAGAAATACTGGAATCCTTCCTTGAAAGCCTGGTTCCCAAAGGGGCTTGATGACACTCGTCTCGCGCTGATCAAAGTGGAACCCATTGAGGTGGAATATTGGAGCGGGCATTCAAATAAAATTGTCATTCTTTTTAGAATGATCTCCTCTATCATAAGTCGTCCCACCGCTAACAAGGCGTACAACAAAGTCAGTATCTAGAAAAAGCGGCTAACCCCACAAAATAAAAAAGGGTGCTGTTGCACCCTTATCCCGCCCAAAACCAAAACTTATATCCTATGACTGATACAAGCCTTGTTTAATATTTGTTGCAGAAGTATTCTGCGTTTTTGTCGTCATCCGTTGCACTCGTTTCCAACACCTCTAAAAAATTCTCTGCTCACATTTGAAGTTCGGCAAGTCCTTTGTGAATATTCGCGTACGAGTGGCTGGCAAACATTCAACTGCGAATTCTGCTAATTATTAGGCAAGTATTATGCCGTGTTAAATTTTACTCAATTTGAATTCCTTCGGGCAGGAAATTGTAGAAGAAAAAAGAAAATTGTAGAAATTATTCCACTAATAGTGAGAATTTTAAGCTATGAAATCACTGTTGAGCAGGTTTAAACTGGACAACCGCGTCAGACTGGGCTTTGCAACCGGGCTCTTTCTGCTACTGCTTTCCCTGCTCATTACTTCATATACGAAACGGGAGCTTGTTAGTCAACGCAAAAGAGTAGCCGCCACCAATGAGGTCATTCTAAAGTTGGAATCCATTGAATCTAAAGTAAAAGATGGAGAGACAGGTTTTCGTGGTTACCTGGTGATGAGAGACAGCGTGTTTTTGCAAACTTATTTTTCAAGTCGAAAAGACGTTGTTGCCCTTGTTAAAGAACTTTCAGCCATCACTCCGCAAAATCCGGAATCACAGAAAAGCCTGGATTCACTCAATTACCTGATCCGACAGAAATATGGAATTATGGAATGGGCCATATCCCGTTTTAACGCGAGCGGCTTCCCATTAACGGAGGAAATGAAACGCGAGGGTTACAAGGGAAAGCTGGTGATGGATAACTTACGATCACTCATTAGCAGGATGCAGACTCGTGAGGAAAACCTATTGAAAACGCGCGACGAGCAGTTAACTTCCCAATTCCGCGCGCTAGATATTATTACAGCCACCTCTCTGATACTGGCGGTATTACTGTTTTCCTCCTCTTTCTTCATTTATATCAAGGAAAACAGGGGGAGACGCGAATCTGAACAAAAAGTCGCCATTTACCAGCAAGAGTTAAGACAACGGATTGATCAATTGGGGAACGCAAATCGCGAGCTCATTCAAATGAGGAGCATGGAGAAATTTGCGGCTACCGGAAGAATTGCCCGAACCATCGCCCACGAAATCCGAAATCCTCTCACCAATATCAATCTCGGCATTGACCAGTTAAAAAATACAGTTAAGCCATCTGACGAATCAAAAATGCTTACGGACCTCGTCTTGCGAAACAGCCATCGGATCAACCAGCTACTAACTGATCTTTTGCAGTCGACAAAGATATCCGAACTCAACTATTCCAAAATTTCCATAAACAAAATACTAGATGAAGCCTTATTACAAGCTTCCGACAGAGTCTCGCTGAAGGAGGCAAAGGTGATCAAGCACTTCGATATGGATATGTGCGACGTCAACGTGGACTCCGATAAACTTCGCATCGCATTTCTCAATGTAATTGTAAATGCAATTGAGTCCACAGAACAGGGAAAGGGCGTGATTACCTTACGAACCAGGCAGGAAGATGGAAAGTGCATTGTAGAGATTTCAGACAATGGTTCAGGAATGTCACCGGAATCCCTGTCCAAACTCTTCGAGCCCTATTTTACTACAAAGCCGAAAGGAAGCGGACTCGGTTTAGCGAACACGCAGAATATCATCCTCAATCACAAGGGAACCATCTTCGCCGAAAGTGAATTGGGCAAGGGATCAACGTTCACGATCAGCTTGAATATTGAATGAACTCAGGCGCCCAACAATTTGAGGCTCTTCTTTAAATCAATGCCTTTTCCGAGTACGGGCTTAAACAAGTCGCCCTTTTTTTCCAAGCGTTTGAAAATACTTTTAATGTTGAATTGAGCGGGATAAATGCCCGGCTTCAATTCCTTCCATTCGATAGGTGTGGAAACAGGCGCACCGGGTTTGGGACGAAGACTGTATACGGAAGCCAGTGTTTGTCCGCGGCTATTTTGCAAATAGTCAATGTAGATATTCTTTCTGCCTCTTTTCTTCAAAGATCTCTCGAGTGAAGTAAAATCAGGCAATGCCTCCTGCACGAGCGTGGCAACCACCTGGCCGAAGGCGCGCACCTGATCGTAATTATATTTTCTACCCATCGGCACATAAACATGGATTCCCGTTGCTCCGGAGGTTTTACAGCACGAATCAGCCTTTGCTTTTTGCAACACAGCGTTCACAACTTTTGCGGTTTCGATCACCTGGTCGAAGGTGTTGCCATCAGAGGGATCGATGTCGATGATCATATAATCGGGCGTATCCATAGATTCCACGCGTGAATTCCAGGGATTCATTTCTATACAACCCAGATTAGCGAGGTATGCAAGCGTTGCTTTGTTGTTGCACAACATGTATTCAACATCCTTGTTGGTGGATTCGGAAAAAATTAATTTGGTTTCTGCATATGCCGGTGCTTTGCCGGCAATATCTTTTTGATAGAACCCAAGTCCGCCAATGCCGTTTGGATTTCTGAAAAGAGACATGGGCCTGTTCTTCAAATATGGAAGAATGTAATCGGCAATCTTTACATAGTATTCAATCAGGTCCTTCTTAAGATATCCATCCTTTGGCCAATAGATCTTTTGCAGGTTACTAAGTGTAACCGTTGCATTACCAAATTTCAATTCGGTATCCGAATCGCCCGTGCTTGTCTTGGTTCGAACTGGCATATTTTCAGGATTTCTTTTTTGCAATTGCTTTTTTTGTGGCTTTTTTCCTGGTGGTTTTTTCTTCTATGGTGTCCTTTGCATATTCATCACGGTGTTTAATCAACAACCAGTTTTTATCATCGGCCTTCAACCTCACCAACACAAATTCCCCTTTAAGTCTTTTCCCGTTAATAAGAATTTTCAATTCGCCTGCGCTCAGGTTTTTTAGCGCCTGGCGTTCTGAGATCGGCTCACTTCTTTCGTTAATCGGCATAAAATTGCCTTTGTCCCAAACCTTAACGGTACCTGCTCCATAGTTTCCTTTGGGGATGATGCCTTCGAAATGAATATAGCTGATTGGATGATCTTCCACCATTACCGCCAAACGCTTGTCGACCGGATTCATTGAAGGTCCTTTGGGCACCGCCCAACTCTTCAAAGCGCCGCCCAGTTCGAGTCTGAAATCGTAATGTAGTCTCGTTGCATTATGCTTTTGCACAACGAACCTGGATTGCCACGCTTCCTTTTTAGATTCGGCAGGCTCAGGTGTTTGCGAAAAATTACGCTTCTTCTTGTATGTTGCAAGTGACATCAGGATGCTTTTTTGCGCTTACCCGTAGCCGTACCTCCAATGCTGGCTTTCAACTGCGCCATCAGGTCATTGGTATTAACGTGCGCTACGCGAAGCGGTTTTGTCACCACTTCCTTGCCCTTAGCTTTTGCCCTGATCAATTTCATCAGTGATTCGGTGTAAGTGTCCTTAAACTTATCGATTTTGAAAGGGCCGCTTAATTGGGAAATCAACGCTACCGCCATTTTCATTTCGGCAGGTTTCGGTTGCGCCGCAGGAATTTTTAATTCAGGCTTCCTGATTTCTTCAGCAAAGCGAATGCGGTTTGCAACGATCACATCTCCGCTAACCTTGATTACAACAAGATGTTCGCGGTTGCGAAGCACAAAAGTCCCGATGCCTACTTTGCCGGTTTTTTCCAGCGCATTCCGAAGCAGCACGTAAGGCCGCACACCCGACTTGTCGGGTTCCAGGTAATAAGGTGTTTCGTAATAGATGCTGTCGATTTGTTTCTCATCAATAAACTGGTCGATGGCAATTTCCTTTGATTTTTCAGGGCTTGCTTTTTCAAAATCCTTTTCATCAAGAACTACGTATTTACCATTCAGGTCGTAGCCTTTGACGATATCTCCCCATTTTACTTCTTTTCCTGTTTTTGCGTTTACGCGCATGAAGCGAATGTTAGAGTGATCTTTTCGGTCAAGCATATCCAGGTCAAGACTGCTTTCCTGGGAAGCACTAAACATCTTTACGGGAATGTTTACAAGTCCAAATCCGATTGAACCCGTCCATATTGATCTCATAAAATAAAGTTTTGAGATTCCTAATTTAAAAAATTCAGCACGGACTTCATCGAATACAAAGATAAAAAGCCCCTATACCAGTTCAACTCCTGCCGGTGGCGGGAGTTGACCTGGTAAAAGGGCTCAAACAACTGTTAAAGACTTTCAATCCACATTTTGATCTCATCTTTTGACTTGCCAATCTTTTTTTGGAGTCTTCCTAATAACTCGTCTTCTTTTCCTTCCTGGTAAAGAAGATCGTCGTCGGTGAGATTTGCATATTGTTGCTTCATTTTCCCCTTGATCTCATTCCACGAACCGTTAAACTTC
>Ga0163163_10000431_pt1 | contig 38647 bp, 32 predicted proteins | sample S65metaG_FD_119766 | JGI IMG/M metagenome (GOLD analysis project Ga0163163, IMG submission 119766) | Switchgrass rhizosphere microbial communities from Kellogg Biological Station, Michigan, USA - S6-5 metaG | ecosystem: Host-associated > Plants > Roots > Rhizosphere > Soil | place: USA... | reverse complement strand
GATCGCGCCGCTCGCGTCGCGGATCAGCACGCCGCCGGTCTGCGGCAGGAATTTGCCATGCGCCGTCGCGGCGAGCGTGACGAAGAAGTTCGGATTGTCCTTGGCTCGGCCAGCAAGCGCGCGGCTCGATGCACCCATCGCCACCGCGGCCCACGCTTTGCCGGTCGCGACGTCGAAGCGGAACATGCTCGCGCCGTCCTCGCGCTGCATCGCCTTCAAGTGCCCGCCGTCGTCGAGCACGACGACGCTCACGGGCTTGATCTTCATCTCGCGCGCCTTCTCGAGCGCCTTCGCGATGATCTTGTTCGCTTGCGCGAGGGTTAACGCCGTCATTCACCTCTCCCTGGGTGCTCCAAATCGGTTCGCAGCATAGCCGCCTCGGTCTGCTTGCGAAACGGGTGCGGGCGGCTATGCTGCGAAGCGGTTCGAAACGAGGGTTGCCATGGGTTCGCCGTGCATCATTACGGTGGCCATTACCGGCTCGGTGCCGAAGAAGACCGACAATCCGGCCGTGCCGATCAGCATTGCGGAGCAAGTCGAGTCGACCCACGCATCGTACGAAGCCGGCGCCGCGCTCGTGCACGTGCACGTGCGCAAGGACGACGGCACGACGACGTCCGAGCCCGAGCGCTTCGGCCGCTTCCTCGAAGGCATCCGCAAACACTGTCCCGACATGATCGTGCAGTTCTCGACCGGCGGGCGCAGCGGCACGGGCAAAGAGCGGGGCGGGATGTTGTTCCACCGCCCCGACATGGCATCGCTCGCGACCGGCTCCGTGAACTTCAAGACGATGATCTACGAGAACCATCCGACGCTGGTGCGTGATCTCGCGCAGCTGATGCTCGACTACGACGTGAAGCCCGAGATCGAGATCTTCGACCTCGCGATGCTCTACAACGCCGCCAATCTTGTCGGGGCCGGGCTGCTCAAGGCGCCGGTTCATGTGCAGTTCGTGCTCGGGGTGCCGAACGCGCTGCCGGCCGATCGCGAGGTGCTCGAGTTCGAGGTCGCGCAGCTCGAGCGCATGCTGCCGGGGGCAACCTGGACCGCGGCGGGAGTCGGCCGCTTTCAGCTGATCGTGAACGAGTGGACGCTCGAGCTCGGCGGCCATTGCCGCACCGGCCTCGAGGACAACATTCGCTTCGATAAGGAGCACCTCGCCGATAGCAACGCCCAGCTCGTCGCCCGAGTCGCCGAGCTCACGCGCGCCTATGGGCGGACGGTCGCGACTCCGGCCGAGGCTCGACGACTCCTCGGGTTGCGGGCGGCCTGATTCAGCACAGAACGAGGAAGAAGAACTAGAACGGAGAGGTCTATGGAGCTCGTGCTCGTCGTGATGCTGGTCGCGCTCATCGAATACATGGTGTTCGCGGGCCTCGTCGGCCGAGCTCGCGCGCAGTACGGAGTCCACGCGCCCGCGACGACGGGCCATCCGCAGTTCGAGCGCGTCTATCGCGTGCACCAAAACACGCTCGAGGCGCTCATCGTGTTCATCCCGGCGCTGCTCGCCTTTGCGTGCTACCTGAGCTTCGCATGGGCCGCCGGGCTCGGCGTCGCCTTCATCATCGCGCGCGGGATCTACGCAGTTTCGTACATCCGGGCACCGGAGAAGCGCGGTCCGGGCGCGGGGCTCACCGGCGTCGTGAACATCGTCTTGGTGCTCGGCGGCCTGTGGGGGCTCGGAAAGCATCTGCTGGGATGAGGGGCAGACACACTGACAATTTGTCTAAATTAATCCAAAGGTGGACCGCTACTTTTCGTTAGCGTGGTTATCCCGCTCACGGTCCGGTCCTGCGCTTGGCTAGAATGACTCGGATGAGCAGCCTGGGAGTGCGGGTCCTATTGTTTGGGGCGGCGGGCGTCGTGGCCGCCGGCTGTCAGCCGTCGCGCGAGGCCGTGATCGCGCAGAACCAGGCGACGATCAACCACTACTGCCTCGACTGCCATAGCTACGCCGAGCAGACCGGCGGCCTCACGCTCGAGCACGCGAAGCTCGACAGCGTCGCGGCGGATCCCGAGAAGTGGGAGCACGTAGTCCGCAAGCTGCGCGCCGGGATGATGCCGCCGCCCGGCAATCCCCGCCCTCCGCGCGAGACGTACGTGCAGGTCGCGAGCTGGCTCGAGGGCGAGCTCGATCACGGCGCAGTCGAGCGGCTGCCGCCGCCCGGATTACACCGCCTGAATCGCGCGGAGTATGGCAACGCCGTCCGCGATCTGCTCGCGCTCGACATCGACCCCGCGACCTTCTTTCCCGCGGACGACGTGAGCCGCGGCTTCGACAACCAGGCCGGGACGTTAGGGCTCTCTCCGGCGCTGCTCGAGGCCTATTTGAGCGCGGCCGGCAAGATCAGCCGCCGCGCGCTCGGCAAGGTGTCGGAGCCGACTCAGGCGATGTATCGCGTCGCAACCGACGAAACCCAGAACTACCACGTCGAAGGGCTGCCATTCGGCACGCGCGGCGGTCTCATCGTCGAGCACGAGTTTCCCGAGGACGCGACATACAACTTCAAGGTGTATTCCGTGAACCTCGGCAACATGGGCAACTTCCGCCCGTTCGGCGAGATCCGCGGCGAGAAGCTCGAGGTGCTCGTCGACGGCGCGCGCGTCGCGCTCGTCGATTGGGACGAGGCGTTCGGACTGAACAAGCCGGGGTTCGGCGGCTTCAGCGGCCAGCTCAAGACGATCGACGTGAAGGTCCCCGTGACCGCGGGCCCGCATCGCGTCGGCGTCACGTTCCTCGCGACCAACTATGCGCCGGGCCTCGACATGAACCGGGCGTTCGAGCGCAGCACGATCGAGACGGGCGGCTTGCCCGGCTACACGTTCTATCCGCACATCGGCAGCGTAAGAGTCGACGGGCCGTACGACGCTTCAGGCGCCGGCGATACGCCGAGCCGCGAGCGGATCCTGTCGTGCACGCCGAATTCGCCGACGGAAGAGCGGCCGTGCGCTGAGAAGATCCTGAGAACGCTCGCGAGAGCGGGTTATCGCGGCATGCAAAACGACGACGACGTCGCCACGCTGCTCGCGTTCTACGACCAGGGGCGCGCGGACGGGGACTTCGAGAGCGGAATCGAAGTCGCCATGGAGCGCCTGCTCGCCGATCCGAAGTTCATCTACCGCGCCGAGCACGAGCCTGCGGACGGCGCGCCGGGCAGCACGTACCGGATCAGCGACCTCGAGCTCGCGTCGAGGCTCTCGTTCTTCTTGTGGAGCAGCATCCCGGACGACGAGCTGCTCACGCTCGCCGAGCAGGGGAAGCTCGCCGACTCCGCGGTGCTCGAGAAGCAGGTGCGCCGCATGCTCACGGACCCGCGCTCGGAGGCCCTGACCGCGAATTTCGCAGGCCAGTGGCTCGATTTGCGCGCGCTCGAAGGCCACGTGCCGGTTGCGGCGTTGTTCCCCGATTTCGACGACAACCTGCGCCAGTCTTACCGGCGAGAGACGGAGCTCCTATTCGACAGTCTGATCCGCGAGGACCGGCCGATCACCGAGCTCCTCACGGCCGACTACACGTTCGTCGACGAGCGGCTGGCGAAGGCGTACGGGATCCCGGGGATTTACGGCAGCCGCTTCCAGCGCGTGCCGCTCGGTCCGGAGCTCGATGCACGCCGCGGCTTGCTCGGCAAGGGCAGCCTGCTCGCCACGTCGTCGCAACCGGGGCGCACGTCGCCCGTCATCCGCGGCTACTGGGTGCTGCAGAATCTGCTCGGCGTACCGCCGCCGCCTCCGCCGCCGAACGTGCCGGTGCTCAAGCCGGTGACCGTGGACGCGACCGGCAACAGCCACATGCCGTCGCTACGCGAGCAGATGGAACAACATCGCCGCGATCCCGCGTGCGCCGGTTGCCACAAGTTGATGGATCCGGTCGGATTCGCGCTCGAGCAGTTCGACGCGGTCGGCACGTGGCGCACGACGGACGGTCCGAACACTATCGACGCCTCGAGCGTGATGTACGACGGCACCAAGATCAACGGACCGGCGGATCTGCGCAACTTCGTGCTGGGCTACAAGGATCAGTTCACGCGCACGGTCACGGAGAAGCTTCTGACGTACGCGCTCGGCCGGGGCGTCGAGTACTACGACATGCCGGTCGTGCGCTCGATCGTGCGCGACGCTGATAAGGACGGCGATCGCTTCGACACGTTGATCGTCGACGTCGTCAAGAGCCCGCCGTTTCAGATGAACAGCAAGCCGGGCCAGCCGGTCACGAACCGCGCGCCGCCCGCGGCGGCCACGACCGCGTCGACCCGCGACTGAGGAGCAAGGACGCGATGGGCTTCATCACGAACAAAACGTTGGCGCGGCGCACGTTTCTGCGCGGCGTCGGAGCGACTGTCGCACTGCCGCTGCTCGAGTCGATGCTGCCCGCGATCGGCTCCGTCGCGCGCGCGGCGCAGCTATCGCCGACGCGCTTCACGGGCATCTTCATTCCGCACGGTGCAGCGCCCGGTTACTGGGTGCCGAGCGGCGAGCGCAACTTCGAGCTGCCGTACATTTACAAGCCGCTCGAGAAGGTCCGCGACCAGCTCGTGATCACGAGCGGCATGTGGTCGAAGTCGTCGGAGAATCCGCCGGGGGTCACGGGCGCGGATCACTTCGTCGCCGCCGCCTACCTGTGCGGCGTGAAGCCGCGGAAGACGACGGGCGCGGACATCGAGTGCGGTACGACGCTCGACCAGATGATCGCGCAGAAGATCGGCCAGGAAACGCTCACGCCGTCGCTGCAAGTCGCGGTCGAGGATCCGGGCGCGAACGCGAGCAACTGCGGCGAGGGCTACAGCTGCGTCTATACGAACTCGATTTCGTGGGCTGCGCCGAACCGCCCGCTGCCGATGCAGGTGAATCCGCAAGTCGTGTTCGAGGAGCTCTTCGGCGACGGCGGCACGCCGGCCGAGCGGGTCGCACGCCGTTCGCAACAGCGCAGCATCCTCGACTCGGTGATGGGCTCGCTCTCGACGCTGCAGGCCAAGGTCGGCGCGTCCGATCGCGAGCGCGTCGATCAGTATCTCGAGGACGTACGCGAGATCGAGCGGCGCCTCCAGATCGCAGCCAAGGCATCGACCGAGGTACCCGCGATCGCGATGCCCTACGGCGTGCCCGATTCGTTCGACGAGCACATCAAGCTGCAGTTCGATCTGCTCGCGCTCGCGTTCCAAGGCGATATCAGCCGTGTCGCGACGCTGCTTTATGCGCGCGACCTCACGGGTCGCGTGTATCCCGCGGCCGGCACGGATATCAGCTTCCACGGCGGTTCGCACCACGCGGAAGACCCGGGCCGCGTCGCGCAGTACGCGAAGCTGAACCAATACCACGTGAAGACGATCGCGTACTTCGCCGAGAAGCTACGCTCCATCCGCGACGGCGACGGCACGTTGCTCGATCATTCGCTCGTGCTGTACGGCTCCAACATGGGCAACTCGAACCAGCACCTGCACTACGACGTTCCGCACATCCTGATCGGCGGCGCGTCGGGTAAGCTCAAGGGCAACCGCCATCTCGCGTTTCCGAGCCGTACGGTGCCGAGCAGCAACCTATTGCTCAGCATCTCCGATTTCTACGGCTTGCATCTAGACTCGTTCGGCGATAGCACCGGCCGAATCGAGCACCTGTAGCGCGGCGGACACCGCGCGGCACGGCCGATCCTTTCGCAACTCTCTACCGCGAAGCCGGAATCACCGGCACTTCGGTCTTGCCCGTCGTATTCGGGTTGATCGGCTTCTGATCCGGAAGGCTCGTGAAAAGCGGCTCACCGGCCGAGGAACGAATCGCGGCGCGCAACACGTACTGGTGACGCGGCACGAGCGCATCGCGAGGGACCGCGAGCGTAAACGAGATCGGCGAGCCGCGGCCGCCCGCATCGACGGTTTCTGTCGCGACCGGCGCGGCGGCAGCGTCCGACTGTAGGGCGCCCGAGGCGCTCGTGCGGCCAGCGTCCTCGAGGCGAATCTCGAGCTTCGCGCCTGCCGGAAGCACGATCGCCTCGCGGTAGGTCACCGAGCCGAGTATTTTCGTTTGCGGCGCCGCGCCATTGCCGCCGCATCCGTACGTCACGCCCGCGGCAACGAGCAGCAATACTTTGAGCGAGAGGATCGCGGCGCGCATGCAGCGCGGCGCTCAGCCGCCGCCGACGCCGAGGTAGGGAAGCAGACGGCCGAACGACAGCACGCTGAACCAGAGCACGAGCGACGACACGCCGATCGCCTTCGCGGAGAACGGCGTCGGTGCCGTCGGCCCCGCCTTGAGCAGCTTCGGCTCGATCATCGTGTAGTAGATGAGGAAATTCAGGCCCGCGAGCGCGACGCAGATCATCTTTGCCCAGAACGACCAGTTGCCCGTGTACATGCGCGGCACCGCGATCACGAAGCCGAGGCCCGAGATCAAGTTGATCCCGAACGATATGATCGCGACCGGCATCAGAGCGTGGACGGCGCGTAGCGGGATCAGGTTCTGGAAGCCGATCAGACGCAGATCCATCACAAGCAGCGAGCCGATCAGCGTGCACAACCCGAGAAAGTGCAGCGTCTCTAGCGTTGGCCAGCTCCATGCGTAGTCGAGCACGACGTGATGCACCCAGGTCGTTTCCATCCAATCCTGAACTGCGTTGTAGAGCGACATGCGTTTCCTTCCTATCGAATGTGGCTAGATGTAAGCCGTTAGACGGCCACAAACGATCGCCGTTACCCAAAAGATGATCGAAAGCCAAGCGATTACTTGGACCTTGGTCGGGGCGACATTCGGCGCCCAGCCTGCTGACTCTTGGGCCACGATATTCTGCAGGATCGCGGCCGTGATCCCGCCGAGGACCACGAGGGCCATCTTCACCATGAAGATCGTGTGGACGACGTACTCCGCCGCTTGCGTCGTGAACAGGCAGCTTCCGGACAGGAAGTTGATGCCGAACCCGATCCAGGCGAGGCCGAGGAAGCGGTGCAGGGCGGTGTACGGGATCTCAGCGAACCGGCCTAACAGCCGTGCGTCCAGTATGAGTGCAAACCCGACCATCACGCCCATGCCGATCGCATGCAGCGTGATCATTAGCGGATAGCCGAGCGCGGACGATCGGACCCAGTCCGCCAAGCCGGTTGCCTCGAGCCAAAGGAAAACTCCCACCTAACCCCCAAAGCCGTCGTACGGCCGGTTGACAGCGGGCGCAGCGTAGCCTTTGCCCCCCGAACCTGTCCACTTGGGCCGCCGACCGGCGCGTCAAGAAATCTGCACGTTTCAGCTCGGGCATAATCCGCGTCCGATGACGGCGCGCTTCGAAGTTGCGTTCGACGAGGTCGCGAGGATCGCGCCCGCGACGAAGGGCGAACGAATCTCCTACGCGCATCAGTCGCCGCATCAGTTCGGCATTTTGCGCTTACCGAGCCGCCCTGGCCCGCATCGGGTCGTCGCGTTGCTGCACGGCGGTTGTTGGCTCGCGGAGTACGACTGCGCACACGTCGAGAGCATGGCGGCAGCGATCTGCGCACGAGGGGTCGCGGTTTGGAGCATCGAGTACCGACGCCTCGGCCACGACGGCGGCGGCTGGCCGGGCACGTTCCGCGATGTCGCGCTAGGCCTCGACCATCTGCGTGCGCTCGCACCAACGCGTTCACTCGATCTCGATCGAATCGTCGCGGTCGGGCACTCGGCGGGCGGACACCTCGCGCTCTGGCTCTCTGCGCGCCGCAAGCTCGTACCTTCGAGCGACCTGTTTGTTGCCGATCCGCTCGCGGTCGCGGGCGTCGTGTCGCTCGCCGGTATTGCGGACCTGCGCGCCTTTGCGCTCGGCGCGGGGCGCTGCAACGGCTCGGTACGGCCGCTCCTCGGCGGAGAGGGCGCACGCGTCGCGGAGCGTTACCCGCAAGCGAGCCCGCTAGAGCTTGTTCCGCTCGGCGTGCCGCTGCGCATCGTGCACGGTGCGCGCGACGCGATCGTGCCGGTGGCCCAGAGCGAGGGGCTCGCGAGCGCCGAGCGGGCGCGCGGCGGCGACGTCGCGCTCGACGTGCTGCCGCGCGCGGGCCACTTCGACCTGATCGCGCCGTTCGCGGAGGCTTGGGCTAAGGTCGAGCGGCGTGTGCTCGAGCTCGCCGGTCTCGGCGGCGACTGAGGGCGTCGCGCGGTCGCGCGCACGGGTTCTGATATATTCGCCGCGCGATGACCTCCCCGCGTTCCTCTGCCGGCACGTCGATGCTCGCGCGCATCGGTTTGTCGCTTTCCGACTGGTTCGAGAAATGGTTCCCCGACGCGTTCGCGCTCGCGCTTTCGGCCGTCGCGATCGTGTTCGTCGCGTGTCTCCTCACCGGCAATAGCGTGCTCGACACGGCGCAACGCTTCGGCACCGGCTTCTGGGATCTCGTCACGTTCACGATGCAGATGTCGATGATCGTTGTGACGGGCTACGCCGTGGCGACGTCGCCGCCGGTCTACGCGCTGATCCGCAGGCTCGCGAGCGTGCCGCGCGGCGCGCGCGGCGCCGTTGCGTTCGTCGCTCTGTTCTCGATGCTCGCGTCACTCGTGTCGTGGAGCTTCAGCCTGATCTTCAGCGCGCTACTCGCGCGCGAAGTCGCGCACCGCGTGCGGGGCGCCGACTATCGCGCGATCGGCGCGGCCGCGTATCTCGGCGTCGGCAGCGTTTGGGCGCTCGGGCTGTCGTCGTCCGCCGCGCTGATCATGGCGGCGCCGGCGTCGTTGCCGGACTCGATCAAGAGGATCAGCGGCGTGATTCCGCTGACCCAGACGCTCGGGCTTTGGCAGAGCCTGCTGGTGGCCGGCTTGCTCATCGCCGTGTCGATGGCCGTCGCGTTCTACTCGGCGCCGGGGGAAGGGCAGTCGCGCTCGATGAAGCAGATGGGTGTCGACTACGTGCCCGCGACGAGCGACATCGGCAAGCGCGAGAAGCCCGGAGAATGGCTCGAGTACAGCCCACTGCTCACGATCGTCGCGTGCGTGCTCGGCTTCGGCTATTTCGTGCTCGAGATCGGCGCGAAGGGCGTCGGCGTCGTGCTCGATCTCAATCACTACGTGTTTCTGTTCTTGATCGTAGGGATACTGCTGCACTGGCGGCCGAAGTCGTTCGTCAACGCGATCGCGGCGTCGGTGACTCCAGTCGGGGGCGTGCTGATTCAGTACCCGATGTACGCCGGCATCGTCCGGATGCTCACGGAGTCGGGACTGTCGACGCAGATCTCGCATTTCTTCGTGAGTGTCTCGACCGCGCACACGTTCCCGGTGATGGTCGGCATCTACTCGGCACTGCTCGGTCTTTTCATTCCGTCCGCCGGCGGCAAATGGCTGATCGAGGCGCCGTACCTGCTCGAGGCCGGCAAGACGCTCGGCGTGCACCTCGGGTGGATCGTCCAGACCTACAACGCGACCGAAGCGCTTGCGAACCTGCTGCATCCTTTTTGGATGCTGCCGCTCGTCGGCATCTTGGGGCTCAAGGCGCGCGACATCGTCGGCTACTCGATGCTGCAGTTCGTCGTGCACGTGCCGATCGTGCTGCTGCTCGTCTGGCTGCTGAACTACACGCTGACGGCTGCGAGCTGACCAGCTCGCGCGATCGAGCACCCGTGACGCGCTTTGGGCGGCCGATGAGCTCTCGGCTTCGCGGAAAGGCGTGTGCTATGTTCCAGTGGGTCCTGAGCTGGGCGCCGGCCCGAGTCGGCAGTGTTTCCCCGGGAGAAATCGGTCATGACGAATCGAAGGTTGCGCGTACTCCAGTCGGTCGCGGCGGTTGTAATCACGGCAAGCGGCGCGCTCTCGCAATCGGCATTCGCCGACACGGTGCTGATCACGGGCTCGAACTCCGGCATCGGCCTCGAGTTCGTCAAGCAATACGCCGCCAAAGGCTGGACCGTGATTGCGACGAGTCGGCGCGCCGGCGTGCCCGAGTCGCTTGCCGGCGTGATCAAGGATCACAAGAACGTCCGCGTCGAGAAGCTAGACGTCACGAGCGCCGACGACCTCAAAGCGCTCACCACCAAGCTCAACGGCGAGCCGATCGATCTCTTGATCAACAACGCGGGCGTCTACAACGACCGCAGCAAGTGTCACGACGACGACTGCCCCGGCGACTGGACGGACCAGTCGTTTGGACAGCTGAACTACGCCTTGCTCGACACGGTCATGGCGGTGAACGTGAAGGGCCCACTGATGGTGTCCGAGGCGCTGCTGCCGAACGTAAAAGCGAGCAAGCGCAAAACCATCATCGCGATCAGCTCGACGAACGGCTCGTTGACGGATCAGCTCGCGGGCTCGGGCGCGATCTTCTATCGCGCGAGCAAGGCTGCGCTGAATCGTGCGATGCAGCTCGTCTCGCGCGCCGAGCAAAAGGACGGTGTGACGGTCGTGATGCTGCATCCGGGTGCCGTCGTGACGGAGCGGCAGGCGTATCTCGAGGGCTTCAAAGGGATGATCGAGATGCCGTTCAGCGTGACGAACATGGTCGCGACGATCGACAAGCTCACGATCGCCGACACGGGCAAGTTCCTGAACTACGACGGCACGACGGCGCCGTGGTAAGCCTCGCGGCGCGCGGAGCTCATCAGATGCTGCGCACCGTCGCTAGTCTCGAGACAGAGGGGGAGGGTTCATGAAATTTCTCGCAGCACTCGCCGCGGTTGCGGCTATCGGCACGCTCGCCGCGTGCGGTGACACGACGCCGAAGCGACCGACGGCCGACCAAGACGTCGCTGCGATCATGGAATTCAACAAGCACTACCTCGGCGCGATCAACGACGGCGATATCAAGACGCTCTCCGCGCTCACGACCGAAGGCCACGTGATGATTGCGCCGAACCGTCCGCCGATCGTCGGCAAGGCCGCGAACGACGCGATGAACGGGCGCGCGTTCGAGCAGTTCGTGTTCGACGAGTCGTGGTCGCCGACGCAGACGGTCGTCTCGGGAGACCTCGCGTTCCAGCAGGGCACCTATGTGAGCACCGCGAAGCCGCGCGCGGGCGGCGAGGCGCGCTCGATCCGGGGCACTTTCCTCCGGATCTATCAGCGTCAGCCGAACGGCGAATGGCGGATGACGCGCGATACGTTCAACAGCGAGCCGCCGTCGACCGAGCCGGCCGCCGCGCCGTCGAACTGAGCGGTTCGAATGTTGCGCGAGCTCGCGCGCCGGGCTCAGAATCCTTCGCCGCTCGCGCACGGCGCGCGGCGAAGAGAACGCGGGGGGACCTTGATGACGCAATCGATTCACGCGCGGCGCGCGGCGCCGGCGCTCGCGGCATGCGCCGCTACACTGCTCTGGGGGCTCGGCGCGCAGGCACAGACGGGCACGGCGGCGCCCGCCGGGACCCCCAGCGCTCAATCGGCCGCCGCGCCGCCCCCGCTGGTCAACGAGCTCGCGTGGGCATACGCGATCACGCCCGGGCCTGCGCCGCCCGCGCCGCCCGACGACGGCACGAAGCTCACGCTGCCGGGCGCGGAGAAATCGTTCACGCTCGATCAGATACGCAACCGCATGGGGCCGGCCGACTGGTTCCCGGGCGACCACCCGAGCATGCCGTCGATCGTCGCGATCGGCCGCGAGCAAGCGGGCATTTGGGCGTGCTCGCTTTGCCATTATCCCAACGGCAAGGGGCGACCCGAGAACGCCGGCATCGCGGGCTTGAATCGTGACTACTTCATCCAGCAGCTGCACGACTTCAAGAGCGGTGCGCGCCAAAGCGCGGACGCACGCAAGCCGAACACGCCGGTGATGGCGAGCTTCGGAGTGCAGATGACCGAGGACGAGATCCGTCAGTCGGCGGATTACTTCAGCTCGCTCAAGTGGGCGACGTGGATCGAGGTCGTCGAGTCCGACACGGTGCCGAAGACGCGACCCTCGGGCGGCATGTGGCTCAGGCTCGAAGGCGCGGACGCGGGAATGGAGCCGCTCGGCCGCCGGATCATCGAGACGCCCAAAAACACGGAGTACACCGAGAAGCTCCGGAATCCGCACTCGGGGTTCACGGCGTACGTGCCGAAAGGGTCGATCGCGAAAGGTGAGGCGCTCGCGACGAAGCCGAGCTCGAAGACCACGCAGTGCACGATCTGCCACGGCGCCGATCTCGGCGGTCTCGCAGTCGTGCCGACGTTGCGCGGCCGCTCGCCGAGCTACCTAGCGCGGCAGCTCGCAGACTTGAAGCTCGGCACTCGGCACGGACTCTGGTCGCCCCTGATGGCGCCCGTGGTCGCGAATCTCACGGCCGACGATATCCTCAACCTCTCGGCGTACCTGTCGTCGTTGCCCGTGCATTGACGGCCTATGCGTCGCGTTCGATCCCATCGGGGAGCTTTGATCGCGTGCGGCGCGACGCTCGTTCCGGTGGCGGCCGTCGCTCACCATAGCCGCGCCGTCTTCGACACGAAGCAGGAAGTCGTGATCGAGGGGACGGTCACGAAGCTCGACTGGAGAAACCCCCACATCTATTTCACGGTAGAGACCAAGGGAACCGGGGGCGAGCCGTTGCTCCAGGAGATCGAGGCGACTTCGGTCTCGGAGGCTAACGCTTTGGGGCTCGCCAAGGAGGCGATCGCGCCGGGCACGCGCGTGGTGATCCGCGCGAATCCGAACCGCCAAGGAGCGCCGGCCAGAGCGTCGGGCCTGTCGGTGAAGACATTGGACGGCACCGTCTATCCGCTCAACACCGATGCCAAGATCGCGGTCGCGCACACGGTCACCGCGCAGGCTGACAGTATCGCTGGCCGCTGGGCGCCGACTCTCGATAGCTTCGGCGCGATCTTGTCTAGCACGCGCTCTTGGGCGCTCACCGATGCCGGGCGCTCGGCGCAGGCCGAAGTGCTCAAAAGTCTCGCCAACGCGTCGGACGTCGCGGCCCTCGGGATTTGCGAGCCGATCGCGCCGCCGATCCTGTCGATCTTTCCGGACATGCGCTCGATCGAAGTCGGCGCCGCGACCGTCGTGATGCGTTTCGAGGGTGCCGTCGGCGTGCGGATGGAGCGCGTCGTGCATCTCGATCAATCCGCGCATCCGGCGAGCGTCGCGCCGTCGGTGTTGGGGCATTCGATCGGCCACTGGGAGGGCGGCACGCTCGTGATCGACACGGTCGGCTTCGCGCCTTATCCGTTGGGTTTGGTCATGATCCCGTCGAGCCCGGCCAAGCACCTCGTAGAGCGGGTCACGCTCGCGGACGATCGGCGTCACCTTCAATACGCGTTCACGCTCGAAGATCCGGCGTATCTCGCGGCGCCGGCTTCCTACACGGCGACGTGGGAATACCGCCCGGACCTCGAGCCATCGGGACAGCCTTGCGATCCCGAAACCGCACGGCACCCGCTGACGAAGTAGGGCGACGCCGCTTATAGTGCCAGCCGCGTGCTCCGTGGCTCCCGAACCGCACCAAGAACGCGGCGGGGCCGGCGAGCCGGGGAGGAGTCCGATGTCGAGCTCGGGATCGGCAGGTGCAACGAGCTTGCGCACGGCGGCCCTCGCGTGCGCGCTCGCCGTGTCGCTCGTGGCAGCGGTCGCGCCGTTCGGCTTGGCCGACGCTCAAGGCGGACCGACGATCGCGTTCGCGAGCCTCACGGGCGTGCGCCCGAACCTCTTCATCGCCGACGCGGACGGCGCGAATGCGCGCCCGCTGCTCGTGCCGAACGACTACGACAATTTCAACGCGTCGTTCTCGGCGTCGGGCGACTGGGTCGTGTTCACCTCGGACCGCAGCGGCTCGGCCGATATCTATCGCGTGCATTCGGACGGCTCGGGTCTCGAGCGGCTCACCGATAACCCGGCGTTCGACGATCAAGGAGTGTTGTCGCCGGACGGCTCGTCTCTCGCGTTCGTGTCGACGCGCGACGGCCGCGCAAACATCTGGTTGCTCGATTTGGGCCGCAGGACCCTGCAGAACCTGACCGAGGGGTCGAGCGGCGATTTCCGCCCGTCGTGGTCGCCCGACGGCACGAGGATCGCGTTCTCGTCGGATCGCGATTCGCCTCGTACGCCGCAAAGCACGCCGGGCTCGGCGCCGTTCTTCATTCCGCTCCGGACGCAGGTCTACGTGATGGCGCGCGACGGCACGGACCTGCAGCGGCTCTCGAGCGCAGCGGACTCCGCGGGCGGCCCGAGCTGGTCGCCCGACGGCAAGAAGGTCGTCTACTACGAAAGGACCGCTACCGGCAGCCAAATCGTGTCGATCGACGTCGCGAACGGCTCGCGTGGAACGTTCGGCGACGGCGTCGGCGCGAAGTCCGCGCCGCGCTGGGTCGCCAATGCGGGCGTGATGTGGGCGAGCCAAGCACCGTTTTCTTCCCCGGCCGGCATGCCGGGGCAGCCGCCGGCCGGGATCGAGCGCGCCGCGGGTGCGCCGGGCGCGCGCGGCGCGTTCCGGAGTCCTAGCTGGTCGCCAGACGGCAAGCGGCTCGTGTTCGATCGGTACCTCGGCGCGTGGCCGCCGTACGGCTACACCTGGAGCCGCGATTCGCGTTACCGCGTGCTGCGTACCGGCATCTTTCCGTCGTACTCGCCGCGCGGCGATCGGCTCGTCGAGAACGATGGCCCGGCAGGGGCGGCACACAACTCGATCTTGATCGTGAGCTCGAACGGCTCGAGCGCCGTCCTGTTCAACGATCCGATGCGCAATTCGCTCGCGCCGAGATGGTCGCCGCAGGGCGACCAGATCGTGTTCGCGATCGGCGAGTTCCTGCAGACACTCGCGGGCCGCGAAAATCTGACCTCGCACCTCGCGTTGATTCCGGTGAGCGGAGGCGCGGTCCTGGAGCTGCCGGCAGCGGGTGAGCACGTCGGCTTTCCGAGCTGGTCGCCCGACGCTACGAAGGTGGTCTATGCAAACTTCGAGCGCGCGCAGCGTGGGCTCCGGATCTTCGATCTCAAGACGCAGCGGGTGACGCAGCTTACGACGGGGCCGGACACGTTTCCGGCCTGGTCGCCGCATGGCGATCGGATCGCGTTCACGAGCAATCGCGACGGCGACTACGAGATCTACACCGTGCGTCCGGGCGGCGGCGGGCTCGCTCGACTCACGAGCTCGCCCGGCAACGACGCGCATCCCGCATGGTCGCAGGACGCGGAGTGGATCGCGTTCGCGAGCAATCGAACCGGCTTCAAAGATGAAACCGGCGGCATGTCCGACGGCGAGATCTTCGTGATGCGCGCCGACGGCTCGGACGTCCGTCAGCTCACCGAGAACGCGTCCGAGGACGGCACGCCCGCTTGGCGTCCCGCGTTCGTGCCGGCTCCGCAGGGCTCCTCGCGCGGGCGAGGACGTCGCGACTCAGAGTCGCCCTGACCGCAACGCGAGCCGCGCGGTCACGCGGAGGCGCAGAGCTCGACCGCGCGCTGCGAGCCGCGCTCGCCGAGCTCGCGCGCAAGCCACAGGAGCGCGAGCGTGACTTCCTCGCGCAGCTGCCACGGCGGATTGGCGACGATCATCCCGCTGCCCGTGAGGCCGCGCCCATGCCCGTCCGGCGCGACGCAGAGCTCGTAAAGATCGATCGACTCGATCCCCGTGGAGCGAATCGCGCGCTCGAAGCGCTGCACCCAGCGGCGCTCGAGCACGGGGTACCAGATCGCGAACGTGCCGGTCGCGAAGCGCCGATGCGCCTTCGTGAGCGCGTCGACGATTTGCGTGTGCTCGTCCTTCACTTCGTACGAGGGATCGATCAGGACCAGTCCGCGGCGCTCGGGCGGCGGCACGAGCCCGACGCAGCCTTCGAGCCCGTTCGAGCGCAGCACGGTGACGCGGCGGTCCTGACCCACCCTTTGCTCGAGCGCGCGGTGCTCCGCAGGATGGAGCTCGAAGAGATAGAGGCTGTCCGTCGCTCGTAACAGCTCGCGCGCGAGCCACGGGGAGCCGGGATAGCGTTCGAGCTTCGTCGCTCCGTCGTTGTAGCGGCGCACGAGCTCGACTAGCCGCGCCACCGCTGCGGGAGCGCCGGGAGTGCCGTAAATCTTCGCGATTCCGGCCAGGAATTCGTGGTTTTTCAGAGCGGCAGGCGAGCGTAGATCGTAGCCGCCGGCGCCCGCATGCGTCTCGATGTAGCGCAGTGGCTTAGTTTTCGCGACGAGCTTCGCGAGCAGCGCAAGCAGCACGACGTGCTTGAGCACGTCGGCATGGTTGCCCGCGTGGTAGCCGTGCTGGTAGCTCAGCATTGTTCGATCGTCCTTGACGACCCGCCACCGCGGCAGGCCCGACCTTATATACTGCCGGGCACGCTCGAAGCCGGCAAAGACGACATGTCCTCGATCCACCGCGACGCTCACCGACCTCCACCCGACCAGTTGCTCACCGAGATCGCGGACTACGTGCGCGAATTTCGCGCCGACGCCGACGAGGCACGGCGCATCGCGCGCTATTGCCTCATGGACACGCTCGGCTGCGGGATCCTCGCGCTTAGCTATCCTGCCTGCACGAAGCTGCTCGGGCCACTCGTGCCCGGCGCCGAGCTGCCGGGCGGCGCGCGCGTGCCGGGCACGCGCTTCGAGCTCGATCCGGTCACCGCGGCATTCAACGTCGGCGCGATGATTCGCTGGCTCGACTTCAACGACACCTGGCTCGCGGCCGAGTGGGGGCATCCGTCCGACAACCTCGGCGCGATACTCGCTGTCGCCGACTATCTGAGCCGTGGACGGCGCGCGGCGGGCCGGTCTCCGCTCACGGTCGGCGGCGTGCTCACGGCGATGATCAAGGCGCACGAGATCCAAGGCGTGCTCGCGCTGAACCATAGCTTCAACCGCGTCGGTCTCGATCACGTGCTGCTCGTGAGGATCGCGAGCACCGCCGTCGCGACGCAGCTCCTCGGCGGTACGCGCGAACAGATCGTGAACGCCGTGTCCAATGCGTGGCTCGACGGCGCCGCGCTGCGCGCGTACCGGCACGCGCCGAACACGGGCTCGCGCAAGAGCTGGGCCGCGGGCGACGCGACGAGCCGCGGCGTCCGGCACGCGCTCCTGGCGCTCGCGGGCGAGATGGGTTACCCCTCGGCGCTCACGGCGCAGACTTGGGGCTTTGAGGACGTGCTGTTCAAAGGCAAACCGATCGCGCTCGAGCGCAAGCTCGGGTCGTACGTGATGGAGAACGTGCTGTTCAAGATCTCGTTTCCTGCCGAGTTTCACGCGCAGACCGCAGTCGAAGCCGCGCTGAAGTTGCACGCCGAGGTCGCGCCGCGGTTCGATTCGATCGAGCGGATCGAGATCGAGACGCAGGAGCCGGGCGTGCGGATCATCGACAAGACCGGTCCGCTCGCGAATCCCGCGGACCGCGATCACTGTCTTCAGTACATGGTCGCCGTGCCGCTGATCTTCGGGCGGCTCACAGCCGACGACTACGAGGACGAGGTCGCGCGCGACCCGCGGATCGACGCGCTGCGCGCGAAGATGGTGGTGACCGAGAATCGTGACTTCAGCCGCGATTACCTGGATCCGGATAAGCGCGCGATCGGCAACGCGCTGCGAGTGTTCTTCAAGGACGGGGCCCGGACCGCTCGTGTCGCGATCGATTATCCGGTCGGCCATCGCCGGCGGCGCGCCGAAGGCATCCCGCTGCTGCTCGCGAAGCTCAACGCGAGCCTCTCGACGCATTTCGCCGCGGCGCAGATCGCGCGGATCGAGCAGGCGTGCGCAGAGCAAGAGACGCTCGAGGAGATGGCCGTCGACGATTTCGTGTCGCTGTGGGTGACTGAGTCGTGAGCGCGGGCGCGAAGCTGTGGGACGCGGTCGCGAAACGCGCGCCGGTCCAGATCCCGGGCGCCGTCAACGCGTACTGTGCGTTGCTCGCCGAGCGCGCGGGGTTCGAAGCGATCTATCTCTCGGGCGCCGGCGTCGCGAACGCGTCGTTCGGGTTGCCCGATCTCGGCGTCACGACATTGAACGACGTGGTCGAGGACGCGCGGCGGATCACGGCCGCAACCGACTTGCCGCTGCTCGTCGACGCCGACACGGGCTTCGGCAGCGCGTTCAACATCGCGCGCACCGTGCGCGAGCTCGAGCGCGCGGGCGTCGCTGGAATGCACATCGAGGATCAGGAGCAGGCGAAGCGCTGCGGTCATCGGCCGAACAAAGCGACCGTCTCCACCGGCGAGATGTGCGACCGCCTCAAGGCGGCGGTCGACGCGCGGTCCGACCGCGAGTTCGTGATCATGGCGCGCACCGACGCGTTCGCGCGCGAGGGCATGCAGGCGTCGGTCGAGCGCGCGGTCGCATACGTTGCGGCCGGCGCGGACATGGTGTTCGCGGAGGCACTCTACACGCTCGACGATTACCGCGCGTTCACGCACGCGATCGGCGTGCCGGTGCTCGCGAACCTCACGGAGTTCGGCCTCACGCCGCTGTTCAAGGTCGACGACCTCGGCGCGGCGGGCGTGAAGCTGATTCTGTATCCGCTGAGCGCGTTTCGTGCAATGAGCCGCGCGGCGCTCGAGGTCTACACCGCGATCCGCGAGCGTGGCACGCAGAAGCCGGTCGTCGCGAAGATGCAGACGCGCGAAGAGCTCTACGGCGTGCTCGACTATCACGCGTACGAGCGTAAGCTCGACGAGCTTTATGCCCGCTCGGCGTCGGCCGCTGGCGAAGCGACCAAGCCGTCGAAATCGAAGGCTGCCGCCCACAAGAAGACAGGCAAGGGCCGGAAGGGAAGACGACGATGAGCACGGAACGAGCGGCGCCCGCGGGCGGCTTGCGCGGCGTCTCGGCGGGTCAAACCGCGATCGCCACGGTCGGCGACGGCCACGGCCTGCGTTATCGCGGCTACGACGTGGTCGAGCTTGCCGCGCACGCGACGTTCGAGGAGGTCGCGTACCTGCTGCTACGCGGCGAGCTGCCGACGTCTCGACAGCTCGACGCGTTTCGGACGGCTCTCGGCGCTCGCCGCGAGCTGCCGCGAGCTCTGTGCGACGTGCTCGAGAGGATCCCGACGTCGGCTCATCCGATGGACGTGCTGCGCACCGGCTGCTCGATGCTCGGCACGCTCGAGCCCGAGCGCGACTTCGCCAACGAGCTCGAGGTCGCGACGCGCCTGATCTCGGCTTTCCCCGGCATGCTGCTCTACTGGCACAACTTCGTGCGCAACGGCAAGCGGATCGCAACCGCAACCGACGCGCCGAGCACGGCTGCGCACTTTCTGACGCTGCTGCACGGCAAAGCGCCGGCCGCGCTGCACGAGCGCGCGCTCGACGCGTCGCTGACCCTGTACGCGGAGCACGAGTTCAACGCGTCGACGTTCACCGCGCGCGTGTGCGCCGCGACGCTATCGGATTTCTATTCGTGCGTGACTGCGGCGATCGGCTCGCTGCGCGGGCCGTTGCACGGCGGCGCGAACGAGGCAGCGATGGAGCTCATCGAGCGCTTTGATTCGCCCGCGACAGCGACGGCGGGTGTCGAGGCGATGCTCGCGCGCAAGGAAAAGGTCATGGGTTTCGGGCATGCGGTCTATCGAACGTCGGACCCGCGCAATGCCGTCATCAAAGCCTGGGCGAAGGAGCTCGGCGCGGATGCGGGCGACCGCGTGCTGTATCCGGTCTCCGAGGCAATCGAGACACTGCTCTGGCGCGAGAAGAAGCTGTTCCCGAACCTCGACTTCTATAGTGCGTCCGCGTACCGGTTTCTCGGCATCCCGACGCCGCTGTTCACGCCGATCTTCGTCTGCTCCAGGGTCTCTGGTTGGGCAGCGCACGTTTTCGAGCAGCGCGCGAACAACAAGCTGATCCGGCCGACGGCCGAGTACATCGGACCTGAGGCGCGCGCGTTCGTGCCACTCGCGAACCGAGGCGGGTAGCTCAAGAGGCGGACGGGGGAGGGATGTCGAGCCAAGGGCGCTTCGCAGAGGTCTACGCCGCGGCGGCACGCGATCCCGAGCGCTTCTGGGCAGAGGCCGCGGCCGAAATCGATTGGTCGAAGCCGTGGCGGCGCGTGCTCGATGGCACGCGGCCGCCGTTCTATCGCTGGTTCGCGGGCGCCGAGCTCAATACCTGTTTCAATTCGGTCGACCGGCACGTCGAGGCCGGACGCGGGCGACAGAACGCGCTGATCTATGACAGCCCCGTCTCGCAGACCATCGCGCGTTACACGTTCACCGATTTGCAGCGCGAGGTTGCGCGCCTCGCGGGCGCGCTCGCGCGTTTAGGGGTCGGCCGCGGCGACACCGTCGTGATCTACATGCCGATGGTGCCGCAAGCCGTGTTCGCGATGCTCGCATGCGCACGGCTCGGCGCGATCCACTCCGTCGTGTTCGGCGGTTTCGCGGCGGGCGAGCTCGCGGCGCGCATCGAGGACTGCAAGCCGAAGGTCGTGCTGTCGGCGTCATGCGGAATCGAGATCGGGCGGCTCGTCGAGTACAAGCCGCTGCTCGACACGGCGCTCACGATCGCGAAGCACGCGCCGCGTCGCTGTGTGATCCTGCAGCGACCCCAGCTGCGCGCGCCGCTCGTCGCGGGCCGGGACATCGATTGGGACGAGGCGCTTGCCGGCGCGCGCGAGCACGAGTGCGTGCCGGTCGAGGCAACGGATCCGCTCTACATCCTGTACACCTCGGGCACAACGGGCCGGCCGAAGGGCGTCGTGCGCGACAACGGCGGCCACGCGGTCGCGCTGCGCTGGAGCATGCGCAACTTCTATGGCGTCGAGCCGGGCGAGACGTTCTGGGCCGCGTCCGACATCGGCTGGGTCGTCGGCCATTCGTATATCGTCTATGCGCCGCTGCTGAACGGGAACGCCACCGTGCTTTACGAGGGCAAGCCGGTCGGCACTCCGGATCCCGGCGCGTTCTGGCGCGTCGCCGCCGAGCACGACGTCCGCGTGCTGTTCACGGCGCCGACCGCGCTGCGCGCGATCAAGCGAGAGGACCCCGGCGCGACGCACATGCGGCGTTACGACTTGCGTGGCCTCCGGGCGTTGTTCCTCGCGGGCGAGCGGACGGACCCCGTCAGTCTGCGCTGGGCGCGCACCGCACTCGGCGTGCCGGTGATCGATCACTGGTGGCAGACCGAGACCGGGTGGGCGATCACCGGGCTCTGCCGCGGCGTCGAAGAGCTGCCCATCGTCGACGGCGCCGCGGGGCGCGCGGTGCCGGGGTACCACGTTGCTGTGCTCGATGCGGCCGGACACGAGGTCGCCGCCGGCACGGTCGGCTCGCTCGCCGTGAAGCTGCCGTTGCCGCCCGGAACCTTCCTCGGCCTCTGGAACGCCGACGCCCACTGCCTCGCGTCGTACTACGCGCAGTTCCCCGGCTACTACTGCACCGCGGATTCGGGCTTCATCGACGAGGGCTACGCGTTCGTGATGGCGCGAACCGACGACGTGATCAACGTCGCGGGGCATCGGCTGTCGACCGGCGCGATGGAGGAGGTGCTCGCCGCGCATCCCGACGTGGCCGAGTGCGCCGTCTGGGGCGTGCGCGACGAGCTCAAGGGCGAGGTGCCGATCGGGCTCCTCGTGCTGAACGCGAACTGCAGACGAGCCGCGCCCGATGTCGTCGCCGAGGCGATCGCAGCGATCCGCGACCGGATCGGTCCCGTTGCGGCGTTCAAGGCCGCGGCCGTCGTGAAGAGGCTGCCGAAGACGCGCTCGGGAAAGATCTTGCGCGGCGTGATGCGCCGGATATCGAACGGCGAGCCTTGGACGATGCCCGCGACGATCGACGATCCCGCGATACTCGACGAGGTTGCCGCGGCGCTGAAGACGCTCGGGCTGCCGCTCGCGGCGAGCTGAGCGCGCTTCGCTCGGCAGACTCAGGCCCGCAACGAAATCCTCAGCGGTTGCGCCCCGCTTCCTTGCGCTGCTGCGCCTCGATGGGCTCGTCGTCGATGAGCTCGAGCGGCGCGTCGCGGCCGAGACCGAGGAAGTCGAATGGATCGTCGTCGGCCGGCGGCGGCGCAGGCTTCGGTGCGGGCGGCGGTGTCGCGGACTTCGCGACCGGCGGCGGTATGGCGGGTCTTGCGACCGGCGGCGTGGCCGGTCTTGCGGCTGGCGCCTGCGGAGGGAGTTTCGCTGTCTCTGGAGGCGTAGGCGCCGGGCTTGCGGCAGCCGGGGCCGCCGCGGCGTCATCGTTAGTCCAACCTGACGCGGCGAGCGCGCTGTTGAGGTGCGCGAGATCGTCCTCGCCGAACAGCGTCTCCGCCATCGAGTTGCTGATGTCGTCGATCGACTTCGCGACCGCAATCGCGCGCATCGTCTGCGTTTGGCGCAACACGTCCGAGTCCTCGGACGAAGTTTGCTGAGCGGGAGGCACCGACTTCGTGGCCGGCTGCGGCGGCATCGCAGGGCGCGCAGTGAGCGGCGTGCTCGCGGCCGCGACGACGCGCGGTAGCGGCGGCTTAGCTGGCTCGGGCGCTGGAGCGCGCGGTGCGGGCGGCTTGACGTAGGCGGTCTCGGCCCGCGGGCGTTGCCGGGGTGGATCGACCGCGTCGGTCAGCACCGGAAAGTCGAGCGTCTGCACGTCGGGCGATTCCGTCAGCGTGGCCGCGAAAGAGTCGATCTCCTCGTCCGACATGAGTTGGGACGCGGCTGCGCGCGGCTGCGTGGCGGCCGGCGTCGCGGTGAGAGCGGGCGGCACTGGGGCGGCCGCGGCCGCCGGGTGCGCCGCGGAGACGGGTGCGGGCGTCGTCGGCACTGACGGGGCTGCGGCCGGCGCGACCGGAGCAGCGGCGGCGAAAACGGGTCGACGCGCGATCATCGATGGGCTCGGATCGAGGCTCGGGGCTGCAACGCGCGGCGGCGTTGCGGGCGCGGCGGTTGCCGGCGCCGGCGAGGCAGCGGCAGGCGGCGTTGCGGATGGCGCGGTCGGACCCGGGCCGCGCGCGAGGATCCCTGCGCGCGCCGCAGGTGCGATCGGTTGGGCGACGAACGGCGGCGTCTTCGTGGTGAGCGGCGCAGGTTGTGCGGCGGGCGGCGGCTTCGCCGCGACGGGCGCGGGCTGCGCGATGCTTGCGCTCGCCACCGGTGCCACGCTCGCAGCAGAAGTAACCGATGCGGCGGGCGCCGCGACGCGGGCCGGCTCGGCGACGCTCGCCGGCGCCTGCGCCGCGGGGATCCCGAACATCTCAGCGACCTCGCGCAGAAGTTGCGCCGTTACGGCGGGCGCCTTGCGTGTTGCCGCGAGGGTCAACGCGGTCTCCGTGACGTTGTTCGCGAGCCGCGGAACGCCGCCCGTGATCTCGTGCAGCGCGGCGAGCGCGTCACGCGCGAGCAGCTTGTCGAGCGCGCCGCCCGCAGCCTTCGCGTGTTGGTCGAGATAGGCTCGTAATTCGTCGAGAGCGAGGGGCTCGAGGCGCTGACGCAGCCGGATCCGCTGGCACAGCGACGCGAGCGTCGGCGCCTTCAGCACCTCGAGCAGCGCGGGCTGCCCGAGCAGGACGAGATTCGCGCCGAGCGAGCCGTTCGGGTCGGCGGCGGTCAGCGAATCGAGCGCCCGGAGCACGTCGGCGCCGAGATCCTCGGCGCGCTCCGCGATGACGTAAATCCGCGACGACGTCGCGCTCATCTCATTGAGGAATTGGCGCCACATCTGCATCCGCTCGACGCGGCCGACGCGGTGCGCGTTGAAGCCGAACTCGACCAGCAACAGCTCGAGCAGCTCGGCCGGGTTTGCGGGCGCCACCGTGATCCAGCCCAACGCGAGCTTGGTGCTCGCTGTGCGAAGCACGGTCGACATTAGCGTCGTCTTGCCGACGCCCGCGGGTCCAGTGAGCACGACGGCGCTGTCGGACGTCGTGAGTGCGAGCTTGATGCTCGCGGCGAGTTGCTGGTGTCTCGCGGCGAGGAATACGGCCGACTCCTGCGCGATGCCGGTCTGGAATAGGGGCTTTTTCAGCCCGAAATGTGCCTCGTACATGAGCGCCGCCCCGATTCGGATCGAACGCCCGTAGTTTGGGCAGGCGGCCCTAAGGGTTTCCCTAAACTAGGTCACAACTTATGCAAAAAACCCCGCCGCCCTGGGCGCACGGGGCTCAGCCGGCCACGGCCGGCGCCCCGAGCGGCACGGTCCAGGGGTCGTATGAGAAGAGCCAGGCGTTGCGCTCCTTCGCGAGGTCGCGGCCCTCGAAGCCGCGGCGCAGGTCCTCTTCCGTACGCTGGTGGAAGAGCTTGCCCATTTCGTTCGAGCCGATCTGCACGCGCGCCGTGCGCTCGTAGCGGCTTTGCTGATAGAGGTCGAGCGCTGCGCCCAACGAGCTCTCCTGCTCGAGAGCGCGCGCGATGATCGCGCCGTCCTCGATCGCCATCGCCGCGCCCTGCGCCATGAACGGCAGCGTCGGATGCGCCGCGTCTCCGAGCAGCGTCGCGCGCGCGGTGCTCCAGCCCGTGACGGGCGGCCGGTTGTACATTGCCCAGCGGTAGCAATTGTCCTTGTCCATCGCGTCGATCAGCATCTGGACCTTCGGATGCCACGGGGTGAAGTCCGCTTTGAGCCGAGCCCACGGCGCTTTCACCGTCCACGATTCGTCGAGCCACGTGTCGTCCTCGACGAGACCGACGAAGTTCAAGAGCTCGCCGCGGCGGATGTAGTACACGATCACGTGCGCGTTCGGGCCCATCCAGTTCGTCGACACGCGCTCCATGTAATCGGACGGTAGCCGCGAGCTCGGCACCGTCGCGCGCCAGGAGACGTAGTTCGTGAACTCGGCCTTCGTCGCGCCGAGGATCTGTGCGCGGATCGCTGACTTGATGCCGTCCGCGCCGATCAGCAAGTCGCCGCTTGCCGTGGTGCCGTTCGCGAACTTCACGGTGACCGAGTCTCGCGTCTCGGTGTAGCTCTCCGCGGCCGTGCGAAGCACGACAGCGTCGGGATCGAGCTCGCGCACCTTGGCCGCGAGCACCGCATGCAAGTCGGCACGATGCAGGTGGTAATACTTAGCGCCGTGGCTTCGCTCGTGCGCGGCGCCGAGCGGGATCTCATGGAGGAGCTCGCCAGTGCTATACACGCGAAACTGCTGCGCCGTCGGGATCACCGCAACCTTCGTCAGCGCTTCTTCGAGCCCGACGCCGTGCAGGACGCGCGACGCGTTCGCGCTGATTTGGATCCCGGCGCCGATCTCGCCGAGCGCGGGCGCTTGCTCGTAGACGCGCACGCGATGGCCGCGCTCGAGTAGCACGGCCGCCGCCGTAAGGCCGCCGATCCCGGCGCCGACGATGAGCAGGTTCTGCGACATGGCCGCGTAGCTTAGCGCTTCGGGGCCGAGAGGCTAGAATGGTCGCTACGGCAGAGGCTACGCGTTCCCTCGAACTACTGACGATGGCAGTTCGCCCGATACTGCGGCTCGGTGATCCTCGGCTCCGTCAAGTGGCGGCGCCAGTCCTCGAGTTCGACACCCCCGAGCTCCACGAGCTCGTGCGCGATCTGCTCGAGACGATGCAGGCCGCGGACGGCGCGGGGCTCGCGGCCGTGCAAATCGGTGTGCCGCAGCGCGTCGTGATTTTTGGCGTCGACTACAACCCGCGCTATCCGAAGGCCGAGCCGGTGCCGTTCACCGTGCTCGTGAATCCCGAGATCACGCCGCTCGGTGACGAGCGCGAAGCGGGTTGGGAAGGGTGCCTCAGCGTGCCCGGGATGCGCGGGCTCGTGCCGCGGCCCGCGCGGATCCGTTATCGCGGCCGCGACCAATTCGGCGGGTCGATCGACCGCACGGTCGATGGCTTCCATGCACGCGTCGTGCAGCACGAGTGCGATCATCTGGATGGAATCCTCTATCCGCAAAGGATCGAGGACATGCGCTCGTTCGGGTTCACCGAGGAGCTCGTCGCGAGCGGTGCGCTGCCGTGGGCGGAGCAGTTCGAGACGCCGCCGCAGGAGTCCGCGGCCCAGGGTGGCTGACGAAGCGCTCGAGCGCGACGACATGCGGGGTTACGGCCGGCGTCGTATCATACCGGGGCTCCGGCGCTGATCGCGGCGGGGCGTGCGCGACCACGGGTGGGGGAGAAAAAACGCATGACGAGCCGTAGGACGTTTTTGCAGATTGGCATCGCCGCATCGGCGTGGCCGCTTGCGAACCAGGCCGCGCGCGCGGCGGCACTCGGCAGCCCCGCACCCGCGTCCTCGCTGCCTCTCTACAAAGTCGTCTATGACACGCGCTTCGCAGAGAGCGTCGCTTTCGGCCAGCGCGCCGCGAGCCTCGGCGAACAGGTGCACCCGATTCAAGGCGACATGACGAGCCTCTGGTACCACGACATCTATCACCGCTGGAAGCAGTCGCCGGTCGCGATCGCGGGTCTCACGGCCCAGGGTCCGCTTTTTTGCTTCGAGCGGCTCGCGTGGGACCAAGGGCTCAAAGTCGTGTTTCGCGCCGAGCACGGCGCTGCAGAGCACGCGCTGTCCGGTCCGGAGAGTCTGCTGGTCGAGGCGCGTGAGGCGCTCTCGAGCGCGGACTGGGCGGCAGAGATGGCGACGGTGGTGACGCGCTGCCCGAGCGGGCGAGCGGAGATCGGTTCCGCCGCGGTCGGCTGTGTGCGCAGCGCGGGCTCGCCGGCCGGCGAGCCGCTGTACTCCTGGGTGATCGCACCCGCGGTTCGGGCGTAGCTCGCCCGATGCCGGCGGTTCGCGCCGCGCTTGTCGTCCTTGCGTGCACGCTCGTGATGGCGGCGGGCGCGCAAGATGCCGCGACCGTCGAGCATGGCCGTCAGGTGTTCGCTTATTGGTGCGCGCCGTGTCACGCCCCGGGCCCGAAGCACCCAGGCACTCAGGCGCTCGACGCGCTCTATAAGGGCGGCAAACCTGCGCCGCTCGAGCAGCGCACCGATCTCGTGCCGACGATCACGCAGACGTTCGTCCGCACCGGCGTCTCGGTGATGCCTCCGTTCCGCAAAACGGAGATCAGCGACGCGGATCTCGCGGCGCTCGCCGCTTATCTCGCACCGCGCGCGCACTGAATCGGACGCGCGGTTCAAACGTTTCCGTTCAGGGGATCCCTCATGACATCGCATGAGCTTGTCCGCGCCGCGTTCCTCGCGAGCGCGACCTTTGTCGCTACCGGTGTCGCCGCGCAGACGCCGCCCGCTGCGCCACCCGGCGCGGCGGCCTATCAGAGCACTTGCGCCGTGTGCCACGACGCGGGCGTGCCGCGCGCTCCGACGCGCGCCGCGTTTGCCGCAATGGCGCCCGAGCAGATCCTGCTCGCGCTCGAGAACGGCTCGATGATCACGATGGCGATCACGCTGTCGAGCGACGACCGCCGTGCGGTCGCGGAGTACCTCTCCGGCAAGCCACTCACGACGCGGATCGAGATGAATCCATCGCCGGCGGCTATGTGCACGGAACGGAATGCACGCGTCGACTTCGGCAACCCGGCTTGGACTGGCTGGGGCGTCACGCCGGGCAACGCCCGCTTCCAGAGCGACGCTGGAGCCGGGCTCACGGCCGCGCAGTTGCCGCGGCTCGCCGTTCGCTGGGCATTCGGATTGCCCGGCGACAACAGGGTCTACGGCGCGCCGACGATAGCAGGCGGCCGCGTGTACTTCGGCAGCCAGGCCGGCAAGGTCTATTCGCTCGACGCACGAACCGGCTGCGTGCATTGGTACTTCGACGCGGGCGCCGGCGTGCGCGCGGCGATCGCGTTGACCGAGATCGGCACCGGCGCCGCCGCGCGACGCGTCGCGATCGTCGCCGACCAGCGCGCCGTCGTACGTGCGCTCGACGCTGCGGCTGGCACCGTCATCTGGGAGACGCGTGTCGACGATTTCGCAAGCGCGCGCATCAGCGGCTCGCCGGCGCTCTATCGAGGCCGGTTGTACGTGCCCGTCGCGTCGAACGAGGAGGCGCAGGGCGCCGTCGCGAGCTACGAATGCTGCAAGTTCCGCGGCAATCTGGTCGCTCTCGACGTCGCGACCGGCAAACAAGTTTGGAAGACCTACACCGTCGGCGCGCCGAAGCCGACCAAGAAGAACGCGGTCGGCACTCAGCTGTACGGGCCGTCGGGGGTGCCGATCTGGTCGAGCCCCGCGATCGATCCGCAGCGCAACGCGGTCTACGCGACCACGGGCAACAACTACACCGATCCGCCGAGCGAGCGCAGCGACGCGTTCGTCGCGTTCGATCTCGACACTGGCAAAGTGCTGTGGGCGCGCCAGACCACGGCGAAGGACGCGTACGTCGCGGCCTGCCGGATGGTCGACAAGACCAACTGCGCGGACTCGAACGGCCCCGACTTCGACTTCGGCGCATCGCCGATCCTCGTCGAGCTCGGTGGCGGCAAGCGCGCGCTGCTCGCGGGCCAGAAGTCGGGCGTGGTCTACGCGCTCGACCCGGATCGCGGCGGCGAGATGCTCTGGCAGCAGCGCGTCGGGCAGGGCGGCTCGATGGGCGGCGTGCAGTGGGGCTCGGCCGCCGATGGCACTAACGTCTACGTCGCGGTGTCCGACGTTCACCGGATTCCGCTCCCTAACGCATGGGCCACTGATGCGGACCCGAAGCAGGGCGGCGGTATGTTTGCGCTGCGGCTGCGCGACGGCGTGCGGGCTTGGCATACGCCGCCGGCCGAGTGCGGCGAGCGCCCGCGGTGCAGCCCCGCGCAACCGGGCGCCGTCAGCGGCATCCCGGGCGCGGTGCTGTCCGGCTCTATGGATGGCCATGTCCGCGCGTACTCGACCACGGACGGCTCTGTGCTCTGGGACTTCGATACGGTCCGCTCGTACGAGACGGTGAACGGCGTCCCCGGCCGAGGCGGCTCGCTAGACGGCGCAGGTCCCGCGATCGCGGGAGGTCTCGTGATCGTGAACTCGGGCTATCCGCATGGCGGCGGGATGCCGGGCAACGTCGTGCTCGCGCTGAGCGTGGACGGAAAGTAACGACTGAAGAATAGTCTTTAACCCTATGGTAGAGATAAAGATTGGTGGCGTGCCAGAGCACTTCAATCTGCCGTGGCTGCGGCTAGCGGAATCCGGGGCGCTCGACGATCTCGGCGCCACTTGGCGCGACGTCCCCGAGGGCTCGGGCGCCATGGCTGCGGCTCTGCGCGCGGGCGAGCTCGATGTGGCGATGCTGTTGACCGAAGGCGCGGTCGCGGGCGCCGCGCAAGGCGGCTTCAAAATCGTCAGCCTCTATACCGTCTCCCCGCTGATCTGGGGGATCCACGTGCCCGCGGGCTCCGATCTCCGAAGCATCGAGGAAGTCCGCGGGCGCCGCTACGCGATCAGCCGGCGCGGGTCGGGGTCGCACTTGATGTCGTTCGTGCATGCGCGCGAGCAGGGCTGGCCTACCGATGATCTCGATTTCGTCGTCGTCGGCACGCTCCAAGGCGCGATCGACGCATTTGCGAGCGGGCAAGCCGACGTCTTCTTCTGGGAAAAATTCATGACGAAGCCGCTCGTCGACTCGGGACGGTTCAGGCGCGTCGGGGAATTCGTAGCGCCGTGGCCTGCGTTCGTCGTCTGCGCTTCGGACGCGGCGCTGGCGCAGCACAAGCCGATCGGCGCGGCGCTGAGCCGAGCGCTCGACGCGGCCGCCGAGCTCGCGTCGAGCCCGGGGTCAGCCGCCGCGATCGCGAGACGCTATGGGCTCGAGTTGGGCGACGCACGCGAGTGGCTTGCGTCGACGCGCTGGGCGCCGAGTCCCGTGATCCGCGTCGAGCACCTCGCTCCGGCTGTCGCACACCTCGCCGCCCTCGGCTTGATCGGCGCCGACGTCGCACCGCTGGGACTCATGAGCGTGCCGCCCCGCGCCGGCGTCCGCTAGACTCCGCCTCACGTTCCTGAGTCGAGGGCGGATCTCGTCATGAGCGAACTCTTCGATATGCAGCGCGTCGCCGAGCTCGGTAACACGATCCTCCGCTGGCTCGCGGCGAACGTGTTCGTGCTCGACAACGCCGCGCAGCTCGCGATCGTTCTCGTCGCGCTCGGTGTCGCGGTCTTGGCCTCGCGGTGGGTGCCCAAAACGCTGCCGCAGCCCGTGCAATTGGCACCCCTCGCGACGCTGCTGAATGCGCTGAGGCCGCTCGCGCAGACGTTGATCTGGCTCGCCTTGACGTGGCTGGCGCTGCTCGTCGCGAGGGCGGCGCACCGGCCGAGCCACCTGATCGAGATTGCGGTGAGCTTGCTGACCGCATGGATCGCGATTCGGATTCTGTCGCTGGCGGCGCCGAGCGCTCGCTGGGCGAGGCTGATGACGTGGGCCGTTTGGTGGGTCGCCGCGCTCAGCATCTTGGGCCTACTCGACCCAACGATCGCGATGCTCGATTCCGTTGCGCTCGAGACGCCGCGGTTGCGCGTGTCGATCTATACGGTGATCAAGTCGGCACTCGTGCTCGCCGTGCTGCTCACGCTAGCGAGCTCGCTCACGCGGACTCTGGGCGCGAGGATCCGCACGAGCCGTACGCTGTCGGCGTCGGCCCAAGTTCTATTTACGAAATCGGTGCGCGCGACACTGGTCGCCCTCGCCGTCGTCATCGGCATCCACACGCTGGGGATCGACCTCACGGCCATCGCCGTCGTCGTCAGCGCACTCGGCCTAGGCGCCGGATTCGGTTTGCAAAAAGTCATCAGCAACATCGTCAGCGGCGTCGTGCTGCTGCTCGATCAGTCGATTCGACCGGGCGACGTGATCTCGGTATCCGGGACATACGGGTGGGTCACGGCGCTCGGCGGCCGCTACGTGTCGGTCGTGACGCGGGATGGCGTCGAGCACCTGATTCCGAACGAGACGCTGATCTCCGAGCGCGTGGAGAACTGGACGCACACGAACAGCCACACGCGGCTCAAGATCCCGGTGCGGGTGGCGTACGAAACGGACGTGCACCGGGCGATCGACCTCTGCGTACAAGCTGCCTGCGGGACGGAGCGCGTGCTGGCCGAGCCGGAGTGCCGATGCTTGCTAGTGGGCTTCGGCGACAACGGCCTCGACCTCGAGGTCAGGATCTGGATCGGCGACGCGCACAACGGTGTCCAGAACGTGAAGAGCGCCGTGCTGCTGCGGATCTGGGACCGGTTTCGCGAGGAAGGGATTCGCGTGCCGTTCCCGCAGCGCGACGTCACGGTTCGCGGCGCGCCCGATCTACCGCCGCCGCCACCCCCGCCGCCGCGCAGCGACGCGGGCTTCCCGTAAAAAAAGATGGTCCGAGCCTTGCGGCCCGGACCGTCCTCGATGGAGCGCTCGCGCGGGCTACTTGATCGCGAAGCCGTTGCGCGGGTCGAAGTCCTTGCCGTCGCCGCGCGTCGCTTTGATCCACGACGCTGCCGGCCGGCCATCGCGCATCGGATGCCCGGTGATCGAGAGCTCCGTGCCCGGCATGAAGTCGCTCTTGCGGATGCCGGCGCGCGTGAGCGTGCTCGGTCCTTCCGCCTCGAAGCCCCAGGTGGTGACGCTGCCGTCGGCATTCTTCACGTCGACGAGCAGCCACGAGTGCGGGTTCGTGTACTGGAAGTCTTTCACCGTTCCCTTGACCGTGATCTCTTTGTTCTCGTCGAACATCACGGCCGAGTGGTGGGCGAAGACGGGTGCCGCGATCAGCACCATGGCGCCGAAGAGGCAACCCAAGACTTTCTTCATTGCGATCTCCTTACAAACTCTCTAGGCCTTACTTTTTCTCGGCCTTGTCGGTGAAAGTGAAGTGTGTGAAGTCCGAGGAGCCTTCCTCGGTCTTCGTAATGGCGTTGTTTTGGTTTTCGCCGCAGTCCCAGTAACGGATCCGCAGGCTGTTGTCGGGGTTCGAAAGCTTCTTGTAGACCTGCTTCGTGTACCAAGGCTCCGCGAGCGCCGGCGGATCATACGACCAGATGTCGACGCTCATCGTGTCCGCCGCGGTCTTGTGCCAGATCTCGACGGTTTCGACCTGCTCCGTGTAATACGGTTGGATCCGCTGGTACTGTCCTGCGCGCATCTGCGCCGTATGGATCACGAGCTTGTCGCCGTCCCAGAAACCGATCGAGTCACCTTCCCACAGTGGGTACGCGTCGGCGGCGCTCGGGTGGTCGCGACCGTCGGTATAGACACGGCGCATCTCGTTCTGCATCTCGTTGACGAGATAGGTCTCCTTGGGCGTCACGACCCATTCGCGCAGGAACGGCTCGACCATCCAACGCGGCATGCCGGCCGGCTCGCAGTTGCTCAGTGGATCGAACTCGATGCCCTTGTTGACGGCGTCGAGCTTCTCGCGCAAGCGCTTCTCGAACGGCGGCGTTAGTTTCGCGGTCGGCATCGACGTCGTCGAGGTCTGGTCGGGATCCCAGAAAAACGGGTTCGCCTCACGCGTCCAAACGCCGGTCCAATCGGGAACCGTTTTCCAGGTCAACGGCTGGCCGCCGTTGGCTTTCTGCTTGAGGTAGTTGTAGAGCCCGACGGCGGTCTTCTGATCGATGCCGAGCTGGGTCATCTTCTGTTTTTCCGGCGACGGCGCCTGCGCCGCGGTCGGTTGGGCGGTCGCCGTCCCGGCAAGCGCGACCAGCGCGGCCAGGATCGCGACACTCATGCGACAAGTCATCCAAGTTTCTCCATCTGTATGCACCCCGCAGTTTGCCCGGTCCCGAGCGGAAAACCGGTCGGTGGCGGGCATTCCGAGTGCGATTCCTTAGACAGATATTCTATCGCACGAAGCCGATGGAGCTAACCAGCAAGACCGCCCGAGGCCGTTCCCGCGACCCCGGGCGGGTCCGAAAGGGATTGACCCCGAGCCTCTGAGGGTCGCGCTCAGGGATTGGAGTAACGATAGAGAGGGGGCGCGGTACGGCCGGCCCGGGCAACGCGTCAGCTCGTCATCCGGACCCGGTTACGACCCGCCGACTTCGCCTGCAGCAAGGCCTGGTCGGCTCGTTCGAGCAGCGCATCGACCGGCGCGTCGTCCTTCGGCAGCCGGACGGTGTAGCCGACGCTCACGCTCATCGGCAGCGTGCCGTCGCGCGTCGGCACCGGGGTATCGGTAACCGCGCGCCGAATGCGCTCGGCGATGTGGCCGGCCGTCGGCGCGTCCGTATCGCTCATCAGGATGACGAACTCGTCTCCGCCGATGCGGCAAACGACGTCGTTGTTGCGCACCGCGCCGATCAGGCGGCTCGCGACCTTGCGCAGCACCTCGTCGCCGATCTGGTGGCCGTAGCTGTCGTTGATGCGCTTGAAGTTGTCGAGGTCGAGGAGGGCAATCGTCATCGGCGAGTTGCGGTGATCGGCGCCTTCGAACGCCGACTTGAGCAACACGGACGCGCCGCGTCGGTTCCAAAGCCGCGTGAGGGGATCCATCATCGCTTCCCGCCGCGCGACGCTGAGCTTCGAGGTCAGTGCGGAGTGAGCGTCGGTGATGTGTTCGGATAAGAGCTCGCGCTGGCTCATCGCGGCGAGATCGGCCATCGTCTGCCGATCCGCGGCCGTGAACTCTCGCGGCTGGAGTGCGAACACGCAGAACGTGCCCGCAACGGTGTTGTGCTGGTCGACCAGCGGATAGCCCGCGTAGGCTCGAAAGCGGGGCGCCGAGACGACGATGGGGCTCTGCGCGGTCCGTTGGTCATCGGTCAGGTTGGAAATCGTCGTTAACCGATTCTCCTCGACCGTGATTCGACAGACGCTGTGTGCTCGAGGCAGCTCGGCGATTCCCCATCCGGCCGCCGACTTGAACCACTGCTTCTCGTCGTTCAGCAACGTGATCGCCGCCACCGGAACTTGCAGCGCTCGTCGCGCAACGCGCGTGATGCGCTCGAATCGCTCCTCGAGAGGCGTGTAAAAGAGATCTTCCGAGTGGATGTTCGCGATCTTGAGGGTCGCGGTGCCGGCGATCGTCCGAGTGAGCTTCGTGTCCGTCAAAGCGCCTCTCCAGCCGTGTGGCCGGCAGGGGTAGTTACTCTACCGTGCGGTCCTGGGCCCACCTGTGAGGGAGGTCTCGCTCCCGGGACCCTCGGGCGCAACTGTGACGCCATTCAAGAACCGCGAAAGCCGTTCGTACTACTCTAGGCCGATCAAGCACTTCGGCGCGTTCACGCAGATCGAGCGGCGCCACACAGACGATGCGACAAGCACAAGGTCGGCCCGATTCCACGGAACAGGCTTCCGTCGAATGGTCGCTGCTCGAGGGAAGCGCGATCGTCGCGACTATCGTGTTGTCGCCGGACGGGCGCGTCGTCCGCTCGAACGCGCGGATGCGAGAGCTGCTTGCGGTCGGCGCCGCGGAGCGATTGAGCGGACGTGCGCTTGCCGAGTTTCTCGCCCAACCCGACGATTGGTCGCGCTGGGCGGCGCAGCGCGCGACCGACGCGGGCGCCGTGCTGCGGTTGCGATCGGCAAGTGGTGCCACGGTCGCGCTGCAAGGCGACGTTCGCAAAACCTCGAACGGTGCGTTGTGCGGCGTGTTCGTGACCGCGAACGACGACGCGCAGCTGCGCGCGGCGGTGCAGCACAGTGCGCGGATGGAGGCGCTCGGCAGCCTAACGACCGGGATTGCTCACGATTTCAATAATCTGTTGACCGTACTCGTAGGCAACCTCTACTTGGTCGCGGAGGAGCTTCGCGACCGGCCGAAGGTATTCGAGAAGATCAAATCAGCGCGCGACGCGAGCAAGCGTGGCGCCGACCTGATCAAGCAGCTCCTCGCTTTCGCGCGGCGCGAGTCGCTGGAGACGGCAGTAATCGACCCTTGCAAGGTCGTGAGCGACCTCGAGCCGCTGCTGCGTCGAGCGCTCGGCTCCAAGGTTGCGCTGCGCGTGGAGTTGGAGCCCGAGGCAGGCAGGATTCGGGCGAGCGCTGCGCAGCTCGAAAGCGTGATTGTGAATCTCGCGATCAACGCCCGCGATGCGATCGAGAAGAAGGGCGCCGTGACGATCTCCGTGCAACGCATGCGCCTCACGTCGTCGGAGGCCGCATTGCGGGGCCTCACGAAACCCGGCGACTACGTGTCGGTTCGCGTCGCCGACGACGGCAGCGGCATACCCGCCGACACGATCGGCAAGGTGTTCGAGCCGTTCTTCTCGACGAAGAAGGATCGCGGCGGCACCGGGCTCGGACTGAGCATGGTTCGCTGGTTCGCGGAGCAGGCGGGCGGTGCGATTGCGCTCGACAGCACCGTCGGCCGAGGCACGACCGTGGCGTTGCTCTTGCCGCTCTCGGTCGAGCAAGTCATCGAGCAGGCGGATAAGACGATGCCTTTGTCGACGCTGCCGACGGGTAACGAACGTATCGTGGTTTTGGCGCCGGACGAAGCCGTGCGCGGCACGGTGCGGCAGATTCTGCAGGTGCTCGGTTACGACGTCGTGCTCGCGGGCGGTGACGAGGAGCTGCTCGAGGCCCTCGCAGCGAAGCGAGCCGACTTGCTGATCATCGACGGTCCGGCGCTTGACGACGGGGGCTTGTTGGCGCGCGCTAGATCGGCGAGTCCGGCCATGAAAATCGTCGTCACCGTGGAAGGCCAGCGCTCGCGCGACCGGAGTGGGTCGGCGAGCGGAGTTAGCGTGCTCGCAAAGCCGTTCTCGTTGGCCGAGCTCGCGGGCGTCGTCCGTCAGACTCTCGACGCGCGCGGCGACGCGCCCCCGCGATCCTAGCCGTTGCCGGCCGCAGTAGACTCGTCGAGCAGCAGCATCGTCAGCCGCTCGAGCGCCGCCGTAAGACTGCGCATCGCGGACAGTTGGTCCGGGCTCAACGAGCTCAACGCGTTTGCGAGATGATTGAGCCGCTGCTGTTGCGCACGTAGGTACGCCTTGCGCCCCTTCGAAGTGGCGCTCACGAGCACGCCGCGCCCGTCGTTCTTGTCTTCGCTGCGCCTGCAGAGTCCTTCGTCGACGAGGGCCGACACCATCCTGGACATCGTCGCCGGGCGCACCATCTCCTTGTCCGCCAGCGCCGTGACCGAGATCGGCCCGCGCTTGTCGATGACCGCGAGCGCGCTCAATCGCTCGGGCGTCATGCCCTGCGGCAGCTCCATGTTGCGTAGTTGGCGTGTGAGTCGCGAGAACTGATCGTGCAGTTGAGCTGCAATCTCGGAGGTTTCGCTCTCCGCGTGTCGTTGTGCAGGCATTTGACCGGCTTACCCCTTGTTATTCGCGTCCGCCAATTGTCGACGGCGCTTTCGTTCTTGGAATGTGCTCTGCCAATGCAGATAGATAGTTCGACCCCGCGACGATCTTACGCCACATGCAACGGGGCTCGTCCAGTAAAAACTCGATTTTGGGACCACATTCCCTATCCCAGCGCGCTAAAACGACAGAGTGAACCTGAAATATGCGAACCGCTCCGGCACCACCCCGGGGTTTTCCGGGTCGATGTCCTGGTAGTGAAAGTCCTTGTCGAACAGGTTGTCGACGCCCAGCGAAAGCACGCCGCGCCGCTTCGGCAGCCTAAACCCAAGCGTCGCGTCGGTCGTCCAGAAGGTGTCCTGGCCGGGCTCGGAGATCCCGCTGAACGGTACGAACAAGCCCTCTTGATGGTAGTGCGCGACGCGCAAGCCTGCGTTGAATCCCGAGCGGCCGAAGTAGCGCGCTTCGAGAGGCAAGCGGCGCAGCTTCATCTCCGTGAAGTAGTAGGGAGAAAACTTGTCCGCGGTGAAGTCGCCGACCTCGTAGCGCGCACTGAAGCTCAACATAGGCAGCGGAGTCCAATAAAAATAGGAGCGGGCGCTCTTCTCCTGCCCCGGCCTGCGCACGAGGCTGGGCGGGGACGTCGTCACGTCGAAGACTTGGGCCTCGACATCGCGTCGCACGAGCTCGAGGCCGGCGAACATCGCATGGGACACCCTCCCATCGAGCGCGACCCCGTAGACCGTCGCCGTGTCGCCGTTCGACGTGAACAAGAATTGATCGAAACCCGCAACCTGCATCGGCTCGAGGCGCGGCTGCGCGTTCTGCTTCGAAGTCGAAAAATTGTAGGACAGCGTCTTGAACGCCGCGGCGCGCAGCGTAAGCGCGTCATTCGGCATCCAGGTCACGCCGAGCTTCGGATCGATTCTCGTGAGATCGTCACGGACGTCCTTGACCGCGTCCGCTGCTGCCCCCGCGGTGAGCGAGAGCCTCGGCGTGAGCGCGATGTCCGCATACGAGTACGCCGAATCCTGGCGAGCATCGAGGTTGGTTTGGCTCGGCGGCAGGATCGCGGAGCGGGTGTCCGCGACTCCGCTTTGGCGCATCGAGAGAATTCCGCTGCGCACGTTCCAGCGCGGTGCCGTATGAATGTGCTGAATGTCCGCGCCGTGCATGTGGACACGCGTGTCGATCGAGACCGGCGCGCCGGTCGTCGAGGCGTTGGCCTCCTGATACACCACAGTGCCGAGCAGCGTGTCGCCGTTATCGAGGCGCGTGCGGCCACCCAAGCGCACCGTGTCCTCCGAGTCGCTTTGCCTGGTGTCAATATGGATGCTCGGATCGAACCGCATCGCGAGATCGCCGCGCTCGAAGTCGTTCGAGCGGAGCTCCGCTTGGACGCTCGAGCGATCGTTGGGGCTGAATTGAACGAATGCGTTGTAAATTCGCTCGTCGAGGTCGTTGTTGTCGCGGATCCCGTCGCTCGAGTAGCGGAACTGACCGATGCTATACGACAGACGGTCGTGCAAACCCGAGAGGACGAGGTCGTCGCCGAACGTGTCGTTGGCGCCTGCGACCGACGACATTTCGAAACGCAAACCATTGGCCGTTACGAGCGGCGAGAACTCCGTGAACGCGAGCTCGCTCGGGCCGGTGCGGTCGGCGCGCAGCGAGCCGATTTGCGCGAGCTGCGGTTGAATCGGCGTGAGGTTGAGCGGTTGCAGAAGCTGCGACGTCAGCAGCTCGCTCACGCGCGCGAGCTCATGCCGAGGCTCCGTCGAGTACACGTCGGCGAGCAAACGATGAGCGGCGTAGTCGGCCGGATCGGCCTGCGTTGCGGTCCAGCCTTGCACCATGGCGAGCTGCTCGAACCCGAGCTCACGCATCACGTGTGCGGTCCCCGCGCTGCGCGTCGCGAGATCCGCATCCATCGCGAGCCGCCCTTGCAACGCTGCGCGGTTGTCGTTGCGGTCGATCGCGCCGAGCAGATTGTCGAGCGCCTCGACGGGCTGATTGCGGCTCAACCTTGAAAACGCGTCGTAGAGCCACGGCGTCGGGTCGGCCGGATCGAAATGCTTCGCGAGCTCGAGCTGGCTCTCGGGCAGCTTTGACCGGTTTTCGGCATCGTACGTTTTGCCCATGTAGCTGCGGACGATCGAGCTCGATGGGTCGAGCGCGACTGCTATCTCGAGGTGCCGGCGGCCGGCGACGAGGTCGCCGCGCTGCATCAACGCCAGCGCGAGGCCGAGCCGCGGCACTGGTGCGCCTTGATCGAGAGCGCTCGCGCGCTCGAACGCTTCGATCGCTCCGTCGAGGTCGACCCGGCGCAGCGCGACGAAGCCGAGCACGCTGTGCGCAAGCCCAAGAGACGGCTCGAGGTCGATCGCGTGATGCGCGCTCTCGAAGCTTGCCGCGGAATCGCCGAGCCCGAGCTCGAGCTCGGCGCGTCGCGCCCAAGCGATCGCGTTGCGAGGCTCGCTGACGAGCGCCTCGCGCACGCTTGCGAGCGCGCCGGCGACATCGCCATCGGCGTACTGCACGTATGACAGCGCGATGAGTGCTGGTGCGGAGCCGGGCGCCGCCGCCGTCGCGGCGTGCGCGCGCTCGCGTGCAGTCGCGACGTCGCCCCGGCCGAGTGCTGCAGTCGCACCGATAGCGAGCACGATCGGGTCGCGGGATCCGCTCCGTTCGGCGGTTGCTAGATCCGTTTCGGCGGCAGCGAGATCGCCATGCTCGAGGCGCGCCGCGGCGCGCGACGCGAGCCATGCCGGGTCGTTCGCGAGCAATACG